>ERZ773090.337-NODE-337-length-29836-cov-27.9795_pt1 | contig 29836 bp, 31 predicted proteins | sample MGYA00580579_ERZ773090 | MGnify/ENA primary metagenome ERZ773090 (study PRJEB29015, sample SAMEA2738014) | human oral metagenome | biome: human oral; feature: human-associated habitat; material: dental | place: China | collected 2132 ... | reverse complement strand
CAGGCGCACCCCCCACCGGCTGGCCAGGCTGAGCCTGCGGAACAGCAGGCTGGGCGGGCTGGGCCGGCCCAGCAGGCGCTTCTTGCTGAGCCGGTTGTGTTACCGTGCACTTCACGACTCCCCCCATAGATCTTGGCTCATCGATGCAGCCGTCGGCGTGGGCTGGGGGTGCGAGACCCAGCCCGCACACCGCCAGCAGCAGCCCACAACACACCAACCGGTGTATCAATCGCATAAGGTGTCTTCCTTCCCATCGACATGGAACATTTTCACTAGGCCGTCATCGGCCACCCGGAAATACGCGTAATAGCTGTACTTAACACCCTCACGCACCACATTCCCATTGGCGTCCAGCGCCACAAGCCCGGTAGCGTCCTGGCAGACCGCCATGGTGGCCACCGAATCCTCGAACCGCAGCGACCACTTCGGCTTCGTGGTGTTCACCGCCGGGCCGCTCGCATGCAGCCCTACGGCCTTATCATCCTCGAATATGGCCCGCCTCCGCTCCAACGTATCGGTGTCCAAATAGGTGGCCATTTCGGGTGGGAACTGCGAATAGTCCCCGGTCAGCTCGTACTTGTTGCGAGCCTCGATGAACCCCCAGAACACCTGCTCCGCCTTGGCATACATCTCCACCTCGGACGAGGTCGGCTCAGGAGTGTATTCATAAGGCTCCGGCGACGACGGCTTACAACCGGCCACCAGTACCGCTAGTAGTAAAAGCGGAATGGTGAACCATCGGGTTATCGGTATTGGTCGGTGTGTCGGCATTGAAACCTCCAAGGGGGGTGTGGCCCGCAAAGGGGGATAGCGGCCCGGTACCACTTATTGTTCCACACCGAACCCCCCTGTCAACCCCGCAACGGTCAAAACTGTGGAAAACTCCACGGCCCGCGACCGTGGAGCGTGCCCGGTTCAGCCACCAAGAGCATCGACCGGTCGCGCCACCACCGACCGCATCGCACCGATACTCGGAATCCCGGCACGCCGGCGCCGGGATTCTACGCGATTGCGATTACGATTCCGCCATCGCGCATTCCCCAGCCGGGAAACGGCGGGGCGACACGAAACCCGCGAATCGATCTTGAGAGGAATCCCCGATGGCGGCGAACGACCCCCGGGTGCCCGCGGCACGACCCGACGGCGCCGTGTTCATCTCCTACCACCAGAAAAGCGGCGCCCAGACGGCCGAGTTCGTCGAGACCTATCTGCGCAGCGGAGGCATCGTCCCCTGGCGCGATGTGCGCGACCTGGAGGCCGGGGCCGTGCAGCGTTCCATCCGGGAGGCCTTCGCCGACGGTCTGAGCGGCGCGGTGCTGCTGATCAGCGACGGCATCGAAGAAAGCGACTTCGTCCCCCAGGAGGAATTGCCACTCATCCTGGACGTCACAGAGAAAGACACCGGCGACTTCCGGTTCCTCCACATCGTCAACACGATCCGCAAACCCGGCACCGACCAGCCGGATATCAACGCCCCGGCCGACCGGCTCAAGGCAAAATGCCCACGCGCGAACACGCTCAGCGCTCACCTGCAACGGGCCCTGCTGCACAAGACCGGCCCGGAAGAGAAGGCCGTGAACGAACTCGGCATCATGCTGCGAGACCTCCTCAGGGCCCGGCTGAGAAACTGGCCGCGCGACAAGACTCTGGAAGTCGGCCTGCAGACGCGGCCTACCCCCAGCCATCTGGCTGTCAGTTCCCGCACCCCCGACGACTCCCACCTCCACATCCGTCTTCGGCAGGACGCCACAACCCAGATCCCCGAGGAACTAGACCTGCACTGCCTGAAGCAGACGCTCCCGCAGCTCATCGACGAGATCCACGGCCACGGCGTCCAGCGCATCCGTTTCCGGGGAGGCTGCCACCCGAGCCTCGCTTGGGCCCTGGGCACGGCCCTCCCCAAGTCACGGGATGGGATCGAGACCTTCACCTGGCGCGACGTGTACGGCAAGGACTGGTGCTCCACCGACAAGCCGACGGATCCGAAGACCACCACCATCCAGTGCCTAGTCCTTGCTCCCGAGAAGGGGGCGAACGACCTCGTCCCCGTGGCCGCCGACGGGAAGGCACTGCGCGATGCCCTGTCGCTGGGGGAAGACCGCAGGAACGTGGTCGTGCTGCTTACCACGGGAAACCACCTGAGGGAGCCGCTCACCGCGCTGGCCCGATCCATCGGCCCGGCCCCGGTACTGCTGATCCAGTTCGTCACTAAACCGGACGCCCACGGGATGATCCACCACAGCGAGGGTGCCGTGCTGGCCCGACGGACCGGTGAGATCCTGCAGCACCTGGGCGACGGGGCCAACATCCATCTCGCCGTCCAAATCCCGGTGGCCCTGGCCGCGCTGACGGCCAGGCAGTGCAATACCCTGACGATGGACTTCTACGAACTCGGGGACTTCCCGCTCGGCGCTAAAAGCTATATCCGGGTGCTGCGCATGGCGGCCGGGAACCGCTTCCCGATCACCGAGGTGTACGCCCGGGCCACCCCGCAGATCGGTAAAATACGCACCCTAAGAAACCTGACCCCACACGCGGTCACGATCTTTCCCGAGGCCGGCACCCCATTCAGTTGGGCGCCGGGCTCCTCGGACGCCCGGATCGACCGGCAAACGGCGTCAGAGGAACTGCCAACTCTCCGGGTTTGCGGCCAGGAGATCCCCGTGACCCGGGTCCGGCATGGCCGTATCCAGCCCTCACCGCCGATGATCCCCGAAGTGGGCTACATCGTGCCGCGAGCCTTGGCCGAGGCGGCTCGCCGTCCCGACTTCTTCTTCCCCCACGGCGAACTCCGCAGCGAATCCGGCACCATCGTCGGATACCGGGGGCTCGGGTGCTTCGAATCCGTCACCGACCGCACCCGCCCATTCCTGGACTGGATCGATCCGCTATAGCCTGCCGCGTGCCGGGACGGCGGCGCCGGCTGGCGGCATGCTCCGAGCCGGAAAGCACCGGCCTGGATCGCATCGGGATACCATTGCGGAATGGTTTCACCAGGCGGCCGGTTACAGCGCACCCAGCTAGGTCAGCGCCGAATGGGGACGACACAATCCAGCAGCCTGGATCGGGCCCATTCCACTCCGCGGAACGCCGGGACGAGACATGGGCTATGCATCGATCTCACCTGAGAGTCTTCTTGCCGAGGGCGCTAAACCCGCCCGGCGGCGGGCCGGCCGCGGGCTGTCTCGCCGGCCGGCGTGCGCAGCGGCGGGGTCCGGACGCCCAAGGTCATGATGCCGATCGGCTAGGTGCTCTCTCGTCGCCCAGCCAAGATCGCCCCCGGGCCATGGGCGAGGATCGTGGGCGATCTGCCCGGGCGCGAGAGACCGGCTCCGGCGACCGCGGTGGAGCCGGCCCGTGAGGGACGAGCTGGCCGCACGGATCCGGCTGGCGGTCTCGCTGGTTCCCGCCGGGTCGGTGGTGAGCTACGGCGACGTCGCCGCCCTGGTCGGGACGGGGCCGCGCCAGGTGGGAGCCTTCATGCGCGATCACGGAGAAGACCTGCCCTGGTGGCGCGTCGTGAACGCATCCGGTGAGTTACCGCCCCGGCTGCGCGGCATGGCCCGTGCCCTGTGGGCGGAGGAGGGAATCGCCGAGCGAGCGAACGGATCGGGTTGCCAGATCGAGCGTCATCGCGCCGACCTACCCGCCTGGGCGGATGCCGTCGAGGCCGCACAACGCTGATTCCCCGGTCACAGCCGTGCTCGGCTGCTCTTCGATGCCCGATTCCTGTCTTGGGGCGGCTAGAGGCCATCGCCGAGGGTCTCCGGAGCGCTGACGCCGAGTCTGTCGTAGTGCCCGCCTTCGAGGCCCCTGAGACCGTCACGAGCGACTTGTTGCTGCTGGGAGCGCCCACGCACAATGGCGGACTGCCGTCTCCCCGTTCAAGGGAGCAGGCGGTTGCAAGAGGAGCTACGGAAGTACCCCCTACGGGTATCAAGGAGTGGCTGTCCAGGGCGGATCTCACCTCGGTCCTGAAGGTGGCGGTCTTCGAAACTGTGGTTGACGGCCTGTGGGTCGGATCTGCGGCACGCGCCCTGAAGAAGGCTGTGGCGGGTAGGAAGCGTGTGCGTGTGGAGCAGCACAGGTTCGTCGTGAGCGGCAAGGCGCCGGCACTCAAAGATGACCATACCGAGTCCGCCCGTGCGTGGGGAATGGCCATGGCGCGCGAAGCGTGACCATATGCCCGCATGACTCGTGTCCCCTCAATCACCGGGCCGGCGACCCCAGCTACGCGCATCATCCGCCTTGATCGGGCTGGGCTGCCTTGCTAGATTGTGACTCACCAGTCATATAACTGTCCAGTCCTGTAGGAGCCGTCGTGGCCACCCTGACGTTCCAGAACCTTCCGCCGGTCGAGAGGGACCGGCTCGCGACCGTCCTGGAAACCGAATTCGCCCAGCGAGATTTCCGGGCCGCGGCGGTAGATCGGATCGCCCGACTCCCCAACCTCACCGCACCGGGCCTGCCTGCTGAGGAGATCCGGGCGCAAGCACAGCGAACCGTTTCTACGGTGCTGGGCATGACCGGTCGTTTCCTCACCGCCAGGAACGACCGATGACCACCGCCATCGCCGTATCGGGTCTGGGATTCACCTACCCGGGCAACCTCACACCCACGCTCCACGACATGACTTTCGACGTATCGCACGGCGAGGTCTTCGGTTTCCTGGGCCCGAGCGGCGCGGGTAAATCCACCACCCAATGCCTGCTCACCGGACTACTCAGCGGGTATACCGGGAGCGCCATGGCACTCGGCAGAGAGATCTCGGCCTGGGGCCGTGAATACTACGAACGGGTGGGAGTCGGCTTCGAGACCCCCATCTCGTTCGGTGGGCTGACGCTGGCCGAGAATCTGGCGTACTTCGCGCATCTCTACCGCGGGCCAACCGCTGACCCCATCGAACTCCTGGAACGGGTGGGGCTCGCCGACGATGCCCGGCTAGCCGCCTCCAAGATGAGCAGGGGCATGGGAGTACGCCTCAACGTTGCCCGCGCTCTGCTCCACCGGCCGGAGCTCATCTTCCTGGACGAACCCACATCCGGGCTCGACCCGGTGGGCGTGCGGCGCATGATGGATCTGATCGGCGACGAGCGCGCAACCGGGCACACGGTGATCATCACCACCCATGACATGTCCCTGGCCGAACGCATCTGCGACAGGGTGGCGTTCATCATCGAAGGCCGCATCGCTCGGATCGGAGCCCCCGAGCAACTGCGCCGCCAGCACGGGGCTGACACCGTGAAGGTTTCATGGGCCGGCGGGGAAGCGACCTTCCCCATGGCGGGCCTGGCGGACAACCCCGGCTTCCACAAGGCACTCCGGCACACTTCTTTGCGCTCGGTCCACTCCCAGGAGGCCGATCTGGCGGATGTCTTTACACGCCTGACCGGTGCGAGGCTGACATGACTCGCAGACTGGCAGCGACGATGGCGATCGACCTGCGGAGGCAGGTCACGGAAGGATTCTGGCTCGTGGCTGTCGTGGTCGCCCTGCTCGTGGCATCCGTGCTTCGCGCGTTCGATGTCGGGTGGGCCACCTTCTGGCCACTGATCGTGTTGGCAGATCTCACCGTCACGGCATTCTACTTCGCGGCGATCCAGGTACTCATGCAACGTTCCGAGGGGACCCTGGGCGCGCAGGTAGTCACTCCCCTGCGAGCCTGGGAGTACCTGCTTTGCCTAGCGGGTTCCCTGGGGATTCTCTCGTTGGTGGAGATGTCGGTGCTGGTGCTGATCGGATTCGGTTGGCGGCTGAATTGGCCGGTCTACCTCGCAGCAGTCGGCATCACCGCCTTCCTGTACGTCACCTATGGGTTCATCGCCGTGTCCCGATACCGCTCGATCACCCAGTTCCTCCTACCCTCCGGTGCGTGGACCGCAGGGTTCGCCATCCCGATGCTTCCCATCTTCGGCTTCCCGACCGGGTGGTGGATGTGGTTGCACCCGCTCCAGCCCGTCGTTGCGTTGATTCAGGTGGCGTTCGATGACCGGGAGGCCCTGTGGATCGCTCCAGCCCTCGGCGCGGCCCTGGTGTGGATGGCGGTCGGGTTCAAGCTGGCGACCGCCAGGTACCACCGGTTCGCAGCCGGAAGGTACGGCTGGTCATGAACTGGGCAACCCTCCGAAGCCTCGTGTGGGCAGACGGTCGGCGCGTGGCTCGTGATGCCTTCCTGGGGTGGATGGCCGTGGTCCCGCTGGCGATGGCCCTGACGTTGCGATCCTTGGCGGAACCCATTCGTGGCGCCGTCGGCGGTGCCGACGAGGCCAACCGATGGCTGGGCATCATCGACGGGGCCTTCTTCGCCATCGTGCTGCCTCTGGTGATGGGTGCCGTGCTGGGATTCATGCTGCTCGACGAGAAGGACAATCACACCTTGACCGCGATCCGGGCGACCTCGGTATCAGTGGGTGCCTATCTGGCCTGGCGCACCACCGCGGTCGGACTGTTCACCATCGTCGTGGTGACCGTGACCCATCCGATCGCAGGGCTGAGCTCGTCTGGCGGGCTGGGGAATTTCCTGACCGCGTTGGCGGGCGCCCCGTTGGCGGGAAGCTTCGGTATGGGGCTCGCAGCCGCAGCAGCCAACAAGATTCAGGGGTTTGCGCTGGTGAAGCTCGCGCTGGCGGCCCTGCTGCTGCCCTGCGTAGGCGCTGCCCTTGGAGGTGCGTGGCTGTGGGCAACGATCTGGCTACCGAGTTGGTGGCCGCTCATGGTGCACAGCGCCGGCGGTCAAGGCGGCCTCGGGTGGGCGCCGCTGATCGGCGATTATGCCGTCAACGTCCTGATCATTCTCACTGCCGTCCGTCACCTGGGCGCCACGAACTGACGGCCGCATCGCCCGCGGCAACCCTCGTCAGGGCGAGCACACCAGCCCTCGATGCCGCATAGTCCGCCTGCCCGGGGAATCCCGGTCATGGCGCTGGTTGCCGAGACATCGATGCTCTTCCCATAACCATAGGGCGCCATCATTCGTATCGCAGCACGGGTGAGGCTGAAAACACCCCCAGCTTGACGTCGAGCACTCGCTGCCACGCCCGATCCGTCATCTCCGTGATCGGGGAACCCAACACAACCCCGGCGTTGTTGACGATACGGCGCCATCGGCCGCGACCAGTACCGTAGCCGCTTGGATTGCGGGCGGCATGGTCCGGCAGAACGACCGAGCCCGGTCCGGCGCACCTGAGGCCCGCCGGCGTCCCCTCAATGCCGACAAAGCGTACCGAATCGTCGAAGTACCGATAGTCCGGTACGCGCAGGCCGGCCCGGCCGAAGACGGCCCGATGGTTTTCCCAAGTCGGATCGGATACCAGGATCGTTCCTTCAGACACCACGCGGCCGATTACAATAGGGCCACTACTAGTGCCACTACGCTGAACGCTTAGGAGACGCTCTTGCTGACTTCTGGTCCGCGCAGCATGCCGATCTCTGACCGAGATGTGCTGCGCTTCCGTACACCCCTGACCACCCATCAGCGCCCTCACGAATGGACTAAACCGCCCCGCAGGATCGAGTTGATCGAATGCATCGGCTGCGACAGCTGCATGCGCGCCTGCCCACCCCAGTTCAACGCGGTCTACAACTACGGCCTCGACGTCGTCATCGTTCCGGAGATGTGCAACGTGCGAAAAGAGCCCCGCGCCAGTCATCACCGGTTTTGACTCCGCATGGCACCGCCTGCGAACCGCAGAGATCGGAGAACGTGCATGATGAAACCCATCCGCCCCGTTGTCGCATACCTGAACATGCGTCGCACACCGACCGAACAGGCGGGGCCCCTCAAGGCCGCCCTGCGCGCAGGGGTCGAGGTCATCCTGATCGGCGACGGCGTACCGGCGGGTCTACCCACCTCGCTGGTGACCTCGCAGCGCAAGGTCGCCTCGATATTCGACACCCATGACGTGCTTAGCGTGCTAGCCACGGAACTGGCTGGGCGGCCACTAGCCGGTGTGGTGACCTGGTCGGATGCGGCCGTGGAGACCGTGGCAGCCGTGGGGGCCGCATACGGTGTGCCGACGGCATCGCCTTCTGCCGCCAAGATCTGTCGCGATAAGGCCTTGATGAGGGCGGCGCTGTCGGAGCGCCGGGCCGATCTCTGCCCTCGGTTCGCGCGCGTGTCGAGCTGGGAGGAGACCGTGGCCGCGGCGGAAGGCATGGCCTTCCCGCTGATCCTCAAGCCGGTGGCCGGGAGCGGAAGCAAGGGAATCTACCGGGCGGAGGATGCCGCGCAGTTACGCGAGGCGCACGAGGCACTCACCGCCCTGGTGGATCCCGCGCGGGACCCGATCTTCACCGGGCACAAGGACGACTTGATCGTCGAGGAGTTCCTGCAAGGCAGCGAGCACAGCGTTGAAGGCGTCGTGCAGGGGGGCGCTTTAACGGTGTTTGGTGTGACCGACAAGCGCACCACCGAGCCCTATCGCCTGGAAGTCGGGCACGTGTTCCCTAGCCAACTCCCCGACGCCGCATTGGCATCGATCCACGAACTGGTCGCCGAGGCCGTGGGCGCCTTCGGGCTGGACGACTCCGCCTTCCACCTCGAGTGCATGGTGGGCCACGACGGGAAAGCCCGGCTGATCGAGTGTGCGGCACGCGGAGCCGGCGACTATATCGTGTCCGACCTCATCGGGCTGGCCACCGGCGAGTCTGGGGCGACGAATGTGCTGCGGGTCGCCCTAGGCGAGGCGCCCCGCACGGTTCCCCCCACCGTCGTGGCCGGTGTGCGCAAGGTCATGGCGCCCCGGGCAGGCCGGTTCGAGGAACTCACCGGGCTGGACGAGGTGCTGCGGATTCCCGGCGTTGAGAAAGTGGTGCTTGAGCGCCAGCGGGGAGCCACGGTGAGGCTCCCACCGGAGGACTTCGCATCGGTCGTAATCGGAGCGGTTATAGCGAGTGCACCAACCGCCGTCGAACTGGAGGGGATCCTCGATACGGCGATCGCTACTCTCGTGCCGGTCATCGCATGACGCTACCGGTTCTTATCGTCGGCGCCACGTCTGGGACACCCCACGGAAGGCATGCGCTCGGGCGAATGGTGGCCGACGCCACAGTGCGAGGGATCCCCGTGGTCGGGCTGGACACTCCCGACGCGTTGCGGGGCGCCTGGCGGCCTGACGGCCTGCTCGATGTCGCTGCCGTTGATTGGCACGATAACGCAGCCCTTGCCGCATGGGCCGACGAGAGGCGCGGGCGGTTTGCCGGCGTCTTGACCCACCGGGAACGGTGCGTCTTGCCCACAGCGCTCCTGGCGGGCTTCCTGGGGTTACCCGGGAATCACCCCGACGCCGTGCGGGCGATGCAGGACAAGGCGCGATGCCGGAGCATGCTGGCGGGGGCGGGGCTACCCCAGCCCCGCCTTCTGCGGTGGGACGAGCCGGTCGAAACGGCCGCGCATCGGGTCGTTGATGCGCTGGGAGAAGGTCCGTGGGTCGTCAAACCCCGGGTGGGTATGGGCAGCGCCGGGGTGCTCGTCGTCGAACGGGCCGGGGGCATTGCCGCAGCCATCAGCCGATCGCGGGCGTACGGCGAAGTGCTCGTGGAACAGTACGTTAACGGCGATGAGTTCTCCTGCGAAGGGGTCTTTCTGGGGGGCGCTCCCCGTATCTTGTCCCTGACGGCCAAGCAGATCGATAGTCGCTGCGTCGAGACCGGGCATCGTATTCCAGCCGGACTGGCGCCTGGCGTCCGTCACGAACTGGAGGAGGCTCTGACGCTCGCCTTCCGGACCCTGGGGGTCGCGCACGGGTTGTTCCACGTCGAGTTCTGGGTGGGCGATGGCCTGACCCTGGGAGAATTGCACGCACGCCCAGGGGGCGACTTCATCCATGCCCTGGTCGAGGCGTCCCGTCCCGGGCTGGGCCTGTTCGGGCTTCTCCTGGACGACCTCTTGGGGAGGCACCCCATCCGCATTCCACCCCAGATGCGGGCGGCGGGCTCTCAGTACCTCACCTTTCCGTCGGGGGTGTTACGGCAGGTCCAAAACTGGGAGGAGGCAACGCGAGGACTGCTGGCGGCCGAGATGCTGGTCGGTCCTGGGGCCGTGTTGTCTCCACCCTTGTCCTCGGAGGGGAGGCACGCCGTGATCGTGGCCGACGGAGACACCCTCGCGGATGTGGAGAAGGCGTTTCAGCTGGCGATCGCCTCCCTCAGGGTCGAAATCGCATGAGCGCGACCACGAGGGTGCGAGCCGTCCTGCCGGTAGTCGTTGTCGACTACGCACTAACCCATATCGGCTACTTCGTGGTGATGCCGGTCCTCCCGCTGATGCTGGCCGCATCCCTGGAGGCACAGGATGCCACGTGGATAGGCCTCTGTCTGGGCGCATTGTCGCTGAGCATGCGGGGTGGGTCCCTGTTCGTGTCCGGGTGGATGCACCGGAGCAGTGTCCGGCGACTCGTGACCGTCGGCCCCATCCTGGTAGCCCTGGGCTTCACGGTGACGGCCTATTCGGCCAGCCCGATCGTCGTGCTCGTGGCCCTGATCCTCGCCGGCTTGGGTTTTAGCATCAACGGCACTGCCGTGCGCGGCTATGTGGCCCTGCGCCTGGAGGACCGCGCGGCTCAGAACACAGCGTTCTCCATCATCCAGATCGTGGTCAACGTGGCGGCCGCGGTGGGGCCCATCATAGCCAACCTGCTGCTGGATTCCGCGTGGTTCCGCATGACTCTCGTGGGGAGCGCCGGGCTGTTTCTCGTCGCCGCAGTGGTCGTGCCCTGCACCACACCTCGGGGCTCCCACCTCGCCGAGGGAGCCACCCGGCCACCGCTGAAGCTTCTGCTGGTCCGGGACCTGATCGTGGACCCGAAACTGCGCAGGCTCACGGCGGTGGTCTTGGCCGGAGGCTTCCTGTATGGACAGTTCTTCTCCAGCTTCGCAGTGATGGTGAACGAAGCCACCGCGGAGCCGCTGCTGCGCGCCGGGTTCTACACCGTGAACGCAATGCTGGTGGTGGCGGCCCAGATGCTCGTCACTACCCAGGTCAACCGCCTGATGAAGGGCGGCGCGACCTCGGTCCAGGTCTTGGTGGTAGGGGTGCTTCTCTTCGGCGGGGCCTTCGCCCTCCTGGCTGTGGGTGGCGGGGGGATCGCGATGGCCTACGTCGCCATCGTGGTCTTCTCCCTCGGTGAGACCGTCTACGCGCCGATGGTGAACACAGCCTTCGTCGAGGCGTCCGAGGGCCGGCCGGTGGTGGAGGCCCTCAACCTACGGCAGGTGGCCGCGGCCACGGGCGAAGGTTTGGGGGCGGCCGCCGGAGGGTGGCTGTACTGGGAGATGACCTCGGTGGGCCGCGAACCCCTGTACTGGGGGGCCCTCGGCCTGTTTGCCCTGCTGACCCTGCCCATGTTGGTCAACCACACCCGCTCCGAGCCGAGAGGACGATGAACATGCCGGAAATCAACCTGCTGCTGGTTGGTTACAACACCGGAGTTCTGGACGCGCTGGACGCTGCCGGTGTCGGGGGCGTCGTAGTGGTCGAGGAACCCGATCTCTGGCGCAACAAGGGGTTGGCTCCGAAGGCTAAGACCCACCCCTGCCTGTCTGGGGTCGAAATGCTGGCGTATCAGCAGGCCGATGGGTATCGGGTGCTGGCCGAGCGGTACCAGGGGAGCGTGCATGCGGTCGTGGCGGGGCTGGAGTACGCAGTCCCCGCCGCGGCGGACCTAGCCGAACGGTTCGGTCTTCCGGGAGCGGGTACTCGCGCCGCCGGCCTGCTGCGGGACAAACTGGACCTTCGCGCCGCCCAGGCCGGATCCGGGCTACGCGAGGTGCGTTTCCGCGAGGTGTTCTCGGCCGAGGACGTCGAGGAGTTCCTGTCCCGGACGCCCCGGGCGGTCCTCAAACCGGCGAACCGGCAGGCGAGCCTCGGCGTCCACCTTCTCGACCGGGGTGACGACGTGGCCACCGCCTGGGCCGAGATGCTGGGTGCCGATGAGGGACGCCAGCTGGCGGGGCGCACCATGGCGTGGCGTTACCTTGTCGAGGAGCGTCTCGACGGCGCGGAAGTAAGCGTCGAAGCACTAGTGTGCGACGGCCGAGTGATCTGGACCAATCCCACTCACAAGACGACCCTCGATGGGCCGTGCCCTGTCGAACTCGGACACATGGTCGGGTTCCCCTCAGACGCCTGGGGCGAACGCATGCAACGCCTGGTGTCTGCCATCGGATACGGAACGGGCATCCTGCACGCCGAATGGATGGTGGCGGGCGGGGACGCCGCCCTCATCGAATGCGCGGGTAGGCCCCCGGGGGATCACATCACCGAACTGATCGACCTGGCCTACAACGTCAACATCCTGAGGCTCTGGGTCGCGCTCATGCAGGGCACATCTCCGGAACTCCCCGATAGGCCTCAGCGCGGTGCGGCAGTCCGCTTCCTGGTTCCGGAGCGCCCCGGAACCGTGGTATCCGTGGCCGGGCTGGACGAGGCACGTCGTAGCATCGGGGTCGAGACAGCCGAGGTGACGGTGACCGAGGGCGACACCGTTGGGGTTGTGAAGTCGTCATGGGACCGGATCGGACACGTGATCGCGGTGGCGGAGGATCCCGAGACAGCCGACCGGCGGGCGCGCGCCATAGCGGACCGCATCACAGTAGTCGTCGCCTAGACAGACCGGATCGAGGCCCCTGGGTAGACCTTGGCGGCGAAGACGTGACGGCATGCGCCCCAGAAGAGCCTTTGCCGATGACCAATACCGGCTGCGAGGACTTCGCCAAGATAGCCGGGCAGGCCCCGAACGACAAGGAACCGAGACTTCAAACCGAAAACGTCGAAGGTTTGAGCAGTGACACCTCAACCTAACCAGCAATCTGGCAGGCCACCAGCACGCAAGGGCCTTCCCAGCAGCTCAAACCGGCGAGGGAGGCCCCCGCCGACCCGACCAAGAAACCCTCGACGAGGTGCCCGCGGCGGCGTCATGCACCTGAGACCAGTCCGGCATCGAACCCACAAATGAAACAACGACCGCGATACACGAACCCGCCGGCCGGCTGTGTGACCGGTGTGTTGTCGGTGGGGCTCGATACGATGAGAGGGTGTTGGCGACAGACCTCCTGAACATCGCCGAGGTCGAGCGACGCGCCGCCCTCGACGGGCTCGACACGCACACGCAAAGCGACTTGGGACAATTCTTCACGCCCATGCCTGCGGCTCGGTTGATCGCTTCTTTGCCTCGTCTTCCTGCGTACGGCACGTTTTGCGTACTTGATCCTGGAGCTGGTTCGGGGGTACTAACTGCGGCTTTGGTTAGCCGGGTGTTAGCCGAGCAGCCTGAACTGTCGATCGAGATCGTTGCGGTTGAGCGTGATCCGGCTATGCTGCCACATCTCCTAGCAACGCTCATGGAATGTGAGCGCGCCGGAAATGGCCGAGTAACAGCCAAGACCGTCAAGGCGGACTTCATTCTCGACTTCACGGGCCTGAACGCTCCGCTCAGCATCGACGGGAAGTTCGATCTGGTAATCGAAAATCCTCCCTACAGCAAGCTGGCGGCATCGAGCACGCACCGAACCGCGATGCGTTCCGCAGGGGTCGACACCCCGAACCTCTACGCCGCGTTCCTTGTCTTATCTGTCGTGGCGCTCCGGCCCGGCGGGCAGGTTGTCGCGATTACACCCCGTTCGTTTTTCAACGGGCCCTATTTCGGCGCGTTCCGCGCTCACCTGCTCGACTCAATCGCACTTGACCGAGTACACGTCTTCGACTCTCGCTCCGCCGTCTTCGCCGACACGGGTGTGCTTCAGGAGAACGTGATCTTCGCCGGAACTCGCGGGGCCACCCCCGACGTCGTTGAGCTATCGGTCAGCCGCGACCACACCGGCGATATCTCATCCCACCTAGTTCCCTACAACGATGTTGTCTTCCCGAATGACCCAAACCGCTTCATCCGGTTAGCAACCGATAACGCAGACATCGTCGCCACCAAGTCGGTCCTTTCTCAACCATGTTCCCTTACCGATCTGGGTATTCAGATCTCGACCGGCCGAGTGGTGGATTTTCGGACACGCCATGCGCTCAGCGACGTCGAACAACCGGATGCGGTACCGCTCATCTACCCTGGGGGAATCTGCGCGCCGGTGGAGTGCTCTGGCCGAGGGCCATTCACAAACCACAATGGTTCCAACCACATAACGACAAGGATCGCGGGATGCTGCTGCCGGAGGGCTGGTATACCGTCGTCAAGAGATTCAGCGCAAAGGAAGAGCGCCGAAGAATCGTTGCCTCCGTTTGGTCACCAGTGGACAACCCTGGCCAAGTCGCGTTCGAGAACCATCTAAATGTGTTCCATATCAGCGGACACGGTCTGGACGAAGACCTCGCGAAGGGCATCGCGGTGTGGCTCAACTCGTCGGTGATCGACAAACTCTTCCGCACCTTCTCCGGTCATACCCAGGTCAACGCCACCGACCTGCGCACCCTGCGGTTCCCGGCAGCGGCGGCCTTGCGCGAACTGGGTCGCAAGACTGTTGCGTCGCAGGTTGAGGTTGACTCTCTCGTAATGGAGTTGATCGCCGCATGATCGAGCCCGGCGACGCCGCTTACAAGCAAATCGAAGATGCCCGAATCGTCTTGAAGAAACTTGGCATGGACGCCGAACGCAGTAACGAACGTTCCGCGCTCGTACTCTTGGCCCTCCTGTGGCTTCTGCCCACGGAATCGTGGGCAGAAGCCACCAATCCGATGCCCGGCACACGAGCCATCATGGACTTCATCCGCGACAAATACGGCAAGGACTACGCACCGAACACTCGTGAGACTATCCGCCGGTTTACGCTCCATCAGTTCGTGGAGACTCAACTTGTCGTGCAGAATCCAGACGAGCCTGGGCGCCCCGTCAACTCGTCCAAGTGGAACTACCAGGTCACGGCCGAGGCGCTGGATGTGCTGCGTGCTTACGGTACCGCCGAGTGGCAGGCAGCAACCGATCGATACCTCACCGCACTCCCAGGACTCAAAGCGCACTCCGCAACCTCACCCACCGCATCGCCCGAGCACTCCTCAAAACCGGAGGCTTCAGACTCCAACCACACCCCGGATCGGGAAGAGCCCCTAGACTCTAGGCGTTGGCTGTCGTCGATACGGGGGTAGGTTCACGGCGACGCCCAGGAAAAGTGGGGTACACCAGTGGCGGCCCTCGGGTTAGTTGAGCCCGCTGGGTGACAAGACAGCAGATCGGCGCGGAAGGGCAGGCAATGCTCGCAGTGGAGACGAGTCGGCTCACCAGGGAGTACAAGTTCGTCGAAAGACGTGCTGGGCTCGGCGGAAAGATTCGCGACCTGTTCGCTCCGCAACGGCGGACCAAGACTGCGGTGCGCGATGTGAACGTGCAGATCGCTCCCGGCGAGTTCGTGGGTCTTATCGGCCCCAACGGGGCCGGTAAGACCACGCTCATGAAGCTGTTCTCCGGAATAATCACGCCGACGAAGGGTGAGGTGGCCATTCTCGGGCAGACCCCGAGCCCTTTCAACCACGAACTCAAAAAGCGTTTCTCCCTAGTCATGGGTCAGAAAAGTCAACTCTGGTGGGATCTGCCCGCCGTGGACAGTTTCAATCTCAACCGCGCGTTATACGACATCGACCGGACCAACTTCGCAAAGACGACGGACGAGCTTGTCGAGATGCTGCAGGTCGGCGACCTGGTCGGCAAGCCCGTCCGTCAGCTGTCCCTCGGCGAGCGCATGAAAATGGAACTGATCAGCAGCCTCGTTCACTCACCCGAGATCTTGTTCCTCGACGAACCCACGATCGGCCTCGACGCAACCTCCCAGGTCCAGATCCGCAGATTCCTCGCGGACGTGAACGCGAACCGGGGAGTCACCATCGTCTTGACGAGCCACTACATGAACGACATCAAGCGGCTCTGTCAGCGCGTCCTGCTCATCAACGAGGGACAACTGATGCACGATGGGCCCCTGAACGACCTGTTCCAGGCAGTCACGGGATATCGCCGCGTCAATGTGAGATTTGCGGGAGTGCCCAGCGCGTCGGCGAGTGGCTTCGAATGGCTGAGCCTCGACGCGGACCGGGGCGTGCTACGCGTCCCGGAAGACGAGCTATCTGAGGTCATCCAACGCGTGGTACGGGAGTGCGAGGTGGCCGAGGTCAGCGTCGAGGACGATGACATCGAGGCTTCGATGCAGGAGATCTACGCAACGAAGCTCGTGCAATCATGACGAAGTACGTCGAAATGCTGCGAGTCCACATGCAGTCGGCCCTCGTTTTCCAGGCCGACACCCTGATCGGTGCGCTCCTGTCCCTGGTGCAGGTGCTCGTGTCGCTCATCCTCTGGCGTGCGGTCATCGCAGACCGTCCCGAGATCGGTGGGTACACCCTCCCGATGCTCGTCAGCTACTACGTCGCGGTCGCCTTTCTAACCCGCGCAAGCCAGACCGAACGCGTGACCAACGAACTCACAGATGACATCGTGAGCGGCAAGTATGTGAAGTACACGGTGCGGCCGGTGAACCCGCTCGCCTGCTTCATAGCGGGAACCGTCGGAGCGACCCTCGCCAGGTTCGTGGTAAACCTGCTCGGTCTTGCCGTCGCCCTGGCCGTCTTCAGCCGGTACATGGCCTTCCGCAACCTGCAGAACGTGGCGCTGGCTGTGGTGCTGTGGGCCGGAGGGCTGCTCGCGGTAGCCCTGTTCAACTACGTCATCGGCCTACTGGCGTTCTGGTTCACAGACGTGGGTGGCCTATTCGTCCTCAAGGATAACCTCGTCCTCTTCCTCGCCGGATCCCTCATCCCGCTGGACCTGCTCCCCGGCGGCGTGCGCCACGTCGTCTCGTGGCTGCCGTTCGGCTACCTGGCCTTCGAGCCGGCCAGGCTCCTGGTCACGGGGTCGCTGTCCACCGGGCTAAACCCGGCGCTCCTCCTCCCAGCGTGGATCGCCGGCCTCTGGCTCGTGGCCTCGGGCCTCCAGCGCCTCGCCATTCGCAAGTTCGACGCCGTAGGGATCTGACGTGAGATATCTGCGCTTCTACCAGGCCCTCGTGAGGACGCGGTTAAGCAAGGACCTCGTCTACCGGTTCAACTTCTGGGTCGCCTTCATCACCGATCTGGTGATCATGGCCCTGCAGACCTTCGTGTTCGTCGCGATCTACCAGCACGCCGATGCGATCGGCGGGTGGAACCGCGAACAGATCCTCGTCTTCATGGCGACCTTTATCATCGTGAACGGCCTGACAATGGGCATCTTCTTCTTCGGTGTCCTGCGTATCCCGTGGCTCATCCGCACCGGCGGTCTCGACCTTGAGATCACCAAGCCCGTGAACACAGCCTTCCTGGTGCTGTTCAAGCACTTCGACTTAGGCGGACTGCTCGGCCTCGTGCCCGGGGTAGTCCTACTCGTGGTGACCGTCGTCCATTACCACGTACCCGTGGGCGCCACCGGCGTCCTGGCCTACGTACTCCTCGTAGTGCTCATGACGGCACTGCACCTCGCTCTCATGCTGTCGTTCCGGCTGCCGGCGTTCTGGACGGTCCGCGCGGACTCGTTGACGGAGATGGCAGGCGAGCTGAGCAGCTTCGCATGGCGCGTCCCGGGAGTCGCACTCCGGGGACTCGAGCGAGTCTGGTTCATGGTGATCGTCCCATTCGCGCTGATCGCCACGGTACCCACGACGGCGCTCACTGGAGCACTGTCCACCAAGGGGCTGCTCGTGGTCCTCGCCGTCACGCTGGTGCACATGGTTTTCGCGGCCGGAGCGTGGCGTATCTCCCTACGACACTACAGCTCGGCCAGCAGCTGAGGCATACGACCAACAGGAGGGGACGATGAACCGATATCTGGCACAGACGATCGACGCTACCTGGCGGGCCAAGGAAGATCTCGCCGAGCGCGAGCTCACGGCCGGCGTCGATGGTTTCGGTGCCGCCAACGGCAACTATCAGACCTCGGCTCGCGGCCGGGCCGGCGTGTTCATCACCCTAGTCACGAGGGTCTTTGCCGGGGCCGGGGTCGCCTGGCTGAACTGATTCATCAAGATCGGCCAACCGGCCCCAACGGTGAGTACCCGGTTTGGGTACTCCGCACGTCGCCTGGCTGAACTGATTCATCAAGATCGGCCAACGGCTCTAGCAGTTCTCCAAGACACGATATTTGGTGTCGAGATCGCGTAGCCTAGGCCCAAACGCCCGGCGGCATAGTCCGCGGGCAGTGCGGCCTCACCGGGAACGCCCGCCCTGACGCCGATGGTAGTGAGAGGCCGACGGTAGTGAGAGTTTGTGCCTCGGCACCGTGGTGTGGCCGCGGTGCATCTACCGCTTGGGTGACGGCGCCCCCAGCGTCCATGGACGGGATCGACACGGGCGTCGACTGTGGTCAAACGGACGACTGGGTCCTCGTGAGCAGGCTCTCCACCGCTTCTCTCAGTACTTGAGCCCCGTCGATGCTCAGAACTGATTCAGGATGGAACTGGAGTCCGATGAGTCTGTCGCTTCGTATCGCGTGTACCTCACCCGTGTATTTGTCGAATGCAATTTCCACGTCCGCGGGAGCGCCTGCTCCCGCGTATGCGCTGTAGGAGTTGTAGAAGCCCACGCGGATTTTTTCGCCGAAAAGATCAATTTCACGTTGACGTCCCTGGTTCGGCTGCGGCAGTCGCCGTACCGGCAGACCGAGTTCCCGGCACACGAGTTGATGGGACAAGCGCACCGCAAGCGTAGGAATCTGTCGTTCCGGGATGATGCGTTGGATGAAGCTTCGAGCTGTCGCAATGCGTGGATCGAACTGGTCATTGGGGTCTCCGGGGCCCGGTCCGAGCACGAGTAGATCTGCGATGACTAGCTGGGATTCGTCAGGTATGCCGACCGTGACCTCGACCTCTAGGCCCAGTGATCGCAGGTGCGCTGCCAGCATGCCTGTGAAACGGTCCTCATTATCGATGACGAGTGCTCGGAGTCTCGTGTGCACAAGGCCTTTGGGCTCGCTGCTTCCTTCTTGACGCCAGAACGACGCGACCTCCCCTTCTCGGCTTGCGAGGAGCTCCTGAGCCAGCTTCACCAGTGTGTTCTCCCGAGGAAGCGAAAACGCCCCCAGAACTCCAGACGCCTTGGCGAGCGTCTCTGCCGTTTCAGCCGCCGGGATCGAGTCTCGGACTATCGTGGCTCCTACTGGAATGGAAACGTCACCGGATTCTTCGATGCATGCGGTGCGGATCAAAATCGCGGAATCGAACGCCCCGCTCGGCTCAGCGGGGACATGCGCCAGGACCCCGCCGAGGTAGCCACGGGGGCTCAAGTCATTCCGCTGAGCCATGCGGAATGCTGATTCGAGCGGGCTCCCCAGGATAGTGGGTGCGATGAGCGATCGACGCAGGGCGGCAGACCAGTTCAGTTCACTGTGCCCGTGGATCAGGTACTCCGTGTGAGCGAGGTTCGACATGAAGCGCAACTGCGGCGCGGAGATCCAAGGGCGCCCTTCGCAGAGCTCGGCCATTACCTTGAGCTCTTCGTCAAGGACCATGTAGAGTTCGTCTCGCTCCTTGGAGTCCTGGAGGAACTCGCGCAACGACTTCTCTTCGGGTGTTCCGTCCGGATATCGGTAGGTTCCTGAGATGGGATTCATCGTCATCATCCCGTCACGGGATCGGCGAAGATGCATTTCCGGGGTTGCGCCGATAAGTGTGTGATCAGGAAAGTGCACGAGGAATGTCCAATAGGCACCGGACTCTGCTCTCAGCACAGCATGAAAGGCCTTCAGCTCCGATTTAACGTCCCTTTGACGGATTCGGCCCTTGTAGGTTCGATGAAGCACGAAGTTGGAGCCATGCCCGGCCCGAATCTCGTTCTCAACCACGGAAGCTACTTGTTCCATGTACACGGAATCCGAAACATCGAAGTGTCCATTGACCAGCTCTACTCCGCAAGAATCAGCTCTCGCAGCGAAATCGTGGAACGGGATTCCTTCATAAGCTTCGACCTGGATGGCGGAGACATGCTGGCGCGCCGTCTGTTCGATTTCCGATGTCGGCCGATCACCCCAGAGGGCTTGCCGGAATGGAATCGCGAGGATTTTCTCGCCCGGATGCGCCTCAGCTTGTTCGAGGCCTTCGAAGACGAGTGCAGTTCCCGTGAAGCGGTGCACGACACCGTTTTTCACAATCATAGCGAATGCATAGTTGAGGCTATCTGCCAACTTATTGCTCCCATTCGTTGAGCGCCTCGGCTGTGCGGAGTACGCGAGCCGATGTCCGAGCGGTGTAGTCCAGGGCATGCAGATGCTGAGTACGGTCAAAATCGGCGACTGCATCTGCAAGTATGAAGGTTTCGAGATCCTTGGCGTAGGCGTCTAGCGCAGTTGCAAGAATCCCAACGTGTGCGTAGATCCCACAAATTACGATCTGATCGCGCCCAGTTTGCTGAATGAAGTTTTCGAGGGGTGTTCTGGCGAACGCGGAGTACCGCCATTTGTCGAGCACGAGATCGTTGGGCTCTGGCGAAAGCCGGTCGATGATTTGGCGGTGTTCCTCGGAGACCGTCATCCCCGGTCCCCAGAAGTCTTTAAGCAGGCCGCGTTGCTCTGGTGTCATACTACCGGGCTGTGCTGTGTAGACGACCGGAACGCCCAGGCGGCGGGCAGTGATCATTGCCCGCTCGATATTCTCGACGAGATCAGAGGCCGGTTGCTGAGTTAGGTCAAAGCGATCGAGGAAGTATCGCTGCATGTCGTGGATCAACAGGATCGATCGTGCTACCGAAACTCGCCACGATACAATGGATTCGGGATACTCGGAGGGCTGGGGAAGATCGTAGTTGATGGCGTGCGCGGTGTCCCAGTAGGTGTTACTTATCATGGCGTTAGGCCTTCGTCTTCCAGTGACTCAGTACTTCGGCGGCCTGCGCGATGGCTGGGTTCGTGGCCTTTTACACGCACGGCTCCCATACGTAGGGAGCGTGAACCCACCCACCACCGGCTCCGCTTGAGACCGTGGCTTTGCGGGCCGGCCTCCGATGCGTCCAATGTGAAGCCACCGGTCGCGCGCTTCTGGGCGCGAGCGTCTTGCCCAAGACGGTGCGCGCGTGAGCCTTTGAGCCGCCCGCAGCTTGCGTACCTCGCCTTCCGAGACGAGTGGCGGGTTGGCCGGCAGAAAGGCAAGCGCTTCAAAACGTGCTTCTGGGTCATCCCAAGAGAGCTGTCGTTCTGCGGGCAGAGCAGCAATCGGCGCTTGAATATCGAGAACCGGGCTCTGTGCCGGGGCGTCTGCTTCCGTGTTGACTGGGACCACGAATTCCTCCTACGTGGACGCCGAAGCACTCAGAAACCAGGCGGGGGTGGGCTCGCGTTAGGTGAGGTAGGGCAGGACTCGTTCTCAGCAACGCTCGGGGCGACGACGGCCTTGGGGATCCATCGGATCGCTAGGATGCCGAGCCCGGCGCAGATGAGTGCAGCGACGATGGCGACCACATGGAAGCCGGACAGAAATGACGTTCGCGCCAGCTCAAAGGCCACGGATGCAGTGCCACGAGCATCGATGACTTCGGCGATGCCGGTCTCGTCGCCTGGGTAATTCGCCCTGAAGACAACGGTAAGCAGGGATCCGAGTAGGGCGATGCCGAGCGCGTTACCGATCTCGTTGCTGGTTTCAGCGATAGCGCTTGCCGCGCCGGCCCGGGACTCAGGCACCGCTCCTACGGCGGTGTCGGCTACGAGGCTGAACGAGATGCCGAAGCCGATGCCGGACACCATTGTCGATGCGATGTAGAAGGCTGCGCCGGTGGATTCACTGGTGAGTACCAAGAGGGCCATGCCTACGGCAATGGAAAAATTACAAACGATTAGGGCTGCCCGGGCACCGATCCTTTCGACAAGTAATGGCGTAAGAACGCACGAAAGCGTTAGCACAACCGCTCCGGGGATGGCAAGAAGTGCTGCATGGAGCACGGAGTAGCCGAGGACGGACTGCAGGTAGGTCATGCTCAGGTAGGCCGCAGCCGACCAGACGAAAAGCGAGAGCAGGCCGGTGAGAATCGCAACTGCGAATACGTGCCGCCTGAAAAGCGCAATGTCGAGCAGAGGGGTCTCAAGCTTCCGCTGGCGTAGCGCAAAGACGGTGAGCACTCCGACGCCGAGGGCGATGAGGCCGCCAGCGAGCAGGCTCATGCCGTAGGTTGCCACGTGCTTCACGCCGTAGATGGCAACGAGGAGTCCGGTGGCGGAGAGGATGACGCTGAGAAGATCGATCTTTCCGGGCCGAGCCCCGTGCACCTCACGAAGGAGTATGGGCGCGAACACCAGGAAGAGGACAATGATGGGAAGATTAACTAGGAAGACCGATCCCCACCAGAAATGGTTAAGGAGAATACCGCATACGATTGGACCGATGACGAATCCGGCAGCGAAAGTCGCCGCAAAAATACCGATGGCCTGGGAACGTTGGGCGGGGTTCTCAAAGAGTTCGCTGATGACCGCTAGGCATGACGGGAGGAGGGTCGCTCCGCCAAGGCCCATAAGGGCACGCGCAGCGATGAGGGTTTCCGGGGCTGACGCAAACGCTACGAGCGCCGAACCGACACCAAACGTTGCCGCACCGATCATTAGAAGCTTCTTGCGTCCGAACCGATCACCGAGATTCCCGAAGGTGATGAGAAGGGAGCCAACGGTGAAGCCGTAGATGTCGAGTATCCACAGACTTTGGTCCGTGGTCGGTTGAATCGCTTCGTTGATACTTGGCATCGCCAAAAAGAGGATGGATCCGTCCATAGCGACGATGAGCACCGGGCCTAGAGTGGCTACGAGGCCCCACCATGAGCGTGCAGGTGCGCTTTTCTTGCTTGCAGCTTGAGTACCCATGGTATCGATGCTTAGAGAGGCCTCCGGGACCAGCAAGATCACAGATGTGAGTACTCCGCCGCCAGGTACTCAGCGCAGGGGTATCCCGCAGAGGGTTACCCGGTCCAGCGCACGGGCTCTCCTGCCGCACAACCCCTGGGTACACCCGAGAGGGATACCTTCTGCCCTGTCGCCACTGCGTCTAGAGAGTTAACTTTAGTGATGTGCAAGGCGAAACGCTTGGCAGCTTTCTGAAGTCCAGACGGGACCGGACCGATCCCGCTGCGATCGGACTGGATCCCGGGCCGGCGCCCCGGAGGGTCCCGGGTCTTCGACGCGAGGAGTTGGCGCGTCTCGCAGGCGTGAGCGTGGGCTACTACGTCCGCATTGAGCAGGACCAGACTGGGACGGCGTCACTCCAAGTACTCGACGCCCTGGTGTCTGTCATGCGCCTCGATGACGCCGAACGGACTCACCTGTACAACCTAGCCCAAGCCCCGTCACACGCACCGATGGTGCGGGATAAACCGGAGATTCCCCATCGTCGCGTGCTGTCCCTATTTGAGTCACTGCACGAAACAGTTCCTGTTATCGTGCTGGGTCGCCGGGGCGATATCCTCGCCTGGAACCACTTCGGGCATGAGCTTCTTTTCGAACACCTGCCATTCGATGCCCCGCGTGATATCAATCGACGCCCTTCCGTGCCACGGGCGTTCTTCCTCGACCCGCTCACTCGAGATCTGTACGCAAACTGGGAGGAGCTAGCTCGTATTCACGTCGCATATCTCCGTCTTACTTCGGGGAGATATCCGACGGATGCACGCCTGGCAGAACTCATCGGCGAGCTTTCCATGAAAAGCGACGAGTTCGCGCGTTTTTGGGCCGAGCGGGACGTTGCAGACTGCACGGTCGGGCGAATGGTTCTAGCACACCCAACATTAGGCTCCCTGGATGTGGACTATCAGGTATGGCGCCAGCCGGAGTCCCCTGACCACCGGCTCGAACTGTATACGCCGAACGATGCTTCGACGAAGGATGCACTCGGTCTCCTACCATTTCGGATGCCCGAAGGTAAGACCTCGGCACTTGATTCCTTCGTGTTCGATGGTTTGAGAGATTCAGCGTCTCATTCTGAATCAGTGATGGAGCGATAGCCATGCCCCTCGATACCAGGATGGCAATGATTCTCGATCGGTTCAGCGCCAGGCCGGCGCTCGCCGATCGACACGCGATTCCGGGCAGTAACGCAGACCGGGACCGACTCAGTGCCGAGGTTCTCGGCGAATACCAGGCTATCACCTACGGCGAGGCGAAACGTCGTGTGGAGTCCGTAGCCTCGCAGCTTCGTGACCCCGACCGCCTAGGGCCCGAGTCGTTGCTCAAGGGCGATCGCGTTGCATTACTTGGTCATCCAGGAGTGGATTTCACGACCGTTGACCTAGCTTGCAACCTCGCGGCACTTACGACTGTTCCGTTGCAGACGAGCGGCTCCCTTAACCAGCACCTAGAGATTCTGGAAGAGACACGCCCACGAGTACTTGCGGTCTCTATCGCCTTACTCGCTAAGGCCCAGGATCTCATCGAGCATGCACCCTCGCTTGAGCGGCTGCTGGTGCTCGATTACCGGGGAGGAGAAGTGACGCATCGGGAGATAGTTCAGGCCTTTCGTAAGAAATCTCGCGTGGCGCCGGAGCTCCTCGATCTCGATGCAGCACCGTTTTCGAGGTTTCCCGGCTCGGGCTTCGCAGACGACGAACTCGCCATGTTGATGTACACATCAGGCAGTACCGGCACTCCTAAGGGTGCCATGTGCTCGGCTCGGCTCGTCGCAGAGATGTGGGGCGGTGAGGGCTGGTCGGAGTTCTTTGCTGAGGACGCCAGCGTCGCGAGCTTCCACTACATGCCGATGAGCCATGTCGCCGGGCACTCGTCGGTTCGGAGCACGCTTGCCCGTGGAGGCACGACCTACTTCGCCTCTTCGACGAACCTCTCCAGTCTCTTTGAGGATCTGTCTCTTGCGCGGCCCACCGAGCTGTCCCTTGTTCCTCGCGTGTGCGAGCTCTTCCGCCAGGAATTTCAGCGCAGGCTCGGAGGGAAAAGCGCCGAGGCGCAACAGGTCTTTGAGAGCATGCGACTCCATCTGCTAGGGGGTCGTGTCCGGTGGGCCAGTTGCACGTCGGCTCCTATTTCGGCTGAGTTGAAGGCGTTCACGGAGGACTTGCTCGGTATCGAGGTACACGAACTCTACGGGACTACGGAGATTGGCGGGGTGCTGGCCGATGGAAAATTCCTCATCCCACCGGTTATCGACTTCCGGCTGGAGGATGTGCCTGAACTGGGATACTTCCGTTCTGATCGCCCCACTGCACGTGGAGAACTCCTCATCAAGAGTTCGTCAACCGTCTCTGGTTACTTCAACCGGCCCGAGTTGAACGCGGAGATTTTCACATCGGACGGTTACTACCGTACAGGCGATATCGCGTCCGTGTCCGACGACGGCACCGTTCGCATCATTGACCGGAAAAACGCGATCATCAAGTTGGCCCAAGGCGAGTTTGTCGCACTACCGTCGCTTGAAGCGATCTTCGCCGCGGGAAGTGCGCTGCTTCATCAGGTCTTTCTGTACGGCAGAAGTGACCAGTCTTCCCTCCTAGCCGTCGTGGTTCCCGCTGCCTTTCTCCGTGACGCCAACGCAACGGAGAAAGGTGGGGTCGATGAGGCCGCGCTCGCTCGGCTCCTCCACGAAGAGCTAAGAACCGTGGCTGCGCAGGAGAATCTGAACTCGTACGAGGTGCCTGCCGCGGTTCTCGTCGAGTTCGAGCCGTTTGCCGAGTCGAACGGCCTACTCTCTGATCACCGCAAACCTGTTCGGCCGAGGCTTAACGAGAAGTACAAGGTACGCCTCGACGCCTTGTACGAAACCCTGTCCGCATCCCACGCCGATACTCTCGAACAACTCCTGTCTACGGGCGCTGAGCGTGAAACTGAAGAAACCATACTTCTCGCGGCAGCTCTGTCATTGCAGATTGATGCCGCAAATATCACACCTAACTTGAAGTTCCGCAATCTCGGGGGTGACTCGCTCACTGCGGTCAACTTGTCTCGTCTACTGGAACAAATCTACGGTACGCCGGTACCCGTTGACGTGTTAGTGAGCGATTCATACACCCTGCGCGATATCGCGGCATATATAGATGTGAAGCGTTCGCGGGCAGAACAAGTTGTATCGTTTAGCGACGTTCACGGTTCAGGCGATGGCGTGCTCCGCGCCGCTGATCTCGCCACCGATAAGTTCCTCTCTTTGGAAGAGAAACCCACAGCGTGGGCGCCGTCGAACACTGAGTCCGAAGTTGTCCTGATCACCGGCGCAAGCGGATTCTTGGGTAGGTTCCTGTGTATTGAATGGCTCCGAGAGTTCGCGGGTACGGGGAACCGGGTCATCTGCCTAATTCGGGCAAGCACTGATCGCGCTGCGCGAACACGCCTCCGGGAAACCTTTTCTACGGACGAAGAACTCCTTGGTGAGTTCGACGCGCTGAGTGAGAACCTCGATGTGATTGCTGGTGATATCGCGGAGCCGCGGCTCGGCCTTACCGAGGGTGGATGGGTGCAACTGACTGAGACGGTCACCCGCATCGTTCACGCGGGGGCCATGGTCAACCACGCGCTGCCATACCGGGAACTCTTCGCCTCCAATGTCGCCGGCACCGCCGAGGTCATTCGCCTCGCCCTAACGCACCATATGAAGCCCCTAGTTTTCATGTCAAGCATTGCGACTGCTCTCCTCCCAGCGGAAGGGCGCACGTTGGACGAGAGTGCGGACAACCGTGCTGTGCTGCCAGAGGTAGAGCCGACATCAGAGGTGGTCGATGGTTATGCCACGACAAAGTGGGCCGGCGAGGTTCTCCTTCGCGAGGCTAACGACCGCTATGGGCTTCCGGTAACCGTGTTTCGCGCGAGCATGATCCTTGCGCATTCCCGATACGCGGGCCAAATCAATGTACCCGATACCTATACCCGTCTCCTGTTTAGCCTTCTTAAAACGGGCGTGGCTCCCCGGTCCTTCTACTCCTCGACCGAGGTAGCTGCCCACTATGACGGATTGCCGGTTGACGTCGTGGCACGTTCGATAATGGCTCTCACAAGAGACTATTCGGCGCAGTTCCGGACCTACCATCTGGTCAACCCGTTCGATGATGGAGTATCGCTCGATCTCTTGGTGAGATGGATCGCGGATGCCGGGGCGAACATCACGTGGATTGATTCCTATAATGAATGGGTCGAGCGCTTCCGAATCTCCTTGAATGCGTTGGATGAGAAAGACAAGCGGGCGTCTATGCTGCCCCTCCTCGGCGGGCTCCATGATCCCGAGATGCCAGTCCCGGGATCACTCATCGATTCTTCAGCGTTTCGAAATGCTCTGCTCGAGGCTGGATACGGTGATCTCCTCGCTCCACTCCGCCGTGAGTTCGTCCTGAAGACCATCCAGGACATTGATTACATATTTGAGACCGATTTTCTCAGCCACGCTCTAGCCAGGAGTTCCTAAATTTGGAGAAGCGTGATCCGAGGGTAGGCTGCTACGCATTTATATCGACCGCAGATCTACTTGATAGCGCGCCGATAGCCGTCTCGACTCCCGAGGACGAGGCACGATTGGCTGCGCTAGTACGAACGCGAGACCGTGAAGACTACATAGCCGCACGTATCCTGGCCAGGCTCTTATTGTCTCGGTGTGCTGGTGTTGAGTATTTGTCCGTGCGTATCAGGCAACGATGCGAAGCCTGCGACGGCTCCCATGGCAAGCCCGAAGTAATTTTCCCTACTGGATACCACGTGTCCTGGGCACACCATCAGGGCTTTGTCGCGGCGGCAGCGGCAAACAGCGACGTGGGAATCGACTTGATTGCACGTACGCGAAGCCCTTGGCCTACCGAATCTTGGGCAGTTCCTGGGATCGATCCGGGCGATCTCAGCAAAGCAGAAGCGCTCTTCAAGGCTGGTGTAGGCGATTCGCTCGATCAACTGCTTACATTGAATTACAGCCTGAACAGCGCTCCGTTCATCAACCGAAGAAACCGTTGTGTTCGGCTGCGTCGGCACTCCACCGACGATGTCGAAGTATGCGTTGCTTCGGCCCAAGACGTTCTGCCGGTGAGCGTACATGGTCTTTTAGGTGAGCGTACATAGTCTGTTACCTGCTGTACCGAGACGGGCAAATCCCCGGGTTCTCTGCCGCAGCATCAAGGAAGGATCAACATGCCAGTCATGTCGTGTCCGCGGATTGGGGGACGAGCAGCTACAGTCGCGACTTGGGCGTAGAAGATACTGCACAAGTCCGTCGGCAACATCGACCATCCTGCTGGTGGCGGGAGAAAGACGCACGTTTGCTGAGATGGCTCAACCCTCCTACGCCCCGAGCAGGTCGACGATCCGGTGGCACGGTGCCGCAAGGGCGCTGCTACGCTCGTCGAACTGGCATCCCTCTTCGGGGTCAACCGCCGCACGGTAGCCACCCACCTAACCCGTCGGGGCGTCACCATCCGCCGCGGGCGGTTCGATCCTTCCCACATCCATGAAGCAGCCGACCTCTACCTCAGCGGGTTGACGCGTGCAAGCGATTGTGTTTCGCAGCTCGCGCTGGTGCCAGAGCCCCTTGAAGCCGTCCCTTAGCTCTCACAGAAGATTCCGCTGCTGGCCCGGCGCCGACTCCGCGCCGGGGATCCTGGCGGCGTCGATCTTCCGGCACCCGAAGAGTGGCGTTGCGGCCAGGAAGTAGCCGACGGACGTCACGCCGGCGGCGACTTGGCTGCCCAACCCCTGGATCATCGCACCCGCCAGCGCTGGAACTCCGATTTGGATCGCCGAGTCAACGGCGTGCAGCTGAGAGTTCCGCGCCAGCAGTTCCTCCTCTGACGCGATCGTGGGGGTGAGCGCCTGGGCCGCGGTGTCGGCGAATATGCCACAGGCGCCGGCGATGACCCCGAGGAGCACCAGCAGGGGAATGCTCACGACGTGGAACAGCCACCCGATGGGCAGTGCGAGGAACGCCACCGCTCGCAGCAGAGGAGATGACACGGTTCAGGCGACGTGTTTCATCTCGACGAAGTCATATTCGCCGCCATTGGTCGCTTGCGTGAAGTGACGCACGACGTGGAACCCATTGCTTTCATACACCTTGATTCCTCGCTGGTTGAATGACGCGACCGACAGGCGAATCTCCACGCCCGGGTACTCCTGTTGGATCCAGTCCAAGTTGCGTCTCATGAAGCTGCGCCCCAGACCACGACCGGTGAGGTCTGGGCGCAGTCCCAGCCCGATCTCGACAAAGCTGCCTCCTTCGACGATGCCGCCGGAAAGGAAGCCGATCAACTCGCCATCCTGCCGCACCTGGAGAAAGAATTCGGGCCACAGCGAAGGTGTGACAAATTCTTGGTAGTCCTCTGGATCGGCTGTCATGTCGTAGAAATCGTAGGGTGGCGGGTATTTCCACTCATCCGCGATCTCTCGGGCGGTCGATGCGTCCATGCGCGAGTACACCAACTCGTGATCGGTCGAGTCCGGGAGCACGTGATGTGAATCGTGGTTCATCTCTGTCCAGTGTAGCGAAGGGAGTGGGGGCGTTATGGGGCAAGACGCCCGCAGGAGACCATCTGGACCACCGCGGAGTCGCGTTGCAGCAGGACTTCGATATCGGCCGAACAGAGGCCACCTGCGGATGGCGGGGCCACGCGGGCCACCTCGGTGGGTAGCAGCCGGATCCCGGGCAGCCGAGGATTGGCCTCCACGGCCGAGAGATGGACGTTTGGAGTCTTGTCGGCCTCCCAGGGAACGCTCGACCGATTCAGCTGACGACTCGGGACATCGAAGGCCCAGTGCTCGACAACGTGGTGTTTCGTCCTCCGAAATCCACTGGTTCCCTGCGATGGTGCGTCCAAGCCAGGCGTGCCTTGACCAGAATCGAGCGCGTCGGCACGACCCGTATTCTCAGCGCGACTGTGCCACCACATGACCTGAGTTGGGCCACGGTTTGGTGTTGTCTTGGTTGGTTGTCGTGTTGGTTAGGG
>ERZ773090.335-NODE-335-length-30334-cov-21.6537_pt1 | contig 30334 bp, 23 predicted proteins | sample MGYA00580579_ERZ773090 | MGnify/ENA primary metagenome ERZ773090 (study PRJEB29015, sample SAMEA2738014) | human oral metagenome | biome: human oral; feature: human-associated habitat; material: dental | place: China | collected 2132 ... | reverse complement strand
GCGTCCAGCCCCCGGCCATATCCGCGACCGAGGTGTCCACACTGCTGGAGCCGAAAATCATCGACACCTACAACGACGACATGCGCCAGTGGAGGTATTACTAGCCACGGTGCTATCAGCCGCGGTTTATGCGAATATTTTCCAAATCCACGTTGGCGATTAAGCCAAGCGTCTTCAAACGAATGCCCGCGGCGAGAGCACTGACTTTGAAATTTTCAGCGACCGCTTCGGCCATGTCCCAAGAATCTTGAACGGCATCGGACACGAGCCCTGCAACCCCCGCCTCGGGCATCAGGAAGTTTACAGCGAAAGCATTTGCCAGCGCTTCTTCGTTGCGTCCTTCCTCTAAGGAACATAGGCCGCTTGTACGGTTCGCCAGCGGCTGCTTTCCACGCTTGCTTTCCGGCACGAAGTCATCAGAAAGGCGCAACAATCCACGCATCTCGCGTGCCCGGACTTCGATGTTTCTTCCGTCGATGTGTCCAACGAGGGACGGTGCCCCTATCGATCCCTCCAGTTCCAGCACGGCCTTTCGATACTGCTCCGCCCGACGCATTTCCCGCGCCAACAGAGGCGGAACCGGATCCCCACCGTGTCCGCGACAATCGACGGCGCTGGGCACGTCGGACTCCGCCGGCGGCGTCGTGAAGAAGAAAACGAGAGTTCTATCGAGCTTCTTTCCTATGAGGCGGAGCTGCCTGAGAGTCGGCATCGCACTGCCTGTTTCGAACGCCTCTATTCGCGCTTCAGAAGTTCCTGCCGCTCGGGCCAGCTCGTCACTTCCCATGAACATGCTCTCCCGCGCCCACCGAAGGGTGGGCCCGTTGATCGGGACGCGGATCATGATCGTCCTCCTTGCAACCGTACAAAGGCATTGCTACGGTTCGTCACTCAGACCCGGACCGGCTCACCGAACTAATTTTAGTCTAGTCACTGCCGCCACCGCATTTAAATGATGGCCCAGGATATAGCTAAAACGTATATAGCGCTGTCGTCAAAAGTTAAGCTAAAAAACGACATTCCTGTAAGATTTAAGATTTTCAAAAATAAAATTATCTTAAATTTGTTAAGATCAACATTTAGTTTTGTAATTATAGTAAAATCGTTGAATATGTTAAAAATTTAATCTTCCGTATCCAAATCATCTTCATAGTTTGGAATAAATGCTTCAGTTTCCTCAGGCGTTATAACAGGGGGATTTTTTTCAAGTTCTTCTTGATTTATGATTGAAGCATTTTTTATAGATTCTTTTGCTTCTTTTTTAAGCCATTCACAATTCCATAGAATAATTGACTGATCAGTCACTGCCTTACACATTGACTCTTGATATTTGAATTTATACGTATAATTCAGGCTGATTCTCTGCATCCATATCTCAAGAATTCCTCTATTTGGAATATCCTCGAATTTATCATGAATTAATTTCAAATAATTAATTTTTTCAGAATCATTTTCAAATGAAAGCAATTTACTTAAAATTGAAGCAGCGTGTGGATATATTCGAGGATTGTGATACATGATATCGACAATTAACGATATTAATATTGCGTTATCATTAGGCCGTTTAGACAATTTTTCAATCCTTCGACGGAAATGGGTCAATGCTTTCACCAAGGAACCAGAGTTAGGGAACCGTCTACCAAGATCGTGGACAAGTAAAAGAGTTTTGAAAAAACTTCTACGTGAATTGATGCTTTGGTTCCAAAATTGTTTATCCGCCTTTATTGATGCTCCTATGATGTCTTCCGAAAGAAAAGTTTTTGCAGCGTTGAGTTTGAAATTTAGATCGCTCAAAACATTCGTCAATTCGAGAAGAATTATTTGTGCGTCTTCTTTCGAGTTCGTAAATATTCGGTAGTCATCGCGATACCTAAGAATTCTATAATCATTTATTTTTCGCTCATTGAGTTGTCCGCTTAAATTTAGATCAGCATAGCCGAGCACCATTTCAGCTATCAAGTCTGATGCGACATTTCCTTGAGGAATGCCGTTCGTCTGGCCATTATGCATGTCCATCAACAGACGATCAATTTTATTGCCAAATTGCTCTTTATCGTTCTGTTTTTTCTTAGCCTCTTCCTTCCCATAAATCGACCATGCAACAGTATGCGTGTAGAGAGCTCCATAGCAATCGGTAATATCAGTAGAGGCAATATACTTATAATATAATGCCAAACGCACAGATTCTTGTTCAAAATTTATCCACCAGTTGTGAATATTTGTTTCTTTAGATGAGGCATTTTTTTCAATGAAAGGAATGCTCTCACATTTGATTTTACATTCTTCGTTTTGAAATTCTTCAAATCTCTTCTGCAATTCCTGCCAATTCTTAGGCTCGGTGATAAGTGAAACGAGCTCTACATACAGAATAGGATGTACTAGTTGCATCAGCCGCCATCCATAGGCCGCATTTTTATTGCTAAGTATAAGATGATTGACGTTATCTAGAGTACGCACTTTATTCTTTTCTGATCTATGTCTAAACTTATTTTCAGATCCTACTATTTTTCTAGCACACTGTAAAACTACATTAAAGTCAAAATACTTAGGGAGATCAATTGAACAATAACTTCGTGTATTGAATAGAAACTCCCGTGCTTCTTCTGGTTTGAGTTCAAGAAATGAACAAGATTCAGAAATTATCTCGGTCATCTCATTGTTATCGTACTCTTCAGAATCTGAATAAACCATTCTATCTCCAAAATAGATCAATTACGTCATTAATGCAATATTGTAGCTCGTTTATATTTCATGAGGTTAAAACCTTACATACAGGTTTGAATCCTACATATTTATATTAGCTTGAATCCTAATTTCGTGCAATTTGTCAGCGACCCCAGAGAGATTACTCAAGTGGCTTCTTAGGTTTCGGATTCGTGGCGTTCCTTGCCATGTACTGCAATCTCCCTTCCGCGCCAGGGCGCGATTAAGTTATGCTCGTGAGTCGTATTCCATTTTACCACCAATCACTGATGTGGGTACCCCACCCTACGGCGGACGATAACAAGACAATTGCATCGCAGAAAGTTGAAATACACATTCTATACCTCATAAACTAGTCATGAACTGATTCTTGACCGCCAGTACGAATAGAACATCGACAACTTACAATAAAACTCGAGAACACTTAATAATACAGCATTGACCGTCAAGAAAAATGATACTTGCAATATAAACAAACGCAACAAATTACCTCACTGCTAATACAAACAATCAACTGGGCAATAAAGCAACTGTATTATAATCACTAATTATAAAACATTTAGGCGAGAATACTACAGAACCTATGGTTATTAACCTTCGATTGCCGCTTGTGCAAAAGAACCGTGGAGCTAAGGGGATTCGAACCCCTGACCTTCTCATTGCGAACGAGACGCGCTACCAACTGCGCCATAGCCCCTGGGACTCGGCTAGTTTAGCACTCCTCCGCCGATCCGTTCCACCGGCCGAGTGTTACGTCCCCGCCGGTCAGGCGCGGCGGCGCAGTCAAGGGCGGGCGCGGTCAAGCGCGGCGTCGTTCGAGGAGGGCGTCGAGCACGGAGCCTCCGCCGAGCACTTCTTCGGACCGGGAGCTGATCACCGGCTTCGCCTCCTCCACGCGGGGCTTCTCGGCCCGTGCGGGGTCGGCGGGCGACCCGGCCGTATCGGACGAGGCGCCGGAGGCGATCCCGGCGCCGCCCGCCAGGCTCGCGGCGTTCCGATTCGAGGCGCTCGCGCTCGGCATGACCGTTCCGGTGGCCGCGTCGTAGCGCTCGCCGCGCTCGTGCGGGCGGTAGGGGACGGGTGCGGTGGCCGAGGCCGGCGCCGCATAGGGTTCGACGACGCGCCGCTCGATCTTGCGGGGTTTGAGGGTGTAGGAGGGCATCTCGGCCCGAGGGCTCGGCTTCATCGGGCGCTCGGCCGCCGATCGGGACGCGGAGCGGGCACTGGCCGTGCTGGCGCGCTCGGCGATCCGCGCCTTGGCGAGCTCGGCCCGCACGTTCGGGCGCTTGACGGCCCGGCTCTTCCCGCCCGCCGCGGACGCGGACTGCGCCGCAGACCCCCCTTCGGAGGAGCCTCCTTCCTGTGCCGAGGTATCTTGGGCGGACGCCTTCCCGGCGCGAACCCGCGGCCCAGGCTCCTTGGCGCGCGCCCGCTTCTCCCGTTCGGTCATGCCGTCCAGCGCCGCGCTTTGGGCGCCCTCTGCCCGGCCGCGGCGCCCCGCGGTCTCGTGACCGCCTCCTGCGCTCCCCCGGCCCCCGCGCTCGGCGTCACGGCCATGCCCGGCGGCGCGTTCGGTCGCGCGGTCGCAAACGCCCGCGTCGGCTTTCCGGCCGCGGCCTCGCACGGCGATCTCCTCGGCGTCGGACGAACCGTGGGACGAGGATCCGCGAGCGGCCTCCCGCCTGGCCTGGGCGAGGGTTCGGGCGCGGACGATGTCCACCGCACGACGGCGCCCGTGCGCGCGGCGCGGGCCCAGCTCGGCGTCGATGTCGGCGACGGTCTGCCTGTCGACGGCGTCGGCCTTGGCCACTTCGCGGCGCAGGTACCCGAAGCCCACTGCGCACGCCCCCGTGACCGCCGTGGCGCCCACGGCGGCGACGGCCGGCAGCGGCGTCAGGGCGGTGGCGATCCACAGCACGGCGGCCAGGGCGGCGAGCGCTGCGACGCCCATGAGGATGCGCCTCATGAAGGCCGCGCGTCTGGAGATCCTCGCTCGTGCACGAGAACGGTCACGGGCGAGTTCGCGAACGTCCTTCGCGCTGAACTCGCTTCCAGCCATCTCAACCTCCGGCCGCCGGAAAAAAACTGAACCATGTTGACCGCCCGCGTGGGCGGGCGGCTGAGCCTGCGACACCTCCAACATCCGCAGGTCCTCGGCGAAACGATCCTCGATCGGAGCGTCAGCCAGCACCACGCGACGTCTCACGAGGCCGGGGATGACGTAGGCGAACAGCAAGACAGCAGCACCCAGTACAACAAATCCCTCGAAGCCCACGGATCCACGCTAATGGCCGGCCACCACCGAGCCCGGGAGGACCTGCCGCGTGTTGCGAAACTCGCGGCGACCGGCTTGGCGGACATGGCGGATTCCCAATCCCCTCTCATACCACAGAGGGAGGCTGAGGCAAGGGGCGGTCCGCCCCATTCACGACTGGCGCAAATGGCGGATCCATCTACCGCGGGACGGTCCGCCCATGGAAGAATACGATTATGACCGCACATATGGTGACGCTTCCCGATGTCGCCGACCTGGATGTCGAGGACGCCAAACAGGTTCTACGCTCAGCCGCTCGCAAGAACCGCTCCCGCAGGTCGACGCACGTCCGTGAGGGGCTTGTCGATTCCTGGGTTCGCACAGCACTGGACTTCATAGGAGATGCCGAAGTCATCGCCGCCTACGTCTCCGTCAAAGACGAACCTCCCACGCACGAACTGTGCGAGGCCATCACCGCCGCCGGTAAGAAGCTATTGCTTCCCAAACTCGGGCCGAAGCTGTCCCGAGAGTGGGGATGGTATCGGGGACCGGACGATCTTCAGGTCATGGCCCCCGGCCGCCCCCCGGAGCCCGGCGGGGAGTGCCTGACCTCCAAGGTGCTCGACGCCGTCGACGTCCTGCTCGTCCCCGCCATCCTGGTCGGGCGCCACGGGCAGCGCATCGGCCAGGGAGGCGGATGGTACGACCGCATTCTCAAGCAGGTCAGACCGGACGCCCGCATCGGAGCGATGATCTACCCCGACGAGTACGTGGAGGCCGAGCTTCCCCAGGACCCGATGGACGTGTGCGTGCACTACGTCATCCTCCCCGACCGCTGGGGCTCGGTGTCCTGACCGGATCGACGGGCGAACGGCCCGTCCCCGCCTGTCGCGATTCAGGCGGGGACGGGCCGTTCCTTGCATCGGGTCGGGTCGCCGGTCTGCGCATCCCGAGGAAGCGGCGCGCGTCTTCCGTGGGCGAACCGCCGTGGAAAGTCGCGTGAGGGCGGAGTATCCTTGGCGCTCGGTGATCCACTGCTGCTCAAGGAGGCTTCGCGTGCCCACGTATTCGTACCGCTGTACCGCATGCGGAAACGAGTTCGACGTCCGTCAGTCGTTCAGCGACGCTCCGCTGACCGTGTGCGAGAAATGCGGAGGCGCCCTGCGCAAGCTGTTCAACTCCGTGGGCATCGTCTTCAAGGGCTCCGGCTTCTACCACAACGATGCGAAGTCGTCCTCGCAGGGCCTTCACTCCTCCGAGCGCTCGGGCGGCGAGGAAGGCGGGGCCTCCGGCGAATCGTCGTCCGAGGCTCCGGCCTCCGGCGACAACGGAGCGGAGCGGCGCACAGGCTCACAAGGCGCGTCGAGTCCGGCAGCGAGCGATTCCGGGCAGGCTCCGGCTTCCGGATCGGCTTCCAAGGCTGCGCCCTCCCCTGCGCCCGTCGCGCCCTGAGCGCCTCGCCTTCCGGGCGTCCCTTTCCGAGGTGCCTTCCCGCACCCGTCTACCGTCCCGTATCCGCGAAGATCCCGCTCCGCCGCCGTCAGTCGCCTCCTCCCTCGCTCGGTGCGCCCCGTGTCTGCGAAGGTCCCACGCCTACCACAGCCCGAAGGGACACACGAGACGTCGGGGCCCGCTACCGTCGTCCGCAGGGCCGTCGGCGATGTGCGCGGGTCCGCGGCTGTGATGTCGGCCGCCGCGGTCCACAGGCCAGGTTCGGAGCATCGCCGTGCACAGAGGACCGTCGCGGACCGAGGCGGCCGTGGCTTCCCCACTAGCCTGGTCGCATGGATTTCACCCGCATCCGCGCGACTCTGTGGCGTTTCCGCTTCGTTCTCGCGGCCGTCGCCCTCCTCGCCGCGGTCGCTTCGGCCCTCTCCGCGCTCAGAGAGCTGCGGCCCGAGACCGTGGGCGTCGTCGTAGCCGACCGCGACCTTCCCGCGGGAACCAAACTGAGCACCGGCGACGTGCGCGTGGCCGACGTGCCGCGAGCGCTGGCTCCCCGAGGCGTGCTCACATCGCTCGGCGACGTCGACGGGCGGACGCTGACTACACCGGTCCCCAAAGGGATACCGGTGGCGCCGCAGATGCTCCTGTCGAAGAAGTTCCTGGCTTCCGTCGAGCCCGGTCAGGTCGTCGTGCCCGTCGCCGTGCAAGCCGACGGGACGGAGAGCCTGCTGACGCCCGGCCAGAGGGTCGCCCTCTACGCGCCCAAGGACGAGCACGCCCAGTCGCCGGAGGCCGTCAAGGTCGTCAGCCGGGCGACGATCGTCGGAGTGGGTACGGCGTCCAAAAGCAAGTCATTTTCACGTGATTTATCTAACACCCTGCCGCTTTTCCTTGCGATTCCCGCGGATACCGCTACCCTGGTCATTGGTTATGGCTCAGCTATGCCCATGCGGGTCGTCATCGTTCATTGACCCGGGGCGCTGGTAGCCATCACGTCCCGCAGTTCGAAACGCCGCGGGGAGAACTACGCACACGTTAGGAATATCAATCCATGCTTGACGGTTTTAAGAAATTCATCATGCGCGGCAATGTCATCGATCTGGCCGTCGGCGTCATCATCGGCGCCGCCTTCAAGCCGATCATCGACGCGCTCACCGACAAAATCCTCCTGCGGTTCATCTCCGCCATCTTCGGCAAGCCCAGCTTCAACGAAGTCGGCACATTCCACATCGGGACGGCGCCCATCGAGCCGGGCTTTCTCATCACCGCCGTCGTCAACTTCCTCATCGTGGCCGCGGCCCTCTACTTCTGTATCGTCATGCCGATGAACAAGCTGGCCGAACGCAGGAAGTCCGGCCAGGCCGATCCCGAGGAGGCTCCCTCGGACGAAGTCCTCCTCCTCACGGAGATCAGGGACGCCCTCACCAACGACGGCCAGGGGCGTCTCCGCCAGTAGGGCGTCAGCCGTAACGGTCATGTGGGGCGCGGGGCAGACTCGCGTCCCACTTCCATGCCGGCGCCGTCTGGCTCCAACGCGACCTTCGGTGCGATTCGTCAGCGCCGCCTGGCTTCGGCGTGCGATACAGCGTCTGGCGTCGTCGGCCGTCCGCACCCTTGGCGGCTCCCGCGGCAGAGCGCCCTAGAAGGGCTAGAGCGCTGCGAAAGACGTGCTAGAGCGACCCGAAATGCGGGGGTCTGTTCTCCAGCAGGCGGCGTTCGCCGGCGTCGCGGGCAACGACGCCGTGCCGTTCCTCGCGCATCGCCGATCGGGTCGCCTTCGGGTCGTCGAGGTGAAGAGCCTCTTCCGGAGAGGAGATCTCGCCGCGGGCCAGGCGCTCGGCGTCGAGGCGGGACAGCCTGACGGCCGCCCGTCGTCTGCGCGGCGAAGAGGCCGCGACACTGGATCGGCCGCTGCCGGATCCTCGGGGATTGGCAGCGGCAAGGGCGTCGTGCTCATGGGGGTCGGCGGGTCCTACGTCGCCGGCGGGGACGCCGAGCTTGCGAGGGTCGCCGGGTCCTAGGCGGTCATCGCCGGCGGCGTTGGGCTCACGGGAACCGGCAACGGAGGGATGGCTGGGCTCGCGGGGGTTGCCGGCGGCGACATCGCCGGCTCGCCGACCGCCGTCAGGCCGGCCGGCACCCGGGCCCCTTCGCCCGCTCCCTCCGCCCTCGCCCTTCGCGCTCATGGACGCAGGCCTTTGCCTTTGCCCGCGTTGTCGGGAGAGCTTTCGACCGCCAGCCCCGAACGGGAGATGACGTTCCTGAGTATCGCGTCGATCTGCACCCCTCGGCGGCGGATCGCGAGTTCCTCGCGAATGGCCTTGACGAATTCGTCCTTCCCGCGGACGACGCCGTCGGAGGCTATCCACGCGACGACGTCGTCAAGCTGACCGTCGGTGTATGCAGCCAGGGGAAGCCCGGCTTGGACGTTCGGACGCGGCCCCCGCGGCCTGGGAACTCCCCCGTCGCGCTCGGGGTCCTCGCCAGGTCCCGACGCCTGCGCAGGTCCCTCCGCGGAATCGGTCCCGGGCCCTTCCGCAGGCTCGGTCCCCGGCCCCTCTGCAGGTTCCTTCGAGGATCCAGACGATCCCGCCTCCGCTGGGCTCCCTCCCCCTTCTCCGGGCTGTCCTTCTCCGGGCTGCGGCGCGCCGTCCTCCGGAGCGGCTGGGCGCCGTCCAGGCCCGGAGGCCTTCGCCGCCGAGGCTGTCGCCTCAGCGCGATCGCCCCGCGTGGAGGACGGTGAGGAAGAGCCCGGGGGCGTCGAGCCATCCGCAGGCACGGCGCCGGCCGAACCGGCTCCGTCGGCTGGGTCGGAACCGTTAGTCGGACCGGAGGTGTCAGTTTGGCCGGAACCGCGGGCTGGGCCGGAACCACGGGCCACAGCTGCCGCATCGGCCGGGCCAGGACGATCGGCGGAGCCTGCAGCGCCGTCGGGAACCGTTCGCGAAGCCTCGCCGGAGGCCGCCGGCGCAGCGGGGAAACTGGAAGCCGCTGTGTCGCCGGAGGCCGCTGCCCCGGGGAAGGCGGCTGGAACGGCAGCGTCGGCGGGGCGATCCGCCTGCGAGGACATGGTCCAATCCTCCGAGCCGAGCATCGGGACCTGCACGGGAGTCTCCGATTCGGCCTGTCTTGCCGCCTCGAGGGCGGCGATGACCTTCTCCGCCTGGCCGACCGGATCGATGAACAGAGATGTCGAGAATGTCCGGACGACCTTCCACCCGCGCCGTTCCAGGCGTTCGATCCAGTAGCGGTCGCGCCGGCGCAGAGAGGGCTCGCTGACGTAGGCGTCGTCGTCGGCGAGGACGGCGACCCTCCACGTTCCCGGGAGGGAGGGGTGCCCGGCGACGATGGGGATGCGCACTCCGCCGTCGAAGCCGAAGTCCATGGCGGCCTCCCATCCGGCGCTTCGCACGCGCGCCGCGAGATCGCCGAGGAGCGGGCCGACATCGCGTCCCGAGGCGTCCGGGTCGAGCGCGACCTCTCGGCCGGCGGCCCGGTCGATGATCCGCTCCAGCAGCCGCGGCCCGGGTGTGGACAGTCTGTTCGCCCCGATCTCGCCGGGGCCGAGCGCAGTGACGATCGTCAGCTCCTCGCGCGCGGCTTCCACCGCGTCGACGAGGCCGGTCAGCCCGCCCGGCGTGGCCAGGGGGCCGAAGGTGTGCAGCACTCGGCCGTGGACCGTCTTGCCCAGGCCGACCGTCAAAATCACGGAATCGCGCCGCAGCCCGGCCGCCTGGGTGAGGTCCAGGACGGTGAACGGCTCGCGCGAGCCCTCGCCGAGGAAGGCCCCCAGTTGCGGGGAGTCCGCGGCCAGCCGTTTGACGGCGCCGCGGATCTTGGAGGCGTTGGCCGTCGAGACGCTCACGACGGCCAGTGACTGCTCCGGGCGGGTCAGGGCGTGGTCGACTACGGCGTCCACGACGGCGTCGACCTCGGCCTGGGTGCCTTCGATCATCCCGGACTGGGGGTTGGGCACCCCCCGGCCGTTGACGACGATGAGCCGCGGCCTGCGTCCGTGCCTGGCGGAGGGGACCATCTCCAGGACGTCCTCGTAGCCCTGCTCGCGCAGCGTCTGGGCGGCGAGCTCGTCGTACTGGGCGCGGAGGGTCGGAAGCTCGCAGACCGGGAGGGTCTTGGCGAATTCGGTGATGGCCGCGCCGGCGTCCTCGGTCCGCGCCCTGCGGACGTTACCCATGGCCACGATCTGCCGGCCGCGCATGAGCATGGAGACCGTGGGGGCCAGGCGCGCCGAGTCGAGCTCGTCCATGATGACCAGATCGGCCCAGGGCATGGGCGGAACGAACTCGGCGGCGATCATCGACGGGATGACCCACACGGGCCGCGCGACCTGGACGAGCCGCGGGTGGGCGGCGATGACGTCCCGCAGGATCCCGGTCGAGTAGCGTTCGAGCTGCGCGTCCAGGCTCAGCGTGTCCTCGCGGTGCGCCGAGATCGTCTCGCGCATGGTCCTGACCACCGCGCGGTTGACGGGGACCACGAGGGTTCTCGTGTGCGCCTCGTCGAGGCGGCGGACCTCGGCGGCGAGTTCGGACAGGCCCGCCGGCGTCGTGCGGGCGAGGATCGGCGAGCGGCCGACCAGCTGTTCGAAGACCGAGGAGGCGTGGACGAGCTCGAGCTCGGCCTCCACGTCGGATCTGGTCACGCTGCGCTGCGTGAAGTCGTCGAGGACCCCGCCGTAGCCGCGGGCGCGGAACTCGGCGATGAGTTCGTTCGCGCGGGGAAGGCGCGCCATCGTGGTCTCGTCCTCGGCCAGCGCGCGCACCCGTTCGAGCAGCTCCCCGAGGGGCATCGAGGCGAGCCGGGCGCCGGGCAGCACCGATTCGAGGGATTCGAGCTCCCTGTCGGTCTCGGCGGCGTAGTGGCGTATCTGGGACATCCCGTCGGGGAGCTTCGGCCAGCCGCCCTCCGTGCAGTGGCGCCGCCACACCTCGCGTTGGCGTTGGACGGTCTTCAAGTCCGAGTGGAGGTCCGCTGAGGTCGCGCCGGGGCGCATGAGGTCCTTGGCCTGCTTGGTCAGGCGGCGCCTCTCCGACCCCCTCATCTCCTCGCCGTTGAGCTCGCGCCATTCCTTGGACGCCGTGGCGATCACCATGTCCTGGGCGCTGCGCTCGAAGATCTGGGGGAGGAAGATGTCCAAGGAGTAGGAGATGCCGTCGAGCATCCCGATCTGCTCGGCCCAGTCGCCGAGCGTCTCGGCCGGAGTCAGGCCGGTCTCCTCGGCGACCCGCTTGGACTGGGACATGACCGCCGGGAGCAGCTCGGTGGCCAGGCGTTTGGCCCGCGCCAGGGCGGCGTCGCCGTCGGACGTCGAATGGATGGCCGCGCCCTTCCACGGCGAGTCCTCGGCGGGCACGAAGGCGCCCAGATCGGCCGCCTCCTCGAAGAGGGCGCGCACCTGCTCCCGGTTGGCCTCGAGATCCTCCAGGGCGCTCGAATCGAGGCGGACCCGGCTCTTCGGGGCGTTCTGGCGCGCGGTCAGAACGGCCAGGCGCTCCAGCAGCGTGAAGACGGACTCGTCCCACCGGGGATCCACTTCGTGCAGGGAAGCGATGTATTCGGCGAGCTCACCGCGGGCTCTGACCAGGTTGGAGCGCAGTTCCAGGACGTCGGTTTCGTCGGTTTCGCCGGCGCGCAGCCGCATGCCCGTGCGCAGGCGGTAGGCGACGCCCTCCAAATCGGAGAAGTCCAGGAGGAGGTCGCCCAGGCCGAGGCGCCCCATTTCGTCGACGAGCGCCCGGGCGGCCGACGCCCGGCCGGGCACGTAGAGCACGCTCTTGCCGGAGGCCGCGGCGTCCGCGACGATGCTGGCCAGCGTCTCCACGGCCTGCGATCCCGGGGGCGTGTCGACGACGACGGATCGCCCCGACGCGATGGCCTCGACGGCCGCGAGCTCGGCGGTGTCGCGGTCGCCCGCGCCCCGTTCCGCCTCGGGCGCGCGGTCGCGCCGCTCGGGAGCCGGCAGCGGCGCGGCGACCGTGCGCCGGGCCTGCGGGTCCCCCGCGATCGCGGCCATGACGTCGGACTCCTCGATGTAGGGCTTGACCGTCTCCAAATCGGCCAGAAGCACCTGCCCCGGGTGGATGAAGCTGCCCAGAAGGGCGGCGTCGGCGAAGGCGAAGCCCGGCAGGTAGAGCCGCCCGAGCTCGCGCAGCCTGGCCAAAGCCTCGTCTTCGCGAGTGACGTCCGAAGCCAGGGCACGCAGATCGGAGACCTCCTCGGCGTGGATGCCGTGCGCCCGCAGCGCCCGCAGCACGGCGGGGTTCACTTCGCATCGCGCGGTCAGGGTGATGTGGGCGTCGTCGGGTCCGGCGAACTCCAGGCGCGCCGAACGCAGGAGCGCGGCTTCGCGCACGGCTCCGGCAGGCTCGCGTGAGGCGGCCTTCCCCGGCGCGTCGGCACCGGCCTCCTCCCCCGCTCCGGCGGGGGCCTCGCGGCCTCCGTCCGATTCGCCGGCGTCCGGCACGGAGGGGGCGTCGGAGGGCTCGTTCCAGGACGTCTGCCCGATGGCGAGGGTCACGGGGGCGTATCCGTACCGCTCGGCGAGGGAGGCGATTCGGCTGCGCAGATCGGCCAGGCGCCCGCGAGCCTCGTGTTGGGCCGTCTCCTCCCTGACTAGGGAGGTCAGCAGGGTGGGCTTGCCCGAGTACAGCTGCGATGCGCCGGTCGGGTGGGGGAAGGAGAGGTCGACGACGGCGGGGTCGTCCGCGTCGATCGGCCGGGATGATTCCTCGGCCACTTTCATGAGCTCGGTATGCCACATGGCATAGGCGAGCGAGAGTTTGGCCCTTCGCGAGACCGAGTCGGAGGAGACGCCGGAAGGTGGCTCGGCCGGAGAGCCCTCCGCCACAGGCTCGGCTGAGGGCGCGGACTCCGGCTCGTCGGTCTCCGCGCGATCTGCGCGGGGATCGTCATCGGTGTGAGCAGCGACATCGGCGCTGGCCGACGATGGCGCTGAAGCCTGCGGCTTCGCGTCTTTCGCTGTTCTGCCGCTTTTGCGGCTTCTCTTGAAGAAAGGACTCACAACTCCACCGTATCCGCCCGGACGGGATTTTTCCCAAACCGCGCCGCACACCCAAGGGGAGACGGCGAAACGGCCCGGCCGTGGGAGACGAGACGCCGGAGGGCCGTCAGGAGGGCAGCTCAGGAGACGTCGACGACCAGCTTCCCGCGGACGTGGCCCTTTCTCAGCTCGGTGTACGCGTCACGCACCGCCTCGGCCTCGAAGGGATACACTCCGGCGATGGAGACCTCGACGGCTCCCTGGGCCACGAGGCCGGCGGCTTGACGGAGATCGTCGGGCCGGGCCCGACGGGAGCCGGTCACCTGGGCCCCCATCGCCGCGGCCTCCCGCGAGGGCACAAGAGTCGCGACGGCCCCCGGCGTCAGCCCGAGCTTCAGCGCCATGGCGACGTACTCGGCGCCGTGGCAATCGAGCAGCTTGGTGATCGGGGCAGGGGCCGCCGCCTCCACACGCGACTCGACCCCCTCGCCGTATGCGACGGGAATCGCTCCGAGCGATCGGAGGTAGTCCGCATTGCGTTCGCCGGCGATGCCGATAACGGCGGCGCCTCGGCGGACGGCGAGCTGGACCGCGAGCGATCCGACGCCGCCGGACGCCCCGCTGACGACGATGACGTCGCCCTCCGAGAGCTCCAGGGTGCGCAGAGCGCCGGAGGCCGCCTGGGCTGCGACGCCGAGCGCGGCCGCCTCGTGGAAGCCGAGGGCGTCGGGTTTGCGGACGGCCCAGTCCGCCGGGACGACGAGTGCCTCGGCCAGGGATCCGCTGACCATGCCGACGCCGGGAGCCCCCCTCACGGTTCCGAGGACCGCGTCCCCGACCGCGAAGTCTGCCACGCCCTCGCCCACGGCCTCGACGAGACCCGAGTAGTCACGTCCCACTCCCTGCGGCAGCGTCGAGGCGTCGCCTCCCGTCGCTCCGCTGAATATCTTCCAGTCCACCGGGTTGAGGCCCGCCGCCTTGACGGCCAGACGGATCTCGCCGTTCCCGGGAGCCGGCGCGGCGACGTCGGCCATCTCCAGGACCTCCGGGCCGCCGAAGCGCCGGTATTGAATCGCTCGAATCATCAGATCATCCTCCATTTCGCGGCAGGCACCAGAACCGCAGTGCCCGCCATGGCGCAGGCCGATCCGACCGAGATCCCGACGCGGTTCGCGTGCCGATTCGGATCGGAGACGATGGGCAGGCAACGGCCGGGCTGCAGGCCGCCGATCGCCATGCGATCCTCGGCCAGCGGCGGATCCGCGCGGCATCGCCGGCATCCGCTCGGTGCCCTCGAAAGGATTCGAACCTTCGACCTACCGCTTAGGAGGCGGTCGCTCTTCCCCTGAGCTACGAGGGCGATTGGGCCAGTCTACCCGGACGACCTCCGCCTTGGCACATCATGCCGCCTCGGCGGAGCTGTGCGCCGACGCGGCCATCGCGCCCCGAGCCGACGTCCCAGCCCCGACGCTTCGGCCGGAACCGGCCTCCATACGGCTGGCTCTGCTCAGCGCCTCCCACCTCTATTCGGCGCTGGCCTTCTTACGGCCCCATGGAACGTTGCTCCACGGGGAGTCTTCGTTGACCCCGGTTCTGCGGGGGACCACGATCGTCGGGCACTCGCTGTGGTGGAGCACCGCCTGGCTGGTCGACCCGAGGAGGAGCCCGGCGAAGCCGCCCCGGCCGCGCGTGCCGACCACCAGCAGGTCGACGGCCGTGGAGAACTCGGCGAGCAGTGCGGCGGGATTGCCCTCGATCACGTGGCAGTGGACGTCGACATCGTAGCCCTCGGCAGCCGTCTCCACCGCCTCGTTGAGGCCCGAACGCACGTCGTCGATGACCTCCTGATGGTAGCCCGGACCGGGGACCCACATGGAGCCGCCGAGGTTGATGGCGCTGACGCACGAGAGCTTCGCCCCCCACCTGGCGGCTTCGCGTATCGCCAGTTCCAAGGCGATGCGGGACGTCTCCGACCCGTCGACGCCGCATACGATGTGCTTGGCGGGGACGAGCTCCTCGAGGTCGATTTGGGGCACGACGACCACGGCGCAGTATGCCCGCGACGTCAACGCCGATGCGACCGAGCCGAGCAGCCGGTCGGCGAAGCCTCCGGAACCGCCGCGCGCGCCCACGACGATCCGGGCGACTTTCTTCGAGCGCCCGAGGAGCACCGACCGCGGATCGTCGGATTCGAGCGACGTCTGCACGTCGACGCCGGTCCCGGCGACCTTGGCCCGGGCCGCCTCGATGATCTGGCGAGCGGCGTCTTCGCTCAACCCGCCCTCGCCCCGTTGCCCCGGGTAGCTGGGAACCTGGTGGCAGCAGACGATGTCGAGTACGGCATTGCGAGTTTTGGCCTCATGAGCGGCCCAAATGAGTGCGTTGTCCGAGGCGGCGGAACCATCGACGCCACACACAACCACGTTGTCATGCTGGAAAGCCACGACCCTTACCTCCGATTATCAGTATCACGAAGAATTATAGTCGACGTAAGCCCGCTTCTGAAGATCTGTTCGCGAGTGAGCCGGACAGCCACGGGCCGGCAAGCCTCACACCGGATGGACGAATCGGGATCCAACGGAGCACCGGATGCGGGGAACGTGGCCTGACACCAGGATACACGCATAGGAGGGGCCGGCCCAAGGCCGACCCCTCCCTCGCGTGAAAAGTCTGAATCAGAGAACGCGGATCACAGTAGGTGTTCCGCCAACCCACGAATTCGGGCCAACGCGAGTTCCCATCGATTCGTTCCAAGCGCCGACATTCTTGCCGTTGCCGGCGTAGATGCCGACGTGTCCGGGCCAGTAGAGAATGTCGCCAGGCCGAGCCTGGGAGTAGGGAACGCGGGTACCCGCGGAAAGAACTGACGTGGTGTAGCCTCCAATATTCACGCCGTGCTTGCCGTATACGTAACGGACAAAGCCGATGCAATCCCAGCCCGAGGGAGTGGTGCCGCCCCAGCGATAGGGCGAGCCGACGTAAGAGAGCGCGGTGTTGAGAACGGATGAACCGTTACCCGAAGGAGCGGCAGCCGCCTCCTGAACGGAGGAAGTGTCGGCCTGGCGGGCGGCGATATCGCTCTGCTTGACAGCACCCAACTTGCCGGAAGTGGCAGGGGCTGCCGTGCGAGGCCTAACCGTAGCGCGGGTAAGCGTAGCGGAAGCGGTATCGGACTGCTGCTGCGTGGCAGCGTTGTCCTTCGCCTTCTCCTTGGCGGACTCGTCGACGACGGGCGGCGGGGCCTGGACATTGGCCTTAACCGTCGATACGGACTGCGCGGTTGCGGCAGCACCCTCAACCTGAACCTGCTCGAGCTTCCACGTGGCGTTGGCGGGAGCCGTCACCGCAGTGGTGTTCTTGCTGCTGTCAGCGGTCGAAAGATCGGTAACGCGACCTCCGAAAGCCTTGTCAGATCCATTGTCATCTGCCGAAGCTGTCGGAAGCGCGACGCCGAACATCGTGCCAACGGCCATTGCAGCTGCGAGCCCCCGGCCCGCAGGGGAATTCAGAGCGCTGAGGGCGACATCGCGGTTTATCGCATGGCGTCCGGTCATCTCGGTTTTCTCCTAAATGTTCGTCATTCGCTGGCGGTGTGGGGACCGCTCAACGACTGTCCACGTAGAACAATATCGGGCCTCGCCGAGATTGTCACATTTCGGTAACGGGTCTCCCCGCCCGTCCCCGCGCCCTCGTGACCCTGGTTTTCCCGCAGAATCCCGCGGAATACCGGAGGCGGGCAAGGTGCGAGCACCACCGCATGTGTAACATTCACGACGTTGCGACGCGAACTCGCCGCCTGGGAACCCTTCCCCATCGGGCACGGGGGAATCCCCTGACTTTCCAAGGATTCGGCGAGGTTTCCCGGAACGGCCGCCAGCCCACTCCGGCCCCCGATAGTGTCGTTGTGCACATTCGTGCGTCCTTCTCGCCGTCGCAGCCGTCTTCGTTCGGCCGCCCCATCCCCGTCTCACGTCCGCGACGGCATGCGGCTGCGACGGCATGCGCGGCGGGACGAGGCCGACGTCGGCCGGCAAGGAGCTTCGGAGCTCCCCCACCCGCCGGACGGTCCGATGTCGGTGAGCGCAGCATCAATCGACGAGCGGGGCGTCGGGCTGTCCGGTGAGGGAGGCCGCACGAGTGGGCGAAGGCGCCCCGGGGCCCGCGGAAGTCCGAGGTCCAATCCGCCCACGCCGCCGCGTGCGCGACAGACACTCGGGGCCCGTGGGGTCTGCACCGGCGGTAAACGGCCTGCCTATGCGCGATGCCTGCTGCGATGCCGCCGCGCACGCGACTGGGGCTTCGGGCCCCGCTGACGGTGCCTCCCAACGGACTGACGCCCGCCGCGCGAGCTCGCCCTTCGCACCGCTCAGGTGCCGCCTGGCGCCCGCCCGATGCGAGGTCTGCTCGGGCGGCGCCTACTTGACGAACAGATGTGCCTGGTCGAAGACGGTCAGTTCGATGTCGTCGCCGCCTGGGACGCCGGCGCGCACGCCCTTGCCCCGCTTGGTCACCTGCAGCCGGGCCCCGGGCAGTATGCCGGCCTGCTGGAAGCTCGCGAGCAGGCCGGGGTCGGTCTGGACGGCCTCGGCGATGCGCACGAGCGTCACCTCCCGAGAGCCCCCGTCGGCGAGGTTCTTCTTGGCGAGCCACTTCTTCAGGGAGACGAGCCCGGAGTTGGCGGCGGACGTTCCGCGCGGGTCGTCGGAGCCCGGCAGGGGGATCGGATTGCCGTACGGGTCGACGCCGGTCTCCTCCAGGAGGGTCTGCAAGCGCGACTCGACGGCGTCGGACATGACGTGCTCCCAGCGGCAGGCCTCTACGTGGACGTCGGTCCAGGGCATCCCCAGGACGTCGATGAGCAGCCGTTCGGCCAGCCTGTGCTTGCGCATGACATGGACGGCCTGCCGCCTGCCCTCGTCGGTCAGGGAGATGGCCCGGGTGTCCCCCACCCGCAGCAGCCCGTCGCGTTCGAGGCGGGCCACGGTCTCCGACACCGTCGGCTTGGACTGCTCCAAGCGTTCGACGAGCCTGGCCCGCAACGGGACCACGCCCTCCTCCTGAAGCTCGTATACGGCTTTCAGATACATCTCCGATGTGTCAACCAGATGGCTCATCGTCTCTCCCGCATAGTCGACGAACGCCACGGATTCCAACCATTCCCGCGGCCCGTGCCTGTTACGTAGCATACTGGAGCGCCATCTCTGTTTCCGCGCGATATACGGCAGACTTAAGTCATGAAAATAGCGATTCCCACCGACCTGCTTCCCCGCGACGGACGCTTCGGCTCGGGCCCCTCCCGCCAGCGTCCCGGACAGCTCGAACGCGCGTTGGAGGCCAGCGGGCGAATCCTCGGCACGTCCCACCGGCAGCCGCCGGTGAAGAACGCCGTGGCGCGCATCCGCTCCGGCCTCGCCGAGCTCTTCGCGATTCCCGACGGCTACGAGATCCTGCTGGGCAACGGAGGCGCCTCGCTCATATGGGACGCGCTCGCCTTCACCGGGGTCGACTCCCACGCCCAGGCGGCCGTCTGCGGGGAGTTCACGGCCAAGGCCGCCTCGGCCGTGGCGAAGGCCCCGTGGGCCCAGTGCACGAGGATCCAGTCGCCTCCGGGGTCGCTGGCCGTCTGCGACGACGGCCTTCCCGCCGACGCCTACCTCTACGCCCACAACGAGACATCCACGGGGGTGCTCAGCCCGGTGCGGCGTTTCACGGGCGCCGCCGGCGGGAATGCGGGCGGGGCGGCCCTGACGTTCGTGGACGCCACGTCGGCGGCCGGCGGGGTGGAGGTCGACGTGGCGTCGACCGACCTCTACTACTTCTCCCCGCAGAAGTGCTTCGGGGCCGAGGGCGGGCTCTGGCTCGCCGCCGCCTCCCCCGCCGCCCTCGCCAGGGCCGGACGGCTCGCCGCACAGCGACCGGTGCCCGCCATCCTCGACCTGTCCCTGGCGGCGAAGAACTCCCGTGCGAACCAGACGCTGAACACGCCCTCCCTCGTCAACCTCCTGCTCATCGCCGACCAGGCCGAGTGGATGCTGGAGGAGGGCGGGCTGGCCGCGATGGAGGCCCGCACCCGCGAGTCCTCCGGGGTCCTCTACCGCTGGGCCGAAGCCTCGGACTTCGCCGAGCCCTTCGCCCAGCCGGGGGCCAGGTCGAATCTCGTCGTGACGATCGACCTGGACGCGTCCGTCCCCTCCGAGGCGCTGCGCGGGCATCTGCGGGCCAACGGGATCGTGGACGTCGACCCGTACCGTTCGCTCGGCCGGAATCAGATCCGCGTCGGCACGTTCCCCAACGTCCCGGCCGAGGACGTCGCGGCGCTCACCGCGTGCATCGACTACGTGGCCGAGCGCATGGCCTGAATGCGAGCCATCCGGTCCGGGCGCCACCGCGTTCGACTCCCGGGGCATCGTTCGGCCTCCGCGGGCTGAGACGACTCTCCGCGCCCGTGCGGGGCCTTTTCCAGACGCATGCCTTTTCCGGACGCATCGCCCGCCCCAGTGGACTACCAGCGCCTGACGCCCGAGGTCTCTCCGCAGCCGCCCGGCATCGACGACTTCATGGACACCGGAGCATCCGCGCCAGGGCCGGGGCGGTCGGCGCCTACGAGCACACCAGGTGCGCGTCTGCTTCGGCCCGGCGGGACGGCTAGATCTCCCTTGCCCGCTCGACGGGGCCGACGATCTGGACGTGCGGCTGGGAGCGAATGCTGTAGCGTACCGTCACGCCCCAGTGGCGGCGCCCCCACAGGTAGGCCCAGGCGACCATGGCGAAGGCGACGATCGAGCCCATTCCGATTCCCCATCGCGGGCTGGCCACCTCGGCGATCCACCCCACCACGATCGAGCCGATGGGCGAGGTTCCCATGATGACCGTCTGGTAGAGCGACATGACGCGGCCGCGAACGGTCGGCTCGGTGGACACCTGGACGACGGTGTTCGCGCTCGTGAACAGGAGGAGCTGCGTGAAGCCGACGAACATGAGGGACACCGCGAAGGTCGCGTAGGTGGGCATGACGGCGCTGACGCCCGACGTCACTCCGCACAGGCCCGCGGCGACGACGACGGTGCGCGTGCGCGGCGTGGTGCGCCGTCGTGCGGCCATGAGGGCGCCCGTCACGGATCCGACGGCGAGCACCGACCCGAGGATCCCGTATTCGCCCGCGTTCTTGTCGAAGACGGTGCGCGCCATGGCGGCGCTCGTGAGCTGGAAGTTCAGCGTCAGGCACGCGACCGTGCCCAGCACGAGGAAGATCACCGTGAGATCGCCGCGCGAGGCGACGTAGCGCAGACCCTCGCGCACGCGTCCGCGGCCCCGCAGGTCCTCCGGGTCGACCTGCCGCACGTACAGTTCCCCCGTGCGGATCGCCAGGAGAGCGCCGATGGTGAAGACGAAGGACAGGCCGTTGACGACGAAGACCCAGCCGGTTCCCACGGCGGATATCAGGGTGCCGGCCACGGCCGGGCCGATGAGCCGGGCGAGGTTGAAGCCGGTCGAGTTCAGCCCGACGGCGTTGGGCAGGTCCTCGGAGGGGACGAGCTCGGAGACGAAGACCATGCGGGGAGGCCCGTCGAAGGCCGCGACCGTTCCCGTGCCGACGGCGAAGAGGCAGACCTGCCACACCTGCGCTCCGCCGGACAGGACGAGCACGCCGAGGCCCAACGCCAGGAGGGCGAGGCACGACTGAGTGACGAAGAGGATCCTGCGTTTGTCGCACCTGTCGGCGAGCAGCCCCGCGAAGGGGGTGATGAACAGGAGCGGGGCGAACTGCAGGGCGGAGACGAAGCCGACGGCGAAGGCGTCGTCTTCGGTGAGCTCGGCCAGAACCAGCCAGTCCTGAGCGACGATCTGCATCCATGTGCCGATGTTGGCGATGAGCGCCGTGAAGAACCATGTGCGGTAGTTGAAGTGGCGCAGACTGGCGAACGTCCGACCCATGCGTCTCCTGTGTCTCCTCGAAGCCTCGATTCCGTGTGCACCGCGACGCGGCGCGGAAAAGCGCGGTGGGCCAGTCTACTCCCGGTTCGGGGGAACGGCGGCGAGCATGCGGGGCCCGTCGCCGAGCCGAGGGAATGCGGCCCCGGGCGGGCTTCCGTCTGCAGGGCGAGCTCAACCGGAGGGGCGAGATGGCATCCCGGGGGCTTCCGGGCCAGTCCGGAGTAGAGGGGAGAAGTCGCCGAGCTCGGCTTCGCGGGCGGGCCGTGAGCGGAGGGTGCAGGCGGGCTCCCGCGGGCGGCCCGTGAGAAGGGCCGTCGCGATCGCCGGCCGCCGGGCTATTTCAGGCCGAGCAGCCGCTCGATCGGCTCCAGGAGGAAGTAGACGACGAACAGCAGCGAGACGACCCACAGAAGCGGGTGGACCTTGCGGGCCCCGCCGACGGCTGCCTGTATGAGGACGTGGGCGATGAATCCGATGCCGATGCCGACGGTGATCGAATACCCGAAGGGCATGAAGACGATCGTCAGGAAAGCGGGGATGGCCACGGCCAGGTCGGTCCAGTCGATCTTGGAGACCTGCTGCATCATGAGGAATCCGACCGCCACGAGTGCGGGGGCGGCCGCCTCGTTGGGGACGACCGCGGCCAGCGGCGAGAGGAACGTCGCTAAGAGGAAGAAGACGCCGGTCGCCACGGAGGCCAGGCCCGTCCGCGCGCCGTCGGCCACCCCGGTCGCGGACTCGATGTAGGCGGTGTTCGAGGAGACGCCGCCCACTCCCCCGGCCACCGCCGCCAAGGAGTCGACGAGGAGGATGGAGCGGGTCTTCGGCGGGTCGCCGTTTTCGTCGAGCAGGTCGCCTTCGGCGCCCACGGCCACCATCGTGCCCATCGTGTCGAAGAAGTCCGCGAGCATGACGCTGAAGGAAAGCACGACGACCGCCACGATTCCCAGCTTGTGGAAGGAGCCGAGGGGCGAGACCTGCCCGAGCGTGGCGAAGTCCGGAGCGGTGACGGGGCTGCCCTTGAGGGCCGGAGTCGTCAGACCCCACCCGCCGGAGGGCTTGGCGCTGACCTTGAAGAGGGCCTCCACGATGAGCGCGCACGCCGTGGAGAAGACGATCCCGATGAGGATCGCGCCGTTGACGCGGCGGACCATGAGCACTGCGGTCAGGGCCAGGCCGGCCACGAAGACGAGGAGCGGCCAGGTGGACAGGGAGCCGTTGACGGCGAAGACCAGGGGCGGGGAGTCGACGCGGTCGGGGCTCTTGTGCACGATTCCCGCGTTCACCAGCCCGACGAAGGTGACGAACAGGCCGATGCCCACGGAGATGGCGGTGCGCAGATAGCGCGGCACGGCGCGGAAGATGGCCTCGCGCAAGCCCGTCAAGACGAGCAGGACGATGACGACGCCCTCGATGACGACGATGCCCATCCCGTCGGCCCACGTCATGCCGGGGAGCTGGACGATCGTGGCCGCCACCATGGTGTTCAACCCGAGGCCGGCCGCCAGCGCCAGAGGGAAGTCGGCGACCCCTCCCATGAGGATGGACATGACCCCGGCGACGAGCGCGGTGCCCGCGGCGATGGCGGCCTTGTTCGGACCGCTCCCGCCGCCCAGATAGGCGCCCGTCGAGTCGGGGCCGGAGAGGATGATGGGGTTGAGGACGAGGATGTAGACCATCGCGAAGAAGGTGACGAGGCCTCCGCGTATCTCCCGCAGCGGCGTCGTACCGCGTTCGGCGAGGTGGAAACAGCGGTCCAGGACGCCCGTGCGTCCGGCAGATGGGGTTGCCGAGCCCGCGTGTGATGTGGTCACTCCCCTTAGTTTCACATAACGATCGCGCAAAGCGGAAATTCATCCCACATTTTGGAACAGACGGTCCACAACTGCACCCGGGCCCCGGAGCCCGTCACGGGCGAGGGCCGGCGCGAACGCCGTCGAGGCGAGGACGGTCACGGGACGGCGGCCTGGACGAGGTGGCCGAAGCCGCGCGCCGCCAGCGGGCCGTCGCAGGAGGGGACGAACACGGCCTGCCCGGCGGAGACGTCCACGACCTGGCCGTTGGCTTCGAGCTGGGCCGCGCCGTTCAGGCACACGACGGTGCGCGGGCCGACGCCTCGGATTCGCTCCCGGACGTTCGCGTCGCGCAGATGCACGTCCGACAGCTCGAAGTCGTCGACGGGCGCATAGAAGGTCGACACCGCCCGGGAGACCCGCTCGGGCGCGATCCGCGTGGGAGGCGAGGCGGTCGGGTCGAGGATGCGCAGGAGTTCGGGGACGTCGACGTGCTTGTGCGTCAGCCCGGCGCGCAGGACGTTGTCCGAGGAGGCCATGATCTCCACGCCCACGCCGCTGAGGTAGGCGTGGACCGTGCCGGCCGAGAGGAAGAGGGCCTCCCCCGTCCGCAGCGTGACGGGGTTGAGCAGCAGCGACGCGACGACGCCCGGGTCCCCCGGATACCGCTCGGCCAGGCGCACGACGATTGAGTCGGCCCGGCGCGACGGCGACTCCCCGGCGCGCAACCGCCGCTCGCACGCGACGGCGACCTCGGCGACGGCGTCGGCGCCGGGGCGGGTCGGCTCGGATAGGAGGAATTCGAAGGCTCCGCGCACTCCGCGCGAGCGCAGGACGCGGCGCAGGTCGTCGGTCAGCGGCGTCCCGAGCGCCTCGATCACCTCGCCTATGCGGCGCCTGGCCCGGAATCCCGCCAGGGCCTGGAACGTCGACAGAGCGTAGACGAGCTCCGGCTTGTGGTTGCGATCCTTGTAGTTGCGCCTCGGGTCCCGGTGGGGGACGCCCGCGGCCTCCTCGGCCGCGTATCCCTCCTCCGCCTGGGCGATGGACGGGTGCACCTGGAGGGACAGCGGCTGGGCGGGCGCGATGAGCTTGAGCAGATAGGGGAGCCTGGCGCCGTAGCGTTCGACGACCGACTCCCCGAGGATGAGATCCGGGTCCTGCGCCACCCACTCGTCCAGGCTCGGCCCCACGGCGCGCGGCGCGACCCTGGAAGGATAGAGCTGCGACTCGTCGAAGATCGAGTGGACGCGCCCCACCGAGGCCGGATCGTCGGGATGCGCGCCGAGCCAGACCTCCGCGACGGGCCCCTCGGCGGCCTCTTTGCCGAACAGCTCCGGGATGGCGCGGAGGGAGCCCCATTCGTAGGCGCGCACGCGCCCCTGCAGCATCCTCACGTCAGGCCTGCGATCCCTTGACGATCTCCATGTCGAACTCGTTGACCACCGGAGCCGCCGGCTCCCACATCCTCGCCTGCGCGGGCGCGTCGGTCTCCGAGTGCGAGCCGCACCCGTGATCGTAGGAGACGACCCGGCCGTCGTAAGCGGACCATTCGTTCGCGCACACCCCGAAAACCGCCCGCGCCGCCCCGTCCATGCGCATCAGGAAGCCGCACGAAGAGCACGTGGCCCTCGCGGCGCGCGTCCCAGGGGTGTTCGGCCCGGCGTCGCCTTCGTACCAGCGTTCGAAGGCGGCCTTCCGGCCCAGCGGGGAGAGCACCCGGGGCCTTCCCAGGCCGAGTTCGAAGGCCTCCAGCCTGTCGGCCTCCTCCCCCGTCTCCTCGAACCCCTCCTCCAGGCGCGGGTCGTCGGCCCGATAGGGCAGGCGGTCGGTCGGGGAGATGTCGGAGGGCTCGACGCGGTCGGCCCACGGAATCCAGTCGGGCGCCAGGAGGGCGTCACTGCCCGGGCACAGCGACATCTCGTCCACCGACACCTTGGAGGAACGGGGCACCCGCGAGAGGGTGACGGTCCAGTACCAGTGGGGGTATCCCGGCAGCAGGCAGTCGAAGGCGTGGGTGATCACGCGCTCCCCCTCGACGACGACGCCCCGGTGCTCCCCGACGTTCTCCGGGCGGGTCAGGTCCGACAGCGCCTGGCGGGCGAACTCGACCGCCTCCACGAGGATCCTCTCCCGGCCCGCCTTGGCGACCGGGGTGATCCGGGGGTCAGGCATCGAAATCATCCGCCAGGGCGCGCAGCGCGGCGGCGATGCGATGCCCGCCGTCGGGGTAGCGTCCGCGGCGCAGCTGTGTGGAGGACTTGTCGAGGATCTTGATGAGGTCCTCGACGATGGGAACCATCGCCTCGGGCTTGCGGCGGTTCTTGCGGGCGAGCGACTCGACCTTGGCCTTGGGCGTCACCGTCAGCGCCTGCGGCCCCCGCCGGGTCTCGGCGACCCCGAACTCGACGCGGGTGCCCGCGCGAACGCGAGCCCCTACGGGCAGGGCCGAGGCGGCGAAGTAGACCTCTGCTCCGTCGTCGCCGGCGATGAAGCCGAAACCCTTCTTCTCGTCGAAGAACTTGACCTTCCCCGTGGGCACGTCACACCAACTTTCGTCTCTGCGATCTGGAACGGCAAGCATTCCTGCGGACATTCTAACGGGTGAACGCGAGCCTCCACCCTCGGCGGAATCCCCCGGCACGATCCCCGCCGACCCCAACTGGTAGCGTGAAGGGCCGGGGAGGAATCCTCCAACCCTCCATTGCTAGAATCCACCCGACAGATGAGAATCGAAGAATGAAGATGCCCAAGAGACCCGGCCGCGCGGCCTGGGCGCGCGCGATTGCGGCTCCGCTGATCTTTGCCTCCAGTTTCGCCCTCTTCCCGGCGGCATCGGCCGAGGAACCCTTCGCCGTGACGTCGATCGTGACCGACAGGACGGACTCCGTGAACACCGGGAAAGTCGAGACGGCGCTCAATCGGATGCAGGACAAGACGGGCAAGTCCCTGCGCGTCGTCCTGGTCGAGGACTTCGGCTCGACGAGCTCCGGCCAATGGGCCACGAAGGCCTTCACCAGATCGGGCCTCGGCCCCAAGGACGCAATCCTCGCCATAGCCACGAACACCCGCCAGTACTCGTTCAAGAGCGGCAGAGACGGCCTGAGCAGAAACGATCTGAGGAAGGCGCTCAACGGATCCGTGCGCTCGCGGTGGCGGGCCGGGAAATGGGAGAGCGGGATCGTCAAGCTCGCGGACAACGTCGTCGACGCCAACACGACGGACTGGGGCGGAATCGCCCTGGGAGTCGGCGGGGTCGCCCTGGCGGGCGGGGCCGTGGCCGGCGGGGTCGTCGTCGCCCGGAGGCGCAAGGCCAAGAAGGCCGAGCTCGACGCCGCGCAGAATCTGCAAGCCCTCGCCACACGGGCCTCCACCCAGCTGCTGCAGACCGACGACCGGGTGCGCTCGGCGGCGGCCGAGCTGGAGTTCGCCCGCGCCGAGTTCGGCGTGGAGGCCACCCGGGAGTTCGACGCCGCCCTCGGCAGGGCCCGGGACGCCGTTCAGAGGGCCTTCGTCATCCGCCAGAGGCTGTACGACGACATCCCCGAGACCCCGGCCCAGGCCAAGAGGATGAACGAGGACATCCTCAAGCTCGTCGAGACGGCGCACTCGTCGATATCCGCCCAGGAGGAGGGCTTCCGCAAACTCCGCGACCTCTCCTCGCGGGTCGACTCCCAGCTCGACGATCTGGAGTCCAGGGCGGCCGAGATCGACTCGCAGAGCGCCGTCCTCGTCGCCCAGATCGACCAACTCGCCCTTCAGCACGGAGAGGCCGCGGTCTCCACGCTGCGGACCTACCCCGAGCAGATCGCGACGTTCACGGACAGCGCACGGTCTTCCATAGCCTCCGGACGCGAGCAGATCGCCCAGGGCAACAGGAATCAGGCCGTCCCCTACATGCGACTCGCCGAGGAGGCCCTCTCCCACGCCTCCAAACGCGTGGACGAGATCGGGAACGCGGGTCAGACCCTCCAGCAGGGTGCGGCGAGGCTGCGCCAGGCGCTGACCTCCATCTCCTCCGATGTGGAGGACGCCAAGCGCCTCGGCGGGGACGACCAGGAGATCGCCGCCTGCCGGGCCGAAGCGGAAAGGCTGATCGCCGAGTACTCGGGACGGAACGCAGACCCCATCAAGGCAGTCTCCGAGCTGACGACGGCCGAGGACGCGCTCGACGCCGCGCTGGCGGCGGTGCGCTCGGAGGAGGAGAGGCGCAAGAAGGAGGAGGAGGCCGCCGACCGCAACCGCTCGATGGCCTCCACCGTCGCCTCCAACGTCGACGGATACGTCGACCAGTATTCGCGCTACATCACGACGAGGACCCGATCCCTCCTGGCCTCGGCCCGGACCGATCTGTCCGCGGGCGACCAAGCGGCCTCCGCCGAGGAGAGGGCCAGGCATTACAGCACGGCCCTCGCCAGGGCTCGGGAGGCCGAGGCGATGGCCCATGAGGACGTGGAGAAGGCCACGCACAGCTACCGCCGCGATCACTTCTGGGACGACGGAGGCCGCCGCCGCGGAGGAGGAGACGGCATGGGCGGCCTGATCGCCGGCATGATCCTCGGATCCCTGTTCAGCGGCGGCCGGTCGGATGGCGGGTACCACCACTCCTCCGACAGCGACGACGGCGGCTTCTTCGGCTTCGGCGGCGGAGACGGCGGCCTCTTCGACTTCGGCGGAGACGGCGGCGGGGACAGCGACGGCGGCTCCTTCTGACCGCGTCCGGGCGGCGTCGCCTCCAGGCCCCCCGCCGACTCCGCCCGGCCGGGTCGGCGCGTCGAGCGTCGCCCCCTCGGCCGCATACAATCGTGACAACCGACTCAATCGAAAGGCACCACTCCCATGGCAGAGAAGCAGACGATCCTCGGGCGCATCGCCCAGCTCGCCAAGGCGAACATCAACGCCCTCCTGGACCGCGCCGAGAATCCCCAGAAGATGCTGGATCAGATGGTTCGCGACTACACGAATTCCATCGCCGAGGCGCAGGACGCCGTAGCCGTGACCATCGGCAACCTCCGCCTCGCACAGGCCGACTACGCCGAAGACGTCAAAGACGCGCGCGAGTGGGGGCAGAAGGCTCTCGCTGCCTCGCGCAAGGCCGACGAATACCGCATCGCGGGCAAAGGCGGAGAGGCCGCCAAGTTCGACAACCTCGCCAAGATCGCGCTGACCAAGCAGATCGCCTCCGAGAAGGAGGCCAAGGACGCCGAGCCGATGATCCAGTCGCAGGAGGAGGTCGTCGCCAAGCTGAAGACGGGCCTCGACCAGATGCGGGTCAAACTCGACGAGCTGAAGAACAAGCGCGACCAGCTGATCGCCCGAGCGAAGACGGCCGAGGCCCAGAACAAGGTCCAGGACGCCATCGCCTCGATCAACGTGCTCGACCCCACGTCGGAGCTCGGCCGCTACGAGGAGCAGGTCCGCCGCCAGGAGGCTCTGGCGATGGGCAAGTCCGAGGTCGCCGTCTCCTCCCTCGAGGCGCAGTTCGCCGAGCTGGAGGACCATTCCCAGGATCTGGAGGTCGAAGCCCGGCTCGCCGCCCTCAAGAGCGGCGAGCAGCCCGCGCAGATCGAGTCCCGGGACTTCACCGCGTACTGACGCCGACGCCGGAGCGGTGCCGACGCCGGAGCGGTACTCGGCGTTGACGCCGCGCCCGCGGTGGGCGCCGGATCTGCCTCGGACCTGGCGTCTGTCGGGCATGCCGCGCGCGGTCGGGCGGCGGAGACGCCCCCGACCGCCGCCGGTGGGCGTCTCCGCTCCGGGAACCCGCCCCGGTTGGCTCGCCGGAACCCGCCCCGGCTGATTCGCTTCGAACGGTCAGGGAGCGGCCATGCGCGTATCGTTTTCGATCAGGGAACTCCCAGAAACCTTGGGTTCAATGGTCGGCATGACGGACAAGCAGCCAGAGGCAACGATCCTCGTGGTAGACGACGAACCCTCGATCCGCGAGCTCCTGTCGGCTTCGCTGCGCTTCGCAGGCTTCGACGTGCTCGCCGCGGCCGACGGCCGCGAGGCGCTCGACCACCAATCGGGGGCCCACATCGACATCGCCGTCCTGGACATCATGCTCCCCGACGCGGACGGCTTCACGATTCTGCGCAGGCTCCGCGAACACGACCCCGAGCTCCCCGTCCTGTTCCTGACGGCTCGGGACGACGTCAAGGACAAGATCCAGGGCCTGACGGTCGGCGGAGACGACTACATCACCAAGCCCTTCTCCCTGGAGGAGGTCGTCGCCCGGATCCGCGCAGTCCTGCGGCGCACCCGCCCCAGCGGCGAGTCAGCCGTGCTGCGCTACGCCGATCTGGAGCTCAACGAGGAGACCTACGACGTCTCGCGGGCCGGCCGCAACGTCGACCTCTCTCCCACGGAGTTCAAGCTGCTGCGCTATCTGATGATCAATTCCGAACGAGTCGTGTCGAAAATGCAGATCCTCGACCACGTCTGGGATTACGACTGGGAGGGGGAGATCTCGATCGTGGAATCCTACATCTCCTATCTGCGGCGCAAAATCGACTCGCCGGACGCCCTGGGCATCACCGATCCGGCGAAGGCCAAGGCCATCGTTCCGCTCATCCACACCAAACGCGGAATCGGCTACGTCCTGCGCGGAGCCAGGTAGTCCGTGCCGGAGTCCGCCGCCCATGCGCCTCGCCCGAAAGTGCGGCGCACCCTGACGTTCAAGCTTCTGGCAACCAACGTCTTCCTCCTGGCGATCGTGATCGCCGCGCTGAGCGTCACCACGGTGACGATGCTGCGTTCCTACCTCATGCGCACGCTCGACTCCGAGCTTCAGACGTCCGGGCAGGCCGTGGCCAAGCAGGCCGTGACGGAGATCCTCACCGCCAGGCAGCCCGCCGAGGACAGCAAGCTCAACCTGTCCGAGTACTACGTGTACACGACGCTGGAGAAGTCCCCGGGGAACGGGCTCTACCGCATAGAGTACGATCCGCGCTCGCGCATCGCCCCGTCGACTCGGGAGCGCTACGGCCAGCCCAAGAACCCCGGGAAGCTCGTCGAGCGCCTCGGGGGCCGCGGGGGCACCACGGTCGCGGGGACGCAGGACGGCAGCAAGTGGCGTGCGCTCCGGCTGAACGTGTACGACCACGACGGAACCTACTCCGGCCGGCTCATCATCGCCCGCCCGCTCGCGCCGATCGACAAGACGGTGATGGAGGTCGCGTG
>ERZ773090.334-NODE-334-length-30421-cov-12.2539_pt1 | contig 30421 bp, 30 predicted proteins | sample MGYA00580579_ERZ773090 | MGnify/ENA primary metagenome ERZ773090 (study PRJEB29015, sample SAMEA2738014) | human oral metagenome | biome: human oral; feature: human-associated habitat; material: dental | place: China | collected 2132 ... | reverse complement strand
TGTTCCATCAGAGACAGTCACTCAAGAGGATATTGTCAAGGATGTGCATTACACTGCGAATCCAGTGACTCCAGACAAGCCAACACCTCCAGTAGTTCCGTCAGTCTCGGACAAACCAGCACCTCCAACTTTGACGGTTGTACAAACACCTCCAACCAAACCAGCTTCAGCGAAAGAAAAGTTTTTACCAAGTACAGGTGATGTACAAGATGGTTCAACTCTTACAATGCTGACAGGTATCGGTTTACTTTTATCAGCTTTAGGTTTAGTTGGTCGTTGTAAAAAAGAGGATTGATGAATCTTTTGTAAACATATAAAAGTAAACTAAAGGTTGAATCATTCGATAGAAAGGATAAGCTTTACAAGCAACTTGGCATAGTTGATTTGTGAAGCTTCCTTTTTTTGTTAAAAGATTGAAACAATATGCTTGACAAAAGAAAGGCTTCATGGTTTAATATACCCCATAAGGGTATAAATGGAGGTGCTTATGTTTCACTTATTTACGAAAATAGATAGTATTTCTACAAGTGAATTGGAACAAAAATTAAAAGAGAAAATTCAACTGCTAGATGTACGAACACCGTCTGAATATCGAAATGGTCATATTCAGGGTGCGAAGAATGTCCCACTCAATGAAATCGCAAGATACACGCCAGCAACAAATGAAACACTGTATGTCATTTGCCATTCCGGTGTACGGAGCAAAATGGCAGCCAAAAAATTAAAGAAAAAAGGCTACGATGTTGTCAATGTTCAAGGCGGTATGAGTGCTTGGACTGGAAAAGTTGTTTAAAAGTGATAAAGGAGGAAGTTGAATGAAAATTATCATTGTTGGTGGAGTTGCAGGTGGAATGTCTGCAGCGACGCGTTTAAGACGGCTAAAAGAAGACGCTGAGATTATTATTTTTGAAAAGGGGCCATTCGTTTCCTTTGCGAACTGTGGTCTGCCTTACTATGTTTCTGGAGAAATTGCTGAGCGGGAAGACTTGTTAGTGCAAACGCCTGAGAGTTTAAAGGCACGCTTTCGTTTAGATGTGCGACCTTTCCATGAAGTGACGGCTATCTCACCAGATCAACATATAGTGACGGTTCGGCATGACGGAAAGGAATTTACAGAGAGTTATGATAAGTTGATTTTATCGCCGGGGGCAAAGCCTTTTGTGCCTCCAATTGAAGGTTTGGAAACAGCTGAAAATACCTATACTTTACGTAATGTTCCTGACCTAGATGAGATTATGTTGGCTTTAGAAAAACAACCAAAAGAAGCTGTGGTGATTGGGGCTGGATTCATTGGACTTGAAATGGCAGAAAATCTTCGTAAGCGTGGTTTGAATGTGACAATTGTTGAGAAAGCACCGCATGTTTTGCCACCGCTTGATGAAGAAATGGCTGCTTTTGTTCAGGCTGAATTGTTGAAAAACGGCATTCAAGTAGTTACTTCTCAGTCTGCTACGCGGTTTGAGGACAAGGGAAAGGTCATTGTACTGGAGAATGGGCAAAAAATTATTTCTGATGTGACCATTTTATCTGTCGGGGTGCAACCAGAGAATGCTTTAGCACAGGTAGCAGGTATTGAGCTGGGATTGCGTGGCGGTATCTTAGTCAATGAGCGTTATGAAACCAGTCAACCTGATATTTATGCAGTCGGCGATGCGATTGTTGTCAAGCAAGAAGTTACAGGAGAAGATGCACTGATTTCATTGGCTTCGCCTGCCAATCGTCAAGGTCGTCAAGTTGCGGATGTGATTGCTGGAGTAGCTCGAAAGAATAAAGGCAGCATTGGTACAGCTATTGTTCGGGCATTTGACATGACGGCAGCTTCAACAGGGCTGAGCGAGCGCATTCTTCGTATGAATGGCCTGCCTTATCAAGTTATTCATGTCAGTGGTAAGGATCATGCTGGCTACTATCCGGGTGCGACTGATGTGACCTTGAAACTCCTCTTTGAGCCAACAAGTGGCAAAATTTATGGTGCACAAGGTGTTGGGAAAAAAGGCGTTGATAAGCGGATTGATATTTTGGCAACGGCTATTAAAGGTAATCTAACCATTTTTGATTTGCCAGAGTTGGAATTTACCTATGCGCCACCGTTTGGCTCTGCTAAAGATCCGGTCAATATGCTGGGATATGCAGCCTTAAACTTGGTAGAAGGTTTGAGCGACAATATCCAGTGGTATGAATTGGAAGATGAACTAGCTGCCGGTAAGAAGTTCCTAGATGTGCGGACGGCCAGTGAGCTTCAACAAGGTCGTTTGAAAGTGGATACGGTTCACATTCCTTTAAATGAATTGCGTGAGCGTTTAGGAGAGTTAGACAAGTCGCAGGATTATATCGTGAGCTGTCATAGTGGACTTCGTAGCTATATTGCCGAGCGCATTCTCAAACAAGCAGGATTTTCTGTTCAAAATCTAGACGGCGCCTTTGCCTTGTACAAAATGGTAAAACCAGAGGGGGTAGAATATGGAAACTAGCATCAGCATGCCTGAATTTTATAAAAAATATCAGACAGAAACCTTATCCATTCTTGATGTGCGAGAAGATTATGAGTTTCAAATGGGACACGTGCCGACGGCAAAAAATCTGCCATTAAGCACTTTTGAGACGGGCTACAAACAACTCAGCCAGCAGGAGAAATACTATGTCATCTGTCAATCTGGCGCACGTTCTGCGGCTGCGTGTCAGTTTTTAAGTGCGCAAGGATTTGATGTAACCAATGTAGCTGGGGGCATGAATTTCTGGCATGGTGAGGTGGAATAAGGAAAGAGAAAAGAAACTGAATAAAAACCTTCCAAAAATAGTAAAAAGCTTAAAATCAAGTTATCAAAAACAATGATTTTAAGCTTTTTTGTTATTCATACTTCATTTTGACTAGAAATTGAGTTTTTGCCTAACCTATAACTCAATAATATGTGGCTCATAACCAATAGCTTCTAGGAATTTGAGTAAGTCCGTTGTGTCTAAAAAGAGTGTTTTTTCATTGGTATTGGGGTGAAAACTCATTCGTTTTTCCGACATGATTTCTTTGTCAAAATAAACTTGAATGTCTTTATCGGCATTGTTTAACAATCCAAATGGAGAAACAACACCTGCTGGCAACATCATTTTTTCAAATAGACTGTCAGCGGATGCCATGCGGATTCTATTGGCTTTTACCAGTTCTTTAAATAAGTCCATGTCCAAGCGCTTTTTGTCATCCATGATGAGCAAGTAGTAGGCGGTTTTCTTCTTGTTAGTGAGAAACATCGTTTTGGTGCGGACGCCTTCAATGCCTTCGATAAAGCTGTCTGCCTGCTCGGTCGTAAGTGCTGGTTCGTGTTCCACGATTTCAAATGGAATGTTTAACTTGTTTAAGGTTTCTTCTACTTTTGCGTATAAGTCCATTTTACTTGCCTCCTTTGATTTGTTTTATTACTCTTATTATACCATATTGAGGTGTATTTTTCTTTCAATGGGCGACAATCTGCACCAAAAGCAGTTCACTTCATCGACTTGGTCGACAGGTTTTATGAAAACAAGTTTTCTTTGTCGACCAAGTCGACAGTTTGCCTGAAAAGCAGTTTACTTTATCGACTGAGTCGATAGCTTGTCTAAAAAGTAGTTTACTTTATCGACTGAGTCGATAGTTTGTCTAAAAAGCAGTTCACTTCGTCGACTTGGTCGATAACTTGTCTGAAAACGAGTTTCGTTCATCAGCCAGGCTGACGACTTGCCTAAAAACAGATTTGCCCTGTCCGCCGGGCGGACGGCTTGCTTAGAAATCAGTTTGTTCTGTCAGCCGGGCTGAAACGTTGCCTGACAACAAGTTGACTTTTTCCGCCGGGCGGACAGTCTACCTAGAAACGAGTTTCGTCCATCAGCCGGGCGGATGCTCCCTTTGCTCAATAGATCAATTCTATTTTTAAAAAAAGAAGTGATAGTTAGAATAACGCTTTTACTGTGCAACGTCAATAAAAAAACCTCAGCAAGCGAAGAAAACTACTGAGATTATTTTCGTTTGATAAAGTATTGGACGGCTTTTTCTAGCCGCTCTTTTTGAGCTTTAGGATCGTCCAAAGGATGGTTGAGGCATTCGGTGAGATTTTCGGTAATCATCAACTCAATGACACGCTCGACACTAGAGCGAACAGCGGTTAATTGGGTGATAACGTCTGCACAATCGCGTTCTTCCTCTATCATTTTTTGAATGCCACGTAATTGTCCCTCGGAGCGTTTTAGTCGCGTAATAAGCTTTGAGTTTGTCATGTTCTTGTCCTCTGTGTATTTTTTTACATTATATCTTGAATAGTCTCCTTTGTCAAAGTAGCCGCTTTTTCTTTGTGGTATAATGAAAGAGTTAAGGAGAAAAGTGATGAATATTGTAAAAAGAAATAATGTAACAGAAAAAGAACGCCAGCAACTGTTAGCAATTACGAGAGATTGTCATCAGCTAGATGGAAGCTATCGTACCCCCTATCTTGATACGACTTACAACGTAGATAAAGATATGCCTGCTTTTTTCTTAGCGTACGAAGCAACTGAGTTGGTAGGTTATTTATTCGTTTATGCTGATGAACCGAAAGAAGCTGAAGTTTCGCTCTATGTGATACCTGCTTATCGGCGCAAAGGAATTGCTCGTACCTTGCTAAGCGAATTTGCAAATGTAGCGACACAATACAATTTATCCGAAGTTGACTATGTGACAGAAACAGCTTTTTTGACCAAACACCCGAATTTTTTAGAGCATTTTCAATTTCACATAACAGATGCTGAGTTGTGGCTGGAGCAACCGCGCAGACAATTTGCTTTAGAAAAGAGAGCGGGTTTAGAAGTTGTTTTGGCAGATTTGGACTTGGTCGAAGAGATTGCAACTTTCCAAGCAGAAGCGTTTGGAAATCCTTTAGAAAGCAGCCGCACTTATGCACGTGAAGCTATCTTAGATAATAACACTCTTTTGTTTGTGTTGAAAAAAGATGGGAAAATTATTGCATCTTGCTCTGTTGATATGAGCACAGATTTCAATTTCTTCTTTGGTCTAGCAGTGAAAAAAGAGCTACAGGGACAAGGACTAGGCTCTTATCTTATGTCGGCAATAATGAATGACATGTATGAGCGGAATGATTTAAATTTCCAAATTGTAGTAGACAAGGAAAATACAGGTGCTTACAAACTTTACCAACGATTAGGGTTTCAAGTGATGACAGAAGTTGTCTATGTCGGTAAGTAAGAGGAGGCAAACATGTGTCAAGAATGTTATTCTAGGGAAAGTAGGAGAATGCCTTTATTGAATCCTTAGTGTATGACGGTTTAGTTATGCCTTGATTTATGGTATAATGATAAAACATTTAAAAGAGGATAAAAGCATGAATATTCAACAACTGCGTTATGTTGTAGCGATTGCCAACAGTGGCACTTTTCGTGAAGCAGCTGAGAAAATGTATGTCAGCCAGCCGAGCTTGTCCATTGCAGTTCGAGATTTAGAAAAAGAGTTGGGCTTTAAAATATTTCATAGAACGAGCAGTGGCACATTTCTGACACGTCGAGGGATGGAATTTTACGAAAAAGCCCAAGAATTGGTCAAGGGATTTGATGTATTTCAAAATCAATACGCCAATCCAGAGGAAGAAAAAGCAGAATTTTCCATTGCTAGCCAGCACTATGATTTCTTACCGCCTCTGATAACGGAATTTGCTAAACGCTATCCAAAAGATAAGAATTTCCGAATTTTTGAATCCACAACAGTGCAGATTTTAGATGAAGTGGCGCAGGGGCATAGTGAGATTGGCATTATCTATCTGAACAATCAAAATACTAAAGGAATGATGCAGCGGATTGATAAATTGGGACTAGAAGTGATAGATTTGATTCCTTTTCAGACGCATATCTATCTACGGGCAGATCACCCCTTAGCTGGGAAAGAGGAGCTTACTATGGAAGATTTGACAGATCTACCGACAGTTCGTTTTACGCAGGAAAAGGATGAATATCTCTATTATTCAGAGAATTTTGTGGATACTAGTGCCAGTTCTCAGATGTTTAATGTAACTGATCGTGCCACTTTGAATGGCATTTTAGAGCGGACGGATGCTTATGCAACAGGATCTGGATTTTTGGATAGTAATAGCGTAAACGGCATTACGGTGATTCGATTACAAGACAACTTGGAAAATCGCATGGTTTATGTTAAACGTGAAGAAGTAGAGCTTTCACCAATTGGTGCAGCTTTTGTTGCTGTTATGGAAAAATATTTTGCAAAAAGAGGTAAAAAATGAAACGAAAAGTGATGGTGCCAATTGTGATTGTAGCCTTAATTGCTTTGGATCAATGGGTAAAATTTGAAATTGTCAAAAACATTCAATTAGGTGAAGTAAAACCCTTCCTTCCAAAGATTTTAAGTTTGACCTATTTGCGAAATACAGGTGCGGCATTTTCAATTTTAGAAAATCAGCAGTGGTTGTTTGCGGTGATTACTTTAGTGGTGATTGGTGCAGCTATTTGGTATTTGAGCAAGCACATCAAAGGTTCTATCTGGTTACTGTCTAGTTTGAGTTTGATTATTGCAGGTGGGATTGGAAATTTTATTGACCGCATGCGCCAAGGCTTTGTCGTGGATATGTTTCAGCTGGATTTTATAAATTTTGCAATCTTTAATGTAGCGGATAGTTATCTGACGATTGGTGTGATGGTGTTAGTAGTGATGATGTTAAAGGAAGAAGACAATGCAAGTAAAGGTAGAAATTAGTGGTATAAGGTTGGACAAGGCGCTTGCTAATCTGACACCATTATCCCGCAGCCTTGCTAATGAACAAATCAAAAGTGGGCAAATCTTAGTCAATGGACAAGTGAAGAAAGCAAAATATGCTGTTAAGGCGGGTGACGTGATTACTTACGAATTGCCCGAACCTGAAGCGATGGAATACGTTGCAGAAGATCTGCCACTGGATATTGTTTATCAAGATGAAGATGTTGCAGTCGTAAATAAGGCTCAAGGGATGGTGGTACATCCAAGCGCTGGACATACGAGCGGTACGCTGGTCAATGCCCTCATGTACCATATCAAGGATTTATCTGGCATCAATGGTGTTTTGCGGCCTGGAATAGTCCATCGGATTGATAAGGATACATCAGGCTTGCTTATGATTGCTAAGAATGATGATGCCCATATCAAGCTGGCTGATGAATTAAAAGCTAAAAAATCTCTACGGAAGTATTGGGCTATTGTGCATGGCAATTTGCCAAATGATAGAGGCGTTATTGAAGCACCGATTGGGCGAAGTGAAAAAGATCGCAAGAAGCAAGCTGTTACAGCTAAAGGCAAACCAGCAATTACTCGTTTTCATGTTTTAGAGCGCTTTGGGAATTATACTTTAGTAGAATTGCAATTAGAAACAGGTCGTACCCACCAAATCCGTGTGCACATGGCTTACATTGGTCATCCGGTAGCAGGGGATGGCGTGTATGGACCACGTAAAACGCTAAAAGGGCACGGTCAATTCTTACATGCTAGAACGCTTGGATTTACTCATCCTAAGACGGGAAAAATCATGGAATTTACAGCAGAAGTGCCGATCGTTTTCCAAGAAACATTAGCTACATTGAGAAAAGGACTGAAATGAGATTAGAGTAAGAAAATATGTAAACTCATGATAGTAGATTTCTTTTAAAAATTAGTCATTTTCTCTTATTTGTCAAATTTTTTATTTTATAGTAAAATGGGAAGGCGTCATAAATTCTAAGTATTAGCAAGGAGAGAAGATGAATCAATTACCAAATTGTCCAAAATGCCAGTCAGAATATGTTTACGAAGATGGGTTACTATTAGTTTGTCCAGAGTGTGCTTATGAGTGGAATCCGGCTGAAGTCGATGAAGAAGATGATGGCATCAAAGCGATTGATGCAAATGGCAATCAACTTGTGGACGGAGATACTGTTACTCTCATCAAGGATTTAAAAGTCAAGGGTGCTCCAAAGGATTTGAAACAAGGAACGCGCGTGAAAAATATTCGGATTGTAGAAGGCGACCATAATATTGATTGCAAGATTGATGGTTTTGGTGCGATGAAACTTAAGTCAGAATTTGTTAAGAAAATCTGAGGTCAGTAATGAAACGAAATGTAATTTTTTATAGCCGCATGATATTGTTTATCTTAGGGTTTGTGGGAGTATATCTTGAAATTACAAAGCATGGCGGTCTTGGCATGCTTATGTATTATACTGTTTTGTCCAACATTATCGTAACAGCTTTCACAGCTTATTTGCTGTATCTAATGGCGCGTTCTGAAAGTCGCTGGCAAACGAAGACACTATTTCGGATTAAAGGCGGTGTCACTATGTGTATCATGATTACCTGTGTCATCTATCATGTTCTGCTTGCTCCGTTAGCGACTGATTTTTATCGACTGGAAAATTTCCTATGTCATTACATTGTACCGTTATGGTTTTTAGCGGATACAGTGCTTTTTGATAAACGTTTGCAATATCGCTGGTTTGATCCCATTGCTTGGACTAGTGTGCCTCTACTTTACATGGCTTTTGCCCTGTTTAATGGTTTGGTTCTCAAGTGGCCTATTCCAGGTGCTAAAGACAGTCCATTTGCTTACTTCTTTTTAAATATCCCAAAATATGGCTGGTCTTATGTCTTACAGTGGTCAATCAAAATTTTTATTGGTTATTTGCTTGCGAGCTTTCTGCTTTACGGAGTTATGTCCCTATCCTCACATAGGAAAGGGTCTTCTTAAATACTTGAAACAGCAAAATTTGTCTACTTGCCTGAAAAAAACTTTCTTTTTGAACGTTTTCTTCAGGTTTTTTCTTGCCTTAATTACTACTGGCGCTGAAAAATTAAGCTCTTCATTTTGTTGAGGACAGTTCATAAAGTAAACACCATTACTCTGTTTCCATCTAATGATGATTAAAGTAACTTTTTCAACCCATTGATATATTCCTGATAGCGTTCTTTTCTCAACTTATAAATAGCTTCATAGATATGCTGATAATGAATATCATAAAAATTCATCGAGAAATTGATAAGAATGTGTTCCTTATCTGGAAATAAGCTCTTGATATAAGTTGAAATATGTTGGTCTGCTACAATTATATTTGTTTCTTCGTGATCCTGTAAATGGAGCGAACTATTCAAAAAGTCAATTACCACAATCCGAGTAATAGAAGGAGGAATATTTCTTGAAAAAGCATTCTTTAAAGTCGTTACATCGGCATTATTACTTGCAAAAATATACAAAGAAATAGGTGCCATATTGGCATAAATCAACTCCCTTAGTTGAATGGTCACATGATAAATGTGGTACTTGTATACTTCACCTGTCAATCCCACCTCTTTCATCCATTCTTTGACAAGTGGGCTCAAGAGGAGATAGAGGGGGTCAAACAATCCGCGGTGGTCATATTGGAAAATGTAAGAATTGGGAACCAAACTTTGTAAATTGCAGATAAAAGGCTTCATAAAGAAGAGCATGACAATCCTAAATGGTTGAGAATTGATCAGCTCATCTCCAAATAATAAGCGAAATTTTTGAATGAGCGGCAGTAACATTCCTTGTTTCATGATAATATCAAGAGCTGTATCGCGATCGTGTTCCAACCATTTGTCTCTAGAGAAAGGATTAGGGGTAGTACAATAGGCTAAAAATAGATAATCGTAGTCTGTCGGTGTAAACATCACTTGTAGGGCAGGTTCCAAAATTTTCTTGGTTAAGGTTATCAGTTTTGGATAGACAAGGAGCGTTTTTAGTTTTTCTAGCTCTTGTGAGGCAGGTAGAACCACAGGAAAATTCTTTCGTTTCCACATTAGCACCACGAGAATAGAAAAGAAGCGACTTTCTTCTGTAGCTGCTTCGAAGGCTTCTTGTGAGATGTGGGCATTGGAAGAACGAATCCATTGATAAACGAGTTTTAACTCTTTTTCTTTAATTTCATACAGATGAATGCCAAATTTATATTCCAGCAAAGCGATAAGGAAACGAATACGGTATTCTGGTCCAATGACTTGGTATCTGTCTAAAGATAACCCAACTTCTTTCAAAAAGTCCAAACACTTATCACGTATTCGATAGCCAGTTGCACGGGATATGTACTCTTTTTGGATAAAGCAAATGAAACTCTCTTTTTCTTCTTGTAAGAAGTAGCGTAAAAGGTGGAGAAAGGTTGAACTTTGATAAATCCGATGAAAACAGATGGAAGGATTGATTTTTGTAATCAGGTCTAAGTGAGCTGTATTCGCAAAAACTTTCAGATAAAATAAATCATTGAATTCCTCTTTCAATTCTGCTAGATGTTGATAGATGATTTTTTCACTAAATTCAGTGAGTTGTGCTAGTTGCTCAATATCAATCGTTTGAAATTCTAGAATGATTTGTAAAATGGTTGCTTTATTTAAAATTGATTCTTCCAAATATTTATCTAACATAAACGATTCTCCTCTGTTTTTTAAAATTACCATACAAGGAAAGGGCTTGTCAACTAAGATTTTAAAGAAAAGGGGCGTTATGAGTATCGTTTGGAGTCATTGAGGTTAAAAGGGCGCTATTTTAGTAGGTTTGTCTCATTTTAAGTAAGTATTTTTGCATTCAATTGAGAAAAAATTTACACATATTCTATTTTAGTATTTTACGATATAAAATGAGTTTTTCAATCATTGAATCAAATCTCTTATCAATTTTTTAGTATATAGATGTATAATAAGCATAGCAATTATAAATGTGAAAAGGTATTCTATGAAATTAAAAATTTGTAAAAATGATTTTAGTCTTCAATGGAATGGCACTTACAATTTTGCCTTAGTAGATTATCCTGAGATTAACAGCTGGGAATTGGAAAAAATTGCCAAGTTCGTGGCGTATGAAAAAATGTACAATAGGAAGACTCAAATAGAGTGTGAAAATCCTGTTCTACAAAGCCTAGTCTGTCAGTATCTGGATAATAGTAAAGTAATATATCCGTTTACCCCGCGTGACAGAAAAGAAGCTAGAACCTTTAATGTATATGGTGAATGTGTGATGTCAGATTATCTCAGTCATACTTGCACTGTGGAAACTGCTAAGGAGATTTTGAAAAGTGGGAAATTATTGTCTGCCACGAAGGCTTTTGGTTTGGCTGGCAAACAGCTTGTGAACGATAAACGAAATGCAGCAGGTGATCCAGCGGATTATTTTGACTATGTCATGTTTGGGTGGTCTAATACGACATCTGGTTATAGGTTAGCAATGGAACGATTGCTAGAAAGAAATCCCACGGAAGTCGATCTGGAAGAAGCTTTCATACCTGGTGTTAGTTTTCATTTCCGGTATGAAACTATTGTGAATCAAAAGGGCTATGTATTTGATGGTTATCATGCAGCAAAAGTGAAAGATGAGGTATTGTTAGATCTCAGTCTTTGTGTCTGCATTATTGCAAGTCAAAATAAAAAGGAATTTGAAGGTATTATTCCAAATTATTTAAAAAACAGGATTCATTATTTAGATTATCAAAACGATGGACTGGTAAAATGGAATGATAAGGTATATGAAAAAGTGCTTGAGCTAGATGGTAGAGATAGGACGACCACTAGCATATTGTAAAAGATTTTGATAAGATAGAAAGTAATTAGGAGGCAGCTATGGATTTAGCAGAAATTAGAAAAGAAATTGATCAAATAGATGTAGACTTAATTACCTTGTTAGAAAAAAGAATGGCGTTAGTGAGCCAAGTAGCTCTCTACAAACGTCAGACTGGGAAAGCAGTATTGGATACTCAGCGTGAGCAAATTATTTTAGAGAAAGTTGCAAATAGTGTGCAGGAAAAACAGTATGAAGATACCCTTGTGCAGACTTTTTCAGATATTTTAAAACATTCACGTGCTTATCAAGAGCGGCATATCTAATATAGGAATGATAAAATGAAAAAAATTCATAGGTTAAAGTGGGTCAATATCGGAAATCAAGTGATAGCTATTACGGTATTGTCCATTCTTATGGGACTAGTAATTGGAACTATTGATACGATATTTGGGCGAACGCTTATATTTTTAAGTGAAGTCCGCATCTTGCATTCCCTTTATTTGATTCCTTTTTTAGCTTTTGCAGGATTAGTGATTGTATTTCTCTATCAGAAATATGGTGGGAAAAGTAGCAAAGGAATGACCTTGATTTTTGAAGTTGGTCATGGTGTAGAAAATCACATTCCCAAGCGCTTAATCCCTCTTGTTATAGTGACGACTTGGTTGACGCATCTTTTTGGTGGTTCGGCCGGTCGAGAAGGAGTAGCAGTACAATTAGGTGCCACAGTCTCTCACTGGTTTTGCAAGAACTTTTCTACTCCTAATACTTCAAAAGTATTTTTAGTTACAGGAATGGCTGCTGGTTTTGCTGGGCTATTTCAAACGCCACTGGCTGCAGTTTTGTTTGCGATGGAAGTCTTGGTTGTAGGAAACTTGCAGCTGACTGCTTTGTATCCTGCCATGATAGCCTCTCTCGTTGCTGCTTGGACATCACATGCGTTAGGTCTTGAAAAATTTATGCAACCAATTTCTGCTCATTTGGGATTATCTCCAATACTTGTTATTAAATTAGTGCTCCTTGGAGTTTTATTTGGACTTTGTGGCAATGTATTTGCTTATGCTCTCTTGTGGAGTAAAAAGAAAGCGGCAACTATTTTTCCAAATCCCTACAAACGAATCGTGGTGATGGGAATTGTCTTAAGTATTGTCTTTTTATTGTTGGATAAAGGTCGATACTCAGGGCTTGGAACAAATTTAATTACGGCTAGTTTTGCTGGACAATCTATTTATTTATATGATTGGTTCTTTAAATTACTTCTAACAGTTTTGACTTTATCAGCAGGTTTTCAAGGTGGAGAAGTGACACCGCTTTTTGCCATTGGGGCAAGTCTAGGCGTTCTACTGGCAGGTTTATTTGGTCTTCCAGTTAGCTTGGTTGCGGCGCTAGGCTATGCTGCAGTTTTCGGAAGTGCTACCTCTACTTTCTTGGGACCGATTCTGATTGGTTGTGAGGTGTTTGGTTTTAGCAATTTTCCATATTTTTTCATAGTCTGTGTCGTGGCATTTAGTCTTCACCGACAACATTCGATTTATGGAGCCCAAAAAATTCGATATTGAAAAATAATCTTCTATGAGGTTTTAACTTGTAGGAGATTTTTATTTTGTGTTATACTAGAAAAAGCAATATTAGAAAAGGGAAATCATGACAAAAGCAGATACTATTTTTAAAGAAAATATTCGAAAAATTTTACATGAAGGTGTTTTTTCTGAAAATGCACGCCCTCGTTATAAAAACGGGAAAGTTGCTAATTCTAAGTATATTACTGGTTCTTTTGCTGAGTACGATCTGAGCAAGGGAGAATTCCCTATCACAACGCTTCGTTCGATTGCTATCAAATCAGCGATCAAAGAAGTCCTCTGGATTTATCAAGATCAATCCAATAGCTTAGAAGTTTTAGAAAACAAATACAACGTTCATTATTGGAATGATTGGGAAGTAGGAACTACTCGCACTATTGGTGAGCGATATGGTGCTGTTGTTAAAAAACATGATATTATCAATAAAATTTTAAAACAGCTGGAGACGAATCCTTGGAATCGTCGAAATATTATCTCACTTTGGGACTATGAAGCTTTTGAAGAAACAGAAGGATTATTGCCTTGTGCTTTTCAGACCATGTTTGATGTCCGACGTGTAGATGGTGAAATCTACCTAGATGCAACTCTGACACAGCGTTCAAATGATATGTTGGTAGCTCACCATATCAATGCCATGCAGTATGTCGCATTGCAAATGATGATTGCTAAGCATTTTGGGTGGAAAGTTGGCAAATTCTTTTATTTTGTCAATAATTTACATATTTATGATAATCAATTCGAGCAAGCAGAAGAATTGCTCCGGCGTGAACCAACGGACTGTACACCTCGCTTGATATTGAATGTTCCAGATGGAACCAACTTTTTTGATATTAAAGCAGACGATTTTGAATTGATCAATTATGACCCTGTTAAGCCACAGTTGAAATTTGATTTAGCAGTTTGATAATGAAACAAAATTTCTCTGAATGTAAAAAGTTTATTATTTTGATACAAATTGGTTTTGCTTCCTATGCAATTCCAATCGCCTCCCAGAATGTAAATAAAAAGAATTCACAGAAAGCTGAGTTTCACCAGGCTTATTATGTTTTTTCAAAAACTAATAAACGAAGAGGCTTATTTAACTATTTTCCAAAGGCAAATATAAATTGTCTGGTGATTTGATAGTTAAAATCAGCCTTTTTTACTGAAATTTGATAAAATAGAACTATCAATTCAAAGGATGAGGGAATGACGAAGAAAATTGTAGCTATTTGGGCACAAGATGAGGATGGCTTGATTGGGCGAAACAATAGATTGCCTTGGCATTTACCAGCTGACCTTAAGCATTTTAAAGAAACAACAACTGGACAGGTTATTTTAATGGGTCGGGTGACATTTGACGGGATGAACCGTAGAGTGTTGCCTAATCGTACTACGATTATTTTGACAAGAGATAAGTCGTATCAAGTAGACAATGAGCATGTATTGATCTTTCACGATGTCACTTCTGTTCTAAAATGGTATGAGATGCAGGAAAAAGAGCTTTATATTATTGGTGGTGGTCAAATTTTTTCTGCATTTGGGCCTTTCATTGATGAGTTAGTTATGACACGTATTCATGCTAGTTTACAAGGAGATACCTATTTCCCGAAAGAGTTTGATATGACGAAATTTCAGGAGTGTTCTCGTCAATTTTATGCCAAAGACGAAAAGAATGAGTATGATTTTACTGTAACAACCTTCCAGAGAAAGGAGTCGTAATGGAACGTAGTATTTTCGGATTTTTTACGGCTCTTTTGTGTGTCGTTTGTGTCATGGCGGCTACACAGGCTTTTCGTAAAAAGCGGTATGGATTATCAGTCCTCTTTTGGCTGAATGCTTTTACAAATTTGGTGAATAGTATTCATGCTTTTTATATGACCTTATTTAAATAATAAACAACTAAACGAACGAAAAAGAAATTGTAATGAATAGATTGGAGTGAAAGATGCCTACAAATCGTACGAGCGAAATGATGGTTTATTGTTCTTTTTGTGGTAAAAGTCAAGAAGAAGTTCAAAAAATTATTGCAGGAAACAATGCATTTATTTGTAACGAATGTGTGGAATTAGCACAAGAAATTATTAGAGAAGAATTAGCAGAAGAAGTCTTGGCAGACTTGTCGGAAGTACCAAAACCACAAGAATTGCTTAACATTTTAAATCACTATGTAATAGGGCAAGATCGTGCAAAGCGAGCGCTGGCTGTTGCTGTATACAATCACTATAAACGTATCAATTTTCACGATAATCGTGAAGAAGAGGATGATGTCGAATTACAAAAATCCAATATTCTTATGATTGGTCCAACTGGTTCTGGTAAGACTTTTCTTGCTCAAACTTTAGCGAAAAGTCTAAATGTTCCCTTTGCGATTGCAGATGCGACAGCTTTGACGGAAGCTGGCTATGTCGGGGAAGATGTTGAGAATATTCTCTTAAAACTCTTACAGGCGGCAGATTTCAATATTGAACGTGCAGAACGTGGCATTATCTATGTAGATGAGATTGACAAAATTGCAAAGAAAAGCGAAAATGTCTCTATTACTCGTGATGTTTCTGGTGAAGGCGTTCAGCAAGCTCTGCTTAAAATCATTGAAGGGACTGTAGCTAGTGTACCTCCTCAAGGCGGTCGCAAACATCCACAGCAAGAAATGATTCAAGTGGATACCAAGAATATTCTTTTTATCGTTGGCGGTGCTTTTGACGGAATCGAAGAAATCGTCAAACAACGTCTAGGTGAAAAGATCATTGGTTTTGGTCAAAATAACAAAGCCATTGATGAAAATAGTTCTTATATGCAAGAAATTATTTCCGAAGATATTCAAAAATTTGGGCTTATTCCTGAATTGATTGGTCGTTTGCCTGTGTTTGCAGCGCTTGAGCCTTTGACTGTTGATGATTTGGTGCGAATTCTCCGTGAGCCTAAGAATGCTTTAGTGAAACAATATCAAACGCTTCTTTCTTATGACGATGTTACATTAGAGTTTGATGATGATGCTCTCCAAGAGATTGCTAACAAAGCTATTGAACGCAAGACAGGTGCTCGTGGTTTGCGCTCGATTATCGAAGAAACCATGATGGATGTCATGTTTGAAGTACCAAGTCAAGAAAATGTGAAGTTAGTGCGGATTACCAAGGAAGCAGTTGATGGAACAGATAAACCGATATTAGAAACAGCTTAAGCGAGGTGTTGTATGGAAATTAATACGCACAATGCGGAAATTTTGTTGAGTGCAGCCAACAAATCTCATTATCCTCAGGATGAGATTCCTGAAATTGCTCTTGCTGGGCGATCCAATGTTGGAAAATCTTCTTTTATCAATACATTATTAAATCGAAAAAACTTAGCGCGAACTTCTGGTAAGCCAGGGAAAACGCAGCTGCTGAATTTCTTCAACATTGACAATCAACTTCGGTTTGTAGATGTCCCAGGCTATGGCTATGCCAAAGTTTCTAAGACAGAACGAGCTAAGTGGGGTAGAATGATTGAGGAGTATCTGACGACTAGGGAAAATCTCAGAGCAGTTGTAAGTTTAGTGGATTTTCGGCATGAGCCAAGTGCAGATGATGTGCAAATGTATGAATTTCTAAAATACTATGAGATACCCGTCATCGTTGTAGCTACAAAAGCAGACAAAATTCCACGCAGTAAATGGAACAAGCATGAATCGGTCATTAAAAAAAGGTTAGATTTTGATAAAAATGATGATTTTCTTATTTTTTCATCTGTAAACAAAGATGGTTTAGATGCGGCTTGGGATGCGATTTTGGAAAAAATTTAGGAATGAAAGAAAAGAGGCTGGGACAAAAAATCCCGGTCTTGTTTTTTCGTTAGAAATACCTCTTGACACGTGACACGGTAGCTGATTGCTCAACGCACTGCTTTGAGGTTGCAGATAGGACTTGCGAAGCAAGTCTCAACTTTGTTTGTCTTTTAGACTTCAAAAAGTTTCTAATCATTTTCGCGGAACTGGAACTACGAACGAAAAAGTAAAAACTTTTAGTTCTGTTCTATCGCCTTTATAATGAATCTGTCACCAAATTGTAACTAAGTAACGAGGATTTTATGTTATAATCAAACATATATTATACTGGAGAAATGAACTATGAGAAAGAAAAAATTGAAAAAAAGAGTTTTAACAGTTCTGGTTTTGGTGGCTGTTACTTTATTAGTTAGTGCAGTTTTATCCAAGCAAATTCGCCCAGCTAGTGCCAATGATGAGGCTTACCAACGTCCCTTGACCCAAACAGAAGTGTTTATTTCACAAATTGGTGAAACTGCTCGTCAATTGGGTCAAGCAAACGATTTATATGCTTCCGTTATGATTGCACAGGCCATTTTGGAAAGCAATTCTGGACGTTCTGCTTTATCAGCTGCCCCTCATCACAATTTATTTGGAATTAAAGGTCAATACGCTGGTCAATCTGCTACAATGCCTACGCTAGAAGATGATGGGAAAGGAAATACTTATAAGATCAATGCAGAGTTTAGATCGTATCCGAGTTATTTTGAATCTTTGCAAGACTATGTAGCAATTTTAAAGCATAGTCGCTATACCTATGCTTGGAAGAGTAATACGACCAGTTATATGAATGCGACAGCAGCTTTGACAGGGATTTATGCGACGGATACAAGCTATAACGTCAAGCTAAATAATTTGATTCAACAGTATAATTTGACACAATACGATGTACCAGGTACGCAAACAACTAGCGCTACAGCATCTAACAAGGTCTACAATCCTTATCGTCAACAATATACAACACAGGAAGTGTTAAATTTGGATGTTGCTTGGGCGAATCGTCGTCGATAATATTTGTAATTAGATGAGAGAGACTGGGATTTTTATCCCAATCTTTTTTGTTTGGTGATGAAATTAGTTTATTCGCCTATTTTTATGGATCTATAAAGAAAACGTTTCCCATAACTAAAAGTTTGTGATATAATGAACACATCGTTTTTATGACAAAAAACAAGGGGAGATGAGAATGTCAGAATCGTTATTTATTTCAAAAATTGAATATGCGTGTTACAAAAAGGAAGAATTATTTAACAGGAGTAAAGCGAAGTATGCAATTCGTTCGATGTTTGCAGGGGCATTTTTAACATTGAGTACAGCGGCGGGAGTTATTGTAGCAGACCTAATGAATGGATTTGCTTCTGGGACTGGACGTTTTGTTTTTCCGTTTATTTTTGCTTGGGGATTAGTTTACATTCTCTTTTTAAATGCTGAATTAACTACTTCAAATATGATGTATTTAACGGCGGGAACCTTTTTGAAGAAGATAAATTGGAAAAAAGCTTTGCTCATTTTACTATATTGTACATTTTTTAATTTAGTAGGCGCTCTTTTTATTGGTTTTATCTTTAATCAAACTAGTGAATTTACTCATCTCACATCAAAGAGTTTTCTAGCTGGGATAGCAGAGCATAAATTGTCTCGTCCTAATCAGCTCGTCATTTTTGAAGGGATTGTTGCCAATATTTTTGTTAATATTGCAATTCTATCTTATTTGTTGTTGAAAAATTCAACTGCAAAAATTCTGATTGTGATTTCTGCCATTTATATGTTTGTTTTTTTAACCAATGAGCACTTGGCAGCTAATTTTGCATCATTTTCTTTAGTAGCTTTTAATAAAATTGCTGGGCAAATAGAGGTTTTTAATCTTTTAAATATTTTAAGGCATTTTAGCGTTACTTTTTTAGCTAATTGGATTGGTGGAGGGCTTTTGATTGGTTTGTCCTATGCTTTTTTAAATAAAGACGAAACTACTTATGTAGATTGAAAATAGACCGTTCGTGTATATAAATATGTGTTCAAAAAGTAGAAGAAGAGGATGGAAACGTTTCTCTTCTTTTTATTTGCTTCAAAAAAAGAAAGAATTAAAATCTGTTGCCATAATAAAAGAAATGCAATTTGACTGTATCCGCCAACAAATCGCAGAGCAAGGTAGATTATGATAAAATAGAACTAGTTTTAGATGAGAAAAGAGATTTCATGAAAGATTTATTGAAATATTTTAAAGGTTATGTGAGGGAATCCCTGTTAGGACCGCTTTTTAAATTGTTAGAAGCCAGTTTTGAATTACTGGTGCCAATTTTGATTGCGACAATTGTTGACCAAATAATCCCTGAAAAAGATAGTACACATCTTTATATCATGGTCTTTTTATTGGTTGTCCTAGCATCGTTTGGTGTTGGGGTGGCGATTATTGCCCAATATTATTCCTCAAGAGCAGCGGTAGGATTTACGCGTCAATTGACCAAAGATTTATATCAAAAAATTATGCGTTTGCCAAAAGCTCAGCGAGATAACCTGACAGCATCTAGTTTGGTTACTCGTTTGACAAGTGATACTTATCAAATTCAAACTGGTATTAATCAATTTCTTCGTCTGTTTTTACGTGCGCCGATTATTGTTTTTGGCTCGATCATCATGGCATTTTTGATTAGTCCAAGTATTACGCTGTGGTTTTTGCTGATGGTTGTAGTCTTAACCGCTATTATCTATATCATGTCACGTTTCGTCAATCCACTTTATGCTAATATTCGTCGGATTACAGATAATATTGTCAGTATGACACGTCAACAATTACAAGGTGTGCGTGTTATCCGTGCTTTTGGACAAACAACTAAAGAAATTCAGGAATTTCAAAATATCAATGAAAATTATAAGACTTGGCAGATAAAAACAGGAATATTGTCTAGCTTGATTAGTCCGTTGACTTTTTTAGTGGTAAATAGTACGCTGATCATGGTTATTTGGCATGGTCATCTGGCTATTGGACAGGATTTACTAACGCAAGGGAAATTAGTTGCTTTGGTCAATTACCTTTTGCAAATTTTGATAGAACTATTGAAATTGGCGATGCTCATTACTTCTTTGAACCAAAGTTACATCAGCGCTGGACGAATTCAAGAAGTTTTCGAACAGGAGGGAGAAGATGTTCTGGCAGAGTTACCGATTGTTTACTCTGTGGGTGATCAATCTATTTCTGCTCAAAATGTTACGTTTACCTATCCACAAGCCGCTCGTCCAGCATTAGAAAATATTTCGTTTGATTTACCATCTGGTCAGACTTTGGGAGTGATTGGAGGAACAGGAGCAGGGAAATCAACTTTAGTGCAGCTGTTGGCACATTTGTATGAGGCAGATGCAGGCCAGTTGGTTGTTTTTAAAAATAATCGAAGTCCTCGAAATCTTAAAGAATGGCGTTCTTGGATAAGTTTAGTACCACAAAAGGCAGAATTATTTCGAGGAACCATTCGCTCAAATTTATCTTTGGGATTAAATGATAATGTGAGTGATAACCATCTCTGGTGGGCTCTTGACATTGCGCAAGCTAGTGACTTTGTACAGGAAAAAGAAGACCAGCTAGATGCGGTGGTAGAAGCTTTTGGACGCAATTTTTCTGGCGGACAGCGTCAGCGTCTCACGATTGCGCGAGCTATTTTACAAAAGGCTCCATTTCTTGTATTGGATGATTCTACTTCGGCACTTGACTATTTAACAGAAGCTAAACTATTGCAGGCTATTAAAGGAGAATTAAAAAACACAAGTTTGATTTTAATTTCTCAACGAACCAATAGCTTGCGTGCAGCTGATCAGATACTTGTCTTGAATAAAGGACAACAGGTCGCTCTTGGCACACATGAAGATTTGCTTCAAACGAGCGATATTTATCTAGAAATTCATCTCTCACAACATAGCAGGGAGGAAAAGCATGAAAACTAGATATTCTAAAAGTAGTTTGCAACGCCTTGCAAGTGACTTATTACAGCAACGTTGGCTTGTCCTATTAGCCACAGTTGGAACGATTATTCAGGTTGCCTTGACCATTTATTTGCCGATTTTAATTGGAAATGCAGTTGATAGTGTTTTACTTCCCGATGCAAGTCAGCATTTGTTTCCAATTCTTTCTAAAATGAGCATGGTGATTGTTGCTAATACAGCAATTCAATGGCTCAATCCTTTAATCTATAATCAGTTGATTTATAGTTATAGTCAGCAACTTCGTAATGCTGTCATTCAAAAAATTCATCATCTTCCCTTGGCTTATCTTGATCGTCAAGGAAGTGGTGATTTAGTGAGTCGCTTAACAACGGATGTGGAGCAGTTAAATAATGGTCTGCTCATGGTCTTCAATCAGTTTTTTGTGGGTGTGTTGACCATTTTTGTAACGATTGTGACAATGGCAAGGATTGACTTTTTCATGATGATATTAGTCTTGCTTTTAACCCCTTTATCCATGCTAATTGCAGACTTTATCGCTCGTAAAAGCTATAAGTTGTTTCAAAAACAGACAACAGCTCGGGGGCTTCAGACACAATTTATCGAAGAAAGTCTCTCTCAGGAAAGTTTGATTCAAAGTTTTAATGCTCAAGAGCAGTTCATTGCGAACTTTACAAAGGGGAATGAAAGCTATGCGGATTATTCTCAGGAAGCGATTTTCTATTCCTCGACTGTCAATCCAGCAACGCGTTTTGTAAATGCTCTTATCTATGCGATGATTGTAGGATTTGGTGCAGCTCGTATCATCAACGGCTCTAGCTTTACGGTCGGACAATTAGTGACATTTTTAAATTATGTCAACCAATACACCAAGCCTTTCAACGATATTTCGTCTGTCATGGCCGAATTACAAAGCGCCCTTGCTTGTGCAGAGCGCTTGTACACGATTTTAGATGAAAAGGAACTTGTAGAAATTGGAACGGAAGAACTGGTAAGCGGGGGAGTCTTGGGAGCTATTCGTTTTGAACATATATGTTTTGGTTATGAAAAAAACAAGCCCTTGATTCACGATTTAAATATGACGATTCCTGCGGGAAGCAAAGTTGCTATTGTTGGGCCAACTGGCGCAGGAAAGTCTACCTTGATCAATCTTCTGATGCGCTTTTATAATGTAGATGCGGGCAAGATAAAACTAGACGATCGAGATATTACAAATTATACTCGAATGTCCTTCCGCCAGCAGTTTGGCATGGTGTTACAAGAAACGTGGCTGAAAAAGACCACGATCCATGATAATATTGCTTTTGGGCGACCAGAGTCTAGCCGAGAAGAAGTAATTGCAGCAGCTAAAGCTGCTAATGCTCATTTCTTTATCCAGCAATTGCCGCATGGCTATGATACTTATCTAGCAGATGCAGGAGATTCTTTGTCACAAGGACAACGCCAGCTATTGATGATTGCGCGTGTTTTTCTAGCTGTACCTAAAATCTTAATTTTAGACGAAGCAACTTCATCCATTGATACACGAACCGAAGCGCTTATTCAAAAAGCTTTTAATAATCTAATGGTAGGAAGAACCAGTTTTATCATTGCTCATCGTCTGTCTACTATTCAAAATGCAGATATCATCTTGGTTTTGGTTGATGGTGATATTGTCGAACATGGCAGTCATCAGGAGTTGATGCAAGCGAAAGGTATTTATTATCAAATGCAGACAGCGCAGGGAAGTTTGGGTATTTAAAATTAACAAATGGAAAAACTTAGGGAATGATATACTATTTGAGACAAATTCAAAGGATCGTTATCACATTTTCCCACATCTTGTTTTTAGTGTAAACTGTCATATAGTTTTCAAAACTTATAATTGTTCTTTCCTTACTTGCTCTAGTCCAGTTTCAGTCAGATGGTAGATTTTCTGACAGACTTCTTTTAGAAAAGTACGATCATGAGAAACAGTAATAAAAGCTCCGGTATAGCTTGTAAAAAGTTTTCGAATTTGTGGCTGTGAAGTAGGAGAAAAGTTACGTGTCGGCTCATCTAGCAACAAGACATTTGCCTGATCTAATACCATTTTTAGCAGCAGCAATTTGGCCTTTTGTCCACCAGACAGTTGAGAAATGGGATGATGTACTTCATTGCGTGTGAATTGTAGACTGGCTAGGTGTGTGAGGATTTTTTCTTGCTCAATAGCCTCTCCTGTAGATGTTAGAAAATCTATTGGAGAATCGGCTTCGTTTAAAATATCATGATAGTTTTGAGGCATATATCCTAGTGTAATGCCTCTCTTTTCTTTCAGTAGATGTCGCAGTTCTTTGAGAAAAGTAGATTTACCGACACCATTTTTACCAATAATCCCAATCTTCTCCTGTCCCAAAAGTTCAAAGTTAATATTTCGTACTAAGATATGTTCTTCTATCTTTAAACACATTTGTTGGATAGTAAGTACTCTTTTTGTCGATGGGAGAGGGGAAATGGTAGGAAATTCCAGAATGATAGCATCTGCTTGTGTTGGTAACTCTGTCATTTTAGTGGCTTCTCGATTAAAACGTTTTTCTTGCGAGAGAATATTTTTCATTTTTTTGGCTAGTAATCTACCAGCTGTGCTGTCATGAGTATGACGCAAGACATGCTCCACACTTTGTTTGACTCGCTGGTGTTTTGCCATTGCTTTTTGATATTCTTCTCGTTCTTTTTTTGCATCTTTTGTTTGCTTTTTAAATGTCTCCTGTCTCTCTTGGCTATAATTCTCATAATCAAGATTTCGAACAGTCGTTCGAGCTTCCTGTTTTTTCTTAATCAATTCCAAATGAATGATTTTTGTCGCTACATGGCTCAAAAGGCTTTCATCATGGGAAACGAAGATAACTGTTCGAGGTGTATTTTGGAGAAAATTTTCTAGCCATATCAGAGTATCTAGATCTAAATCATTAGAAGGCTCATCTAAAAAGAGAAGGTCCCAATCAGTAGAGAGGATTTTTAAAAGTTGAATTTTTAATAGTTCGCCACCAGATAAAGAGGCTAAGGTTTGCTGACTAGTAAAACGTTGACTGTCAAACTTTAATTCTTGAGCGAAGCGATAAAGTTTGTTGTAATCTAACTCTACTTCCAAATCTCCAAAAAAATAGTCGTTGAGAGAGAGTTTCCTTTCATTTTCAGGTAAAGTTTGTGGCAAATAAGCATAACGATTATAGCTTTTTTGAATCTCTCCTGTATAACTAACATAGTCTGAAACAAGTGCGTCATTCATGAGTAGTTTGAGAAGAGTAGATTTTCCATTTCCTTCTTCCCCGATAATGGCAATTTTATCACTTGTATTAACAGTGAGTGACAAATCACTAACCATGTTTTTGAAGTCTTTTAAATGTGTAATAGTTAAATGTCGAATTTGTAGCATATATGTCTCCTTATGATGTTCATTGTCATTTTAGAGCTAAGAAAAACAGCCCTATTTACCTAGTAGAGCTGTTTTTGCTTTTGAGTTGCTAACAAATATTGCAAAGCAAGTAGTTTGCGATGGATATATTTAGCCTTGAGAAGTAAAACTGTCTTCTTTGAAAATGAGCAAGAGCACAACAAAAAATCTACTAGATAAAGTTTCCTTTAAGCAATAGATTTCTTGTACATAAGCTCCTTACCTCCGAATTTCATTGATTTTAATATAACAAAAAAGTGATTTAATGTCAAAAAAGACCTGAGTTAAGTTTTCAATTAGGAATAAATTAAATACGAATATAAAAAATCCCGAAACAATTTTCGGGATGGAGTGTTATTACACATTCAGGACTTTATCTAAGAAGTCCTTTAGACGTGAGTGCTGTGGATTATCAAAGATTTGGTCGGGTTTACCGTCTTCTAAAAACTCTCCGTCAGCCGTAAAGATAACACGGTTTGCCACTTGGCGAGCAAATCCCATTTCATGAGTCACGATAATCATGGTCATGCCTTGCTTGGCCAATTCTTTCATAACATTGAGAACATCTCCAACCATTTCGGGATCAAGAGCAGAAGTAGGTTCGTCAAAGAGCATAATATCAGGATTCATAGCAAGTCCCCGTGCAATTGCAACACGTTGTTTTTGTCCACCTGAGAGGCTATCTGGCATGGCATCAGCTTTATCAGAGAGACCGACTTTTTCTAATAGCTCCATACCGAGTTTTTTAGCTTCGGCTTGTGTCATTCGTTTGTGCTCGACAGGTGCAAAGGTGATGTTTTCTAAAACGGTCATGTGAGGGAAGAGATTGAAGTGTTGGAAAACCATACCGATATTTTCACGAACTAGATCAACATCTGTGTTTTTATTGGTCAAATCAAATCCGTCCACAGTGATGGTTCCACTTGTTACTTCCTCAAGGAGATTTAAACTGCGAAGAAAGGTTGATTTTCCTGAACCTGAAGGTCCGATGATACAAACGACATCCCCTTCATAGAATTTGGTTGTGATTCCTTTTAGAACTTCATTTTCCCCATAGTATTTATGTAAATCGTTGACATCAATTTTTAACTTAGCCATTATTTAATCCTCTTTTCTAAGCGTTTTGCAAGTCTAGTCAAAAGAGTAATGATAATCAGATAAAAAACTGCTAGGATAGCATACATTTTGAAACTTTGGTAGTTACGAGCAATGATGATTTTACCTGTTTGGAAAAGTTCGACAAGACCAATGGCGGAAACAATTGTTGTATCTTTCAAAGCAATCACAAATTGATTGACGAAATTTGGTAACATGATTTTTGTTGCTTGTGGCAGAATAATCTTTCTCATTGTCTTGGAATAAGAAATACCAAGACTGCGACTGGCTTCCATTTGTCCAGCTGGAACAGCTTGAATCCCACCACGAACGATTTCTGCAATGTAAGCTCCAGCATTGAGTGAAAGAGCAATCGTACCAGCTACAAAATCATTAATTGGGTTTTGATGGCCTGTCATTGATTCAATAAGGTTTGGGATGCCCCAGAAGATAAAGGCTGCTAGAATCATAAGTGGGATCCCACGAATAACATCTACGAAGACTTCTGAGATAATGCGGAGTGCTTTAACAGGACTTACACTAAACATCCCAAAGATGATTCCGATGACCATAGCGATTGCAAATGACAGAAGTGCGAGTGCCAAAGTAATTCCAAGACCACTTAACAATTGCTTGTAGTTATTTTGGAGGAGCCCCCAAATGGTTGTTTCATCAACTGTATTGTCTGAAGAGCTAGTATTTGAGTTTGATTTCTTTAAATACTTATCAAGAATTTTTTGATACTGACCATTTTTTTTGATATTTGCTAAACCATTATTAAACATTTGGATCAATTCAGGATTACTACCCTTTTTTACGGCAAAAGCAGTATCTCCAATAGGAGTTCCTTTGATTGGTGTTTTCAGTTTTTGGCCTTGGCTAATGGAGTATTTAACAACAGGTTCGTCATCCATAACGGCATCCACAGAACCAGAGTTTAGACTGTCATACATAGAAGAAGCATCAGAGAATGTTTTGATTTTGTAACCATATTTACTTTGATTTTTTGTTAAGAAAGTTTGTGAAGCAGTTCCGTTTTTAACACCGATTGTTTTACCTTTCAAGTCTTTATAAGAAGCAATTGTACTTGATTCTTTGACGGCAAGGATAGCGTTTGCAGTATAATATGGTTCTGAGAAATCAAAGGTCTCTTTACGAGCATCTGTTACAGACATCCCTGCAATCATTCCATCGGCTTGTCCAGATTGTACAGCATTTAAAGCAGCGTCAAAACCAGGATTTGTGATTTCGATCGTGAAACCTTGGTCTTTGGCGATAGCTTTTATCAAATCCATGTCAATCCCAGTATATTTGTTATTACTATCTTGGAAAACGAATGGTGCAAAGGAAGAGTCGCTAGCAATGGTATATTTTGCTTTGACAGGAGTTGCTTTTTTGCCAGCAGGAGTAGTAGTTTCTGGAGTGGAACTAGTTGCCTTTGTAGATCCTGTCCATTTTGAGATGATTTTATCAAGAGAACCATCTTTTTTCATTTGAGCAAGCGCTTCATTGAATTCCGTTACTAGATATTCATACTTGCTTCCTTTTTTGACACCAAACGCAAAGCTACCAACAGCTTCCCCCTTCATAGAAATTTTTAAGTTTTGGCCTTGCTTGATAGCATATTCAATAACAGGCTGATCATCCATCATAGCATCAATTGAACCAGAGTTCAAACTATTATAAGTCAAATCAGTCGTATCAAAAGTTTTAAGATTAAATTTATATTTGTCTTTGATTTTTTCCAAAAAACGTTGAGAAGCAGTTCCGTTTTTAACCCCAACAGTTTTTCCTTTTAATTGTGAATAACTACTAATCGTATTTGTTTTAGTCGTTGCGATGACAACTTTTGTATCATAATAAGTATCAGACATGGTGAAGACTTTTTCACGGTCTTTGGTTTTTGTCATTCCAGCCATGATAGCATCTGCCTGACCAGATTGAACAGCATTGACCGCTGCATCAAATCCAGGGAAAGTCATATTGATGTTCCAACTTTTTAGTTCAGCGACTTTATTGATAATATCTACGTCAATACCTTTGTAAGTTTGATCGGAATCTTTAAACTCAAAAGGTGCATAGGCTGTATCAGATACTACTTTGATTGCATCCGCATGGATATTAGTTGTAGCAAATAGTGGTAGTAAAGCTAACAAAAAAGCTATGATTTTTTTCTTCATGAGTCTCTCCTTTAAATAATATTTTTAAATTATATCAAAAATATCTTCAAAAGGCAAATATTTTTCGTTTTTATGTTAGATTTTATGACATGTAAATTTTCGATTTGTATGTCTAAGAGATAAAATATAAAGTAATAAGCTCAGAAATTTGAAATGATGATACTTGTGTTAAAATAGTAGAAAGAGGTGTTATATGATAAACAGAATTACAGACAATAAATTTAAATTGATCTCCAAGTATGAGCCTTCAGGCGATCAACCACAAGCCATTGAGCAATTAGCGGATAATATTGAAGGCGGTGAAAAAGCTCAAATTCTCATGGGAGCGACAGGAACAGGGAAGACTTATACTATGAGTCAGGTTATTCAAAAGGTCAATAAACCGACCTTAGTCATCGCTCATAATAAAACTCTGGCTGGTCAGCTCTATGGCGAATTTAAGGAGTTTTTTCCTGACAATGCGGTCGAATACTTCGTGTCTTACTATGACTATTACCAACCGGAGGCTTATGTGCCTTCCAGTGATACTTATATTGAAAAGGATAGCTCGGTCAATGATGAGATTGATAAACTTCGTCACTCAGCAACCTCTGCTCTCTTGGAGCGCAACGATGTGATTGTTGTGGCGTCAGTCAGCTGCATTTATGGTCTGGGATCTCCTAAGGAATACTCCGATAGCGTGGTCAGTTTGCGTCCTGGTCTAGAAATTTCCCGAGATAAGCTACTCAATGATCTGGTAGATATCCAGTTTGAGCGTAATGATATTGATTTTCAGCGGGGGAAATTCCGGGTGCGTGGTGATGTAGTAGAAATTTTTCCGGCTTCTCGTGATGAGCATGCCTTTCGAGTAGAATTTTTTGGTGATGAAATTGACCGTATTCGAGAAGTGGAAGCGTTGACAGGACAAGTTTTGGGTGAAGTGGATCATTTAGCAATTTTCCCAGCTACTCACTTTATGACAAATGACGAAAATATGGAGATTGCCATTGCCAAGATTCAGGCCGAGCTGGAGCAACAGCTGGCTATCTTTGAAAAGGAAGGAAAGCTCTTGGAAGCCCAACGATTGAAACAGCGTACGGAGTATGATATTGAGATGCTCCGTGAGATGGGCTATACCAACGGTGTTGAGAACTATTCTCGTCACATGGATGGGCGCAGCGAAGGTGAGCCACCTTATACCTTGCTTGATTTCTTCCCAGATGATTTTCTCATCATGATTGATGAAAGTCATATGACGATGGGGCAGATTAAAGGGATGTACAATGGTGACCGCTCGCGGAAGGAAATGCTGGTCAATTATGGTTTCCGCCTGCCGTCTGCCTTGGACAATCGTCCGCTGCGTCGGGAGGAGTTTGAAAGTCATGTTCATCAGATTGTCTATGTATCTGCGACACCGGGTGACTATGAGCGAGAACAAACGGATACAGTAATTGAGCAGATTATTCGACCAACTGGACTTCTGGATCCAGCAGTCGAAGTGCGTCCGACTATGGGACAAATAGATGATCTTTTAGGTGAAATCAATGCGCGTGTTGAAAAGAATGAGCGAACGTTTATCACAACGTTGACTAAAAAGATGGCAGAAGATTTGACAGATTACTTTAAAGAAATGGGAGTTAAAGTCAAGTACATGCACTCGGATATCAAGACATTGGAGCGGACTGAGATTATCCGTGACTTGCGCCTGGGTGTCTTTGATGTCCTGGTCGGGATCAATCTGCTGCGCGAGGGAATTGATGTACCAGAGGTCAGTCTGGTTGCTATCCTTGATGCAGACAAAGAAGGTTTCTTACGAAATGAGCGTGGTTTGATCCAAACCATTGGTCGGGCTGCCCGCAACAGTGAGGGTCATGTCATCATGTATGCTGACACGGTGACTGACTCCATGCAGAAGGCTATGGACGAGACCGCTCGCCGCCGTCAAATTCAGATGGCTTATAATGAAGAACATGGTATTGTACCGCAAACAATCCAGAAAGAAATTCGTGACCTGATCAGTGTAACCAAATCTGTCCTGCCAGATAAAGAAGAAGTCGTTGAAATTGAAAGTCTTAACAAACAGGAACGTAAAGATATGATTAAGAAACTAGAGGGACAAATGCAAGAAGCTGCAGGACTTCTCGACTTCGAACTGGCTGCACAGATTCGCGATATGATTTTAGAGATAAAGGCGATGGATTGAAGGATATCAAGGAGGAAACAAATGGTCATCACTATCAAACCAATGGAAACAGCTGAGGAGATAGAAGGGAAATCCCGAGTTCATTGGCAGACATGGCGTGAAGCTTATGATGAGATTTTGCCTGCGGAATTTCAAGAGCAGATGACTTTGGATAAGTGCCGGTTTTATAGTCAAAAGTATCCTGAAAATACCTTGATCGCTTTGGATGATGCTAAAGTGGTCGGCTTTGTCAGCTACGGAGATTTTCAAGATTCAGCTACGATAGCGGGTGAAATTTTCGCCTTGTATGTCTTAAAAGATTATTATGGCAAGGGTGTAGGACAACAGTTGATGCAGGCTGCTTTTGCTGCCTTGGATGGTTATCAAGAGATTATATTATGGGTTTTAGAAGATAACAAACGTGCCATCGCCTTTTATGAAAAAATGGGTTTTGTTTTTGACGGTCAGGAAAAGGTCATTAACCTAGGAAAAGCCGTGAGAGAAAAACGAATGATCTACCCGAGAAATTCTAAGAGTTAGTTTGGAAATAATAGATATATTTGTAAGGAGTACCATATGCGTTATGCACTTTTGCTTCGCGGCATCAGTGTCGGCGGGAAAAACAAGGTCGTCATGGCTGATTTGAAGAAGGATCTGCCTGGGTTGGGTTTTGAAAATCCAGTTTCCTACACTAACAGTGGCAATCTTTTCTTTGATAGCGAGGAGCAGGAGGAGAGGATTCGGGAGATCTTGT
>ERZ773090.332-NODE-332-length-30661-cov-4.98255_pt1 | contig 30661 bp, 24 predicted proteins | sample MGYA00580579_ERZ773090 | MGnify/ENA primary metagenome ERZ773090 (study PRJEB29015, sample SAMEA2738014) | human oral metagenome | biome: human oral; feature: human-associated habitat; material: dental | place: China | collected 2132 ... | reverse complement strand
AGATCTTCCAGTCCGATGCCGCCGCCATCTCGGCGAGCCGCAGCCCCTCGACGGTGAACAGCCCTTCCTTTGCCGCGCGGCGCTGTGTGTGCACAATGGCGTGCGTGAGCCGAATGAGGGGGTTCGCCGCGCTTGTAATGCTTTGTATGTTCTTCATATCGTAAAAAATACGTCTGATGAATCAAACGACTCATCAGACGTAATCTCTTCTTACTGGTTCTCCTTCGCCACGTTGACGATCTGCGTGAATGCAGCTGCGTCAGCGACAGCGAGGTCAGCGAGCATCTTGCGGTTGACCTCGACACCGGCTTTCGTCAGACCCGCGACGAGGCGGCTGTACGAAATGCCATTGGCACGGGCAGCGGCGTTGATGCGGGCGATCCAGAGACGACGGAACGTCCCCTTCTTCGCACGACGGTCACGACGTGCGTAGTAGAGCGCCTTCATGACGGTCTCGTTTGCCTTCTTGAACTGCTTACTGCGCGCCCCGCGATAGCCCTTTGCGAGCTTCAGAATCTTCTTATGACGACGATGTGCTGTGACACCGCTTTTAACTCTTGGCATTGCATTTCCTCCTAGTTCCTACCCTCATGGGGAGTTTGTTCATCGCCCCAATTATGCGTAGGGGAGCATCTTGCGGATGCGCTTGTAGTCCGACGAATCGGCAAGGGCAGCCTTGCGCAGGTTGCGCTTGCGCTTCGGCATCTTCTTCTCCAGAATATGTCTCTTGTACGCCTTGTTGCGGCGGAACTCTCCGCTCCCTGTTACGCTGAAACGCTTTGCAGCGGCGCGGCGCGTTTTAATCTTCGGCATCGACATTTCCTCCTTTATCTTCCTTCGCGGGCTTGACTGTCTTCGTCGGCTTTTGCACCTTCGGGGAAAGGATCATGGTCATGTTCTTCCCCTCCAGTTTTGCACCGCGCTCGATGGTCACAAGCTCCGTCATCCGCTCGGCAACGCGGTCGAGAACCGCACGTCCGAGTTCCGGATGAGAGAGCTCTCTGCCGCGGAACATGATCGTCACCTTGACCTTGTTGCCCTCTTCGACGAAGCGAAGCGCATTCTTCAGCTTCACATTGAAGTCGTGCTCGTCGATGTTCGGACGCAGCTTGACCTCCTTGATGCTGATGGTCTTTTGCTTCTTCTTCGCTTCTTTCTCGCGTTTCTGCTGCTCATAGCGGAACTTTCCAAAGTCCATGATGCGGCAGACGGGCGGCTTTGCCTTCGGCGCAACCTCGACCAGGTCGAGATGCTGCTCCTCCGCCATGCGAAGGGCGTCGCGCGTCAGCATGATGCCGAGCTGTTCTCCCTCCGCGCTGGTGACACGCACCTCACGGATGTGGATTTCCTCATTGATTCGCAAAGATTCCCTGCTTATGGCAAGAACACCTCCTGGTTCGGATGCACGCCTCAACGCCATCCTGCAATAGAAAAGGGCGGCACAAAGCCACCCTTGAAAAATCTCTGTCATCTTTCATTCGACCCGACGCGCTGTGTGCCCGCAGGTGAGAAGCGGTGGCTTCTGCTTGTAACAGATGCCATACTACCACAGATGAGGGTATCTTGTCAATACTCCTGTGCGCGTGCTGCAATTTTTTCCTGCACGAGCGCGATAAAGTCGTCAACGCTCATGACCGTGCTGTCCTTCTCACCGTACTTGCGCAGCGCAACGGTATTGTTCTCCTGCTCCTGGTCGCCGACAACGAGCGTATACGGGGTTTTCTTGACCTGACTCTCGCGGATCTTGTAGCCCGTCTTTTCGTTGCGGTCATCGACCTCGACACGGATGCCGAGGCCGAACATCTGCTGACGCAGCTGCTCTGCGTACGCTGCATGACGCTCCGTGATCGGCAGGATGCGCACCTGCACGGGGGCCATCCACACGGGGAATGCCCCCGCATAGTTCTCGATCAAAATGCCGATGAACCGCTCGATCGAGCCGTAGACGACACGATGCAGCATAACGGGGCGATGCTTCTCCCCATCCTCGCCGACATAGGTGAGGTCAAACTTCTCCGGCAGACTCATGTCGAGCTGGATCGTCCCGCACTGCCATGTGCGCCCAATGGAATCGCGCAGGTGGAAGTCGATCTTCGGCCCGTAGAACGCACCATCGCCCTCATTGATCACAAAATCCAACCCACGATTTTCAAGAGCCTTGCGCAGCCCCTCCGTCGCAAGCTCCCACATCTCATCCGAGCCCATCGAGTCCTCCGGACGCGTGGAGAGCTCCGCCTTGTACGAGAGGCCGAACGTGCGGTATACCTCGTCAAAGAGGTCAATGGTGTGCTGGATCTCGCCCTCGATCTGGTCCGGGGTTACAAAGAGATGCGCGTCGTCCTGCGTGAAGTTGCGGACGCGGAAAAGTCCGTGCAGCGCACCCGAGAGCTCATGACGGTGCACAAGCCCGAGTTCCGCAAGGCGCAGCGGCAGATCGCGGTAGCTGTGCAGATGCGAGCGGTAGACCAGCATGCAGCCGGGGCAGTTCATCGGCTTGATTGCATAGTCCTCTTCGTCAATCTCGGTCGTATACATATTCTCGCGGTAGTGGAACCAATGCCCCGAGGTCTCCCAGAGCTTGCGGCTGAGAATCACGGGCGTACTGATCTCCTGATAGCCGTAGCGGCGATGCACCTCGCGCCAGTAGTCGAGCAGAGAATTGCGCAGCAGCATGCCGTTCGGATGGAAGAACGGGAAGCCGGGCCCCTCCTCATGGATGCTGAAGAGGTCAAGCTCCCTGCCGAGCTTGCGATGGTCGCGCTTTGCCGCCTCCTCAAGCATATGGAGGTAGGCATCCAGATCCTCCTGCTTCTCGAACGCCGTGCCGTAGATGCGCTGCAGCATCTTATTCTTCTCACTGCCGCGCCAGTATGCGCCCGCAACACTCTGCAGCTTGAATGCCTTAACCTTGCCCGTACTCATGACGTGCGGGCCCGCGCAGAGATCCGTGAACTCCCCCTGTGTATAGGTGGTGATCGTCTCGTCCTCGGGCAGATCCTCGATCAGCTCAACCTTGTAGTTCTCACCCTTGGCACGGAAATACTCGATCGCCTCAGCACGCGGAATCTCGCGCCGTTCGGGTTTCAGATTCTCCTTGACGATCTTCTTCATTTCCTTTTCGATGTCACGCAGATCAGCCTCCGTCAGCTGGCGGTCTATGTCGAAGTCATAGTAGAAGCCGTTTTCGATCGCGGGACCGATGGCGAGCTGCACATTGCTGTCCGCATAGAGCCGCTTCACCGCCTGTGCCAAGATATGCGATGCCGTGTGGCGCAGTGCATGGCGGCCGCCCGCATCCTCAAAGGTCAGCACCTGGAATGTGGCATCCTGTGTCACGGGCGTTGTCAGATCGACGACCTTCCCGTTCAGGCTCGCTGCCAGTGCTTTCTTTGCGAGCGAGTTGCTCATGCTCTTCACGACATCCAGCAGCGTCGTCCCCGCCTCAGCCTCACGAATGGATCCATCCGGCAGTGTCAGCTTTATCATAAATGCTCTCCTCCCAATTATGGGAAGCACTGATAAATTCAGCACCACCATCTTAGCGCATCTTTTTTGCCCGCACTTCGTCGGCAAATCCTCCACAGAGTATCACTCTGCGTCCGGCTTGCCTCCTCGTTCGGACGAAAAATCTACGCCAATCTGACGGACTTCATTTTATCAGTGATTCCCATACAAAAAGCCCTGCCCCTTGGGATAGGAAATCCATCCCCTAGGGACAAGGCTATAAGTTTCCACCCTAATCGGTAACGTCATTATAAGGCGCACGGGCGGCTGTGTCAAGGGATTTGTGTTCTGCCATCGCCTGCAGCTGCTCGGCGGGCTCAATCACCGGAACGCGCAGTCGACGACCGGCGGCGACGGAGCCGTCCGGCGCAAGCCCGTTGACCTCGATGATCGCCTCCTCGAGCTGCTCCGCCATCGTTTCTCTCGTCGTATACCTGCGTGCTATGGACCAGACATTCTCACCGCGCGACACCTGCACCTCGATGAAGTCCGCTGAGCGCAGATAGGGATTCGTCAAATGGAGCGCAGATACCCCCATCCATATAAGAACAAATACACTGAGAGCAAGACCGATCTTCTTCATCGTTATCCCTCCTACGAAGCTGTTTCACGCACTTTGCTTATGAAAACGACTTCCTATATCCGTATATACATTCTCAAAACTTTTGTTCGGATATAGAATAACACAGAAAAAGTGTTCGGTCAATAGTTTGGAACAAATTTTTGTGAAATTTTTGTTCGTGGAACGTGTTTTTCAAAAGAAAAAGGCTATGTGTAGATACATAGCCCTGAAATGTTAATGCTGTTGCGCAGCCTCATTCAACCGCTCCGTCATATTTTCCTCCGCCGGCCGCCGCTCCTTTGCGACGGCAAGCATGAGCTTCAAGCGGTTGAGCTGGTTGACCTCGCTCGATCCCGCATCACAGTCGATCGCCGTGATGTTCGCGCCGTGATACGCCTTGCGTAGGTCGTGCATGACACCCTTGCCCGTGATGTGGTTCGGCAGACAGCCGAACGGCTGAAGGCAGACGACGTTTGGCACGCCCTCCTCGATGAGCTTCACCATCTCACCCGTGAGGAACCAGCCCTCCCCCGCCATATTGCCGAGGCTGACGTGACGCGCCGCAAGCTCTGCCGTGTGGTCGATGGACTGCGGCGGACGGAAGTGGCGGCTCTCCTTCAGCGCCTTGCGCATGGGGGCGCGGAAGAACTCAATGACCTTGATGAACATACGCCCAAAAAGCCGATCCTTGTACGAGCCGGAAAGCAGCTTGTGCTGCGCAATCGGGTCATACGCCGAATAAAGGAAGAAATCGACGAAGTCGGGCATGACAACCTCTGCTCCCTCGTTCATCAATACCGTCTCGATGTCGTTGTTCGCAACGGGGTGGTACTTGACGAGAATTTCACCGACGATGCCAACCTTCGGTTTCCACAGATGCTCGTCGATGGGGATGTGGTCAAAATCGCGCACAATGTCCTTCACCATGCGGCGGAACTTGAACACACTGCCGTGCTCCAGTTCCTCCTTTGCACGTGCCATCCACTTGTCAAACGCCGCCTGCGTCGTACCTTTGACAAGTTCGTACGGCATCATGCGGTTGCGTACGTTCATCAGCAGGTCGCCGTAGATCGCAGCCTTGATGGCATCCACCATCATCTCACGGCTGAAGGCGAAACTGTCCGTCTCCTCGGGCAGTCCGCGCACGGCAAAGACGGCGACGTTTGGGAAGCCCGCATCGCGCAGCGCCTTGCGCAGCACGCCGAGATAGTTCGTCGCACGGCACGCGCCGCAGGTCTGAAAGAGGGCGATGCTCGTGTGGTCTGCATCGCACATGCCCGCCTTTAGCGCCGCAAGCAGCTGACCGATAACGACAATCGCAGGATAGCACATATCGTTGTGCACGTAGCGCAGCCCGAGATCGATTGCCCCCTTGTCCGGCATCGGCGGAATGACGACGTTGTAGCCGTGCTTCTTCATCGTGGTGCGGAAGAGGTCAAAGTGAATCGGCGCCATCTGCGGTGCGAGGATCGTATGCGTCTTTCTGCAGTCCTCGGTGAAGCGCGGGCGCTCGATGACGGGAGCCTCGTGATAGGCGGGGTTCTCCCGACGCGCGAGCGCCGCAATCAGCGAGCGCAGACGAATGCGTGCCGCACCGAGGTTCGACACCTCGTCGAGCTTTATCATCGTGTAGATGCGCTCATGCGACTCGAGGATCTCGCGCACCTCTGACGTTGTGAGCGCGTCCAGACCGCAGCCAAACGAGCTGAGCTGAATGAGCGTCACATTCGGATGCTCCGCGACAAACTGCGCCGCATGATAAAGGCGCGCGTGGTAGCTCCACTGGTTCACGACCTGCAGCCGCCGCTCGTGCACGGGGATGTGATAGACCGCATCCTCGGAGAGGATCGGCAGCTTGTAGGACTGGATCATCTCGGGGATGCCGTGGTTGATCTCGGGGTCGACATGGTACGGACGCCCTGCGAGAAGAATCGCATGCTCACCCGTCTCGGCGATGCGGTCGAGGATCTGCTGCCCGTAGTCGCGCACGTCCTGCCGATACTGTTCGATCTCGGCATAGCCCGCGTCAACGGCGGCGGTGATCTCCTTTTTCCCGATCCCCTCCGCCTTGCCGAACTCCTCCACAAGGCGCTCGATCATGCGCTTTCGGTCATTGATCGGCAGGAACGGCTGGATAAAGCGAATGTTCTTCTCACGCAGGATATCCATATTGATGCGGATGTTCTCCGCGTAGGACGCAACGATTGGGCAGTTAAAATTATTTGCCGAAGAACCCGGCTTGTCCTCCATGTTCTGCGGCTCACAGGGATAGAAGATCGTGTCAACGCCCTTTTCTACGAGGTCGACAATGTGCCCATGCGCGAGCTTTGCGGGGTAGCAGAGCGAGTCCGACGGAATCGTCGCCATGCCCTTATAGAAGAGCTGCGGCGAGGATTTCCCCGAAATCACAACTCCGTAGCCGAGCTTGTCAAAGAACGTGAACCAGAACGGATAGTCCTCGTACATATTCAGCGTGCGCGGGATACCGATGCGTCCGCGGCGCGGCTCTGCGGGCGATTTGTAGTGTTTGAATACACGACGGTACTTGAACTTGTAGATGTTCGGCGTATCGTCCTCGCGTTTTTCGCCGCCGATGCCGCGCTCACAGCGGTTGCCCGTGAAGTAGCGCTCGCCGTTCGGGAACTGCTGCATTGTGATCAGGCACTTGTTGCCGCATTTCCCGCAGCGATAGGAGCTGGTCTTCATCTCGAATGCACCGAGTTCATCCGCGCCGAGCAGGGTCGACCGCTCCGTGCCCGTCTCAAGTGCGAGAATCGCCGCGCCGTATGCGCCCATGAGCCCCGCGATATCGGGACGGATGACATCCTTTCCAAGGATGTTCTCAAGGGCACGCAGAACGGCATCGTTGTAGAACGTCCCGCCCTGTACGACGATGTGGTCGCCGAGCGTCGCGATGTCCTTGATCTGCATGACCTTGAACAGTGCGTTCTTGACGACCGAGAGTGCGATGCCCGCCGAGATGTCGGCGACCTCTGCCCCCTCCTTCTGCGCCTGTTTGACCTTCGAGTTCATAAAGACTGTGCAGCGCGTACCGAGGTCGACGGGTGCCTTTGCATCCACCGCCTTGCCTGCAAATTCCGCAGCGGTCATGTGCAGCCCCTCGGCAAAGTTCTGGATGAACGAGCCGCAGCCCGCCGAGCACGCCTCGTTGAGCGTGATGTTGCCGACGCTGCCGTCCTGCACAAAGAAGCACTTCATATCCTGTCCGCCGATGTCAAGGACAAATGTGACCTCGGGGCAGAACTCCTGCGCCGCGCGCAGATGGGCAAAGGTCTCCACCTCACCGCCGTCCGCGTGCAGTGCCGCCTTGACAATCGCCTCGCCGTAGCCGGTCGTCATCGCGCCCGCAATATAGGCATCTGCGGGCATAACGGCATAGAACTCTCGCAGTGCATCGATGACAGACTGCAGGGGGGAACCATGATTGCTGCCGTAGGACGTGTGGAGCAGCTCCTTGTCTCTGCCAATGGCGACGAGCTTCGTCGTTGTCGATCCCGCATCGATGCCAATGCAGATCGGACCGCGATAGTCGGCTAGGCTGCCGCGCTTTACGCGGTCGCGGTCATGACGCTCCTTGAACGCCGCATAGTCTGCGGCATCCTTGAAGAGTGTGATGTCCGACGTGCGCGTCTCTGCTGCAGCAGCCTGTTCCGCACGTGCAATGCACGCCTCCATCTCCCGCATATCGGTTGCCTTGGCATCATCCGAAAGTGCCGCGCCGACCGCGACGAAATAATTGCCGTAATCCACATCGACAACGTGATCCGCGTCGAGCTTCAATGTTTCGATAAAGCGTTTCTTGAGTTCCGGGAGAAAGTGCAGCGGACCACCGAGAAATGCGACGTTCCCGCCAATCGGCCGTCCCTGTGCGAGGTTGCCGATGGTCTGGTTGACGACCGCCTGAAAGACGGAAAGGGCAATATCTGCCTTCTCCGCGCCGTCGTTCATGAGCGCTTGGATATCCGTCTTGGCAAACACACCGCAGCGCGAGGCAATCGCGTAGACGCGCTTTCCCTGCTCCGCAAGTGCATTGAGGCCAATGGGGTCGGTCGAGAGGAGGGATGCCATGTGATCGATGAACGAGCCGGTACCGCCCGCGCAGACACCGTTCATGCGCTGCTCGGGGGCATCGCCGAAATACGTGATCTTGGCATCCTCACCGCCAAGCTCGACCGCCGTCGTCGTCTGCGGTATAAGACGGCGCACAGCAGAGGCACAGGCGATGACCTCCTGCACGAAGGGCAGTCCGATGCGCTGGGCAATGCCCATGCCCGCCGAGCCTGTGAGCGCAAACGAGAATTTTGCCTCCCCCACGACTTCTTTCAGCTGTGCGAGATTATCCTGCAGAGCCTTGCCGATCTCGGAGAAATGACGCGCATAGTTCTTGTATAGAATCTCATGCTCCTCACCGAGAACAACCAGCTTGATCGTCGTCGAACCGACATCCACCCCGACGCGAAATGGGGTTTCCAATAGTAACACCACCTATCCGAATCTATACAAAACCATATAGATTTACTTCAGTTGTCATATATTAAATAGGAAAGCCATTTTAGGCTTCCCTATTTTAACGTATTTCACAGTCGTATGCAAGTGCAGCATGCACAGTTCCGTGATATCCAATTTTGAACCAATAAAACTTATGCTCCTCAAATATTATACGGCGCAGCAAGTTTCTTGAAGTAGTTGCGCGCTTTCTGCATTGTGCGGATGATCGGCTCCATGAGCTTTGGCTGACGGACAACCGTGCGGATGACCGCCTTGCGCAGCTGACGATACTCCGCATCGAAGTCGCGCATGACATCCTCCATCTCCGCCTCGACCGAAACGGACGGGATACTCGAGTGGATGAGATTCGCACTCCGTCCCTGGATCGTCACAATATCGCCGAGGAACGGCGCGTACACCTCAAGCCCGAGCTCCTCCTGAATCCGCTCCTTGAGGGCCTCCTGCGCCTGCCCCTCACCGTGGACGAGGAACACCTTTGCGGGGCGTGGATCGGTGATCGAGCGCATCCAGTCGACGATTTGCTCCGCATCTGCGTGCGCCGAGAATCCTTCGAGTACTTGGATCTGCGCCTTGACCGCGATCTCTTCGCCGAGTACGCGCACGCGCTTCACACCGTCGACAAGCCGCCGCCCGAGACTTCCCTCCGCCTGATAGCCAACAAAGAGAATCGTGGACTCCGGCCGCCAAAGATTATGCTTGAGGTGGTGCAGCACGCGCCCCGCATCCGCCATGCCCGAGGCGGACAGGATGATCGCCGAGCCTTCGGCGGAGTTTAGCGCACGCGACTCCGCCGCCGTCTCCGCAATACGTACCTGCGGGAACGCAGGGATCGTCCCCTGCTCTCCAAAGAACGCAATCGTCCCCTCGTCGAAGTCCTCATAGTTCTTTAGGAAGACGCGCGTCGCCTGGATCGCAAGCGGACTGTCGATGATGATCGGGATATCCCCGTCAAGCCGTCCCGCCTTCCAGAGGTTGTAGAAGTAATAGAGCAGTGTCTGCGTTCGTCCGACGGCAAACGAAGGAATGATGACATTGCCGCCGCGATCCATCGTGTCGCGAATGACCTCGAGCAGCGCTGTCTCCTTGTCATAGTCGCGGTGAATGCGGTCGCCGTAGGTGGACTCGACGAGCAGGAAGTCTGCCCCCGCAATCGCCTCGGGGTCACGCAGAATCGGCTGATTCGGCTGACCGAGATCGCCCGAAAAGACGAGTTTCGTCTCCTGCCCGTTCTCCTCCACCACGATCTCAAGGATTGCCGAGCCGAGGATATGCCCGGCATCGCGAAAGGTCAGCCGCAGATTGTCCACCTGCAGGGCAGACTGATAGGCGACCGGCTCGAACAGCTCAAGCGCGGCAAATGCATCCGCCTGTGTGTAGAGCGGTGTAATCGGTGCCTCGCTGCGCCGCGCATTCTTACGGTTGAAGAGTTCTGCGTCGCTCTCCTGGATGTGCGCCGAGTCCGGCAGCATGATGCGGACGAGGTCGCAGGTCGAGCGCGTCGCATAGACCTTGCCGCGAAACCCCTCGCGCACGAGACGTGGGATGCGGCCGCAGTGGTCGATATGCGCGTGCGTCAGAAAAACCGCCTCAATCTCAGCGGGATTGAACGGAAAATCCTCGTAGTTCATCTCACGCAGACGACGTGTTCCCTGATACATGCCGCAGTCCACGAGATATCTGTGATCCCCCACATGGAGCAGGTAGCATGAGCCCGTGACCACGTGTGCAGCGCCCAAAAATTCGAGCCGCATAAAACAGCCTCCCTTCGGATTCACCGTTTCTTTTCTTACTATCTGTAAAATTCGGAATCCATCAAAAAAATCCTGCTTTTTGCAGGATTTTATGCTACACTGAACGTGAAAGACGTTTATGGAATGGAGGATTTGTTATGAAAAAAATCGGCTTTATCGGACTTGGCATCATGGGTGCGGCGATGGCAGGGCATCTGATGGATGCGGGCTACGAGCTCAGCGTCTACAACCGCACGAGGTCCAAGGCGGATGCGCTTGTTGCACGCGGTGCGAAGTACTGTGAGAGCCCCGGCGTATGTGCACGCGGTCAGGATGCCGTCATCACCATTGTCGGCTATCCGAAGGATGTCGAGGAAATCTACCTCGGTGCGGACGGCATCCTCGCAAATCTGACGGAGGGCACATACACCGCCGATATGACAACCTCCTCCCCCGCTCTCGCCGAGCGCATCTATGCGGAGGCAAAAAAACGCGGCATTCACGCGCTGGATGCGCCCGTGACGGGCGGCGACATGGGTGCACGGAACGCCACGCTGAATATTCTTGTTGGAGGGGATGAAGACGCATTCAAGACAATGTATCCCGTTTTTGCTGCGATGGGAAAAAACATTGTCTACGAGGGCGGCGCAGGCGCAGGACAGAAGACCAAGGCGGCCAATCAGATCGCCATTGCGGGCGCACTTGCGGGTGCGTGCGAAGCGTTCGCATATGCACGCGCGGCGGGGCTCGACCTCGAGAAGGTCTATGCCTCCATCTCGGGCGGCGCAGCGGCGAGCTTCCAGATGAGCAACATGGTACGCATGGCACTCGACGGCAACTTTGCCCCCGGCTTCATGATCAAGCACTTCGTCAAGGATATGGCGATCGGTGCCGAGACGGGAAAGGAATACGGTGCAACACTCCCCGTTCTCGAGCAGGTGCTCCGCGAGGCACGCGCCATCGAGGAGCGCGGTGGTGGAGCAGACGGCACGCAGAGCCTGTTGAAATATTACGAATGATTGATATTCTGTAGTGCGTGTCCCTCACGAACACCTCGTTACGCAATCGGTCGGGCGCTTATCTGCCTAAATACCTGCGGATTCCAAACGCGCTTCGCTTGAACGAATAAAATCCGCAGGGGGCAGAACGCGCCCTTTTTTCCGCTTGCTTCACTAGGGTTCGCTCGGGACATCGCACCACCAAGAGCATCGTTAGCAAATCACAGCAACAGATGCACCTTTATGCATTCCATAAGCACACCAACTCCTCTGCGGCACTGTACGGATGCTCCGCGCCCGCGACGGCGCTGATGACAAAGAACCCCTCCACGCCCGTCGCTCTGAGCGCAGGCAGATCCGCAGCCTTTACCCCGCCCCCCACGACCACGGGTACGGGGCTGATGCGGTGCAGTGCAGCAAGCTCATCGAGACTGCGCGTCACAATCTCGCCCGAGGCGGTACGTCCCGCCTCGGGCTTTGTTGGTGTCGCGTGCAGAGGACCCGCACCGAAGTAGTCGATGCACGCGGTATCACAGTGTGCCACATAGTCGAGCAGCTCCGTTGTGCGTGCGGAGAGACCGACAATCGCATCCGTCCCGAGATACTTGCGGCAAACATCGGGCGGAATATCCGTCTGCCCGACGTGCACGCCGTCCACCACGATACCCTGCTCCCGTGCCGCGAGTACGGCATCGAGACGATCATTTATGACGAGTGCCACAGAGTCCGACTTCCCCTGTGCCGCAATCACATCCGCTGCCGCTCGCGTGAGTTCGATGATCTCACGTGCCTCTGTGTGCTTTGCACGAATCTGAACAAAGGTGAACCCCGCACGCACAGCCTCTGCGATCACGCGCGCCACAGACCGCCCATGCGTATTTTCAGGACCGATCACAAGATAGGCGGACAAGTCAAATTTCCTGCGCATATCTATCATTCTCCTATCAAAAAACCCGCCAAACGGCGGGTTTTTCTGTTAAGGAAGCACTGATAAATTCAGCACCACCGTCTTGGCACATCTTTTCCGCCCTCTCTTTGTCGACAAATCCTCCACATAGCCCTTGCTATGCGTCCGGTTTGTCCCCTCGACAGGACGAAAAATCTGCACCAACTCAGCGGACTTCATTTTATCAGCGATTCCTTAAAGCCGTATGGCTCAGTAGTTCTGTACAAGCTGCTGGAAGAAAGACTGTGGGTGCTCACAGACGGGGCACTTCATCGGTGCCTTCGGGCTCTCACAGACATAGCCGCAGTTGAGGCACTGCCAGATGATTTTCTCATCGCGTGCAAACACCGTACCCTCATCCACCTTCTGCAGGAGGAGTTTGTAGCGGGCATCGTGCTCCTTCTCGATCTTGCCGACGGCATCAAAGAGCCGCGCGATCTTGTCGAACCCCTCCTCACGCGCCACGCGTGCGAACTCGGGGTACATGCTCGTCCACTCCTCATTCTCCCCGGAGGCGGCATCCGCGAGGTTTGCCTTCGTGTCGCCGACACCGTGCACGAGCTTGAACCAGATCTTTGCATGTGCCTTCTCATTGACCGCCGTCTCGTTGAAGATGTTCGAGATCTGCGTGTAGCCGTCCTTCTTCGCCTGCGACGCATAGTAGAGATACTTTGTGTGCGCCTGCGATTCACCGGCAAATGCCGCCCAGAGGTTCTTCTCCGTCTGTGATCCCTTGAGTTCCATAATGCTCTCCTTTGCTAAAATAAATACACAAAAATATATCAGCCGATGCGGATACTGTCCCTCTATGCCTTGCTCAGGGGCACAGACAGGATTCGCTCGGCGCGATGGAAGAGAGAGGTATTGATTTCCTCAGCGCTCCATCGCTGATTATTTTATCAACGTTTGACCAGAATATCAATGATCTCGTCAATGTTTTTCTTGCCGAAGTACAGTTTTTCATCCACGATCATGCAGGGAACGCTCATCACACTGTACTGCTCTTTCAGCTCGGGGAAGTAGCGGATGTCATAGATGTCCGCACTTACATTTGTACGTTCTGCGGCGATGCGCTGCACCGCCGCGACCACGTCGGGACACATTGTGCAAGACAGCGACATGAGCACCTTGACCTTGGCAGGTGCGGAAATCTGCCCCATCTTCGCACGCGTCTCGTCGCGCAGCTCCTGCCCCGGCCCCGCTACATTGTAAAGGGCAAGAATGAACGAGTTGAACTCGTGCCCGCCCGGAACGGCGTGGAAGGTAATGCCGCTCGGCGTGCCGTCGCCATGCAGGAACTCGATGCCCGGCGCACCGTCCGCATCGTCACGCTCCTCATAGCTGACCTTGTCCGTCAGTCCCGCGAACTCATCCATAAAGCCGCGCAGCTCACGCGAGAGATCACCGTCATCATAGTGTCCGACGATTTTGACCGTGCCCTCAAATTTATCAAAGACCGCCTGCAGCTGCTCGCGAATCTCGGCGGAGATGAAGTTTGTTTCATTCCCCTCCGACGACTCCTTTTCGATGGAGTTCTTGCGCTGCTCAAAACGCTTTGCGTCCACCTCGGCACGCGCAAATGCGGGCAGCTTCAGACGATCGTGGAGTGCTGCTGCATGGCGCTCGGCCGCAACCGCAGAGACGGCACCGTCCGAGACTGCCGTCACCACCTGACGGAGTGTCTTGATGCAGACGTCGCCCGCTGCAAAGACCCCCTTTACATTCGTCTCCTTCTCCTCATTCGTGATGATATAGCCCTGCTCGTTCAGTGCGATCTGATCACGGAAGAGCCCCGTATTCGGTACATAGCCCGCAAAGACAAAGACACCGAACGTCTCGCCCTCCTTTGCCATGTAGTGCTCGATCTTCCCCGTCACCTCGTCGCGGAAATCGGCGTAGGAAATCATCGTCTCTCCGCCGACGCGCTCCACCACCGTGTTGAAGCGCACCTTGATGTTCGGGTAGTTCGCAAGCGCATCCACTGCTGTCTGCGGTGCACGGAACTTATCTCTGCGCACAAGGATCGTAACCGACTTTCCATAGCGCGAGAGGAACATACTCTCCTCTACCGCCGCAAGTCCGCCGCCAATGACAAAGATATCCATGCCCGCAAAGAACTCCGCATCGCAGGTCGCGCAATAGGCAACACCGCGCCCTTGGAACTTCTTCTCACCGTAGAAGCCGACCTTGCGCGGATTCGCCCCCGTCGCGAGGATGACACTCAGTGCCTCCACCGTGCCCGCCGTCGTCTCGAGCTCCTTGATGTCCTGCTCGAGCTTCAGACCGATGACCTCCGCCGTGATGAACTCCGCACCAAAGCCGCGTGCCTGTGCCTCCATCTGCGCCGCGAGTTCGGAGCCGCTGACCTTGCCCGTCCCAGGATAGTTCACGACATCGGCGGTAATCGTGATCTGACCGCCCACCTTCTCCTTCTCGATGACCAGTACCTTGCACTTCGCACGCGCCAGATAGATCGCGGCGGAAAGGCCCGCCGGTCCGCCGCCGACAATCACGGCATCATATATTTTATCCACCAAATCACCTCGTTTACGCTTCGTGAAAGACTTCGACGAATATGCACCCCATAGGAAAGAGCACTTCGCAAGATCCCTCGCGAAGTGCTCCAAACCTACTCTTAGAGTTTGCCGACGAGGTCAAAGCTCGGCTTGAGCGTCTTTTCGCCCGGCTTCCAGCGTGCAGGGCAAACCTCATCGCCGTGCTCGGCGACGAACTGGAGCGCCTGCACCTTGCGGAGGAGCTCCTGCGCGTTGCGGCCGACATTGCCCGCGCTCACCTCATAGGAAACGATCTTGCCCTCAGGGTTCACAACGAACGTGCCGCGCTCCGAACGCCCGTCCTCTTCGATGTAGACATCGAAGTCACGCGCAAGCTTCGCCGTCGGGTCAGCGAGCATCGGATACGTGAGCTTGCCGACGAGGTCGGAGCTCTCATGCCATGCCTTGTGTACGAAGTGGGAATCGCAGGAGACACCGAAGATCTCGCAGCCGAGCTTCTGGAACTCACCGTACTGCTCCTGAAGATCTGCCAACTCCGTCGGGCAGACAAACGTGAAGTCTGCCGGATAGAAGAAGAACACACTCCACTTGCCCTTGAGATCGGCCTTCGTGTACTGGGTGAACTCACCCTGTGCTGCGCCCGCCTTCTTCTGGAATGCGTCTACCTTAAAATCGCTGATTTCCTTGTTAATGAGTGACATTGAATATCCTCCTTTTGATAACGCCAGTTGCTCTCGCTTCAAGCAACTGCACATGTCCTGTTGATGTGCCTATCATATCATATTAGATTTTCCATGTCAATAGAAATTTATACTTTTTAATAACTATTTTTATTTAATTGGATTCTCAATCAAAAAGTCCTGAACATATACAGATTCAAAAAGAAAGGGGCCGTTGCACGCAGTTAGAAAACTCCGTGCAACAGCCCCTCCAAAGTCAAAGTCTCATCTTGAAATCATCATAGCCAAAGGTGCGCACAATCTCCCATTCTCCGTTCGAAGCAACTGCAATAATGTGCGGCAGAGGCATTCCGTTGAACGTATTGTTCTTCACCATGGTATAGATCGCCATATCGCCGAAAACGACGCGGTCGCCGACGTTCAGCGGCGCATCGAAGGAGTATGTGCCGATGGTATCGCCCGCGAGACAGGTCGGTCCTGCGAGCGTATACGTATGCGCCTTCTCCCCTGCCTCACCCGCGCCGATGACCGGCGGACGATACGGCATCTCGATGACATCGGGCATGTGACATGCCGCAGATGTGTTCAGGATGACGTTCCCATCCGTCTGCACATCGAGCACCTCGGCGACGAGGAAGCCCGCATTGAGAGCGACTGCCTCGCCCGGCTCAAGATAGACGGCAACAGCGTACGTCTCCTGTACGTGACGAATCAGCTGTTTCAGCAGCGGGATATCATAGCCCTCGCGCGTAATGTGATGCCCGCCGCCGAAGTTCAGCCACTTCATCCCATAGAGATATTTTCCAAACTTCTCCTCGACAGCTTCAAGCGTGGCGGCAAGCGCATCTGCCCCCTGCTCACAGAGCGTATGGAAGTGAAGTCCATCGATTCCCTCAAGCAAGTCCGCACGGAAGTCCGCAATCTTTACCCCGAGCCGCGAGTTCGGCGCACAGGGGTCGTAGATCGCATGCTCCTGCGTCGAGCGCTCGGGATTGATGCGGATGCCGCAGGATGCGCCCGCCGCACGTGCCGCCACACCGAACCGCTCCCACTGGGCGAACGAGTTGAATACGACGTGGTCGCAGATCGCCGCGAGCCGAGGAATCTCGTCCACCTCGTAGGCGGGCTTAAAGACGTGGTTCTCCTTGCCCATCTCCTCCTGCGACAGCCGCGCCTCGTAGATGCCGCTCGCCGTCGTGCCCGAGAGATAGCGTCCGATCAGCGGATAGTAGTGATACATGGAAAAGCATTTCTGCGCAAGCAGTATCTTTGCACCCGTATCCTCTGCAACCTCGGCGAGGATTTTGAGATTCTTCTCCAAGAGTTCCTCGTAGACGAGATAGGACGGGGTCGGAACGGCATCCCACTCCGGCTGCCAGTCTGTACGCGCCGCCATCAGTCCACCAGCACGGGGCTGTGGCTCTCCTGCCACGGCAAGCCCCAGACATTGAGCGCATCCATAAACGGATCGGGATCGAACTCCTCGACATTGAACACGCCTGGTTTGCGCCACTTGCCCGTCATCACCATCATCGCCCCGATCATCGCGGGCACGCCCGTCGTATAGGCGACCGCCTGTGAGCCGACCTCGGCGTAGCATTTCTCATGGTCGCAGACGTTGTAGAGGTAGTAATTCTTGTCCTTGCCGTCTTTCTTCCCACGGAAGATGCAGCCGATGTTCGTCTTTCCCTTCGTGCGCGGGCCGAGGCTCGCAGGGTCGGGCAGCACCGCCTTGAGGAACTGCAGGGGGATGATCTTATGTCCCTCGAAGTCGATCGGTTCGATCGAGGTCATGCCGACGTTCTCCAAGCAGCGCAGATGCGTCAGATAGCTCTCACCGAACGTCATAAAGAAGCGGATACGCTTGATGCCCTTGATATTCTTCGCGAGCGACTCCAGTTCCTCGTGGTGCAGGAGGTACATATCCTTTGGCCCGACCTCAGCAAAGTCGTAGACACGTTTGATCTCCATCGGCTCGGTCTCGACCCACGCACCGTTCTCCCAATAGCTTCCCTTCGCCGAAACCTCACGGATGTTGATCTCGGGGTTGAAATTCGTCGCAAACGGATAGCCGTGGTCGCCGCCGTTGCAGTCGAGGATATCGATATAGTTGATCTCGTCAAACTCATGCTTCATCGCGTAGGCACTGAACACGCCCGTCACGCCGGGGTCAAAGCCCGAACCGAGCAGAGCCGTCAGTCCCGCCTCACGGAAACGATCTGCATATGCCCACTGCCAGCTGTACTCAAACTTCGCCGTATCCTCCGGCTCATAGTTCGCCGTATCGACATAGTGCACGCCCGCTGCGAGGCACGCATCCATGATGTGCAGATCCTGATATGGAAGCGCAAGGTTCAGCACAACATCGGGCTGAAATTTGCGGATGAGCGCCGTGAGTGCTGGCACATCGTCCGCATCCACGGCGGCGGTCTGAATTTTTGTTTTGCCGCCGTCCAATTTTTCCTTGAGTGCATCGCATTTTGACTTTGTGCGCGAGGCGATGAGGATCTCCTCAAAGACCTCCGAATTCTGACAGCATTTGTGCACAGCAACGCTCGCTACACCGCCCGCACCAATAATCATCGCTTTTCCCATGACAACGCCTCCTTATAGATACCTATATCATACAACAGGAAAGGAGGCACTGCAAGTGCAGTGCCTCCCCATTGATGTTTTATCATTTACAGTTTGAATTTCTTCGTTTCGTTCGCAAGCTCATCGGCAAGATTCGAGAGACGGCGTGTTGCCGCAGCAACCTCCTGCATCGATGCGGACTGCTCCTCGGTCGCCGCAGATACACTCTGCGCACCGTCGGCGTTCGCCGTGCTGACCTTTTGAATCTCCTCGATCCGCGCACGTACCGTTTGCGTCTCCCCCTCCATCTGGCGGATGCCGGTGGTAATGTCCTTTACACCGTCGCCGAGCTGCTGAATCGACTCGGCGATGGACTGGAACACATTGTCTGCTGTACGAACAGAATCCAGACCGTGCCCGACAAACTCGCTGCCGCGCTTTCCTGCCTCCACGGCACGCTCCATATCCGCCTGCACGGACTGCATCGTCTCGGAGATTCTCTTCGAGAACTCCCCCGATTCCTCGGCGAGCTTTCGGACCTCCTCGGCAACAACGGCGAATCCGCGTCCATGCTCACCCGCACGCGCAGCCTCAATCGCCGCGTTGAGTGCGAGCAGATTCGTCTGCTCGGCAATGCTGCCGATGACTTCGACGCTGTGGCTGATCTCCTCGGAGCTCTTGCCGAGTGCAGAGATCGCCGCATCCACGGTCTCAGATCCTTTCTTGATCTGCTCCATATAGCTGACGACCTCGTCGATGGAACGACGGCCCTCACGCACGCGCTCTACCGTATTGTTCGTCACATCTGCAACCACACCCACCTGCTTCGACATCTTTTCCGCATGATTTGAGATCGATGCCGTCGCATTTGCGACCGAGGCAGAGGCGGCAGACTGCTGCTCTGCACCTTCTGCGATCTCGCTGATCGATGCGGCAACGTGGTTCGATGCCTCCGCCGACTGCTGCGATGCCTCGGTGAGTGCTTCTGCCGAGGTTGAGAGCTCGGCCGCATTGGACTGAATCCGCTTGATCAGCGTATTGAGCGTATGCCGCATCTTGATGAAACCGTCCGAGAGCTGCCCTATCTCATCCTGCGAGGTAATCGTCTTCGGCGTTTCGCGCAGATCGCCGCTGTTGATGATGTCGCAGACGCGAACCGCCTTCTGAATATTGGCCGCAAAACTGTTCGAGATGAAGAAGATAATCACCGAGATCACGAGGAGGATGACAACCGTCAGCCCAGCAAGTACCATCAGCAGCGCATGGGCATCCTCAAGAATCTCGCTGTCGGAGGCCTCCGACATGACGACCCAGCGGCGTCCCTCCAGGTGAATCGGCACGAGCGTACCCGTCATCTCCTCACCCGATTCGCGCGCATAGTGCGCGAGTGCGGGCGCATCCTTGTCGATCACGGACTTGAACGCATCCACGAGGCTCGTCGAGATCTTGACGCTCGAGACTTCCTTGCTGAAATCGAGCTTTCCAATCTGCGCCGGCTCGTTCGGGTGGATGATAACAAGCCCCGTCTCATCCATGACGACGAGCTGTCCCGTGCGGTACGTCGCCATCTTCGAGAGCGTCTCGTCAAACCGCGAGAGACCAACCGTGCCCGTGACAATCCCCGTGAGTGCACCATTCTCTAGGACAGGAACGGCGATAACCGTGACCACCTTCCCCGTGATGGCAGAGATAACCGGTTCGGAAACAACGATCTGCTTCGTCTGAACAGCCTTCTTGAAATAGTCGCGATCGCTGCGGTCCATCTCGTTGCCGTCCGAGTCGAAGCCAATGCCGTTCACATCCAGATAGGAGATGTTTGAGAACACATCCGTATCCTGCTTGACCTCCTGCAGCTTTGCCAGCCGCGTCGCATCATCGCCGTGCAGGATCGCCGAGCTCCGCGCCAGCGTCTCAAGATGCACCTCGTTCGTCTCGAAGATGCGCCGCACCTCGAGTGCTGCCTGCTTGCCGACCCCCTGGCCGATTGTATTCGCATTCTCTACGAGCATATTGCTCGCCATCTTGTAGCTGACGCCAAAGAATATGAGAAAGCCAATGAGCATGACAGGCAATACAGATACCAAAAATTTTGTTCGAATGGATTTAAACTGCATAATATCCCCTCCCCAATACACATAATCTGTCGATCTATGTTGCAAGGTCAGAATATCACAGTTAATTCATATAAAGCAAGCACTTTCTCTAACGAACCCATACAAAAGCAATTGTAAAATATATCTGTAATAATACGGCAATAAGAAAAAAGGACCTGCTGCACGAACTAAACATGCAGCAGGTCCTTTTTCAAATATCAATACATCTATTAGAAGCGGAATCGTTTCGTCTCGTTCGCAAGCTCCTGCGCGAGGTTCAACAGGTTCTGCGTCTCTGCCGAAATCTCCTCGAGCGATGCAGACTGTTCCTGCGTCGCACCGGAGACGGCCTGAACACTGCTGGTGTTCTCCATGCTGATCTTGTGCACAGACTCGATCTGCGTGCGCACCGTCTGCGCCTCCTCGTCCATCTTTCGGATGCCGCCCGTAATCCCCTTCACACCGCCGCTGAGCTGTTGAATTGCCGCTGCGATGGACTGGAACACATCGTCCGCCGTACGAACGGAGGTCAACCCATACCCGACATACTCACTGCCGCGCTTACCGGCCTCAACTGCCCGCTCCATATCCGTCTGCACGGACTGCATTGTCTCGGCGATCCTCTTCGAGAACTCACCCGACTCCTCGGCAAGCTTTCGAACCTCCTCGGCGACAACGGCAAAGCCGCGCCCATGCTCGCCCGCACGCGCTGCCTCGATCGCCGCGTTGAGCGCGAGCAGATTCGTCTGGTCGGCAATGCTAGCGATGACCTCCACGCTGTGGCTGATCTCCTCAGAGCTCTTGCCGAGCGCCGCGATTGCGGCATCCACCGTCTCGGAGCCATTCTTGATCTGCTCCATATAGCTGACGACCTCGTCAATGGAGTGCCGCCCCTCTTCCACACGCTGAATTGTGTCGTTTGTGACAGCAACCACTTCCTCGGCACGCTCCGCCATCATGGCCGTATGGTCGGAGATCGCCGTTGCTGCATCTGTGACGGTAGTTGCGGCCTGTGACTGCTCCGCAGCCCCCTCAGCCACGCCTGTCACCGCAGCAGCAATCTGCGTCGATGCCTCAGCCGACTGCTGCGAGGCCGACGTGACTGCCTCGGCCGAGTTGGAGAGCTCTACTGCGTGGGTCTGAATGTTGCGGATAAGATCGTGCAGCGTATGACGCATCTTGATAAAACCATCTGAGAGCTGTCCCATCTCATCCTGCGAGGTAATCGTCTTCGGTGTCTCGCGCAGATCGCCCTCATTGAGGAGCTCACATGCACGCAAGACCTTCTTGATGTCGACGGCAAAACTGTTCGTAATAAAGAAGATGATTGCCGTCACAACGAGGATCATCACAATCGTCAGTCCCGCGAGAACTGCAAAGAGATGATTTGCCTCTTCGAGGATCTCATCCGTCGCCGCCTGTGACAGGACGACCCAGCGCCGTCCGTCGAGCTCAATCGGAGCAAACAGTCCCGTTACCTCATCCCCTGCGGAGGTGACATAGTGCTCTGCGGCTGTCGTATTCTGCTGGAGCACGCGCTGAAACGTTGCCACAACGATGGGAGAAATCTTTACGCTCGACTCCTCCTTGCTGAGATCCAGCTTACCGACCTGATCCGGTGCTTTCGGATCGATAATGACAATGCCCGATTCATCCGCAATGAGGACACGCCCCGTCTGGTAGACCGAGATGTTCGAGAGGCTTTCATCGAAATTGGAAAGCCCGATCGTTCCGGTCACGACGCCGGTCACCGTACCGTTGTTCAGTACAGGCACTGCAATAATCACAACAACCTTGCCCGTAATGGCCGAGATGACGGGTTCCGAAATTACGGTCTTTCCCGTCTGCAGAACCTTTTTATAGTAATCTCGATCACTTCGGTCGATCGTGCGGTCATCTACATCAAAGCCATGCCCATCCTTCTCCAGATAGGACACATTGGAGAAGACCCCCGTATGGGTCTTGACTTCTCTCATCTTTGCAAGACGTGCGTCGCGATCACCGCTGCGTATGGAAGTTTCGCGGGAGAGCTCCTCCAAATGTGCCTTGTTCGTCTCAAAGACACGCCGAACATCGAGTGCGGTCTGCTTTCCAAGCCCCGTCCCAATCGTCTCAGCATTGGCATCCAGCATATTGCTTGCCATCTTGTAGCTGATCCCAAAAAAGATCAAAAATCCAATCAGCACGACAGGAAGAATAAATGCAAGGAATTTTGTCCGAATTGATGTAAACTGCATTATCAGTTCTCCTCCTAAAGCAAATCTTTTTATCTCATTAATAATTCTTTCGTGTATATTATCACTGTTTATTCGTGTTTTCAAGTCTTTCGAGCCAGTAAAAGTCAATTTATATTAATATTTTTCAATATGTATCTTATTCTTTATAATCTTTATGGATATATGCCCACTTTTTTGATGCATCCATCATGACTTTTTTCTTTTTTACTTCCTATGACAGAGTGCGCGTCTTGTGCTATAATAAATACCGTGTATACAATATTTTAAGAAGCGATACAATATAACGAAAGGAGCCATTCATCATGGCTGTTCACGTCATCAACGAGGCTCGCCGCTGTCTGCAGTGCAAGAAGCCTCTCTGCCGCATCAAGGGCTGCCCCGTGCAGACGAATGTCCCCGAGATGGTACGGCTCTTCCTTGACGGCAAGATCAATGAGGCGGGCGCGATGCTCTACGACAACAATCCGATGAGTGTCTTCTGCTCGCTCGTCTGTGACCACGATGCGCAGTGCGAGGGCAACTGCATTCAAGGGCGGCGCGGTGCGCCGATCCAGATCTCGAGCATCGAGCACTACATCTCGGACACCTACCTCGACAAGCTCGTCCTCTCACGCAAGTCCTACAACGGCCACAACGTCGCCGTCATCGGCGCGGGGCCTGCGGGTATTGTAGTCGCGGTGAAACTCGCGCAGGAGGGTTACGGCATCACAATCTTCGAGCGCATGCAGAAGATCGGCGGCATGCTGCGCTACGGCATCCCCGATTTTCGTCTGCCGCCCTCAACAATCGACCGCTACGGCGAGAAACTTCGCACGCTCGGCATCCACATCCGCCCGAACACGACGATCGGCGGCGCTCTCAGCGTGGACGACCTCTTCCGCGACGGCTACGAGGCGATCTTCATGGGAACGGGGGCGTGGCGTGCAAAGAGCCTCGGCATTCACGGCGAGACGCTCGGCAACTGCCACTATGCTGTCAACTATCTTCAGAACCCCGATGTCTACCACCTCGGCGACCGCGTCGCCGTCATCGGCTCTGGCAACTCCGCGATGGATGTGGCACGCACGGCGATCCGCAAGGGCAGCCGCTACGTCACAATCTACGCGCGGCGCAACGGAATCTCTGCGAGCGAGCGCGAGCTCGAGTACGCACTGATGGACGGCTGCGAGATTCAGTACGCAAAGGGCATCCACTCCGTCACGCCCGAGGGGCCGATGATGTATGACCGCGTCTTTGACGAGAACCAGAAGCTCATCAGTGAGGGTGCCCCCTACCTCATCCCCGCCGACAGCACGGTCATCGCGGCAAGTCAGGCGGCAAAGGACAAGATCGTCCGCTCGACGACAGGCATCACGCTCAACGAGAAGGGCCTCGTCAAGGTCGATGAGGACGGCATGACGGAGCGCGACGGCGTATTCTCGGCGGGTGATGTCGTGCTCGGGCCGTGGAATGTCGTGCAGGTCGTCAAGGATGCAAAGCACGTTGCAGAAGCGATGATTCGCTATTTGGAAGCACGCGTCGCAAAGTCTTAAGGAATTACTGACAGCTTCCTTAACTGCAGCAGGCTCCGTTCGCCGCACAAATGGAAGAGAAGGAGAAAACTATGACCATGAGCGATCACGAGATCACGGATCTCGTACGGCAGATGGCAGCGCCCCCCCCACCCCCCACCTACGGTGAGGCAGAGGTGGAGGAACTCGTGCGCATGCACGCGGGCGGACGCCACAAGATGCGCAGCGAGGCAGAGATCCTTGCGCGCTACAACCTCGGACGTCAGCAGTACAAGCAGCTGAAGTTCAGCCATGAGAATAATCGCGAGCAGCAACAGATGCTCTATGCCGAGCTGAAAGTCCTCGGCTGGGTGCTCGGCCGCAGGGAGCGGGATGTTGTCATGGAGATCAACGCATGAAGCTGAGCCTGAGCAAAGAGGATTTTATCGCTGCGGCAAAACATGCGAACCTCATCACTGTCTCCACCGAGCTGACGATGGATCTCGACACGCCTGTCTCCATCTACTATAAGCTGGTCGGAGACAAAAAGGGCTACATCATGGAGTCCGTCGATACGACGCAGCAGCAGTTCGGCCGTTACTCCTTCATCGGCGGCGAGCCGTTCGTGCGCGTACAGGTATTCGCAGACAAGCTCCTTGTGAGCGAGAACGGTCTGATGAAGAGCATCGCAGGAGCGCCGCATGAGATGATGAAGGCGTATGCCGCACGCTTCACGCCCGCCCACACGGACGATGCATCACTTCCCCTCGTCCACGGCGGACTTGCGGGCTATTTCACCTACGAGACGGCAGCGACGTTTGACCGCGTACGCGGCGTGCACCTAGACGGCGAGCAGCTGCTCGGCCAGTTCATGATGTGCCGTTATCTCGTCGTCTACGATGCTCTGAGAAACGCCGCACAGCTGCACTACCTCGCCGATATTCGGGAGGGCGACGATACGGCGGAGCTCTACGACGCGATTGCGGAGCGCCTCGCGGCCATGCGCACACGCCTTGCTGCACCATTCACACCGCCTCCTGCGCCGGCCTCGAAACGCAGCACCCCCGTCGACTTTATGGCGCGATATGGAGAGGCACCGAGAGATTTTCTTGCGACGGTCGACACGATCAAGGAACACATCTGCGCTGGCGACATCTTTCAGGCGGTGCCGTCCTTCCGCTTTCGCGCGAAGATCACGCGTCCTGCCTTCCTCTTCTATCGCCGGCTGCGGCAAGTCAACCCCTCACCCTATATGTTCTACTACAACTTCGGTGAGGTAAAACTCGTCGGAGCCTCCCCCGAGATGCTGATCAAGGTATCCGGCGATACTGTCTATACCTACCCCATTGCAGGCACGCGGAGGCGCGGCAAAAATGATGAGGAGGATGCGCTGCTTGCCGCCGATCTGCGCTCCGACGAGAAGGAATGTGCCGAGCACGCGATGCTCGTCGATCTCGCGCGCAACGACCTCGGGCGCATCAGCGTCCCCGGTTCGGTGCGCGTGCCGAAGCTCATGGAGATCGAACGTTTCTCCCACGTCTCGCACATGGTGAGCAGTGTCGTCGGTGAGATTGCACCCGCGTATGCACCGATGGATGTCCTGCGCGCAACCTTTCCCGCAGGAACCGTCAGCGGCGCGCCGAAACTGCGCGCGATGGAGATCATTCACGAAGAGGAGCAGGAACCACGCGGCTTCTACGCGGGTACGGTCGGCTATATGGATTTTCGCGGCAATATGGACATGTGCATCACCCTGCGCACCATGTGCATCGAAAACAACGATACGGCGATCATCCAGTCGGGCGCGGGCATCGTCAAGGACTCCGTCCCCGAAAAAGAATACCTCGAGATTCTGCAAAAGGCAAAGGCACTCTTCGAGGTAGTAGAGGAGGTGGAGAACAATGCTGCTTTTGCTTGACAACTACGATTCCTTCACCTACAACGTCTACCAGCTCCTCACAAAGCTCGGCGCAGAGGTCGAGGTTGTCCGAAACGATGCAATGACAGTTGATGAGATTCGCGCAAAGAAATACAAGGGCATCGTGATCTCCCCCGGTCCCGGACTGCCGAAGGATGCGGGCATTACCGAAGAGGTCATTCGCGCGCTGGGTGCGGACATACCGATTCTCGGCATCTGTCTCGGACATCAGGCGATCGGCGAAGTGTTCGGCGGTCGTGTCGTCCGTGCACACGAGATCGTCCACGGCAAGGCATCTCCCATTCGTCACCACGGCACGGGCATCTATCGGGATATCCACGCGGGCACGCAGGTCGCACGTTACCACTCGCTCATCATCGAGCGCGAGAGCCTGCCCGATGTACTCGAGATCACAAGCGACCTCGGTGACGGCACAATCATGGGCCTGCGGCACAAGACCCTCCCCATCGAGGGCATCCAGTTTCATCCCGAGTCCATCCTGACCCGTGACGGGCGCACCATGATGGAGAACTATCTGACGGATATCGAGGCATTATGAGCGAAAAACGATACGACGACATCCTCCTGATCAGCGATCTCGACGGGACACTCATCCCCCACTATGAGATGATCGCCGAAGAAAATGTGCGTGCACTCAACGCATTCACAGCTGCGGGCGGAGCCTTTGCCGCCGCGACGGGGCGCACACCGGGATCTGCTCTCCCCTATCTCGAAGGAATTACGATCAACGCGCCGAGCATCTTCTTCAACGGATCCATGCTGAAGGACATCGCGGCGGATCGCGTACTCGAAACACGCGCCCTCGAGGGCGATCTCTGGCGCACGTTCGCCGCGCGTGTCCTCTACCAGTTCCCGCGTGCCTGCGTTGAGGTCTACACGGAGGAGCACTGCTACATCCTCAGCCCGGAGACAAATGACGATCCGCGCCTCACGGGCGAGTTCTACAATGTCAATCACACGGAATTGCGTGCCGTTGAAAATGAACGCTGGCTGAAGTTCTTTATCTGCGATTCCCCCATCAACCTGAGCTTTGTGGAGCGATTGGCACAGGAGCTTGGCATTGACAAGTGCTCTACCTCATTTTACTCCGAGGCAAACTACCTCGAATTCGTCCCGCTGCATACGAGCAAAGGTGCGATGGCAAAAGTGCTGAGAGAAATGCCCGCCTACGCGGGGCGGCGTATCATCGCCTGTGGTGACTACGGCAACGATGCCGAGCTGCTGCGCGTCGCGGACATCGGCATCGCCCCCGAGGATGCCTCCGCCGAGGCAAAGGCGGCAGCGGATCGGATTGCGCCGCCATGCAGAGAACCGATTGTACCGTGGATTCTGCGCGAGATACTATAATCGGGCATATAAAAACAGCACTGCGACTGCAGTGCTGTTTTTATGCGGTAAACCGCTGAATATCAACGCATCTTAGAAGAAGAAGCTGACACGACCGTAAAGCGTCTGAGCCTTGTTGCCCGAAATAAGCTCCTTGCCACGGAAGTACTGAACCTGCGTCAGGACATTCTTGAACGGTACATAGCCAATGCCGAGGTCAACGCCCTTCGTGCCATAGCTCGTAACACCATTGGTGAGATGATCCGTCGAATAGGTCGGAGCGAAAGCTACATTAGCGCCAAGGTGACGATAGGCTACATATGCGCCCCACGAGCCCATATCGGAATTCTTCGTCCCCTTATAATCAATCTCGACACTGCCCGCCTTCTTGAGTTCCTCAGCCTTTGCGTTCTGTGCGTAGGCACCTGCGATCGCAAGATTCTTGTCAAAGCGATACTTACCGCCAATCGACCAAATTGCTGCCTTGTCCTCCTGTTCGCCGGCCTTGTTGTAGTAGGCCATACGCTTAAATGCATCACTGGAGAACTGACGATAAGCGACACCAGCGGAAATCTTTCCTGCAGCATAGCCTAGGTCAATGCCCTGATAGCTTGCTGCCCTATCACCGTCAAGCGCTACGCCTGCATCAAGTGCATTATTTCCCGCTTTGAGGTCCCAGCGACCTGCCTCAAGGGTTGCCTTGAGCTTGTTACCAAAGCTGACCTGTGCACCCGAGAAGAAGTCATCGAGAATGAGTCCCTCATCTGCTGCCGAGTAAAGAAGCATCTTACCAAGCTTTACATTGAACTTATCGTAGTTCCCCTCAGCAAAAGCATACTTCAGAGAAACAGAGCCAGAGACATCTGTCTTCATGTTGTTGCCAGCCTGCAGACGAGCCTTGACTTTCCAGTGGTCATTGACCTCAGCCGTCGGGAAGAGACGAAGCTGGAGGCTGTCGATGTTAGTTCTATTGCTCTCATTACGGAGACTCCAGTAACGATAGCGGAGTTCGCCCGTCCACTTCACCATATCGGCATTGCGCTCGAGGTTGGAGACGCGAACGCCGAGGTTGTTGAGCTCATCTGCAAACTCAGCCGCAAGGCGGTCAACGAGTGCACGATCCGATGCGGAGAGGTCGCCCTTTGCCATTGCCTTGCCGACCATCTGTGCCATCTCGTAGCGCGTGATGTTGCGGTCACCACGATACGTGCCGTCGCCGTAGCCCTCGATAACGCCGTCTGCAGCGAGCTGCGTCACAGCATCGTACGCCCAGTGATCGCGCGGCACATCCGAGAACGGATTTGCCGCCGCAAACGTCGTGGACGCAGCACCGATCGTCAGCGCTGCTGCGAGAGCAGCTACCATTGTCTTCTTCATACGACTTCCTCCTTTGTGGGATCTCCCACAATCAATGAAATTTCCATCTGCATAGAGGAGGACGGAGTATCCTTGTTTCCTCACGAACATCCTAATATACAGATGTGACTGCCGCTATTATAACATGATATTGCCTCTTTGCAAAGCGGTAATACGTCCTATTGTTGTTGATTTCATATATATTTCATAAACAAGAAAGATTCTCGCTCTATCCGTCAGTGTTTTGTCCATCCATACTGCGTGATATTCGATGTGTAACGCAGACGGTCGACAAAGTCCGCATTCGTCGCTGCCGTTCGGAAGATCGGCACACGTTCCATCGCGTAGACATTGCTGCTGCGGTCGACATTTCCATATTTGACCGTAAAGCCGCCCTTGTACCCCGCATCCTTTGCAATCCCTACAATATGAAGATCATGTACTCCTGTTGGATAGGCGATGAACTCAACAGGATGTCCGAGCTCTGCCTCCGCCTGCCGCTTTGATTCGACAAGTTCCTCGCGAATGCGGTCGTCGGGCAGTTCGGGCAGAGGTGCATGCGTCACGGTATGGGACTGCGCCATAACGCCGTTCTTCTCCATTTCGCGCAGCTGATCCCATGTCAAATAGCCCTTGCGCTTGCTGACAAAACCGGTGACAATAAAAATTGTCGCCTTCAAGTTGTACTTCTTCAAAATCGGGTAGGCGTTCGTATAGTTGTCCACATAGCCGTCGTCGAACGTAATGAGTACAGGGCGGTCAGGCAGCGTCCCCTGCCCCTCCATGAACGCATAGAGTTCATCAATGGAGATGCTGTGATAACCGTGATCGACAAGGTACTTCATCTGCCAGTCGAAATCCTCCGGCTCAATCGCAAGTGATATGAACATGGAATTCACCATGTGATAGTTGAGCACGAGCACCTTCATATCATCCTCGGCAGGTGGGTGCGGAGCAGGTGCCGCTTCCTCACGCGGATGTCCGACGATGAGCACAACGCCCAGAAGGATGAGCAGAACGGCCATCAGCGACCAAAACTGCCGCCCGCCAATCAACTTCTTCCAATTCATGCCATCCCTCCCATATACGATCTTTACCGTACTTTATTGTACCTAGGTTTGAAAGGAAAATCAAGCACAGAAAAAGAGATTGCCCGAAGGCAATCTCCCGAAATATGGAACGTTTAGTCCTTCGCCCAAACCTCAGCCATGAGATCCTCATAGACATCCTCAAGCTGCTTCACAAGAATCGGCAGGAGCGTCTGGATCATGCGACTGTCAAAGGTCTCATCCGCGAACGGAATGCAGATATCAAGATAGATGCTCCCGTCTTCGCGGAGATAATACTTGAAAATCTTATACTCGGCATTGAGCGCATTGAGATAGCCCTTGATACGCTCAACGTTCTTCGTATTGATGCCTGTCGCAACCTGCGTCCGGATAATTGTGAAGAGGCTGTCGTCGATGAAGATCGCCATCGGCATGATCTGCCCCTTTGCCTCAATGCGCGAACGAAAGATCGTCGTGTGGAACTCATCGGCAAGCGTGTCCGAGTCAAAGAAGTTGATATCGTTCTCTTTGAGGAACGCCTTGTACTTCTCTGCCTTCGATATCCCCTCGGAACCTGCGGCTGCGTCGCCGCCTTCCTTGGCGCCCCCGATCCGCTCTCTCAGAGCATCCTCTTCGGATACCTTCCCGGCCGCTTTCTTTACATCCTTGCCCTCTGTCTCTTCGGTCTTTGCCATGTATATTTCCTCCCTCATTCTATGCAAACGGCTATCATTCCGCTGCCAATATAGTACTATTTTACCATAAAATAGTAAATTTGCAAGAAAAACCGCCGTCCCCTTGTACGGCGGTCTGTAAAACTCTTATCTGTCAGAGCGTTCTCTTGCGCAGGATGAATGCGCGAACAAAAAGCGCTGTGAAGAGGACTGCAAAGCCTATGCCGGCCGGATAGGTGATGTCGGTCGGAAGCCCGAAGCCCTCGGGAGCCTGCATGAGGTAGGTCGTTGTGACCGCCGACATGAAGATCGCGGGCAGGAGCGCTACAACATAGGCATATGAACCCGGCTTGTGCAGATAGAGATATGCGGTACCCATCCAGAGCGTAATCATCGCAAGGGTCTGGTTCGCCCACGAGAAGTAACGCCAGATGATGGAGAAGTCCATCTGCGAGAG
>ERZ773090.329-NODE-329-length-30875-cov-6.045_pt1 | contig 30875 bp, 25 predicted proteins | sample MGYA00580579_ERZ773090 | MGnify/ENA primary metagenome ERZ773090 (study PRJEB29015, sample SAMEA2738014) | human oral metagenome | biome: human oral; feature: human-associated habitat; material: dental | place: China | collected 2132 ... | reverse complement strand
AGCCGGTGGTGCGCAGGCCGGGGTCGATGCCGAGGATTCGCATGGTGAGCTGTGGCGCAAGGCGGCTGGGGCGCTACATGGACAGGAGCAAATATGAAGGGGTTAAAATGCCTGCCTGCGCAGTTTCCACTAGGACCTCATGCTATGGTTAGAGGAGCAAAATAGCCCGTCGGCCCAGTCAGCCCACGAGCAGGTCCGTCAGTTCCTTGGCCTCAATATTGCCGAAATAATGCTTCACGTCGATTTCTGAGAAGGCTTTTTCAATGGCGTCGCGGCGATAGGCAATGCCGGTGAGGCGTTTTTCCACGTCGGCAATGTCGCCCAGGCCGAAAAAGTCGCCAAAAATGCGGATGGACTGAATCACGCCGCGCTCGACGTTAAAGCGGAAATCCACCGCGCCGATGGGAAACTTGAAATACCGCTCGCTGGAAAAGGCGGGCGAGCGGCCATAGTTCCAGTCCCAGTTGCCAAAGCGTTCGGCGCGAATCTGGCGCACTTTTTCCCAGTCTTTTTCTTCAAGCCTGTATTCGGGTACCTGCGCGCGGTTTTTCACGCCGAAGATATTGAGCAGCAGGCTGTCGCGGAACTCGTGCGTGCTCATGCCCTTGTATTCGTCAGCCACGTAGGGCTTGATGTTGGTGACGCGGCTGCGAATGGATTTGATGCCCTTGGATTCGATTTTGTCGGCGCGGGGGTTGAGCGCCTGTGTCACGGCGTCCAGATCGGCGTCAAACAAAATGGTGCCGTGGGCTGTGAGGCGTCCGTTGCGCACGTACATGGCGTTGCCGGAGAATTTCTTGCCGTCAATGAGCAAATCATTGCGCCCTTGCAGGGCCGCGCCAGTGGCGCCCATTTTGTGCAGGCATTCGATGACGGGCCGGGTAAAGGCCGAAAAATTGCGCGCCATGCCATTTTCATCTTGAATGAAGCAGAATGAGAAATTGCCCAGGTCGTGATAAACCGCGCCGCCGCCCGACATGCGGCGCACCACGTGAATGCCATTTTCTTCCACATAGCGCTGATTGACTTCTTCCACCGTGTTCTGGTTGCGGCCGATAATGATGGAAGGTTCGTTGATGTAGAAAAGCAGCATTGGCTCGTCGGCAAGCCGGTTTTCAACGAGATAGGTTTCCAGCGCAATATTGATGCTGGGGTCGGTGATTTCCTGGTTATCGACGAATAACATGGGCGCGCTCCGTGCGTTGAAAATGAAAAAAAGCCGCCCGCCGCCTGTTTCTGCGGTTTCAGGCGGCGGGCGGCTTGATTTTATGACCCGGCAAAAACCATGAAGAGAAAATGCCGGTTTTTTGCATCAGAAGAAATACTTAAGCGTGACGTTGAAGTTGCGCGGCATGCCGGGCGAGACCACGCCGGTGCGTACCGCGCCTGCGTAGTAGCTGCGGTTAAACAGGTTTTTCACGCCTGCGGTGAGCCGCCAGTTCGTGTGGGTGTAGCTCACGGAGGCGTCCACCACTGTGTAGGCGGGCAGGTAGAACGCGCTGTTGCCATGCTGTTTGCCGACGTAGCGCACGCCTGCGCCCAGGGTGAGAGCGGGCATTTGCGGCAGCCGCCAGTTGCTCCACACGGTGAGGGCGTGGCGCGGGGTGTAGTTGAGCGGCTGGCCGATTTCGCGGGCGTTGGTGCTCTGAGTGACTTCGGTCTTGGTGTAGGCGTAGGCGCCGGTGAATTTGAGGCCGTTTTTCAGCTCGGCTGCGGCTTCCAGCTCCAACCCGCGGGCGCGCTGCTCGCCCACCAGTACCTTGTAGCCGTCGTTGACGGGGTCGGCGGCGGCGATGTTGCGCTTGCGCAGGTCAAACACGGCGGCGCTGGCTGTCCAGCCGTCCCTGGCGTATTTGGTTCCCGCTTCCCACTGCGTGCCGGTTTCGGGCTTGAAGGCGTTGCCGTGATAGTCCTGCCCCATTTGCGGCAGGAAAGACTGGCTGTAGCTGGCGTACACCGACCAGCCGGGCGTGAATTCATAGACGATGCCGGCCATGCCGGTCACGTCGCTGTCATGCTGGGTGGCGCTGGTGTTCTTGACGTGGTCATCTTGCCGCTGGCGCGATTTTTCGTAGCGCAGGCCCGCCAGCGCCGTCCAGCCTTGACCGAACTTGATCTGGTCTTGCATGTAAATGGCGGCGGTGCGCAGTCTGGTGGGTGCGTCGCTGTCCCACTTGTCAGGGCAGGTGTAGGGCTGGTAGTAAACGGGGGCGTACAGGTCGATGGGGCGCACGGTGCAGCGGTGCTGGGCGCGGCTGCTGGTGCCTTGGCGCATGTCAAGCCCGGCCACCACTTGGTGCTTCATGCCGGCGCCCTCAAAGGGCATGAGCATGGAGGTGTCGAGCGCGATCTGGTGATCGTCCATTTGCTGGTGGGTGCCACGGCGCGTTTGCGTGCGCTGGTCGGCGCGCAGCGTTTGCAGGGAGATGAAGCGCCCCGTGCCGCTTTCTTTCTCGTAGCGCAGGTTCTGGCGCAGGGTGAAATCATTGGCAAAGCGGTGCTGGAGGTTGTAGCCCAGGGTGTACTGCGCCAGGTCATAACTGCCAAAGCCGGGGTCGCCCGTGAAAAGCGAGTGGCGCAGCGGACCGTTGCGGTTGGGCAGCACGGTGCCCTCTGGCGGCAGGCCCTGCTGGCGAATCCAGTTGCCCGAGTTGTAGGTGGCAAACAGCACGAAGTCGGTATTCGTTCCAAAGTCCAGCGAAAGCGAAGGGGCGAACCAGCGGTCGCGCCGCCATACATAGTCCGTCGGGTCTTTCTTGTTGCCCGCCAGGGCGTTGATGCGCAGGGCCGTCTTGCCTGACGCGGACAGGGGCCGGTTGATATCGAACGCCGCCACGCGGTTGCCAAAGCTGCCCGCTTCCAGGTGAACCTCGCCCAGCGCGTCACGCTTGGGCCGCTTGCTGATGGCATTGACCATGCCGCCCGGCTGCACGCGCCCATACAACAGGCTGGAAGCGCCCTTGAGCACTTCAAAGCGCTCGTAGCCGTAGGACTGCAAGCGCAGGCCGATGGAGCTGTTGCCGCTTTGCGCCAGCCCGTCGATGATGGTGGACTCGCCGGAATCAAAGCCGCGAATGAACAAATCGTCAAAGCCCCGGCGGCCATAGTTCACGGGGCTGACGCCCGCCACAGTCTCCAGCGCCTCCTGCAAATTGCCCGTCTGGCGTGATTCCATCTCTTCGCGCGTGACCACGCTGATGGACATGGGCGTTTCCACCATGCGCATGGGCATCTTGCCCGCTGTCTCCGTCTCTTTTGGGGCGAAGCCGATGTCTTTTTCGGAAGTGGCGTAGATGCGCACCTCTTGCAAATCAATGGCCTCGTCATCTGCGGCGCTTTGCGCCAGCACACAAGGCGCAGCGCAGGCCAGGGCGGCCGCCAGGGCCAGGGGCTTGAAGGAAGCTTGCATGAAGAAAAATGAGTCAGAAAGTAGTTTCGGAAAGCGCGGTTTGCGCAAAAGCGGTTTTTTCTGCCGCCTTTCACGCCGCCAAGAGCCGCGCGCTGGCCGCATGTATTCAGGAATGCTCTTCGTCAAAAATGTTTCAGGCTGAAAACGCGGGTGCGGGATGATACTGAAATCTATTCTTTTTCGCATGACCCACCTTGCGAAGGCGTTTTCTTGCGATCGCCCCGTTTGCCTTGCAGACCCAAACAGCGGCAAAAGGCCCCAAGCCTGCTCTAACCCTGGCCCAGCCAAGCGCGCAGGGTCTGGCGTCAGCTTCAGAGCCTGTCCTCAAACTCCAAATAAAAGAGTCAAAGGGCGCAGGCGCTACATGGCCTCAGACACGATGGGACTGCTGCTGACCGTGGTGGCGCCTTCAGCAGGCATTTAGGACAGAGTGGGTGCCAGGGCTTTGCCAGTGAGGCTGTTCTTACGCTTTGAGTGGCTGAAGCCCCATTTTGTGGATGGCGGCTGCACGGGCACGCTGATTGGATGGGTGCTGAGCATGTTTGGCTGGGACATGCAGGTGATCCAGCGCTGCCAGCAGCGCATCTTCAAGGTGCTTCCCAGGCGCTGGATTGTGGAAAGAACCTTCGCCTGGCGGAGTCAATCGAGAAGGCTCTCCAAGGACTACGAGGTCAGCGTGGTCTCGGCTGAAGCCTTCGTCAAGATCGCTTGCATCTGGCGAACAGGTGCCTAGAAAGCACTTGATGGCATTAAAAACAGGAGCGGATTTGAGAGGCTGAAAACGGCGTTTGCGCACGTTTTACTAGGACATCATGCTATGAATACGGGAGCTGATCAGGGGCGTTTCCTATTTCTCTCTTTGCCGCTTTTGACGCACAGGCGCTGTCTGGATACGGCGTGCGGCCTAAGCCTTGCTCCGTTCGCGGCAGCGAAAAAAGCGGTGTCAGGCCGCCAGCGGCCCATTCCGCGTTCGCGGCTTCTTTGAACAGGCTCTCAAAAGAGTGAATTCGGTGGGCTTGAAGCCTGGTTGCTGCTGCGCGTGCGAAAGAGACGCAGACGCCGCGATGAATCAAGGCGCAAAAAGAAGCAAAAAGAGCCTTCGCCCTTCCACGCCCGCGTCACTGGCCACGCTCTGGCGCGGCCAGCGTTTTGCCGCCCTCCTAAAATCGCCCGCCATTTCACGGCGCAAGCAGCTCCGCCTGGCAGGCACTGGCAACCGGGGCTTGCGCTTTCGGGTGGCGCGCCATTTACCTGCTTTGCCGCCCGCGCCGCTCAAGCGCCCCGATGACCTGACCGGAAAACCGTTTTTTTGTGACCTACGCCCAAGAAACCCGCCGCCGCCGCACCTTCGCCATCATCAGCCACCCGGACGCGGGCAAAACCACACTGACCGAAAAGCTGCTGCTGTTTTCGGGCGCGATTCAGATTGCCGGCAGCGTGAAGGCGCGCAAGGCCAGCCGCCACGCCACCAGCGACTGGATGGAAATTGAAAAGCAGCGCGGCATCTCGGTGGCTTCCAGCGTGATGCAAATGGCCTATCGCGACCACGTCATCAACTTGCTGGACACGCCCGGCCACAAGGATTTTTCGGAAGACACCTACCGCGTGCTCACCGCCGTGGACTCGGCGCTGATGGTGATTGACGCGGCCAACGGCGTGGAAGCGCAGACGCGCCGCCTGATTGAAGTCTGCCGCCAGCGCGACACGCCCATCATCACCTTCGTGAACAAGATGGACCGCGAAGTGCGCGAGCCGCTGGATTTGCTGGACGAAGTCGAGCGCGAGCTGGGCATGCCCTGCGTGCCCATGACCTGGCCCGTAGGGCAGGGCAAGTCCTTTGGCGGCATCATCAATTTGCGCACGCAGGCCATGACGGTGTTTGAAGCGGGCAGCGAGCGCCGCCCGCAAGACTTTGAAACCATTCCGTTAAGCGAAAGCGCCGCCTTGCGCGCGCGCTTTGGCAGCGCTTTCGACGACGCGCTGGAGAGCATGGAGCTGGCCGTGGGCGCATCGCCCGCCTGGAGCCACGAGGCTTTTCTGGCGGGCCGGCAAACGCCGGTGTTTTTTGGCTCGGGCGTGAACAACTTTGGCGTGATGGAAGTGCTGGACGCGCTGGTGGATCTGGCGCCGCCGCCGCGCCCGCGCGTGTCCACGCTCATCGTGAACCGCCAGCCGCAGGAAAAAACCGTCAATCCCGAAGACGCGGGCTTTGCCGGCGTGGTATTCAAGGTGCAGGCCAACATGGACGCCAACCACCGCGACCGCATCGCCTTCGTGCGCGTGGCCAGCGGCAAATACACCCCGGGCATGAAGATGAAAGTGCAGCGCACCGCCAAAGAGCTGCGCCCCACCAGCGTCGTCACCTTCATGAGCCAGCGCCGCGAAGCCGTGCAGGAAGCCTATGCGGGCGACATCATCGGCTTTACCACCCACGGCGGCGTGCAGCTGGGCGACACCATCACCGACGGCGCCAACCTGCAATTTACGGGCCTGCCCTTTTTTGCGCCCGAAATGTTCATGACCGTCGTGCTCAAAAACCCCTTGCGCGCCAAACAGTTGCAGCAGGGCCTGGCACAACTGGGCGAAGAAGGCGCCATTCAGGTTTTCAAGCCCGACGCAGGCGGCAACATGCTGCTGGGCGCCATCGGCCAGCTTCAGTTTGAAGTGGTGCAGCACCGCCTGAAAACCGAATACGACTGCGACGTGCGCCTGGAAGGCTGCCAATACACCGGCGCGCGCTGGATTACCGCAGACGACCCGGCCGATTTGCGCGCCTTCACCGACGCCTACCCCATGCGCATGGCGCACGACGCCGCCGACACCCTGGCCTACCTGTGCACCAGCCCTTATGACGTGCGCCTGGCGCAGGAGCGCTTTCCCAAAATACAGTTTCACCCGCTGAGGGAGCACGCGGGGCTGGCTTTGCAAGGCAGTCCGTCGTGAACATGAACACTGCTACCCCGGCACACCCTGCCAACAATTTTGACTTTGTCAGGATTGTGGCCGCCACCCTGGTGCTTTATAGCCACCAATATGCCCTGAGCGGGCAGATGGAGCCTTCATTTTTTGGGCTGCACAGTTTTGGCGGATTTGCCGTTCTCATATTTTTTGCCATCAGCGGCTATCTCGTCACCCAGAGCTGGTATTCGGATCCCAATATCCTGCGCTTCGCCCTGCGCCGCCTGCTGAGAATATGGCCTGCCCTGGCGGTTGTCGTTACGCTGACTGCCCTGGTATTGGGGCCTGTTGTTTCCAGCCTGCCGGCCGCTGATTACTACGCGCACGGCGGCACCTGGCAATATTTTCTGAATCTCCGTTTCATTGCCGTTTACATACTGCCGGAGGCTTTTGTAAAAAATCCGTATCCGCTAGGCGTCAATGGATCGATATGGACCATCCCCATCGAGGTTCTCTGCTATCTTGTTCTGGCGGTCTGTGGCCTGGCCGGACTGCTGAAAAAGAAAACCATCTGGCTGGCGGCCATTGTTATTTACCTGGCATGGTATCTTGCCCAAAGCAGCCCGGACTTGTATCACAGCATTCATCAGAAACGGGAAATGGGAGCCTATTTCCTGTCCGGATCTGCCCTTTACGTTTTGCGTGAGTATTGGCAAAAACGCCCCTGGACCTGGCTGGCGGCGCTTGCCTTGCTGGCTGGCGGCTTGCTGCTTGCAAAAATGCGCTACACGGCGCTGCTTGCTTTCATGCCCTACGCTGTCATCAGCCTCGGCACTGCCAGTACGCCATTCATCCGCCGGTTTGGGCGCTATGGCGACTTTTCCTACGGAATTTATCTTTTCGCTTTTCCGGTGCAGCAAACAGTCATCATGTGCCTGTACCCGGAATATGGATTCTTGACTGCCATGATGCTTTCGATGGCGATAACGGCTGGCCTGGCATTCCTGTCCTGGCATCTTGTGGAAAAACCTGCCCTGAGGTTCAAGCCAAGCAAAAATACCATGAGCAATACGCGCTTTTGTCTTCCCGAAAGAATCAATTTCTACGCTTTATATCTGGCCCTGTTTGCGGTATATTTTTCCTATCTGCTCATTTTTTGGCCCGGCATTCTTGGGGAAGACTCTCTGGCCATCCTGCTGGAAGTCGAGAGCAACCGGGAATTCCAGTCGGGAAAGCCAATATTTTGGTACCTGTTCGTCAATTCATTCTACAAGCCATTCAATCTGGTTGAAATTCCGGTCATTGTCCAGATATTGGTGGCGACGGCTATTCTGGCAAGGATTCTGACTTATGTCTACAATGAGAATGGGAAAAAACCATTTTTTATTCTACTGGTATTCGTCGCCCTGGCTCCGCACCTCGTATTTTATACAACGAGTCTATATTCTGATGGCATTTATGCGTGCGCCCTGGTAGGCCTCTTGTTTGAGACATGGATATGCCTTAGGAACAAAACTGTCTCAAGGATGTCCTTCTTCATTCTGTTCATATCTATTCCTTTTGCGATTTTTGCGCGCCCCAATGGAATCATCAATATCATTGCGCTAGTCGTTCTGGCGGCTGTCATCCGCATTCCAAAACAGCGATTGGGACTGGCAGCCGTCTCACTGGTCTGGGTAACGGTCGCCTTTTATGGGGTTGCTAATCACAAGCACAAAACGCCTATAGGAACGGTGTATCCCGTCGCCCTGTTTGAAACCGTCAATTTCCTTCAGCCTCATGCAATGGGTCTTTATCCTCCGCGAGTTTCTGCTCCGGCCATTCAGGCTCTGGAAAGCGTCGCCCCTTTGGACCTCATCATCAAATATTACGACAGGGATTACTGGGATCCTCTGATATTTTTTCCGCAGGGGCCAGCTCTTGCATCCATGGAGAAATCGCAGCAGGACATTCTCATCAGCGAATTTTTCAGGCATAATCTATGGAGGAATATTCCGGCTTTCATGTCGAGCCGCGTGAATATATTTCTTGTTTCGGCCTTCGCCCAGGGCGGTTTCCCCGGCCCTACATATGCCAAAAACGTTCTCGAAAAAACGAAATCCGAATCAATCTACAGGAGATGGGGTCTTGAAAGGGCCGAAAAAGCGCTGATGGCCATTCATGATGCCAGCTTTGAAAACAGGTGGCTATTATGGTCGCCATTGCCGGGAATCATTCTTCTGCTCTTCGTGACTCTGCGTGCTTTCAACAGAAGAGATCTGCCCGCGCTGACTGTCTGTGGAATTCTTCTGCTCCAGCTGTCGGCCGTGTTTTTCTTTTCCATCGCGGGGGAGTATCGCTATCTCCTCGGCTTTTTTGCTTCACCGCTGGCGCTGCTCCCAATTTACAGAGAAATCAGGAAAAGCGACGAAAAATGAATTTCACGACGATCTTGCTAACGCTGAGCTGTGTTATTGGCATCGCAATTGGACAGATATTATTCAAGCAGGCGGCGCTTGCTATTTCCACGCCCGTTACGCTGCATGGCATGCTTGCCAATATTTGGATATGGTTATCTCTTTCCCTCTACGGCGCCACCACCTTGCTCTGGATCTGGGTTCTGAGACAGGCGCCGCTGCATTTGGCTTATCCTTTCATGGGACTGGCTTTTTTACTGGTTCCTGTGTTTGCGCGCATTTTCCTGAATGAGCCGCTTTCTCTCCAGACCATTGGCGGCGGCATATTGATTATGCTGGGCATTGCGTTGGCGTCTGCTGGCGCACATCACTGAAATGACGAAAATTGCTGTTGCCATACCTTGCTACAAGGTCAGAAAGCATATTCTGGATGTCATATCCAGAATACCAGCCAGCGTTCAAAGAATATACGTCGTGGATGACAAGTGCCCTGAAGAGAGCGGCTTGCTGGTCCAGCAGGATTGCACTGATCCGCGCATTCATGTCATCTTCCATGAAAGCAACCAGGGCGTGGGCGGAGCCATTCGCTCCGCCTACAAAAAAGCGCTTGACGATGGCATGGATATCATTGTCAAGGTGGATGGTGATGGACAGATGGATCCTTCGCTGATTCCGCTTTTCACGACGCCTATTGAAAAAAGACATGCCGATTACACGAAAGGCAATCGTTTCTTCCAGCCAGCATCCTTGCGGCAAATGCCTGCCATCAGGCTGATCGGCAATGCGGCCCTGTCAATCATCAATAAATTTAGCTCGGGATACTGGTCCATCATGGATCCGACCAATGGCTATACGGCTATTCATGTACATGTGTTGCGGGAGCTGCCTCTGGATGACCTGGAAAGAAGATATTTCTTCGAAAGCGATATGCTGTATCAGCTGAGCCTGGTTCGAGCTGTCGTTCATGATGTTCCGATGAATGCTGTTTATGCGGATGAAAAATCAAATCTGAAGATTACAAAAGTATTGCCGGAGTTCGCTGTCAAGCATGCCATCCGGTTTTTCAAGCGCTATGCCTACCAGTATTTGCTGCGTGATTTCAATATTGGCAGCCTTTATAGCATCAGCGGTATGTTGATGCTGATATCTGGCGCAGGTTTTGGCATTTATGGCTGGCTGCAAAGCGTGGCTACGGATGTGCCAGCAACCAGCGGAACCGTGATGCTGGCAGCATTGCCGATCATCATTGGCATTCAGTTCATCATCGCTTTTTTGCATCATGACGTGAGCAGGGAGCCGGTGACTCCGCTTTTGGCGGACTTGCCGGACGCCGCGCGCTTATGAAATGATTGCCTACAATCAGGCTCATGCCAGCCCGTGTGTTTTTGCAACCGGACTTCAAACCTCGTTTTAATGAACCACATCCGGAATTTTTCCATCATCGCCCACATTGACCACGGCAAATCCACGCTGGCCGACCGGCTGATTGCGCGTTGCGGCGGGCTTTCCGAGCGTGAAATGAGCGAGCAGGTGCTCGATTCAATGGACATCGAGAAAGAGCGCGGCATCACCATCAAGGCGCAAACGGCGGCTTTGCGTTATGCAGCGCGTGATGGCAGGGTTTACAACCTCAATCTGATCGATACGCCGGGACATGTGGATTTCTCTTATGAGGTGTCACGTTCACTATCAGCCTGCGAAGGTGCGCTGCTGGTGGTGGACGCCAGCCAGGGCGTGGAAGCGCAGACGGTGGCCAATTGCTACACCGCGCTGGATCTGGGCGTGGAGGTGCTGCCCGTGCTCAACAAAATGGATTTGCCGCAGGCAGACCCGGAAAACGCCAAGGCCGAAATTGAGGATGTGATCGGCATTGATGCCAGTGAAGCAGTGGCGATTTCAGCCAAAACCGGCATGGGCATTGACGATGTGCTGGAGCAAATCGTGGCCAAAGTGCCACCGCCGCGCGGCAAGGCGGATGCGCCCTTGCGGGCCATGATCATTGACAGCTGGTTTGACGCCTACGTGGGCGTGGTGATGCTGGTGCGCGTGGTCGATGGCCGCCTGCAAAAAGGCGAGCGCATCAGGATGATGGCCACGGGCGCGGCGTATGAAGCCAACAACCTGGGCGTGTTCACGCCTGCGCAGCAGCCGCGCGAGGCGCTGGAAGCGGGCGAAGTGGGCTACGTCATCGCGGGCATCAAGGAGCTGAAAGCGGCCAAGGTGGGCGACACCATCACGCTGGAGAAAAAGCTGCCCAACAACCTGGGGCCTGCCAGCGATCCGCTGCCGGGCTTCAAGGAAATCCAGCCGCAGGTTTTCGCGGGCCTGTATCCCACGGAAGCCAACCAGTACGACGCCTTGCGCGACAGCCTGGAGAAACTCCAGCTCAACGATGCCAGCCTGCACTTTGAGCCGGAGGTGTCGCAGGCGCTGGGTTTTGGCTTTCGCTGCGGTTTTCTGGGGCTGCTGCACATGGAAATCGTGCAAGAGAGGCTGGAGCGCGAATTCGACCAGGACCTGATTACCACCGCGCCCAGCGTAGTGTATGAAGTGCAAAAGGCCGATGGCGAAGTCATTCAGGTGGAAAACCCGTCCAAAATGCCTGACCAGGGGCGCATCCAGGAAATTCGCGAGCCGATTGTGACCGTGCATTTGTACATGCCGCAAGATTATGTCGGGCCCGTGATGACGCTGGCGAATCAGAAGCGCGGCGTGCAAATCAACATGCAATATCACGGCAGGCAAGTCATGCTGACTTATGAAATGCCGCTGGGCGAGATTGTGCTGGATTTTTTCGACAAGCTCAAATCGGTCAGCCGGGGTTATGCGTCGATGGATTATGAATTCAAGGAATACCGGCCGTCAGACGTGGTGAAGGTGGATATTTTGCTCAATGGCGACAAGGTGGACGCTCTGTCGATTATCGTGCACCGCAGCCAGGCGCAGTTTCGCGGCAGGGCGGTGGCGGCCAAAATGCGCGAAATCATTGCGCGTCAGCAGTTTGACGTGGCCATTCAGGCCGCGATTGGCGCCAACATCATCGCGCGTGAAAATATCAAGGCGCTGCGCAAGAATGTGCTGGCCAAATGCTATGGCGGCGACATTACCCGCAAGCGCAAGCTGCTTGAAAAGCAGAAAGCAGGTAAAAAACGCATGAAACAGATTGGTTCGGTCGAAGTGCCGCAAGAAGCATTTCTGGCCATTTTGCAGGTGGAGGAATAATGCCTGCATTGACTGCATTCATATTGGCCGCTCTTGCCGGCTATTGCGTTGCCTGGTATGCGGGTTATATCGAAGGCAATTTCCCATTGCTGCTGCTCGTGGCCACCGTGATCACGGGGGCGTACTGGCTGGCCGAGCGCTTTTTCTTTCTGCCTAGGCGCCGCGCCGCTGCTTCCGCGCTTGAGGCGCGGCACGATGCGCGCCGCGCCGAGCTGGCCGCGCAAGGCATCAGCCAAGTGGATGCCGATATCAGCGAGGCCCGCGAGCGCCTGCTGTCGCAGCCTTGGTGGCTGGATTGGACGGCCGGGCTTTTCCCCATTATTCTGGCGGTTTTTCTTTTGCGCTCCTTCGTGTTTGAGCCATTCCGGATTCCTTCCGGGTCAATGATTCCCACGTTGCGCATTGACGATCTGATTCTGGTCAATAAATTCACTTATGGCATTCGTCTGCCCGTATTCAACACGCGAGTGACGCAGGGCAATCCCATTCAGCGTGGAGATGTTGTCGTTTTTCATTATCCCTTGCAGCCCAGCCTGGATTACATCAAGCGCGTCGTGGGTTTGCCAGGCGATGAAGTGACCTATTTGAACAAGCAGATTACGGTCAATGGGCAGCCTGTGCCGCAGACGCCGGATGGAGAGTTTCTGGATAAATCCACCGTGCAGTATTTCCGCCAGATGCAGGAAACGCCAGCGCCAGGCAAGCAACACAGCATCATTGTGGATGACCCAGCGCCCCACCCTGATCCCCAGCGTCACGCAGTTTCCCCATCGTGATTTGTGCCAATACAGCATCGAAGGCGTGCGCTGCAAGGTGCCGCCCGGCCACTACTTCATGATGGGCGATAACCGTGACAATTCCCTGGATTCACGGTACTGGGGTTTCGTGCCCGATGACTATATTGTCGGCAAGGCGTTTTTTGTGTGGATGAATATCGGCGATCTGAGCCGGATCGGATTTTTCAACTAAGGGATGGGAATCATCATGTCTTCACTTCGTAAACAACGCGGGCTTACTCTGATCAGCCTGATTATTCTGGCCGTTTTGCTGGGCTTGCTATTCATTGTGGGATCGCAAGTCGTGCCCACGGTCACTGAATTCATGAGCATCAAGAAAGCGGTCAAGACCGCTGTCACCAATGGCGGCAATCCAGCCGAGATTCGCGCAGCCTTTGACAGATCGGCGGAAGTGAACTACATTGAAACGATTTCAGGGAAAGACCTTCAAATCACGCAGAGCAACGGAAAAACCATTGCAAGTTTTGCGTATGAAAAGGAGATTCATCTGGCTGGCCCCGCCTACCTTCTTCTGAAATACGAAGGTTCGACAAGCAGCTCCGGCTATTGACTTCACCAGTCCATGAACTCTTTCGAGGCCCTGCAAACCCGCCTGGGTCACCATTTCACGCAACCCGCCTTGCTGCAACGCGCCCTGACGCATCGCAGTTTTGGCGCGGATCACAACGAGCGTCTGGAATACCTGGGCGATGCCGTGCTGGATTTGGTCGTAGCGCATTGGCTGTACGAGGCGCTGGCGCGCCAGCCTGAAGGGGATTTGTCGCGTGTGCGGGCCAATCTGGTCAAGCAAGACACGTTGCACCGACTGGCTGTGGAATTGGGCCTGCCTGACATGCTGCGTCTGAGCAGCGGCGAGCGCCGCGCGGGCGGCCAGCAGCGCCCTTCCATTCTGGCGGACGCTCTGGAAGCCGTGATCGGCGCGGTTTATCTGGATGGCGGCTACGCCACGGCCAATGCCTTGGTGCGCAGCCTGTTCTCGGGGTTGGAAATCACGCCGCAGATGCAGGCGGCGGCCAAAGATGCCAAAACGGCCTTGCAGGAATGGCTCCAGGCCAGGCATTTGCCAGTGCCAGACTACGCCGTTACCCGCATTGCGGGCGCAGCGCATCAGCAAACGTTTGAAGTGAGCTGCCATGTGCAGGCGCTGGCGCTGACAGCGCATGGCCGGGGCGGATCGCGCCGCATGGCGGAGCAGGCCGCCGCCGCCGCCATGCTTGAGAAACTTCAGGCCTCGCCGCCGCCGAAATCGCCGAAACCAGGCAAGCCGTCTGCCTGCGGCTTTCTCTCCAGCTCCAAACGGCCCCCTGGCGGGCCTGAAAACACCCATGACTGAAAGCGCTTCCGAATCTGCGCCTGCTTCTTCCGGGCCTTCCCGGCAGCATTGCGGCCTGATCGCCATCGTCGGCCGCCCCAATGTCGGCAAATCGACTTTGCTCAATGCGCTGGTGGGGCAAAAAATCAGCATCACCAGCCGCAAGGCGCAGACCACGCGCCACCGCATCACAGGCATTCGCACCCTGCCCGATGGGCAAGGCGGCGGCACGCAATTCGTGTTCGTGGACACGCCAGGCTTTCAAACGCGCCACACGGCCGCGCTGAACAAATCGCTCAATAAAACCGTAATGGGCGCTCTCGATGGCGTGGACTTGGTGCTGTTCGTGGTGGAAGCAGGCAAATTCAGCCTGGCCGATGCCAAAGTGCTCGCCCTCATGCCCAAGGGCGCGCCTGTCATTCTGGTGGCCAACAAGCTTGACGCCGTGCACCGCCGCGCCGAAGTGGCGCACTGGCTGCGCGACATGCAGGAGCGCCACGCCTTCGCCGAATACGTGCCCATGTCGGCCAAGAACCCGCAGGAGGTCGCCCGCCTGCTGGACATCTGCGCGCCCTACCTGCCAGAGCAGCCCTGGTGGCACGATGCGGACGATCTGACCGACCGCAGCGAAAAATTCCTGGCGGGTGAAATCGTGCGCGAGAAGCTGTTCCGCCTGACGGGAGACGAGCTGCCCTACACCTCCACCGTCGTTGTGGAAAAGTTCGACGAAGAAAAAAGCCGCCAATACGGGCGGCTGGTGCGCATTGCCGCCACGATCGTGGTGGAGCGCGACAGCCACAAGGCCATGATCATTGGCGAGAGCGGCCAGCGCCTCAAGCGCATAGGCACCGAAGCGCGGCTGGAGCTGGAAAAGCTGCTGGGCTGCAAGGTGTTCATCGAACTCTGGATCAAAGTCCGCTCCGGCTGGGCTGATGACGAGGCGCGCGTGCGCAGCTTTGGCTACGAATAAAGCGCCGCCAGCGCCACAAAAGCCGCAAGGCCCAGGCAGCCTGACAACCTGATCGCAATCTGCCTGTTGCAGACGTGTGGGCGTCCAAAGCGCGGCGCAAAGCGCTCGCAGAAAAAAGCGGCTTCATCCGCATGCGCGTCCCTGCCGCAGGCCGCCGCTTCAGGCGGCAAGACTTGGCCCCGCCCATGCGGATTTCTTGAGCGCCCCCGCCAGCCCTTTCAACGCACTATTTCGCTCCTCTAACCATAGCATGATATCCTAGTGCAGAAAGCGCAGAACGGCATTCATTACCCCTCAAATCAGCTCCTGTTTTTGATATTTCCCGGTCAGGGCCTGCGGAGCGCCGCCCGCCGCGCCTGACCCCGCCGCCTCAATTTGGCTCGCGGCCTGCCGGACCGATGCGGAGCATGCGCTGAACATGCGGGCGCTCAACAGCGCGGGCCGCAAGCCCAGCCAGGCGCGGGCGCTTGGCACCCGCCCTTGCCCGCAGGCGGCGAATGGCAAGGGCGACAATCCCCGCTTTTCCGGTTTCCGTGCGGCTGCTGGCCGCGCTCCGCCGTGGCGCGGGGCCGCTTGTTTCCTGTTTTTTTTCCTCTCTACCCATGTCTGCCCAGCCTTTTGTCCACCTTCGTCTGCATTCCGAGTTTTCCGTGGTGGACGGCACCTTGCGCATCGACGAGGCCGTGAAGCTGGCGGCCCGAAGCGCCCAGCCCGCGCTGGCGGTGACGGACCTGAACAACATGTTCGGCGCCGTCAAGCTCTACAAGGCCGCGCGCGGCAAGGGCGTGCAGCCCATTCTGGGCGCGGAAGTCACGCTGGAAGGGCTGGGCGAGGACAAAAGCGCGCTGTCGCGCGTGCTGCTGCTGGCGCAAAACCATGCTGGCTATCTGAATTTGTCGGAATTGCTGGCGCGCGCGTGGACGCAAGGCGCGGCCAGCGGGCAGGCGGTGGCGCGCTGGCCGTGGCTGCAAGAGCTGTCGGGCGGCCTCATCTTGCTGTCAGGCGCGCAGGCCGGGCCGGTGGGGCAGGCGCTGGTGCAAGGCGATGCGGCGCGCGCGGGCAAGCTGGCCCTGCAATTGGCGGGCGTGTTTGCGCACCGCTTTTATCTGGAGCTGCAACGCGCGGGCCGCGCCGATGACGAGGCGCACGTGCGCGCCGCCGTGCGCCTGGCTGCCCGGCTGCGGCTGCCGGTGGTGGCCACGCACCCCATTCAGTTTGCGGCGGCGGGCGACTTCGAGGCGCACGAAGCGCGCGTGTGCATTGCCGAAGGGCAGATGCTGGGCGACCAAAGCCGCGTGCGGCGCTTCACGCCGCAGCAGCACTTCAAAACCAGCGAGGAAATGCAGGCGCTGTTTGCCGATGTGCCTTCGGCGCTGGCCAACACGGCTGAAATCGCCCGCCGCTGCTGCCTGGAGCTGACGCTGGGCCAGCCGCGCCTGCCGGACTTTCCGGTGCCTGCGGGCCACACCATCGAGAGCTACTTCCGCCAGGCTTCGCTGGACGGGCTGCAAGAGCGCCTGCGCCTGCGCTTTCCCGACGAGGCCGAGCGCGAAAAGCGCCGCCCCGAATATCTGGAGCGGCTAGAGTTCGAGCTGGACACCATTTTGAAAATGGGCTTTCCGGGCTACTTCCTCATCGTGGGCGACTTCATCAACTGGGCCAAGCACAACGGCTGCCCCGTGGGGCCGGGGCGCGGCTCCGGCGCTGGCTCGCTGGTGGCCTACGCGCTGAAGATCACCGATCTGGACCCGCTGCAATACAAGCTGCTGTTCGAGCGCTTTCTGAACCCCGAGCGCGTGTCCATGCCCGACTTTGACGTGGACTTTTGCCAGGCCAACCGCGACCGCGTGATTGACTACGTGAAAGGCAAATACGGGCGCGAAGCCGTCAGCCAGATCGCCACCTTCGGCACCATGGCCGCGCGCGCCGCCATCCGTGACGTGGGGCGCGTGCTGGACATGAGCTACAGCTTTTGCGACAGCATCAGCAAACTCATTCCCAACAAGCCGGGCAAGCCCGTCAGCTTGCAATACCCGCCCGCCGGCCTGAGCGAGGCCGAGCGCGAGAAATACGCCATAGCCGCCGAGCCGCTGCTGCGCGAGCGCATCGAGCAAGACGAAGAGGTGAAAACCCTGGTGGAAATGGCGCAAAAGCTCGAGGGCCTGACGCGCAACATCGGCATGCACGCGGGCGGCGTGCTCATCGCCCCCGGCAAGCTCACCGACTTTTGCCCGCTCTACCAGCAGCCCGGCAGCGACTCGGCCGTGAGCCAGTACGACAAAGACGACGTGGAAGCCGTCGGCCTGGTCAAGTTCGACTTTCTGGGCCTGGCCACGCTCACCATTTTGGAAATCGCGCGCGAACTCATCGTGCAGCGCCACCCCGGCCAGCAAGCCTTCGCCTACGAAAACATACCGCTGGACGACAAAGCCACCTACCAGCTTTTCCAGCAAGGCCGCACCGAAGCCGTGTTCCAGTTTGAAAGCCGGGGCATGCAGGGCATGCTGCGCGACGCCCAGCCCTCGCGGCTGGAAGACCTGATTGCCCTGAACGCCCTCTACCGCCCGGGGCCGATGGACCTGATTCCCAGCTTCATCAGCCGCAAGCACGGCAAAGAGCCGGTCATCTACCCCCACCCGCTGCTCGAAGGCGTGCTCAGCGAAACCTACGGCGTCATGGTTTATCAGGAGCAGGTGATGCAAAGCGCCCAGATTCTGGGCGGCTACAGCCTGGGCGGCGCCGACTTGCTGCGCCGCGCCATGGGCAAGAAAAAAGCGGAAGAAATGGCCCGCCACCGCCTCATCTTCCGCGAAGGCGCGGCCCAAAAAGGCATCAGCGAAGACAAGGCCGACGAAGTCTTTGACCTCATGGAAAAGTTCGCCGGCTACGGCTTCAACAAAAGCCACGCCGCCGCCTACTCGCTGCTGGCCTATCACACCGCTTGGCTGAAAGTGCACTACAGCGCCGAATTCTTCTGCGCCAACATGACGGTGGAAATGGACAACACCGACAAGCTGCGGGCGCTGCATGAAGACGCGCTGCGCGAGGGCCTGGCCTTTGAGCCGCCCGACATCAACCGGGGCGGCTACCGCTTCGAGCCGGTCAGCGACAAACTCATCCGCTACGGCCTGGGCGCCATCAAGGGCACCGGCCAGCAGGCCATCGAGGCCATCGTCGCCGCCCGAGAAGGCCGGGGCGAAGGCTTTGCGGGCGGCGAAAACGGGCCGTTTGCCAGCTTCTTCGACTTTTGCCGCCGCATCGACCGCACGCGCGTGAACAAACGCACCGTCGAAGCCCTCATCCGCGCCGGCGCGTTCGACACCCTCCAGCAAAACCGCGCCGCGCTCATTGCCGCGCTCGACGTGGCCTGGGACTACGCCGCCGCCTGCGAAGCCAACGCCCACCAGGGCGGCCTGTTCGACGCCCTGGGCGACGGCCCCGGCGCCAGCAGCGAGGAGCCGCCCCTGCCCGCCGTCACGCCCTGGGGCGTGAAAGAGCGCCTGCTGGAAGAAAAAACCGCCATCGGCTTTTACCTCTCGGGCCACTTGTTCGACGCTGCCGGGCCGGAAGTGCGCCAGTTCGTGCGCCGCGACCTGGCCAGCCTGCAAGAAAGCCGCGAGCCGCAGCTCATCGCCGGCATCATCAGCGGCCTGCGCGTCATCAACGGCCAGCGCGGCAAGCTTGCCCTTTTCAGGCTGGAAGACCCAAGCGCCGCCATCGAAGCCCGCGTGGAAGAAGCCCTGCTCAGCCAGCACGCCGCCAGCCTGAAAGACGACGAACTCGTCATCGCCCTGGGCCGCGTGCAGCCCGACCGCTTTTCCGGCGGCAACCAGGTCACGCTCACGCAAATCTGGCCTCTGCCGGCCGCCCGCTGCCGTTTCGGCAAATACCTGCGCGTGGCCGTCGGCCCCACCCCGCCCAATGTGCGCCGCCTGCTCCATGAATACCCGCCGCAGACCGAAGAAACCGAACACGGCCTGCTGGAGCGCGGCCTGAGCGTGCGCCTGGCCGTGGAGCGGCGCGGCCAGGATGCCGAAGGCCGCCCCATCGGCGCCATCGCCCAGTTCGAGCTGCCCGAAACGGCCCGCACCTGGCCCACCGACGAAGCCCTTGCAGCCTGGCGCGCCGAAGCGGGCGAAGGGCAGGCGGCTGTGGTGTACGAATAGGCTGTCTGTCAATGAAAAAAACGGCTATTTCAATTCATCAGATCGCCAGGCGCCACGCCATGCACAAATGACGAGGCCACGAAATCACCAAGCCAGTTCAAATATATTCAAAAATATTGTCTCGACATGTTCATAATTGTACAGAACATTCTCGCTTTAATTTATGTTGTGGATAATATGAAAATCATTATCTCCAATAGGAAAAGGTTGCCTGGGTGATAGGTTGCGGAATCAGCTTTGATACATGAAAGAAGAATCAAGCCTGGAGATGCTGCTGTTTCAGGCCATGCAGCTCTATGAAGTGCAAACGCTGGAGCCGTTCCTGGCTGACCCTGATTGGCGCGTGAGGCGTCAAGCCGCCATGAAGATTCAGCTGCATGGCGGCGCATGGGGCTTCAACCTGGCCAAGCGCTTGCGTCAGTCTGCGAAACCCGTGCTGCGAGGCATGAGCATGTTCCTGCTTGGTCAAATGAAAGGCGGAAATCCGCCTTTTGTGCAGCAGGGACTGCCATTGCTGATAGATGCGCTCGAAAATGACCCATCACCTTATGTCAGGAATGAAGCGGCAGCCGCTCTAGGGCACATTGACGCGCCCGAATCCATTAAAGCTCTCGTCAAGGCTTCAACGGATCCATTCGATGAAGTCAGGGCATCAACGGCCTTTGCGCTGAATAACAGCGCATTGAAAAACCATCCTCTTGTGCAAAAGGCGTTGAAACGCCTGCGGCGCGATAGATCGAAATCCGTCAGATATTGGTCGGAAGATGACAGTTCTGTTGATTAATCAGGTCCGCAAGATATTCAGGCGTTTTTGGCTGGAAATCGTCTTTGAAAAAGCATTTACGGCTTGTGCTCAAAGCCGCTCAATGGCCCGCAGCAGCTCATCCACCTGCTGCGCCGTGGTGGCCCAGCTGGTGCAGTAGCGCGCCACGTGGCGGCCGTCCAGCTCCTCCCAGTCGGCAAAGCCGAATTCGCGCACGAAATAGTCCGCCTGCTGGCGCTCAAGAATGGGAAATTGCTGGTTCGTGTTCGATTCGCCGTGAAAGGCCACGCCCTTGGCCTCGAATGCCTGGCGGATGCGCCGCGCGTGCGCCAGAGCGCCGTGGCAAATGCGCGTGTAAAGGCCGCCGGTGAACAGCGTGTCGAACTGAAGGCCCAGCAGCCGCCCTTTGGCGAGCAGGGCGCCGCGCTGCTTCATCAGGGCGCGAAAGTGCGGCTTGAAGGCGTCGTTGCAAATCACCACGGCTTCGCCAAACAGCGCCCCGCATTTGGTGCCGCCAATGTAGAACACGTCGCACAGCCCGGCCAGGTCAGGCAGCGTGATGTCGCTGACCTGCGCGTGCAGCGCGTAGCCCAGCCGCGCGCCATCCACGAACAGCGCCAGCCCGTGCTCGCGGCAGGCCTGGGAGATGGCCTGCAATTCGGCCTTGGCATACGCCGTGCCCAGCTCGCTGGGGTGCGAGATGTAGACCATGCCCGGCTGCACCAGGTGCTCTTGCGCCGGGTTTGTTTGGTAGTAGCGCGCGTATTCATGCACTTGCCGCGCGGTGAGCTTGCCGTCGGTGCTGCGCAGGGTCAGCACCTTGTGGCCGCCCGCTTCAATGGCGCCGGTTTCGTGCGTGGCCACATGCCCGGTTTCGGCGGCGATCACGCCCTGCCAGGGCCGCAGGATGCTGGCGATGACGGCGGCGTTGGTTTGTGTGCCGCCCACCAGAAAGTGCACATCGGCCCGCTCGTCATGCACGGCGGCGTGGATTTTTTCGCGCGCGCTTTCGCTATACGGGTCCAGCCCGTAGCCTGCGGTTTGCTCCAGATTGGTGGCCGCCAGCCGTTCCATGATGGCCGGATGGCATCCGGCCAGGTAGTCATTCCCAAAAAACGCCACGGGTTTCCTTGCAAAAAAGGGCGGATTATCCATCATCGCCCTTCTTGCCAAATATCACATGGCGATAAAAATTTGCCGTCAAATCGATAAATTTGGCTGGCTTGTAAAAGCGCAGGCAAAATTTAAATTGCCAATCTTAGAGCGATCGCTTTGACGGGCTGGCGGCTTGTATTTGGAATCGGGATTTATAAATTCAAAACCGAGCCAGGCTGCGCGCTAAATTTATTCATCCAAAAAATATATCACGCCGTCGACGACCACTCCGCCCGCTTTTCCTTCGCTAGTGGGCGGAATGTAAAAAAAGCTATGTCGCTGCGTCCGTCCGTCGTCGTATCTGAGCGTGAGTTCACCGCTATCCAGCGTATATGAGCCCGTGCTACTGCTAGATCTTGTTCCGCCGCCGCCCACATTGCTCATGGCGGCGGAGGAGTAGGCCCAACTGCCGTCCCTGAAGCGGCCTTTGCCGTCGAAGTCATAGTACCCGCTCACGCCTCCGCCAACGACGTCCAAATCGCCCGAGGCGTTGTAAACGGACATGGAGCCAACGGAGGTGAATGAGTAGCTGCCCTTTGGCACCTCATTCAAGATTTGAGCGTTAAAGAGATGGTATCCGCCGTCGCTCAACAAAAACGTGCAATCCGCATTCTCGCAGCTATATGTGCTTTGCTCGCCGTCGTTGGCGGTTCGTACGATTTTTTTGCCGTCTTTTTTATACGTGCCGTCGATGCGCGTGCGCCAGTCGGGCTTTTCTAAACGGCTCGCGTAAGTGCCGTCGTCGCGCAGATAAAAGGATATGTCAGTATTGGTGTTTATGAAGAGCCACTTGCCTGCAAACACGCCCGTGCCTTTTTTGGTGGCTTTTGCGTCGCTGTGTTTTACGCCAGGGTCTTTTGCGTTTGCTGCTTGATTTGCGCTTGAGCTTGATCTGGCTTGCACTGAGCCGCTTGAACTTGCCCCGCCTGCCCGTTTTTTGAAGGTGAATACGAGGTCATTGTCCGCCTGCCTGTATTCGAGCGTGTCGCCCTTTAATCTAAATTCGCCCGCATCTTTATCGAGCGCGTATCTGCCGCTGCCAAGGCTCTGATAGCCGCTGCTTCCCGCGCCCGTCTTGCACGAGCCGTCGGAATTTGCCGCCACAATGCTAACAGTCGCTTTGCCGCCCGCAATCTGAAAAAACGAATCTTCAAAGCACTTTTGGCCCGCCGTTTTGAACGTCTGCCCCTGCGTCGTAACGGAGACGACGTCCCATCTGCCTTCAAGCTCACCCCCGCTTTGCGGCTTGGCGCCATTCATATTGAATTGAGCCTGATTTGTTGCGACGCCTGTGGAGTTGGCCGCATCTTTTTTGAAGCCGAAAACTATAAATTTTCCTCCGTCCAAGGGCTGCTTTAGCTTGAGTTCATCGCCATTTATCCAAAACTCACCCGCATCCGCGCCGTTTGCGATGAGAGCGTATCTGCCGCCGCCAAGGCTTTTATATTCGTAGCTTTGTTTGCCGCTTTTGCACGAGCCGCCGCTTGAATCGCTGAGCGTGAATCTTGCGACGTCGCCGTTGATTTCAAAAAACGAATCCTCCAGGCATTTTTGCCCCGCCGTTTGCATGCTCTGCCCGTTTAATTCGGCTGAGATTATGTTCCATCGACTCTGTAGTTCGCTTGCGTATAAATTTGGCCCGCAAATTCCGGCAAGAACGCATGCAGCAAAGATCTTAGATTTAACCATGAGTTTCCTTTCGAGCGTATTTTGCGAAACCGCTGCATCATGCGGTTTCTGATTGGGTCTGCAAAGTCATAAAAGCTTTCATGACCGCGGGCCTAGCGATAAACGTCGCCGTCGATGATCGCCATGGCCTTCTTGTCTTTGCCGAGCGGCGGAGTGTAGAAAAAGCTGTGGCGCAGGGTCGTACCGTCGTCGTATTTGAGTGTGAGTTCGCCTTGATCGAGCGTGTATGAACCCTCGTCGCTGCGCGATTTTGAGCTGCCTCCGCCTATGCCGCCGCCCGCCGTGCCCGAGCTTGCCGTAGCGTATGACGATCCGCCCGAGCTAAAGCGCCCTTTGCCGTCGAAGCAGTAGTACCCGCTCACGCCTACGCTTACGGTATCGCTGCCGCCCGACCAGTCGTGCAGGGACGATGAGCTGGCCTTTCGAAACGAGAAACAGTCTTTTGGCATTTCGCTGGCGATTTTGGCTTGAAACATATAATATCCCGTGCCGATCGAGTTCCACAAAAAGGTGCAGTCGTCATTTTCGCAATGGTAGCTCGTGTCATAATCGTCGTTGCTGGTTATCGTTAGTATGCCGTCCTTGACCTTGTATGTGCCGTCGATGCGCGTGCGCCAGTCGGGTTTTTCTAAACGGCTCGCGTAGGTGCCGTCGTCGCGCAGATAAAAGGAATAATCCTCACTCGTGTTTTGCAGCATATTGAATTTCGTTCCGCCGAATACTCCCGAGCCTTTTTTGTCCGCTCCCGCGTCGCTATGCCTTACGCCAGGGTCTTTTACGGGATTGCTTGAGCTGGATTTGGTTTGCACCGGATTTGCGCCAGACCCTGCCTGTGCCGCGCTTTTTTTAAAGACGAATACAACCTCTTGCCCGGCGACGGCCTGCTTGTATTCGAGCATGCCGCCCTTTAGCCAAAACTCGCCCAGCCCTTTAGTGCTCAGCGCGTATTTTCCGCCGCCTAGGCTTTTGTGGCCGCTTTTACCTGCGCTACGGTTGCACGAGCCGTCAGGATTTGATCCCACGATTCCGACCGTTGCTTCATCGCCCGAAATTTCAAAAAACGAATCGCCAAAGCACTTTTGTCCCGCGACTTGAAAGTTCTGCCCCTGCGCTTTTAGCGAAACCAGCTCCCATCTGCCCTCCAGCTCGCTCGCACTTGAGCTTGGCCCGCCAAACCCGATATAAACGCATGCGGCAAAAACGATGCAAACGCATGCGGCAAAAACTTTGGATTTGGCCTTGCTTACGAAACCTGCCATAAATTTCCTTTCAAATGAATTTCGGCTCGATCCTGATAGGCAACTTTAACGTTTGCAGGCAAATTCAATTAAGTCGCGGTCAAATTCGGACATCCTTAAGCATTGCATTCGAATTTAATCCGCCAACCCATTTTTGCCGCATTTTGCAATGAAAGCGTCAAAAATCCTTGTCATCTTCGTCCGCGTTAAACTGCGATAAATTCGGCGCCGGGCGCAGCGCCTTCTCTGCGCTCATTTCTCTACGCTCATCACGGGCGCAAGGCCTCCTAGGCGTTTCTATTTATCTTACGCTCACTGTATCGCTGCCGTCCGGCCGGCCGTGCAGGGACCAACGGGCTGGCCTTGCGAAACGAGCGGCAGGGCGCGGCTTCAGGAGCGGCAAGAGGCAAGGCAAGAGCTGGCGGGAGGGCAGGGCGCCTGCCGCCCTGGGCTGGCGGCAAGGTCAATACACCACGGGCAGCGGGTCCAGCGAGCGCCAGATGTACCAGGTGGCCACGCTGCGCCAGGGCTGCCAGGCCTGGGCGAGTTCGCGGATGTCCAGGCGGCTGACGGGTTCGCCGCCGAAGTAATTGCGGCTGACGCCCTTGATCAGGCCCACGTCGTCCAGCGGCAGCACGTCGGGGCGCATCATGTGGAAGATGAGAAACATCTCCGCCGTCCAGCGGCCAATGCCGCGAATGGCGACCAGCTCGCTGATGATGGCTTCGTCGGTCATGGCGCGCCACTGGGCGGGGGCGATGCGGCCATCGTCAAAGTGGCGGGCCAGATCGCGCAGGTATTCCACCTTGCGGGCCGACAGACCGGCGGCGCGCATCTCGTGCGCGCCCAGTTGCAGCACGCCTTGCGGGGTGAAGGCGGCCAGCAGCGCGGCGAAGCGGTCCCACACCGACTGCGCGGCTTTCACCGAGATTTGCTGGCCGACGATGGAGCGCGCCAGCGTGACGAAGGCGTTGCCGCACGATTCCAGGCAGGCGTCGCCGTACTGCGGAATGAGGCGGCGCATGACGCGGTCTTTTTTGCTCAGGTGCGCGCAGGCTTCGCGCCACCAGGGCGGGGTGGCGATGGCGGTGCTGTCAGGGGCGGCGTCTGGCATGGGCGAAAACAAGAGGCGGGAGAAGGAGATGGCGGCTAGGCGCGCGGCGCTGGCGTGGCGGGCAGGGCAGGGCGGGCAAAGGGCGGAAGGACGCTGCCATTTCGCTCCGTATTCGATAGCATGACCTCCTACGGAAACCTGCGCTGAAGGGGGTTTTATGGGGCCTGAATTTGCTCCTTCTTTTGATGATCGAAGAGACTTGCCAGCCAGCTAGGGCCAAGCTTCGCGCTGGTTTTCGGAACAGCCTCTCAGGCCGCTTCCCAGGTGGTGCCTTGCGGGCCGTCCTTGAGCGCGATGCCGGCGGCCAGCAGTTCGGCGCGGATGCGGTCGGCCTCGGCAAAGTTCTTGGCCTTCTTGGCGGCGGCGCGGGCCTCGATGCGCGCCTGAATGGCCGCTTCATCCAGCGCGCTGCCCGCTTGCAAAAAGGCTTGCGGATCGCCTTGCAGCAGGCCCAGCAGGCCGCCCAGGGCCTTGAGCAGGCCCGCGTCTTGCGCGCTGCGGCTGCGGTTGGCTTCGCTGGCCAGGTCAAACAGGGCGGCCACGGCCTCGGGCGTGCCGAAGTCCTCATCCATCGCGGCCTTGAAGCGCGCCGCTTGCGGGTGCGCCCAGTCAATGGCTTGCGGCGCCATGGAAGCGGGCGGCACGGCCTGCAAGGTGGTGTAAAGGCGCTTCAAGGCGCCGCGCGCGTCTTGCAGGTGCGCGTCGCTGTAATTGAGCGGGCTGCGGTAATGGGTGCGGACGATGAAAAAGCGCAGGGTCTCGGCGTCGAACTGCTCCAGCACGTCGCGGATGGTGAAAAAGTTGCCCAGCGACTTGGACATCTTCTCGTTGTCCACATTGACAAAGCCGTTGTGCATCCACAGCCGCGCCATGGGCTTGCCGTGCGCGCCTTCGCTTTGGGCGATTTCGTTTTCGTGGTGGGGAAATTGCAGGTCGGCGCCGCCGCCGTGAATGTCAAAACTCTCGCCCAGCAGCGCGCAGCTCATGGCCGAGCACTCGATGTGCCAGCCGGGGCGGCCCGGGCCGTAGGGGCTGGGCCATTGGGCGTCTTCGGGTTCGGCGGGCTTGGCGGCCTTCCACAGCACGAAGTCCAGCGGATCGTGCTTGCCCGCGTCCACGTCCACGCGGCTGCCGGCCTGCAATTCGTCCAGCGACTTGCCCGAGAGCTTGCCGTAGCCGGGAAACTTGCGCACGGCGTAATTCATGTCGCCGCCCACGTCGCCATCGCCTGCCGGATAGGCCAGCCCCTTGTCTTGCAGTTTGCCAATGAGCGAGAGCATTTGCGGCACGTAATCCGTGGCGCGCGGCTCGTGCGTGGGCGCCAGCGCGCCCAGCGCGGCAAAGTCGCGGTGCATCTCGCCAATCATGCGGGCGGTGAGCTGGCCGATGGACTCGCCCCTTTCCGTGGCGCGGCGGATGATCTTGTCGTCAATATCCGTGATGTTGCGCACGAAAGTCACGCGGTAGCCGCTGGCCTGAAGCCAGCGCCGCACCACGTCAAACGCCACCACCGAGCGCGCGTGGCCTATGTGGCACAGGTCATAAACCGTCATGCCGCACACATACATGCGCACGTGGCCGGGTTCGATGGGGGAAAAGTCCTGCAACGCGCGGGTCAGCGTGTCGTAAATGCGCAAGGTCATGGCAAGAGCGTGGGAGAAGTGGGCTTTTGTGGCGGGCTTTTGTGGCGGGCGCGGGGGCCGCAGGCCGCGAAGGCCGCTCAGAGGGCCGCCCGTGAGGCCGCCCGGGGGAGCAGGCGCTGCAAGGGCGCTGAATAAAATGCCGCGAATTTTAGAAGGCTGCCTCTCGTAGCCTTTTGTCTTTTCATGCGCCTGATGCCTTCACTCTCTTTTCCCCCGCGCTTTTTCCATCGCCCGCGCCGCGCGGCCATTGCCCTGATGGCGCTGGCCGCGCTGGCAGGCGGCGCAGCCCATGCCCGGCAAGCGGCCCAGGCCGAGCCGCTGCCCGCCCAGATCACCCGCCTGGCGCAGCAAGGCCGCACCGATGAAGCCCTGGCCAAGGCGCGCGAATACCTGGAGCGCGAACCGCAAGATGTGCAGATGCGCTTCATTCAGAGCAACCTGCTGGCGCAAAGCGGCCGCACTGACGAAGCCGAAGCCGCGCTGGTGCAGCTCACGCGCGACTACCCCGAGCTGGCCGAGCCTTACAACAACCTAGCTGTGCTCCACGCCGCCAACGGCCATCTGGAAAAAGCCCGTGAAGCGCTGGAAACCGCCCTGCGCCTGGACCCCGGCTACGCCACCGCGCGCGAAAACCTGGGCGACGTTTACCTGCGCCTGGCCGCCAGCGCCTACGAGCAAGCCGCCGCCCGCCCTGAATCGGCAGGCGAAGCACGCCAGCGCCTGACGGACAAGGCCGCCGCCATCGGCAAACTGCTGCGCTGAAGCGGCGGCGCGGCTTTCTTTCGCTTTTTTCCCCGCCCCTTTTTCCATTTCACAAGGAGAGACCCATGAGCTTCATGCGCCTGACCCGCCGCCGCCTGGCCAGCCTGGCCGGCGCCGCCGCGCTGGCTGCCACGCTTGCGCTGCCCGCCCACGCGGCCGATGCCGCCCCGCGCGTGCAATTCGTCACCAGCGAAGGCAGCTTCGTCATCGAGCTATACCCCGACAAAGCCCCCAAAACCGTTGAAAACTTTCTGCAATACGTGAACGACAAGTTCTACGACGGCACCGTCTTTCACCGCGTCATCAAAGGCTTCATGGTGCAAGGCGGCGGCTTTGACAAGGACTACCGGCAAAAACCCACCCGCCCCTCCGTCAAGCACGAAGGGCGCGAATCTGTCGCCAAGGGCCTGCACAACACCGTCGGCATGGTGGCCATGGCCCGCACGGGCGACCCGCACTCGGCCACGGCGCAGTTTTTCATCAACACCGCCGACAACACGCGGCTGGACCCCGTCGTCATTCCTGAAGGCGATCCCGTCAAGGAAATCACCATCCACGGCAAAACCTACACCAACATCCCGCGCCAGCAGCTCACGCACAACCTCAACCTGTTCGGCTACACCGTCTTCGGCAAAGTCATCGAAGGCATGGACACCGTCGAAAAAATCCACAACGCCCCCACCGGCGCAGGCGGCCCCTTCCCCACGGACGTGCCGCAAAAGCAAATCGTCATCGAATCAGCCCGCGTGATGTAAAGCAACCCCAAGGAGAAACCACATGAGCAACCCCAAAGTCGAACTGCACATCAAAGACCACGGCGTCATCACCCTCGAGCTGGACGCCGCCAGCGCACCGCAAACCGTCGCCAACTTTCTCGAATACGTGAAAAAAGGCCATTACGACAACACCATCTTCCACCGCGTGATTGACGGCTTCATGATCCAGGGCGGCGGCTTCGAGCCTGGCATGAAACAAAAGCCCACCGCCGCCCCCATCCAGAACGAAGCGGCCAACGGCCTGAAAAACAACGCCTACACCATCGCCATGGCCCGCACGGGCGACCCGCACTCGGCCACTGCGCAGTTCTTCATCAACGTGGCCGACAACGGCTTTCTCAACCACACCGCCCCCACGCCGCAAGGCTGGGGCTACGCCGTCTTTGGCAAAGTCATCTCCGGCCAAAACGTGGTAGATGCCATCAAGGCCGTGCCCACCGGCAGCAAAGGCTTTCACGAAAACGTGCCCCGCGCCGATGTGGTCATTGAAAAAGCCGTGGCGCTCTGAAGCAGGCTCCTGCCCGCCGCTCCACGCAAAAAAGCCGGCTTCGCAGCCGGCTTTTTTATGCCCATCCGTTTTATGCGCGCCTTGCCGGATGCTGAATGGGCTGCACCGCAAGGCGCAGGCCCATCGTCTTGAGAATCGCCGACAGGCTGTGAATTTCTGGATGGCCCTTTGCGGACAGCGCGCAGTCAATGCGCGCTCCGCTGCCCTGCGCCTTTGACATGCCGCCAAACGCCTTCGCCATTTGGCGAAGTGCGATCAGCAGCTCGCCTTGGTCACCGTCTTCAAGAATGCTGTTCAGCAGCTCTACCGCATAGGCTGGGTCTTTGCGGAAGATTTCTGCCATCGCATCGTCATGCGCCTAATCTTTCTTTCATCACGCCTTCTCCTGTTTCGCTGTCAGTTTTTTCAATATTCGCACGCCGGGTGCTTGCCTGAAGCAGGGCGGCGGCCAAGAAGGGCGCGCGGCTGCGGGCAAATTGCAACATTCGTGTTTTTGCGGGAATGACCTATTGGCAGATGGTTGCAGCTGTGATTTAATGCACACTCTTTTCGCGCCCTGCAAAGGGTTTTCCATCATTCTTGACTTGAAAGGCAATTCAAATGAAAAAGAATCTGCTGGCCCTAGCCGCTTTGACGCTTGTTTCCGGCGCTGCATTCGCCCAATCTTCAGTCACGCTTTACGGCGTGGCGGATGTGGGGATTGGGAAAATGAGTGGTCAGAAAACGGGGATGATTAGTGGTACAGATATAAACCATACCACGAGCTACATTGGTTTTCGTGGCATTGAAGATCTGGGTGGTGGCTTGAAGGCTGGATTCAGGTTGGAACAATACGTCAATATGGAAAATGGCGCTACGGCTTCCGAAAACGGATTTGTGGGATCAGAAACCTATGGTCGCGCTGCTAATTTGTGGCTGGAAGGTGGTTTTGGTCAATTCAAGATGGGACGATTTGAAGCGCCTAGCTATAATGCCACGTTAGCATGGAGTATTGTGGGTGATGCCAATTACCTCTCGGCATTGCAACGTTATGCTGCGGTAGGGCGTGCGGTTCGCACCAGTAGCCAATTTGGTTATAAAACGCCTGTATTTGGTGGATTCAGTGCTGAAGTAGCTTTTGTGGCCAAGGGGGATCGCAATGATAATAAAGCCAAATATGATCTGAATGTCATTTATGACAACGGTCCCATCAGTGCTGGCTTTGCCTATAATAAGATTCAGGATGCTAAAGCCAACTATGCGTTAGGTGCTAAATATAATTTTGGCATGTTTGCCTTGTCAGCTTCTTATTATGACATCCGCAATCTGAGAAAATACACGCTCCCGGTGGGTGCTAGTTTTAAATTAGCTGGATATAGTATTGGCGGATCTGTTAAATTTGACAACATTACTCTGGCTATTGAGTTGCAACGTCAGCGCAAGAATGAAGTTTATTATCAAAATACAACTCGGAAGTTTAAAAAATATACAGAAGGTACACTGGCGGCGACGTATGCATTGTCCAAGCGCACTTTTATTTATGCTGATTATTTGCGGTTGGAAAACAAGAATAATTATGGCGTAGGTATTCAGCATCGGTTTTGATTGTTGAATATATATTGTGCGAGGTGATCGGTGGGGGAATCGAGTTATCGTATTGGCAGCGGGAACGGTTATCCATTCAATAAATGGGATGCAACAGTTTCCTGCACAACCTCGCAACCCCACTGACTCAAATGTGGCTGGGAGAGATTCAGCGCAAGAATCTCTCCCAAGTGTACCCCCGCCAGCTAATCGGCAGGGTGTGAGTGATGAAGGCACGCTAAATCACAACGTAGATCATTCTGGGGCGTCTCTAAATAATGATCGTGACGCGGCTTCTCTGGGTGGTGCTCATTCAAATATTCCCAATGGGAATGGCAACGCTGGGCATACCATGGATGCCTTCGACGGCGGCGCTTTTGGCGGCGGCCTCACCTCAGTAGGCGTGACCAGCGGCATACCCTACGCTACCTCTTTAGGTGGCCTGTCCACCTCCCTGCTGAACATGGGCCTGCCCGCCTTCGCGGCGCTGCCCA
>ERZ773090.325-NODE-325-length-31177-cov-4.12792_pt1 | contig 31177 bp, 32 predicted proteins | sample MGYA00580579_ERZ773090 | MGnify/ENA primary metagenome ERZ773090 (study PRJEB29015, sample SAMEA2738014) | human oral metagenome | biome: human oral; feature: human-associated habitat; material: dental | place: China | collected 2132 ... | reverse complement strand
TCTTCTCCGGCTGGTTTGTTTCAAGTTGAAGCGCTTCCCTTCGAGCTGAACCTAGGGAAGCGCTTTGGTGGAAAAGGATTCGGTTGCTCGAAGCGCTTCCTCTTCTGTAACCGGAGTGAGTGGAGATTTAAAAGCGGCGCTGGACCGAAGCGCTTCGCTGGAGACTAGCCCCAGTCAAACCCCGGCCCGCTGGATTGAGGCCAGCCGAACGAAGCGCTTCCTTCCCAATAAAAGCAGCGCACGACCCGCTCCCATTTTGGTATTGCCCCCGGCCGGCTTGTTTCAAGCCGAAGCGCTTCGGTTCGGAGCTACCAGCCGGGCCGAAGCGCTTCATTCCTAGAGAGGAGATAAAACGAAGCCTCTCGTCGGCGGCTAAAAAAAAGGCGGCCGGTTCAGGCCGAAGTGCTTCCCTTCGAGCTGAACCTAGGGAAGTGCTTCGGTGGAAAAAGATTCGGTCGCTCGAAGCGCTTCTTCTAAACGAAACGCTCCAGTGCCGTAGGCACGCAGAGCGCAGCGAGCCAACAGCGGCAACCGCTCCCCCTTTTGGCTTCAGACCGAAGCGCTTCACCCAAAATCAGCCCCTAGCGCCGGGGCGAAGCGCTTCCTCTTCTGTAGCCGGAGTAAGTGGCGATTTAAAAGCGGCGCCGGGCCGAAGCGCTTCGTTGGAAGCGGGCCTTTGGGAGAGCGCCCAGCGGGCCGGGGCGGGCGTCATGGGCAGTGCTGCGGAAAGGAGTAATAGGCGGGGTTCGGGCGTCGGATTAAGCGAAGCGCTCCAGTGCCGTAGGCACGCAGAGCGCAGCGAGCCGCAGGCGTAGCAACCGCTCCAGTGCCGTAGACACGAAGAGCGCAGCGAGCCCACGGCGAGCAACCGCTTCCCGGGGCGCCAGGGCGAAGCGCTTCGCTTTGGAATCAGAATCTGGCGGGGCCGAAGCGCTTCGTTGGAAGCGGGCCTTTGGGAGAGCGCCCAGCGGGCCGGGGCGGGCGTCATGGGCAGTGCTGCGGAAAGGAGCAATAGGCGGGGTTCGGGCGTCGGATTGAGCGAAGCGCTTCGGTTCGGCGCAACCCGCCGGGGTGAAAAACCGTTTGTCGAAAGGGAAACGCCCCGCTTCCCGGCTGCCGCCGGCGGGGCCGTCCCTACGGCAACATCTGTGCCAAAGCTGCTAAGATAGCCGAAATTTTTTTTAGCGAACCCTATGACCCTCTATCTCACCTTCAAGGCGCTGCATCTCTTCAGCGTCATTAGCTGGTTTGTGGCGATTTTCTATCTGCCGCGTTTTTTCGTTTACCACGCCATTGCCCAGAGCGAAAACGACCAGGCCAGCATCAAGCGCTTCAAAGTGATGGAACGCAAGCTGTTTTATATGGGCCTGCTGGCCATGGGCCTGACCATTGTTTTCGGCCTCGGCATGCTATCCATGCCCTTCGGCAAGGCGCTGATGGCCAACACCCGCTGGCTGCCCTGGAAGCTGTGGCTGGTGCTGGTGCTCATCATCTACTACCTCTACTGCTGGAATCGGCTGCTGGTCTTTGCCGACGACGAGAACACCCACAGCCACCGCTTCTACCGCTATCTGAACGAAATCCCCACCCTGATTCTGCTGGCGATAGTTTTCCTCGCCATTCTTAAACCCTTCTAGGAGAAGACCATGACCACTGCACACATTGACAGCTTCGAACGGCACGGCGCCGACTTTTGGAACCGCCGGGGCCCCTATCGCACCCTGCACCACATCAACCCGGCCCGGCTCCAGTTCATCGAGCGTTTCGTTAAACTCGCCGGCGCCAGCGTGCTGGACATCGGCTGCGGCGGCGGCATTCTCAGCGAGGCCCTGGCCGAGCGCGGCGCCCGGGTTACGGGCATTGATTTGAGTGGAGCGGTGCTGGCGGCGGCCCGGGCCCACCGGGACGTTAGCGGTCTGAACATTGACTACCGCCAGCAGTCCAGCGCCGACTGCGTCGCCGCCGGCGAACACTACGACCACATCACCTGCCTGGAGGTGCTGGAGCACGTGCAGGACCCGGCGGCCCTCATCGCCGACATCGCCCAGCTGCTGCGCCCGGGCGGCCACGTGTTCTTCTCCACCCTGAACCGCACTTTCAAAGCCCGGGCCGGGGCCATCTGGGCCGCCGAGGGTCTGGGACTGGTGCCCCGGGGCACCCACCAGTTCGATTTCTTCCTGAAGCCGGCCGAGCTGGTGCGTATGGTGGAACGGGCCGGCCTCACGCCGCTGGAACTGTGCGGCCTGGACTATCACCCGCTCTGCGGAACGGCGCGCCTGTCCCGCCGACTGGACATCAACTATCTGCTGGCCGCCCGCAAGTGAGCTACCGGGCCTATCTCTTTGACATGGACGGCACCCTGCTGGACAGCGCCCCGACGCTGGCGGCCTTTGCTAACGAAGTATTGACCCGCCACGGCTACCCGGCCCAGCCGCTGGAAACCCTGCTGCCGCGCGCTGGCCGGGGGGCGGCGGCCCTGCTGGCTCCGGCCGGGGCCGAGGCCCTGGCGCCCTATTTCCTCGCCCACTACCGGGAAACCAGCCCGCTCTTCCCCGGCGTCGCGGCGCTGCTGGCCCGGCTGCCCCGTTGGGGCATCGTCAGTTCCAAACCCCGGGCACTGCTGGCCGAAGCGCTCCGCCGCCATAGGCTAAAACCGGCGGTGCTCATCGGCCGCGAGGACGTGGCCGCCCCCAAACCCGACCCCGAGGGCCTGCTCCGGGCCTGTGCGTTGCTGGGACTGGCGCCGGCCGAAGCGCTCTATGTGGGCGATGAGAGCGTGGACGCCGAGGCGGCGGCGGCGGCCGGTTTGGACTTTGTCCGCGTGGGCCCGGCCGGCCTGGCGGCGGCGCTGGCCGACCCACTGCCCGCCGAGGTGCAACCATGAGCGGGACGATATTTCTCAGCGGCGCCACCGGCAGCATCGGCCGCACCCTGGCCCGCCATCTGGACGGCCGGGGCTATCGGCTCGTGCTCAGCGACCGGGACAGCTACGAGCTGCAACGGCTGGCCGCCGAGCTGCAAAAAGAAGCGGTGCTGGCGCCGCTGGATTTGTGGGCGGCCGGCTATGACCAGTACTACGCCCTCGGCGCCGAAATCCGCGCCAGCCTCGGTTCCCTGGCGGCGCTGATTCACTGTGCCGGCCACTGTGGCAATCTCCACCCGCTGCAGCACACGCCGCCGGAACAGTGGCTCCGGGCCCTGCAGATCAATCTGACCGCCCCCTTCTGGCTCACGCAAAATCTGGTGCCGGCCCTGCAGGCCGAGGGCGGCCGGGTCATCTTCACCGAGCACCGCCAGCTGCGCGAACCCCAGCCCTACTACTGGCACGGCTTCGGGGTCAGCCAGACGGCGCTGGCGACGCTGATTGACGAGTGGGCCGCCGAGGCGGCGGCGCTGAATATCCGGGTGCGCCGGGTCAGTCCGCCCTGGCTGGACAATAATTTCAGCCGGGCTATCTTTCCCGCTGGGAAAACGGAATGGGCACCGGTGGATAGTGTGATTCCTTTATATGAGGAAGCGCTTCATGACTAGTGGCGGACGCGGGGGGCTGCGCCTTCCCGCTGGGAAAACGGAATGGGCACCGGTGGATAGTGTGATTCCTTTATATGACGGGCAACGCCCGCAGCAGCGCGTAGCGCTGATGAGCAAGCGCTTCATAGCTGAGCGCCCGAACCGAAGCGCTTCCCCCGGGCAAAGATGCGATTCCTTTGGTCGGAACCGTACCGGCCAACTGGGCTAGCCTGTCGAACCCAGAACCGAAGCGCTTCCTTTAATGACTAACCCCGCCGGCCCGTGCCGGCCCTAGCTGTAGGAGCAGAACCATGAACGAAACAACCCGGCCCGAGGCCGACGAGGAGCGGCTGGCCGCCGGCCGGCGGGTGCTGGAAATTGAGGCCGAAACCCTGCGCGCCCAGCGGCTGGACGCCAGCTTTCTGCGCGCCTGCGACCTGCTCGGCCAGTGTCGGGGGCGGGTGATTACCACCGGCGTGGGCAAGAGCGGCCACATCGCCGCCAAGGCCGCCGCCACCCTGGCCAGCACCGGCACGCCGGCCTTTTTTATGCACCCCACCGAGGCCGGCCACGGCGATTTGGGCATGGTGCAGCGCGGCGATGTGATTCTGGCCCTGTCCTATTCCGGCGAGAGCGGCGAACTGCTGCTGCTGCTGCCGGCGCTGGCGGCCCTGGACGTGCCGCTGGTGGTCATCAGTGGCAACCCCCAGTCGCGGCTGGCCCGGGCCGCCGCCGTCCATCTGCCCCTGACCGTGGCCCAGGAGGCCTGCCCGCTCAATCTGGCCCCCACCTCCAGCACCACCGCCAGCCTGGCCCTCTGCGATGCCCTGGCCGTGGTGCTGATGCGCGACCGCAATTTTCAACCCCAGGACTTCGCCCGCTCCCACCCGCTGGGCCGCCTCGGCCGCCGGCTGACCCTGCGCGTCCGCGATGTGATGCGCGCCGACGTGCCCCTGAACCGGGCCGAGGACAGCATGGAAACGGCCCTCTATTCCCTGACCAGCAAGGGCGTTGGCGCCACGCTGATTGCCGAGGCCGGCGCCCTGCACGGCATCTTCACCGACGGCGATTTGCGCCGGGCCCTGCAGCGCGGTCTGCCGCTGAGCACACCGCTGGCGGCGGTGATGAGTCCCCGGCCGCGCTGGGTCGGAGCCGATGAGCTGGCTCTGAACGCCCTCAATCTGATGCACGACGCCAAAATCGCCGTGCTGCCGGTGCTGGACGGTGGCGCCCTGGTCGGCATTCTCCAGCTCCACGATTTGGCGGGGCTGCTGTGAAGAAGCGCTTCCTCCTGCTGCTGCAACTGCCCCTGGCGGCGCTGCTGGCCCTGTGGTGGTGGCAGGAACAGCGCGACCCGCCGCCCCAGACGCTGATTAAAAAACCAACTTTGCGCCTGCTCGGCCTGAGCTACAGCCAGTTTGACCGGCCCGGCGGCCGCGTCGAGCTGCGCGCCGGCGAAGCGCTCTACGAACAGGAAAACAAACGGGCGCGGCTGCGGGCGGTGGTGCTGAATCAGGATGACCGCCGGCTGGTAGCCGAGACGGCCAGCTTCCAGGGTGCCCAGCTGTGGCTGCGCGGCCGGGTACAGGCCGAGGCCGCCGGCTACCGGCTCCAGACCGACGCCCTGCACTACGATTTGGAACAGAAAACCCTCACCATGCCCGGCCCGCTGACGGTGAACCACGCCCGGGGCTGGTTCCGGGCCGCCGCCGGCCGCTGGCACGACCAACAATTTTTCTTCAGCGGCGGGGTGGAAAGCTACTACCAACCGGCAGCGTCCCCCGTCGCCCCAGCCTTAGAAGGACAACCGCATGAAAACCCCATTCATTCCCGCCGCTCTGCTGCTCGCCCTGGGCGGGCCGCTGGCGGCCCAAACCCCTAGCCCCAGCCCCAACCCGGCCCCGGCCGAGGAAGCGCTTCCCCGTCCGGCCGAGGACTGGGCCGGCCCGGCCCCCGCCATCGACGGCGGCGGCAAGGCCCCGCTGGACGCCATCAAACTACAGGCCGACAGCGGCAGCTACGACGGCCAGCGCCAGCTCGCCACCTACAGCGGCAACGTCATCATCGAGCAGGGCCGCATGAAGCTCTGGGGCAATAGGGTCTTGATTTACTTCAGCAATGGCCGGGTGCAGAAGGTGGAGGCCCAGGGGGCGCCGGTGAAATTCGTCTACAAACCGAAGAACGAGCCGGAGATTCTCGGCCGGGGCAATAGCGTGGTCTACGACGTGCCCCGCGACCAAATCAGCATCAAGGGCAGCGCCTACATCAAGCAGGGGGCGAACGAGACCCGGGCCGTCAATCTCACCTACGACCTGAAGCGGGAGTATCTGAAAACCCAGCGGGTCAATATGATTTTTGTGCCGAGTAAAAAATGAGCGCCCTCGTCGTCCAGCATCTGCAGAAGCGCTTCGGGGCCAAAACCGTGGTGAGCGACGTCAGCTTCACCGTGGCCTCGGGAGAGGTGGTGGGCCTGCTCGGCCCCAACGGCGCCGGCAAAACCACCAGCTTCTATATGACCATTGGCCTGATGGCCGCCGACCGGGGCGAAATCTACCTGGACGGTCGCGACATCAGCAGCCTGAGCATGGACCGGCGCGCCCGGCTCGGCCTCGCCTATCTGCCCCAGGAGGCCAGCGTTTTTCGCCGGCTCAGCGTGCGCGATAACGTGCTGGCCATTCTCGAACTGACCAGCCCGCTGAGCCGGGCCGAGCAGCGGGCCAAGGCCGAAGCGCTGCTGGCCGATTTGGGTCTGAGTGCCAAGGCCGACACCCTCGGCCTCAGCCTGTCCGGCGGCGAACGGCGCCGCTGTGAAATCGCCCGGGCCCTGGCCACTGACCCGCGTTTTATCCTGCTGGACGAGCCCTTCGCCGGCGTGGACCCGCTGGCCGTGGCCGACATCCGCACGATTATTGAACACCTGCAGGGCCGGGGCATCGGCGTGCTCATCACCGACCACAACGTGCGTGAAACCCTGAAGAGCTGCCAGCGCGCCTATATCCTGAATGCTGGCACCGTTATTGCTCAGGGCACCCCGGCCGAAATTGTCGCCAACCCCCTGGCCCAGCGCTTCTATCTGGGCGCGGATTTTGCCCTCTAACCCTCACTACTATGTCCGGTCATAAATTAGATACGGCGCTGAAACAGACGCTGACGCTTACGCCCCAACTGCAACAGGCCATTCGCATTCTGAATATGAATGGTGCCGAACTCAGCCACGAGGTGGCCCACATGCTGGACCACAATTTCATGCTGGAGCAGGAGCGCGAATTCAACGAAATCAGCAGTAAGAGCAACGAGGAGGAGGAGCGCGACCCGGAAAGCATCGTTGAGCATCTCGGCGAACTGCAGTTTGACAGCGACTGGAAGGAAAACTACGAGGATTGGCAGGTGGACGAGGGCCGCAGTGCGCCGCTGGGCGAAGAGGAGTACAACAGCGAGGACGCCGACCTGCCGCCGACCCTGTACCAGACCCTAGAGGCCCAGCTGGAGGTGATGCCCATTGGCGAGGAGGAGCGCGACGCCGCCCTGCTGCTGGCCAACGCCCTCGATGACGATGGCTATCTGCGCCGGCCGCTGGCGGAAATCGCCGCCGAGGAGAAGCTGGACCCGGCCCTGCTGGAAGCCGGCCTGCACTGGCTGCGCCAGTGTGAACCCACCGGCGTCGGCGCCCAGTCGCTGCTGGACTGTATTTTTCTCCAGCTGGACGCCCTGCCGCCGAGCACGCCCCACCGGGAGCTGCTGCGCACCATGTGCCAGCGCTTCTTCGCCAAGATTCACCACAACCCGCCCCAGGTCATGGAGCGCCTCGGCATCGGCCCCGAGGAATTCGACGGCGCCCTGCAGCTGCTGCGCTCGCTCAATCCCCATCCGGGCCGGGCCTTCGCCCGCCCCCAGCGCTTCTTCATTCAGCCCGAGGTCTTCGTTCGCGAGAAAAACGGCATTTCCTATGTGGAGATGAACGGCGACACGCGCCCCCATCTCAGCATCAACAGCCGCTATGCCGCCCTGATTAACGACTGCAACGAGCGCGACCGCACCGTGCTGCAATCCCAGCTGCAGGAGGCCCGCTGGTTTCTCAGCGCCATCGAGAAGCGCAACGACACCATTCGCAAGGTGGCCACGGCCATCGTCATGGTGCAGCAGGAATTTTTTCAGCAGGGCGAACTGGCCATGCTGCCGCTGACCCGCCAGCAGGTGGCGGAGATGCTCGGCATCCACGAGAGCACCGTGAGCCGGGCCGTGAACGGCAAATATCTCAGCTGCAAGCGCGGCGTCTACGAACTGCGCTATTTCTTCAGCGCCCAGGCCGGCGAGGAGAAATCCACCACCGCCATCAAGGCCATGCTGCAGAAAATCGTCGCCGACGAGGACAGCCGCAATCCCTATTCGGACCAGCAGCTCAGCGAGGAGCTGGCCAAACACGGCTACCACGTGGCCCGGCGCACCATTGCCAAATATCGGGAAGCGCTTGGCATCGACACCACTAACTTCCGCAAGCGCCACTAAGGAGGATTTATGCCCCAAGTCTTTACGCCCCCCGCCGGTGCCCGCATTGCCGTGGGCATTTCCGGCGGCGTCGATTCCTCGGTGGCCGCCCATCTGCTCCAGCGGGCCGGCTATGAGGTCTTCGGCATTTTCATGAAAAACTGGGAGGAGAGCTTTTCCAGCGGCTATTGCACCCTGGAGGAGGACATCGAGGACGCCCGCGACGTCTGCGAAACCCTCGGCATCGAGCTGCATCTGGTCGATTTCGTCCGCGAGTACCACGAGCGCGTCTTCAAGCATTTCCTCGCCGAATATGCCGCCGGCCGCACGCCGAACCCCGATGTGCTCTGCAACCGGGAAATCAAATTTGCCGAGCTTGCCCACTATGCCGAGCGCCTCGGCGCCGACTATCTCGCCACCGGCCACTATGCCCGCCGGGCCCACTACCACGGCGCCCCCTGCCTGCTCAAAGGTCGCGACGCGGGCAAAGACCAGAGCTATTTCCTCAGTCAAATCACCCCGGCCCAGCTGGCCAAGGCCCTGTTCCCCCTCGGCGACCTAGAGAAAAGCCAGGTGCGCGACATCGCCCGGGCCGCCGGCCTCATCACCTTCGACAAGAAGGACAGCACCGGCATCTGTTTCATCGGCGAGCGGCCGTTCCGGGAATTTCTCCAGCACTACTTCCCGAGCCGGCCCGGCCCTATCCGCAGCATTGACGGCCCCATCGTCGGTGAGCACGGCGGCCTGATGTTCTACACCATCGGCCAGCGCCAGGGTCTGGGCATCGGCGGCGTCGCCGGCGCCGGCGAAGAACCCTGGTATGTGGTGGACAAGGACCCGGCCCGCAACGAATTGATTGTGGCCCAGGGCGAACACGAAGCGCTCTACCACGACGGCCTCATCGCCGAGCAGCTCTCCTGGCTCAACGAGGTGCCGGCCGACGGTGCCCGGCTCACGGCCAAAACCCGCTACCGCCAGAGCGACCAGCCCTGCCGGCTCCACTGGCAGGGGGAGCGGCTGCGCGTTGATTTTGACCAACCCCAGCGGGCCATCACCCCGGGCCAGTATCTGGTGCTCTACGATGGCGAACGCTGCCTCGGCGGCGGGGTCATCGGCCAGCGCTACCGTGGCCAGGCTGTATAATTCCGAAGGCTTCATGCACAAGGAGAAAATTATGAAAAAAATGCTAGCCCTCATCGCCCTGCTCAGCGGCACCGCCTCGGCGGCCAACTGGTACGAAATCGACCAGAATCTCTATGTGGATTTGGACCGCATTACCACCGACTGGGTCTGGGTGAAATATGACTATCGCAGCGGTAACAAGCAGGTTTCCGACGTGTCCCGGCTCGCCTACAACTGCCAGGACAACAGCTACCGCCTGTTTAAGAAGGTTCACTTCGATGCCAACGGCAATTCCGTCGCCAGCAAGAGCATCAACAAGCCCGGCAACTGGGAGGAGGTTATTCCCGGCACGGTCATGGAAACCACCGTGGACAGCCTCTGCAACCTCAACGACGAGCTCAGCAAGTACCAGCGCAAAATCCCCAACAACACCATCGGCCGGGGCGGCGCCGACGATTTGCAGGTCTTCAAGAAGAACAAGCGCAGCCAGGTGAACAACGCCGCCACCTGTGCCCAGCTGCAGCGCGACGCCAGCTATCTCACCCAGCTCTATAAGGTCTGCTATGCCAAGAAGCCCAGCGTCGAGCTGCGCAAGCTGCTGCAGCGTTCCAACGACTACGATTGCGGCCTGACCGAGGCCAAGCTCAGCAAGGACGACCCCAGCATCAGCAAGTCCATTCTGGCCAAGGCCAACAAGCAGGGCTATGCCAACTTCTGTAAGAACGAGGAGGCCTATCTCAAAACCCTGCGTGCCAAGTATGGGCTCTGATGTTTTGACCCTTTCTTTCCCCCCTGAAGCGCTTCACTCCGAAGCGCTTCTGCTTTGGGGCGGGACGGTTTGATGCGCGGCTACATCTACATCATCGCCAACGCCGGCATGCCCAATCAGGTGAAGGTGGGCTACACCACCCGCACGCCGGCCGAACGCGCCAACGACCTCTACCAGAACAATTCCGGCATTTCCGCCCGCTACCAGGTGCTCTACGCCATCGCCATCGAGGAATTCTATCTGCGCGAGCAGTACAACAATCAGACCGACCGCAGCATTCTCCAGCGGCTGGAACAGGACATTCACCAGGAGCTGGACGGCCAGCGCATCAACCAGAAGCGCGAGTGGTTCCGGGTGGAGAGCGGCCGGGAGCTGCAACAAATTGTGCGCACCATCAAGCGCCTGGCCAACAGCTACGCCCGCTACCAGGTGGCCCACAACGAGCTCGGCAGCTTCAGCCTGCAGCCGCTGGCGGCGGTGGCCACGGTGGCGGCGGCGGCGCCGGGCTGGTGGGAGGAGCAGCTGCCCCTGCTGCAGCGCTGGTGGGAACGGCAGTTGCCCCGCATTCAGCGCCATCTTCACATTCTGCTCGGCCTCTTCATCGTCGCCCTCTGCACCCACTTTCTCCGGCCGGCAACGCCGAGCTTCCGGCCCTGGCTCTATCCCTGCTGGCTGGTCTGTGGCGCCGCCTGGGGCTACCGGCGCTATCTGCGCAAGGGCGCCCCCTGGCAGTGGGACGATTTCGCCGAATTCCTCCTGCCCGCGGCCCTGCTGCTGGCGGCCCTGCTGGAGGAGCTGCTGCCCCGGCCGCTGCTGGCCGGCCTGCTGAATCTGGGCCTGTTTTTCTATCTGCTGCCCCTGGCGCGCCGCTGATGCTGACCCTGGGCCGTTTTTCCTACCCGCAGCCGCTGGTGGTGCTGGCGCCGATGGCCGGCGTCTCCGATTTGCCCTTCCGCCAGCTCTGCCAGCGCTTCGGCGCCGATTTCACCGTGGCCGAGATGGTCAGCGCCAAGCCCGATTTGCTCGCCACCGGGCTGAGCCAGCGACGGCTGGCCTTCGACGACGACCGCCGCTTTCCGCGCATTGTCCAGCTGCTCGGCGCCGACCCGGCCCTGATGGCGGCGGCGGCCCAGCGGCTGGTGGCGGCCGGGGCCGATGTGATTGATGTGAATCTGGGCTGCCCGGCGGCGGCGGTGGCCAAACGGGCGGCCGGCTCGGCGTTGCTGGCCGATTTGCCCGCCGTTGGCCGGCTGCTGCGGGCCCTGCGGGCGGCGGTGGCCGTGCCCCTGACCCTGAAGACCCGCCTCGGCGACCGCGACAAAAAGGCCATTTTCACGGTGATGATGCTGGCCGCCGAACACGGCTTCAGCCTCATCGCCCTGCACGGCCGCACCCGGGCCCAGCGTTTCAGCGGGCCGGTGGACTATGACTGCCTCGGCCGGGTGGCGGAGCAAAGCCCGCTGCCGGTGCTGGCCAACGGCGACATCGGTGACGCCGCCCAGGCCGCCGAACTGCTGGGCCGCTATCCGCTGGCCGGGGTCATGATTGGCCGCGCCAGCCAGGGCCGGCCCCAGCTGTTCGCCCAGTGCCAGAACCGTATCAACGGCCGGGGGCTGGCGGAAACACTGGCGCCGGTGCTGATTCGCGACCATCTCCGGGCCCTGCAGGAACACTACGGCCCGGCCGGCCTGCTCATCGGCCGCCGCCATCTCCATCACTATCTGCGCCCGCGCCCGGACTATGAACACTGGCGCCCGCGCATCAACGCCGCCGCCGACCCGGCCGCCCAGCTGGCCCTGGGCGCGGAGATTTGGGGCCCGGCCTTTTCTGGGGAAATTTAGGGAAGCGCTTCGCTGTGAAACCCCAGAGGGGAGCGCTTCGGCCCTGAAGGTTGCAAAAACCGAAGCGCTTCGGCCCCGCGACCCCGTCGCTATCCACCCATCAAAAGGGAAGCGCTTCGACGGCGACCGGCTTTTCCGACCGAAGCGCTTCACCCCTGAATTTGGCGGTTTAGGGTAGCCCGAAGCGCTTCTCCTGGGCGATTTGAAATGAACGAAGCGCTTCGGTGGGCGAGGCATTGGGGGGCGAAGCGGCGGGCAAAAAAAAGCGCCTCCCAGGGAAGCGCTTGATTTTTAGAGTTCGTAGCGGCCGTTGATGACCTTCATATTCGGCACCCGGCGGGTAGCCTCGAAGTAGTTAAAGCCTGGCATCAGCATCTCCCAGAAGCTGAACCAGCGGTGGCTGCGGTAGCGTTGCAGATTCTCGTAGGTGAGGCGGAAGGGGAAGGCGTGCACCGGCACCTGCAGTTGGCCGTGCTGGAAGGCCGTGCCGACCAGGTCGTAGATTTCCTGAATCTGCCGGTCGCCCATGGCATAGCAGCCCACCGAGGCGCATTTGCCGTGAATCATCAGCAGGTTGCCGGTATAGCCGTGCTGGCGGTCGTAGGCGTTGGGGTAGTTCATGTTCATGGAACGGGTGAACTGGCTGCGCGGGTTCATGCTGTGCGGATTGATGGAATAGAAGCCCTCCGGCGATTGCTTGTCGCCCTGGCGCGTCTTCGGCCCGAGCTCGCCGGAAAAAATGCAGATGGGATAGTTGCGGAACATGCGATAGCTGCCGTCCTCGATTTGCAGCCACACTTCCACCACGTTTTCCTGCTTGAAAACGCGCAGAAACACCGGCGCCCCCCAGGTGAAGCCCTTCTTCTCCACCTGCTGGCGCAGGCTGAGATTGTTGGTGGGCAGCCCCGCCGGCGCGCCGTTGAAAATGGGCCGGGGCGGCGGCAGGGGGCCATTGGGAGTAAACACCTGGGCCGGACTGGCCGCGCTCCACAGTAAGCTCAGAAGAATTAGTCGTTTCATTTTGTATAAAGCCAACGAAGTAGGTCATTTTCCAGGCCCCGGCCCGCATTTTCGACGATGATGGCGAAAAGATAGGTGCGGTTGGAGGCACTGTCCAAATAGCCGGCCAGCGAATGGATATTGCGCAGGGTGCCGGTTTTCGCATGAATCCGACCCTGCAGCGGCTCACCCCGGAAGCGCTTCCGCAGCGTTCCCACTTCGCCGGTTACGGCCAACGATTTAATAAAGTCATAGTTGTGGGCCAGAGCCTGCAACAGCTGCACAATCTGGCGGACGCTGACCCGGGCCTTACGCGACAGGCCGGCGCCGTTGTCCAGATAGATGCCCTGGGTCTGGACCCCGAGCCGCTGCAGTATGGCCATCACCATCTGGCGCGAATCGCCCAGGGTGGCCGGCCGCTGCTTGGACAGGGTCAGGAACAGGTGGCGGGTCATCACGTTGTTGCTGTTCTGGTTCATCATCGCCACGGCCTCGCTCAGCGACACCGACGGCAATGTATGGAAGAGCAGGCGACCGGGCGGCGTCCGGCCCACCTGGCCCACGCCCTTGGCAATGCCGCCGAGCTGCAGCCAGTAGTCGCGGAACCAGTAGTAGAAGACCTCGGCGCCCTCGCCCAGCACCGTTTGAATGTGATACTCCGGACAGCTGGCCCCCAGACGGCCCGATAGCAACAATTGTGCCGAACCGTCGGGCTGGCGGTTGAGCCGGGCGCCGACGCTGCTGTTGCGGCAGTTGCCCTTGACCCGCTGCACGTTATTGACGATGCGCCAGCTGGCGATGTTCGGCACCAGGCGCACACTGCGGCCCACATAAATATCAATGGTGCGGAAATTGACCATCAGGGCGTTGGGCACGGCGTTATAGGCTGACTGCTCGGCCCCGTCGAAGGCGCCGCCGTCCTGCTCGGCCGGGCTGAGGTAGAAGGCGCTTTCGTCCAGAATGATATTGCCGGTGATTTCGCGCAGCCCCTTCTGGCGCATGGCCTGCAGGGCCTGATAGAGGCGTTCCTGCACCAGATAGGGGTCGCCGCTGCCCTGGATATAGAGGTTGCCGTGGGAAACGCCCTGGGCGTCCGGCGGCTGGTCGAGATAGAAATGGGTTTGCCACTGGTAGTGTTCCCCCAGGGCGCTGAGGCCGGCGCCGGTGGTGAGCAGTTTGGCCACCGAGGCCGGGTTGCGGGGCACATCGGCGTGAAGGCTGACCAGCGGCCGCCGTTCGCCGATTTCTTCCACATAGATGCTGACGTTCTGGGCATTGAGTTTGTGTTTATTCAGGAGTTGCTGCACTTCCGGCGGCACAATGTCCTGAGCCCAGAGCGAAAAAGACAGGAAAAGAAGGAAAAAACGCATCGTCCTTACCCAAAAAAGTTGGCTATTATACGAGCCCCTTTTTTCCGGCGCAGACTAATGGCCCCCCGTCCTTCCCTCATTCTTTTTAATAAACCGTTCCAGGTGCTTTGCCAATTTAGCGACGCCGCCGGCCGGCGTACCCTCAAGGATTTCATTCCCCTGCTGGGCTACTATCCGGCCGGTCGCCTCGACTACGACAGCGAGGGGCTGGTGCTGCTCACCAATGACGGTGCCCTGCAGGCCCGCATCAGTTCACCGCGTTTCAAGCTGCCGAAAACCTACTGGGTGCAGGTGGAGGGGGAAATTACCGCCCCGGCGCTGCAACGGCTACGGGCCGGGGTCGAACTCAAGGACGGCTGGACACTGCCGGCCGAGGCCGAAGCGCTTCCCCCGCCCGCGCTCTGGGAACGGGTGCCGCCCATTCGCCAGCGCGCCGCTATTCCCACCTCCTGGCTGGCGCTCACTCTCCGGGAGGGACGCAATCGCCAGGTGCGTCGCATGACCGCCGCCGTGGGCTTTCCCACCCTGCGGCTGGTGCGGGTGCGCGTTGGTAATTTCACAGTCGATAATTTATCATTAGGCCACTGGACACTTACGAACAAAAAGCCCTGATTTCAATCTTTTCAGGCGTGAAAAAAAACCGTGTCCCTGGCAAGCCGACAGAAGGAATTCCGATGAAAGAAGCAATTGAATGGGCGGTCAAAGGCCGTGAACTGCCCCCGGAAATGATGGCCGCTGCCGTCCGAGCCATGATGGACGGCAGCGCGGCCGAAGCTCAGATAGGCGCTTTCTTAAGCGCTTTATCTATTAAAGGGGAGACCGTCGGGGAAATCAGCGCCGCCGTCGGGGTGCTGCGCGAACTCATGACGCCCCAGCCGCTGCCCGATGACGATGTCTGGGTGGACATCGTCGGCACCGGTGGCGACGGGGCCAGTTTCTTCAACGTTTCCACGGCCGCCGCCCTGGTGGCCGCGGCCGGCGGCGTGAAAATTGCCAAGCACGGCAACGTCGGCGTCAGCAGCAGTTCCGGCAGTGCCGACGTGCTGCGTTTGGCCGGCCTGCGCCTCGACCTGAGCCCGGCCCAGCTGCGCGACTGTATGGCCGCCACCGGCTTCGGCTTCATGTTTGCCCCCAACTATCACAGCGCCATGCGCCACGTGGCCCCGGCCCGGCGCGCCATCGGCATTCGCACCATCTTCAACATTCTCGGCCCGCTGGCCAATCCGGCCCGGGTGCGCCATCAGGTGCTGGGCGTTTACAGTCCGGCCCTGCAGGAGGTCTACGCCGCCGTCGGCGCCCAGCTCGGTCTGGAACGGCTGCTGGTGGTTCACGCCGAGGACGGCCTCGATGAGCTCAGCGTTCTCGCCCCCAACCACCTCATCGAACTCAGAGCCGGCCAGACGAAGCGCTTCACCCTCAACCCCGGCGATTTCGGTTGGCACTTCACCGACCCCACGCCGCTGCGCGTGGCCAACGCCGAAGCCAGCCTGGCGCTGGTGGAACAGGCGTTGCAGGGCACAGCCCCGGCGGTGGCCTCGGCCATGGTGGCCCTCAACGCGGCGGCCCTGTTCTATCTCACCGACCGGGAACCGGACTGGGCCGCCGGCCTGCGCCGCGCCGAGGAACTGATGCGCTCCGGCGCCGCCCTCGCCCATTTCCGCCGGGTTATCCAAGCCACCAAGGACATTACGCTATGAATATTCTCGACAAAATCGTCAAAACCAAAATGGCCGAAGTGGCCCAACAGAAAAAGGCGCTGGAGATTGCCAATCTGGAACGCATTATTAATGAGCGGGCCGAACCGAGCCGTAACTTCATGCGGCAGTTGAAAAATGCGGTGCTGAGCCACCGGCTGGCCATCATCGCCGAGCTGAAAAAGGCCTCGCCGAGCAAGGGTCTGATTCGCGCCGACTTCGACCCCATCGAACTGGCCCGGGACTATGCCCTCAACGGCGCCACCTGCCTATCGGTGCTCACCGACAGCCACTATTTCCAGGGCAGCCCCTCCTATATCCGCCAGGTGAAACAGGCCGTTTCCCTGCCGCTGCTGCGCAAGGATTTCATCATCGACGAGTATCAGATTCTCGAATCCAAGGCCCTGGGCGCCGATGCCATTCTGCTGATTGTGGCCATTCTCGACGATAGCCAGCTGATGGATTACACCCTGATGGCCCACGATTTGGGCATGGATGTGCTGGTGGAGGTGCACTCGCTGGAGGAATTCGGCCGCGCCCTGAAGCTGCCCATTCGCGTGGTCGGCGTCAATAACCGCAATTTGAAGGACTTTTCCATCAACGTGGAAACCTCCATTCAGATTCGCCAGGAGCTGCCCGACGATTACATTCTGATTAGTGAAAGCGGCATCGAAAGCCGCGAGGACATCAAGCGCCTGCAGGACGAGGGCATCTACGCCTTCCTGGTCGGCTCCAGCCTGATGGCGGCCCGCAACGTTGGCGAAGCGCTCTCCCAGCTGCGCGGGGGCTGACATGGGCGTCATCACCGTCAATCACCCGCTGGTGCAGCACAAGCTCACCGAACTGCGCAAAAAGGAAACGCCGACGCTGGTTTTCCGCGCCCTGACCGCCGAAATCGGCATGATGCTGGGCTACGAGGCCACCCGCGATTTGGGCCTGCACGACATCGCCATCGAAACCCCGGTGGAAAGCACCCGGGCGCCGGTCATCAGCGGTAAAACCCCGGCCCTCGTCAGCATTCTGCGCGCCGGCAACGGCCTGCTCGATGGCGTGCTGCGGCTGCTGCCCAATGCCAAGGTGGGCCATATTGGCATGGAGCGCGACGAAACCACCCACCGGCCCCGGCCCTACTACTGCAAGGTGCCGAAGCGCTTGGAGGAACGGCTGGTGCTGGTCTGCGACCCGATGCTGGCCACCGGCCATTCGGCCCTGGAGAGCATCAGCCAGCTGAAGGCGCTGGGGGCCAAAAATATCCGCTTTCTCTGCCTGCTGGCGGCCCCCGAGGGCATCGCTGCCCTGACGGCGGCCCATCCGGACGTGCCCATCTACACCGCCCACATTGACCGCCAGCTCAACGAACGCGCCTACATATGTCCCGGCCTGGGCGATGCCGGCGACCGACTCTACGGCACCCTATGAACCGCAAACCATCACCGCAGCGCTTCCCCGGGGAAGCGCTTTATCGTCGCTGGGCCCTGCTGCTGCTGGCCCTGCCCCTGGGGGCCGAAGCGCTCCCCAATTTCAGCGCCCACTATGATTTGAGCATTCGCGGCATTCACGCCGGCCAGATGAAGATGAACGCCGTCCTCACGCCGAAGAGCTACATGGTCGATACGAAAACCGAACCGTCGCTGCCGGCGAAAATGCTGGGCTACGGCCCGATTACAGAAATGGCCCAGGGCGCCATCAGCAATCAACGGCTGCTGCCGCAGCAGTACTGGCGCCAGATGGAGGGTAACGAGAAGTACCAGCTGCGCTATCACTATGATTTAAAGAAAAAAAACGTGGAAGCCGTGGTCGGCGGCCAGCCGGTGCTGCTGCACTACCAGCAGCAGATTCCGCTGGACACGCTGGCCCTGATTATCCAGGCCCTGCTGGACGAGGAGCGCCAGCAGCCGGCGGCAAGCTACACCCTGCTCAGCGAGGACAAAATTCGCAGCTACAAGGTGGAGAAGCTCAAGGACGAACGGTGGCAGGACGACCAGAACCGGAGCATCACCGTCAAGGTCTACCGCCAGACCCACGCCAACCGCCGGACCATGATTTATCTGGCCGAAAACCCGCTGCGGCTGGTGAAACTGCAGCAGATTAAGAATGACCAGAGCCTGTTTGTGCTGAAACTGACCCACTACAAAACCCTCTAGGCCATGAAAGTTTTACTGCTCACGCCGAAAAATCCGCCCAACTATATCGACGCCCTCTATCTGGCGTTGCGGGCCCAGGTGGGCACCTGCGACTATTTCCCGCTGGACGAGCGCCAGAGCAACAATCTGGAAGATTTCTTTCGCCGCTATATCCGGCTAGCCCATTTCGACCGCATTCTGCTGATGTACAGCGGCCAATTCATCTACCAGCAGAGCCCCTTCCTGCGCCGGCTGCCGACGGTGGCGGTGCTGAGTCTGAGCCAGAAACAGCCCAGCGGCGCCGAGCAGAAAAAGATGCTCTCTAATCTGAAAACCATGCCCTGGATGCGCTGGATTGGCACCAATCCGCTGTTCTGCCGGGAATACCAGAGCCTGGGCTTCGATGCCCAGTGGATACCGCCCAGCTTCAACAGCGCCATCTACAACGCCCAGAACGAGCCGCGCATGCGCAGCCACTGCCACATCTACGCCGAGGAGGCCAACCGCAACGAGCTGCTGATGCGGCTGGCCCAGTTCAATCTGACCCTGCACTGCTACGACCCGGCCGACGACGTCGAAGCGCTGGCCGGCCACATCATGCCCGAGGATATTTTTATCCACTGGTGCAACGACAGCGCCGACATCGAGGCCCTGATTCGGGCCCAGGCCTGCGGCGCGGTGGTGCTGACCCGGGACATGAGCATCGACGACCGCGTCCTTTATGGCTTCCAGACCGAGGAAAATCTGATTTTTCCCCACGAGCTGGCCCGGGTCAGCGACCGGGTCGCCCAGCTGCTGAACCAGCGTGAGCTGCGCGCCCAGATTTCGCGCGGGGCGGTGGAAAAGGCCAAGGCCTTCGCCCCGGCCACGGTGGGCAAGCGCATCGGCCGCCATATCGAAGCCACCGTGCGCAATCCGAAGAACTATTCCATGAAGCAGCGCATCTTCGGGTTTGACATCTGATGGGCGCACAGGACGGGCAGCGCGCCGGCTGGGGCTGGCGCTTCGACGGGCTGCTACTGCTGCTGGCCCTGGCCACCGGCGGCCTGCTCTGGCTGGCCAACGGCCGGGTGCTGGGCGGAGCCACGGTGGTGGAGCTCTATCAGAGCGCCGTTGAACCGCAAAGCGCCTGGCAATGGCTGCTGCACGGCCTCAGCCCCGGGGTGGCCGTGGCCCTGATGATTGGTCTCAGCAGCCTGGCCCTGTGGCTGTTCGGCCGCATCTGTCTGGCGCTGGGCCTGGGCGAGAAAACCACCCTGGCCCTGTTCCTTCTCCTCAATTTCAATCCGGAATACAACGACGCCCGGCTGAACGTGGAGGGCTTCCAGCTGGTGCTGCCCTGCTTCCTCCTCGGCCTCTGGGGGCTGCTGCGGGCGAAGCGCTTCCCCTCGGCCCTGCTGGCCCTGGCCCTGCCCCAGTGGCTGGCCTCCTATTTCAGCCCGCTGCTGCTGCTCTGGAATCTGCTCTGGCCGCTGGCCCTGCTGACCTACCCGCTCGGCCACTGGCGCCGACGGCTGCTCGGGCTGCTGGTCTATTACCTGCTGGCCGGCCTGGCCGTGGCCCTGTCCCATGACTTCCCGCTACTGCTGCAGGATTTGTACAGCCAGACCCTGGAAAATCTCCACCGCACCAGCGGGGAAATGTCCATCTTCTTCAGCGCTGACAACAGCGTCCACCTCAGCGCCGCCGAAGCGCTGCTGCTGGCCCTGGTGCTGGTGCTGATTAACGGCATCAAAATCGCCGGCCTGCTGATTGGGCTGCTGGTGGTGCTGGCCTGGCGTGGCTCGACGGTGAGCGTCATCGGCCGGCCGCAACGTGGCCTGCTGCTGGCCCTGCTGCTGCTGAACAGCCTGCTCGGGGCCTTCCTGCTGCTCTACACCGGCTATCTGTTCAGCGATTTGGTCTATATGCCCTCCATCATGATTTGCCTCTGGCTCAGTGCCTCGGCGGCCTTTGGGCTGTTGAATCGCAGCTACCGGCCGGAACAGCGGCTGGTGCTGCTGTGGACCTTCATCGCCTATGCCCTGGCCAGCATCATCGTCTTCGGCCCCAGCGCCAGCCACCTGAAGGCCGCCGGCCAGTGGGCCGCCGCCCAGCGGCGCACGGTTTACAGCAACAGCCGGGAAGCGCTTTTCTACGCCGGCGGCGACCCGCGCCAGGCCAATTTCAACATCTACTTTCTGCCGGAGGTGCAGCTCCGCCCGGCGGATTTGATTCTGTACAGCCACAGCCGCAAAAGCCCCGAACCGGAGGCGCTGGAGCTCTACGAGATTGAGCGCGAGTTCAGCAACGAGCACGGCGACCGGGTCTATGCTCTCCACCGGAAAGATGAGCCGGAAAACCGCTAGAAGCCGGCGGGGGGCGTCATCGTCTTCCACCGACCGAAGCGCTTCCCTCGTTGCTGCTGCCAACAGCGAAGCGCTTCTCCCCAAACGAAGCGCTTCGGCTGGCGAAGCCCGGCAACGCCAAGCCGCCGGTTTACCAAACGAAGCGCTTCCTTTATCCCAGGCAGGTTCGCAGAACGAGCAAGCGCTTCCCCCCAGACAGCTGAGCATTTCTCCGGAACGAAGCGCTTCCCCCTCCAAGCCGGCGCCGTCTTCTTCTCTCGTAGACCGAAGCGCTTCGGCTAGCCACGATTTCCACAATGGCACCGCAGCTGTTTTGACTCGAAGCGCTTCCTCTGCTACTGACAACGAAGCGCTTCTCACCAGCCAACCGGGCATTTCTCCGGAACGAAGCGCTTCCCCCTCCAAGCCGGCGCCGTCTTCTTCTCTCGTAGACCGAAGCGCTTCGGCTAGCCACGATTTCCACAATGGCACCGCAGCTGTTTTGACTCGAAGCGCTTCCTCTGCTACTGACAACGAAGCGCTTCTCACCAGCCAACCGGGCATTTCCCCGGAACGAAGCGCTTCGGTAAATCCCGGCAACTGGGCCAAACAAGGAAGCGCTTCCTCTGCTGCCGACAGTGAAGCGCTTCCCACCAGCCAACCGGGCATTTCCCCAGAACGAAGCGCTCCCCCCTCCGAGCCGGCGCCGTCTTCTTCTCCCGCCGACCGAAGCGCTTCAGTAAATCCCGGCAACTGGGCCAAACAAGGAAGCGCTCCCCCTGTCGCTACTGCCGCCAGCGAAGCGCTTCCCCCGGCCCTCGATGACGACCCGGAAATCCAGGCCGTGCTGGCCGATTATCAGCTGGGCATCAGTCCGGAAATGGCGGCCCAGCTCCATCATCCCGGCGTCGCCCACCAGTTCCTACCCAGCGCCGCCGAACGACGGATTAGCGCCGCCGAGCTCAGCGACCCCATCGGCGACGAGGCCCATTCGCCGCTGCCCACGCTGGTGCATCGCTACCCCAATCGGGTGCTGTGGAAAATCAACAGCAGCTGCGCCGTCTACTGCCGTTTCTGCTTCCGCAAGGAGCACATCGGCCGTAAGGGCGAGCGGGTCAGCGCCGAGCAGCGTGAGGCGGCTCTGGCCTACATCGGCGCCCATGAGGAGGTGGAGGAGGTTATTCTCAGCGGCGGCGACCCGCTCCACCTGTCCCCGGCCCGGCTACGGAGCTTTGTTGAGCCCCTGCGCGCCCTGGGCCACGTCCGCCGGCTGCGCATTCACAGCCGGGTACCCATTGTGGCGCCCCAGCTCCTGACCCCGGCCCTGCTGGACTGGCTGGTTACGCTGCCCCAGTCGCTGCACTGTGTCATTCACATCAACCACGCCGCCGAACTGACCGCCAACAATCGGGCCCTGCTGCGCGAGCTGCGCGCCCGGGGGCTGCTGCTCTTTTCCCAGACGGTGCTGCTGCGCGGCGTCAATGCCGACGTGGCCACCCTGGCCGAGCTGATGAATGCGCTGTTGGATAACGGCGTGGCGCCCTATTACCTGCACCATCTGGATTTGGCCAGGGGCACCGGCCATTTCCGCCTGAGCCTGGACGAGGGCCTAGCCCTGGAACGGGCTTTGCGTCAGCGCCTGTCGGGCATTGCAATGCCCACCTACATCGTCGAAATCCCCCGGGGGGGCGGCAAGGTGCCGGTGATAGCGCTGACGGCGGAACAGCGGGCCCTGCTGCATTCGCTGGGCATCGACTAGGACTCCCCTTATACTTTCTCTTTTTTTATCAAGGAAATAACATGAAAAATGTCGTCATCGGCATCATCGGTTTTGGCACCGTCGGCCAGGGCGTGGTGGAGGTGCTGGAAAAAAATGCCCGGGAAATCCAACTGCGCACCGGCTACACCATTCGCGTGAAAAGCGTTGCCCGGCGCCAGTGGCCCGCCGACCAGAGCTATCCCTTCCACTGCACCACCCGGCCCGAGGACATTGTCAATGACCCGGACATTAACATCGTCATCGAGCTGGCCGGCGGCGAGGAACCGGCGCGGACACTCATCGCGGCGGCGCTGGAACAGGGGAAACACGTCATCACCGCCAACAAGGCCCTCATCGCCAAGCACGGCGAAGCGCTCTTTGCCCTGGCCCGGGAACGGGGCGTGGGTCTGGAATTTGAGGCGGCGGTGGCCGGCGGCATTCCCGTCATCAAGGTGCTGCGCGAGGGCATGACTGCCAACGAAATCATCGAGGTGGCCGGCATCATCAACGGCACCAGCAATTTCATTCTCACCGAGATGGCCCAGAAGGGCCGGGGCTTCGGCGAGGTGCTGCGCGAGGCCCAGGCCCTGGGCTATGCCGAGGCCGACCCCTCCTTCGATATCAACGGCACCGACGCCGGCCACAAAATCACCATTTTGGCCTCGCTGGCCTTTGGCATTCCGCTGCAATTTGACCAGATTTACATCGAGGGCATCGAAGCGCTTACCCCCGAGGACATTCGCACCGCCGCCGACCTGGGCTATGGCATCAAGCATCTGGCCCTGGCCCTGCGCCGGCCCGAGGGCGTGGAAATCCGCGTTCACCCCACGCTGATTCCCCGGGAGGCCCTGCTCTGTAGCGTCAATGGGGTGATGAATGCGGTGCAGGTCAAGGGCAACGCCATCGGTACCAGCCTCTACTATGGCGCCGGCGCCGGCCGGCTGCCCACGGCCTCGGCGGTGGTGGCCGATTTAATCGACGTTATCCGTGAACTGAACCTCAGCCGTGAAGACCGGCTGGCCGAATTCGGCTACCAGAAGATTCGCGACCGGGAAGCGCTGCCCGTCCTCGACAGCAGCCAATTTATCAGCGCCTACTATCTGCGCCTGACCGTGGCCGACCGGGCCGGGGTGCTGGCGGAAATTGCCCGTATCATGGCCACCCACGACATTTCTTTGCAGTCGGTGGTGCAGAAGAACGCCGAAAAACAGGGCGACAGCGTGCCGCTTATCCTGCTGACCGAACGGGTGGTGGAAAGCAAAATCAATGCGGCCCTGGCGGAAATCTCGACGCTGGACGCCCTGCGCGGCGCGGTGCAACGCATTCGCGTGGCCCACATCGGCTAAGGTTGCCGAATGGCAATGGAAACGGTACTAAAAAAGTATTGATTTGAAAGTTAAGAGGCATTATCATTAGCGCCCGATAGAACGGCTAACGCTATCTGTCACATTGCCTCATGATGATTCCCCACCCGCAAGGGTGGGTTTTTTTTGGCCACAAAAAACCCCGCCGCAGCGGGGTGGTTGGGGCGGGGAGTCGCTTCTAAAGCACCTTGGCCAGGGCGTCGGCCAGATAGGCGCAGTCCTCGGCGCTCTTCAGGCCGGCGATGTTGATGCGACCCTCGCCGACGATGTAGATGGCGAAATCCTCACGCAGCCGTTTGACCCGTTCCTTGCCCAGGGGCAGCAGGCTGAACATGCCGCGATGGACGTCGGTGATGAAATGCCAGTCGCCGCCGACCCGCCGTTCCAGCGCCGCCACCAGCTCCTGCCGGCGCCGGCGGATGTAGGCGCTCATCTCGTTAAGCTCGCTCTCCCAGTCGGCGCGCAGGGCCGGCGTGGTGAGCACGTGGCCAACGATAGCGGCGCCGTGGTCGGGGGGCATGGACACCATCGCCCGGCTGATAACGCCGAAGTGGGACTGAAGCGCTTCGGCCTCGGTGGCGTTCTGGCCCAGCATCAGCACCACGCCCACCCGTTCCCGGTAGAGGCCGAAATTCTTCGAGCCGGACACGGCCACAAACAGATTCGGCACCGCCGCCGCCAGCGTGCGCACGCCCAGCGCATCGGCCTGCAAATCCTCGCCCAGCCCCTGATAGGCCAGGTCCACCACCGGCAGCCAGCCGCGCCGGCTCGCAATTTCCGCCACCCGCTGCCAGTCGGCCGGACTGAGGTCGGCACCGCTGGGATTGTGGCAGCAGCCGTGGAGCAGCACGATGTCCCGGGGGCCGAACTGTTCCAGGGCGGCGAAGAAGCGCTCCCTATCGACGACGCTGTGCTGCCGGTCGTAGTAGGGATAGGTCTGGGGCTGGAAGCCGGCGGCCTGGAAGATGGCCTGGTGGTTCCCCCAGGTGGGGTCGGAGACATATAAATGGTGTTCCGACAACAGGCTGGCCAGAACGCTGGCGATGAGGCGGACGGCACCGGTGCCGGCGGTGGCCTGAATGGCCCGCACCCGGTCGGCGCTGACGCTATCGCCGAGCACCAGCTCAATCATGGCCTGGTTGAAAACGGCGTTGCCGAGCAGGCCGATGTATTTCTTGCTGTTTTCCGTCCGCAGCAGTTCGCCCTCGGCCGCCTTGACCGCGCGCATGATGGGCGTTTCCCCGCGCTCGTTCTGGAAGATGCCGACGCCCAAATCCAGTTTCGGCGTCCGGGGGTCGGCCCGGAAGAGCTGGGACAGCTGCAGAATCGGGTCATCGGGGAGTTTTTCGAGATGAATAAACATGAAGGGTCCTTCGGTGAAATTGTCAGGGAAGTGGCCGCCTCGGGCGGCCCGGCCGCTCATTTTGCCACTTTCGCCTTTTGGTAGGGATTAACGGGCAGGTAATAGAGCCGGGTGCCGGCGAGGCGGTCGTAGAGGCTAAGGCCGTCCCGGTCCCAGAGGCGCCAGAACCAGCCCAGGCCCAGCGGCAGCAGGGTGAGCACCAGCCAGAGGAAGCGCTTCGCCGCCCGGCCGACTTTGAGGCCGTGGCCCTGGTCGTCGCAGACGATGAGCCGCCAGGCGCGCATGCCCAGCGTCTGGCCCTGGGCCGACCAGAAATAGATGTGGAAAGTCGCCCAGCAGCCGAGCAGGCAAAGGCGGAACGGCAGCAGCAGCGGGTCGCCGAGCCGAAGCGCTTCCCCCCGGCGGGCCAGCACAAAAATCATGCTGAGGGCGATGAACAGGGCCAGCAGTAGCAGCAGGTCATAGAGCAGTGCGCCAAGCTGACGCCCCAGCGGCGCCTTTTTTGCGTTTTCGATGAGTAGAGCCATGATAATAAGCAGGGGTGGAAGGGGTTTTGTTGTTGAAGCACAACAGATAGAGCCTTTAAACTATCCCGTTCTCTGTTCTAAAGCAATCCCAAAATCTATGCATACAAAATCTCTCTTAGCACTGCTGATGCTTAGCACCACTGCCTGTGCCCAGCCCCAGGAGGCCATCGATGCCGCCTTTGACAGCAGTGCACCGGCGCTGCTCGACCAGGCCAAGCCGGAAGAACTTAAACAAATTAGCGAAACGGCCGAACAGGAGCAGGCCACCGGCACAGCGCTTCCCGGAGAACCCGCCAGCCCCGAGGGGGAAGCGCTTCCCCCGCCCGAGGAGGATTTTTTCGGCGACCGGGACAGTGTCAGCCTCAACGGTCAGACCATCAAACTGCGCAGCCCCAAGGCTCTGCACGCCTTCTACAACACGGCCAAGGCCTACAATCACTGGAACGCCGAGCGCGCCGCCCGGCTGGCCGAAGTGGTGGCCAGTGCCCGCAATGATGGCCTGCCGCCGGCCAAATATCATCCGGAGGTCATCGCCGCCTTCCAGGACGACGAGGCCCATCAGATTCTGCTCAGCGACGCCTTTTTAAGCCTGGCCGGCGATTTGGCCAACGGTCTGGTGAACCCACGCATCACCCAGCCCGAATGGAACGGTGCCAAGGTCAGCGATGAGGAGCTGGCCGAGCTGCTAGCCTCGGCGCTGGAGAAGAACGATTTCGCCACGCCGCTGGAAGCGCTTAACCGCGATAACCCGCGCTATCAGGCCCTGCGCCGGGCCTACAACGCCCAGATTAACGGCGAAGACACGCCGCCGGAGGAACAGCTCACCTCGGCCGGCATGCTGCAGCTCAATTCCGACCACCCGGACGTGCTGATTCTGCGCAAAAAGCTAGGCCTGGCTGGCGATAGCACCCTCTACGACGAGAGCGTGCGCGATGCGGTGCTGGAATACCAGAAGAAACACCGCAAGGAGCTGGGCAAACCCGATGGCCGCGTTGGTAAAAAAACCCGCGACAAACTCAACGGCAAACTGGCGAAGAAGCCGGCGAAAATCAGCCTGGACCTGCTGCAAATTAATATGGAACGCCAGCGCTGGATGCCCCAGGAGCTCGGCAATACCAACATCATCGTCAATATTCCCAGCTACACCGCCAAGATGTTCCGCGACGGCGCCGAAATCTACAGCACCCGCACGGTCATTGGCCGCCGCGACCGGCAGACGCCGGCCTTCGTGGACCGGCTGCGCCATGTGGTCATGAGCCCCATGTGGACGGTACCACCCACCATTCTCAAGGACAAAATCGAGAAGGGCCAGGTAACCAGCGCCTATGATTTGGTTACCAATCGCGGCAAATACGTCAGCCCGGCCAATGGCAGCGTGCCCGCCGGCCACACCCTGCGCATGAAATCGAGTCCGAGCAACCCGCTGGGCAAGGTGAAATTCCTCTTCCCCAACAGCCACGCCATCTACCTGCACGACACGCCGCGTAGTGGCGCCTTCTTCGGCCAGGCGTCGGCCCGGGGCTGCATCCGGCTGCAGGACCCGGAAAATCTGGCCTACCTGCTGCTGACCGGGGTGAAGAGCAAGGAACAAATTAAAAACGACATGAGCTACCGACCGAAGGAAGTGTGGAGCAACCCGCTGGAACCGGTGCCCATCTACCTGGTTTACTGGACGGTTTCCAGTGATTTAAATGGTAAAATCGCCACCGCCAGCGACGTCTATGGTAAAGATGCCAAATTAATCGCGCAATATAAGAAAGCGCTTGAAATCAAAGACTAAGGAATAAACCTATGGCAATTCAAAAGTCCTCCTACAGCAAAGAAGAATTGCTGGCCTGCGCCCGGGCGGAAATGTTCGGGCCCGGCAATGCCCAGCTGCCCCTGCCCAATATGCTGATGATTGACCGCATCGTCGCCATCAACGACCACGGCGGCCAGTACGGCAAGGGCGAAATCATCGCCGAGCTGGACCTTAATCCGGAGCTGTGGTTTTTCCAGTGCCACTTCCAGGGCGACCCGGTCATGCCCGGTTGCCTGGGCCTGGACGCCCTGTGGCAGTTGCTGGGTTTCTTCCTGGGCTGGAGCGGCGGCCTCGGTCGCGGCCGGGCCCTGGGCTGTGGTGAGGTCAAATTCACCGGCCAGGTGCTGCCGCGCCACCAAAAAATTACCTATCACATTCACATCAAACGCACCATTCTGCGAAAACTGGTGCTTGGCATTGCCGATGCGACCATGAGCGTTGATGGTAGAGAAATCTACACCGGCAAGGATTTGAAGGTGGGGTTGTTCACCAGCACGGACAATTTTTAAGGAGTTTCTATGAGAAGAGTAGTGGTTACGGGCATGGGCATCGTTTCCAGCCTCGGTAACAATGTCCCAGAGGTACTCGCGGCCCTGCGCCAGCTGCGCTCGGGCATCGAATTCGCCAAGATTTATCAGGAAATGGGCCTGCGTTCCCAGGTGGAAGGCAGCCTGCACATCGACCTGAAAGCGCTCATTGACCGGAAGATTTTCCGCTTCATGGGCGACGCGGCCGCCTATTGCTATGTGGCCATGAAGGAGGCCATCGCCATGGCCGGCCTGGGCCCGGAACAGATTTCCCATCCGCGCACCGGCCTGGTGGTCGGCACCGGCGGGGCCACGCCCTCGGCCCAGGTGGAAAGCGCCGACATTCTGCGCCGGGACGGGGTCAAGCGCATTGGCCCCTATGCCGTAACCAAAACCATGGCCTCCACCACCAGCGCCTGCCTGGCCACGCCCTTTCAAATCAAGGGGGTGAACTACTCCATCAGCTCGGCCTGCTCCACCTCGGCCCACTGCATCGGCCACGGCGCCGAGCTAATCCAGTTCGGCAAACAGGACATCATCTTCGCCGGCGGCGGCGAGGAGGTGCACTGGACGCTGTCCTCGCTCTTCGACGCCATGGGCGCCCTCTCCACCAAATACAACGACCAGCCCCAGAGCGCTTCCCGGGCCTATGATGCCGACCGCGACGGTTTCGTCATCTCCGGCGGCGGCTCCATTCTCGTGCTGGAGGAATACGAACACGCCAAGCGCCGGGGCGCCCCGATTATTGCCGAGCTCACCGGCTACGGCGCCACCTCCGACGGCTACGACATGGTCGCCCCCTCGGGCGAAGGGGCCGTGCGCTGCATGCAAATGGCCCTAGCCCAGCACGGCGGTCCGGTGGACTACATCAACGCCCACGGCACCTCCACGCCGGTGGGCGACACCAAGGAACTGGGCGCCATTCGCACCACCTTCGCCGGCCAGACCGTGCCGGCCATCAGTTCGACCAAATCCCTATCCGGCCACGCCCTCGGCGCCGCCGGCTCCAACGAGGCCATCTACAGCCTGCTAATGCTGCAGAACGATTTCCTCGTGGCCAGTGCCAACATCGAACGGCTCGACCCGGAGGCTGAAGATTTGCCGATTCTGCGCGAAAACCGCGACCAGAAGCTCCGGGCGGTGATGAGCAATAGCTTTGGTTTTGGTGGCACCAATGCCACTTTGATTTTCTCTGGACTGAAATAATGAAGGATTTCCAAACCACAACAGTGGAAGCCACCTGGGCCAAGCCCGGCGACACCAACGCCACTCTGATTTTTGCGGGGGTGAAATGAAGCGCTTCCCCCTGAGCCGGCGGCGCTGCCTGGCCCTGGCCCTGCTGCTGGCCCTGCCGGCCGGGGCCCAGGAGGAGGAGCCCCAGACCGTGGAGGCCCCGGTGATTCTCTACAGCGGCAAGGGCAAGGGCGAAGATGACCGGGTCATTCAGTACAGCGGCGACAGCAGCTCCCCCATCATCAAAAACCACCGGGCCGGCCGGCCGCAGATGCTGGAGAAGAGCAATCCCAGCAGCGCCGGCAGTGCCGGCCTCAACGCCTCAACCCACAACGTCTATTCCTGCATCGACAACGGCCAGAAGGTCTTCGCCGACGAGGACAACAAGGCCAAGTTCACCAACTGCGTGCGCATTGCCAAGGCCGAATCCAAAACCACCGCCAAAAGCGCCCTGACCTACACCATCGACGACCCCAACGCCGGCTTCCGCCCGGGCAATCTCACCGTGGTGAACAACGACGGCAACGTGGTCAGTCCGCCGACCACGCCCACGCCCAGCGCCGCCCCGGTGGCCGCCAGCGGCAGCAATGTCAGCGTTTCCGTGCAGAGCAACGGCACGCCGGCGGTGGCCGTCTATGGCAACACCTGCTCCGGCGCCATCAGCTACCAGGGCCACACCTATATCTTCAACGAGCAGGAGGCCTGCCCCATTCCGTTGGAAGTGTTCCGCAGCCGCAAGCCGCTGGAGGCGTTGCCGGCCTACTATCTGCCCCCGGTGCCCCAGAAATGATAGCCCTGCACGAACGGCCGAAGCTGCAAATGCCCGGCGGCCACAATAAATTGCTGCTCCATTCCTGCTGTGCGCCCTGCTCCGGCGAGGTCATGGAGGCGCTGCTGGCCTCGGCCATCGACTACACCATCTATTTCTATAACCCCAATATCCACCCGCGCAAGGAATACCTCATTCGCAAGGAGGAGAACATTCGCTTCGCCGAGAAGCACGGCATTCCCTTCATCGACTGCGACTATGACACGGAAAATTGGTTCGAGCGTGCCAAGGGCATGGAGTGGGAGCCGGAGCGCGGCAAACGGTGCACCATGTGCTTCGACATGCGTTTCGAGAAAACCGCCCAGTACGCCCACGACAACGGCTTTCCGGTGTTCACCAGCTCTTTGGGCATTTCGCGCTGGAAAAACATGAACCAAATCAACGACTGCGGCGAGCGGGCGGCGGCCAAATACCCGGGCCTCATCTACTGGACGTTCAACTGGCGCAAGGGCGGCGGCAGTGCCCGCATGATTGAAATCAGCAAGCGCGAGCGCTTCTACATGCAGGAGTATTGCGGCTGCGTCTATTCCCTGCGCGATACCAACGCCTGGCGCCTGTCCAAGGGCCGGGAAAAAATCAAAATCGGCACCATGTTCTATGGCGAAGACACCACCACCGAGGGGGGTGGGTTCCGTTAGCTAGCACAACAGGTGGCTTCGCCGCTCGCTAAGCCTTCGGCTTACCGGTAGCTTCGCCGTTAGCTAGCGCAACAGGTGGCTTCGCCGCTCGCCAGCGCGGGTGGCTTTGCCGCTCGTTAGTCCTTCGGCCTAGTGGTGGCGGTGCCGCCCACGACTTCGCCCGAAGCGCTTCCTCCAGGGAGCGCTTTTTTTATGACCGGCGGGCGCCGCCGGAAGATTCTCCGGAACAAAGTGCTTCCTTCTCGGCCACCAAGCCGAAGCACTTCGCCTTCACAGCAGCTAGACCGAAACGCTCGCCCCAAAACCTAACGCTCCCAACCGAAGCGCTTCCTCCCCGGGCCACTAGACCAAAGCGCTAGCCCTGAAATCTGATGTCCCCAACCGAAGCGCTCCCCTTTGGGGCCTTTTAGAACCCATTTTTTAGACCAGCCCGGCAATGAAACTCTTCCCTCCCGACGTTCTGGAACGAAGCACTTCGTTGGGAAAAGGCTCACCGGCGGGAAGCGCTTCCTTTTCGACCACTAGGCCGAAGCGCTTCGCTCTGGAAACCTGCAAAAATCCGAAGCGCTCCCCCCCTTCATCTGAACGACCGGTCCGAAACGCTTCGTTAGAAACCCCAAAACGGGCCCAGCTTTTCAGCTTAAAGCGCTGGGTTGAGAAAAAATCCGGGCTTCCAGACCGAAGCGCTTCCCTCGGCACTGCTCCGATTGGGAAGCGCTTCTTCCCTGACGTGCTCTAGGCCGAAGCACTTCGTTCTCAAATAGCTTTGAAATCGGCGGGGTGAAAAATCTATCTCCTGAAACCGAAGCGCTTCACTCTGGAAACCTGCAAAAATCCGAAGCGCCCCCCTTCAGCTGAACGGCCCGCCCGAAGCGCTTCGTTAGAAACCTCAAGAC
>ERZ773090.323-NODE-323-length-31228-cov-12.5525_pt1 | contig 31228 bp, 48 predicted proteins | sample MGYA00580579_ERZ773090 | MGnify/ENA primary metagenome ERZ773090 (study PRJEB29015, sample SAMEA2738014) | human oral metagenome | biome: human oral; feature: human-associated habitat; material: dental | place: China | collected 2132 ... | reverse complement strand
ATTTTCCAATCTCTCAAGAATTGACCCATTGTCAAATGGAATATAATTATTGATATTTGGAGATATATCACTATTATTATTTTTACAAATATATAGCTTTTTTGTATTGTTATCCCAGTATGCTTTTCCTTCTTCTTTTAATCCTATTTCATTTAGTACTCCGCCATAATCTTTTCCCATCATCTGAGAAAATTTATTCCCTTCTAGTGCTGTATTTTCTTGAGTTCCATACTTAACGATTCCATACTGCTCAGCTGAAGCATAATCAGTTTTATTAACTTTTTTACTCATCTCTTCATTGAACTCTTGATGTGTTATATAACTATGTAAATCAATCTTAGCATCTACTTTTGAACCACTTGTAATATTGAAATAAAATACTAATACAAAAGAGTGGGGACTATCTTTCATTAGTGGAATATAATCATATTTATCTCCAGCATTTGCATATGCATAAAGAATTTCTTCACCTTCATTTCCTTGTGCGTAAAGTCCAACCTCTCTGAATATTTTGTCTTCTCTTAGTTCCGCATTAGAAAACTGAACTTCTATAGCTACTATATTTTTTTCATCTCCTTGTATTTTACAGTTAGTTACATTAGCTGTTCCCCATTCTTCTTTTAGATCTGTTAAAAATCTAATTTCATCATTTGAAGTTATTGAACCACTTCCTAACTTTGCTTTTGTAAAAGTTAGAGTTTCAGATAAATTTCCATTTATCTTTGCTTGAAGTTGTTCACCTTTTTTTGTTAGCTTTAAGCCTTCAAAATAACTCATTATGTAGTCCCTCCTATTTGAATTATCTTAGTAAATCCTATCCCTTGAGCTATATTCAATTCTGAATTTATCCTCATGGTTTGGTCCAGTTTAAAATCAGCTTTTATCTCTATTTTTTTCATATTCTCAACTATTGATGAGTAATATTTATTACTTTTATTATTAATTATTTCAAGTTCCCAATACATTCTTGCCCCAGCTTCACAAACTTTATTTAAATCAGGCATTTTATTAATAACTTTCAAGTCATCAACCATATTTACTTTAAATAGCTGGCTTGCTACTTCTTGTAATGGTCTGGTCTTTAATTTTGTAACTTCTTTATTAGTAAGTTCTCTCGTTAATGAAAGTAAAAACTCCGTATTGGGTAATCCATCAAGTGCCATTTTTTTTATAATTAATGCTTGTCTATAAGTTTCATCATCTCGTCCATTTCTTTTTTCTTCATATCTATCACCCATAAAATCTAGGAATATTCCTGTACATTTTAATAGTGATGTTTGATTTTTTAAACTTTCTATTAAACCATCTATATACTCAACAACAGGCTTCAAAGTCTTATAAAATTTAATTGTGTTTTCTTTTTGAAAATGTAAAGGTAACCCCTTTATAACTTCATCAATCATGATATTCTCCCAGCACTCTTCGGTATTTCATTAAAGTTTAATTGAATTGAATTACTCCAAACAAGAGTAGCTTTTTTTCTAAACTTCAAGTCAAAATCAGTATATTTATAGTTTTTATTGTAAAGATATTCATATAAAAATGTTCCATTTGATAATAAAGCCCCTATTCCAGCTTCATTAATATACTCATCAATTAAATTTTTGATTTTTAATTCATCAGAACTTTTTATATCTAGTTTATATTCAATATCTGCTTGGGTTGGTCTGTCAAACCTTATTATTTCATAATGATTAGGCACAGATGTTGGAACATTCACAACAACACTTCCTCTTGTGTCAGGTGTGTGAATGTGCATATAAATAGCATGTGCTATTTCTTCTTTTATTCCTCCATCTACAACTATCCAAATGCTTTTTGGAGAAAGTCCAAAACTGTCAATGTTCATTGTATTATTTCTTATCCCGTTAGCACTTTTCACTCCTGGTAATTTTCTAATAGCATTTAAAACAGGTAATAAAGCCCATTCCCCTTTACTATTTCCAGCTAAATATCTTTTTAAATACTCATAATCAGTTTCAGAAGAAAGCCCACCTTCTCCAATTTCTGTATTTTGTACATCTACTATTGAAGCTGGTGCTTTTATAACTTTTTCAATTTTATTAATTTGAATGTTTCCTTCCTCTCCATCGAACATACTTTGAAATAGTATTGTTTTAGGCTTTGAAGCATCCACTTCAAATCTTTCAATATTTTCATACCTTGTTCCATTTTCTGCTTGGATAATAATGTCTCCTTGTACAACATCAACAAAACCTGTTGCTGTAACTTTACAATGAACTTGTGATTTCGTTCCAAATCTTCTAGGAAAAAAATATAATAAATTGTCTAATTCTTCATTTTGTGCATTGTATATATTTAAACCTCTTGATATTGAAATAATTTTGTCTTCCAGGTAAGAGCAAAGATATATAAAAGGTGCTGCTAGTTTGTAATAATCACCAGTTGACTCAACATTGAAATCACTCCCAAAGTTTTCCTTTTTCTGTGCCTCTTTTTGTGCTAATTCCATAAGTCCTTGAAAGCCTTTTGTTTCAAATTTATCCACTGATAATCACCTCTTTTTCTATATCATTATGTTCTTTATGAGTTATATATATTTTTGCCTTTAAAGTTCTTTTTTTCTCAGAAATTATTTTATAACTGACTGATTCTATTTCAGCTCTATACCATTCTTGTAACTTTCTACAAATATGTTCAAGTTTGTACTCAGCTACATCTTGTTCATTTATTATTCTTATATCAAGCCCTAAATTTTCATCATAAAAGCACTCAATTGAATATATTTTTAAAGAATTTACTACTCTCTGCCAGAACTCATCTATTCCTGAAATAGTTGAAAATTTAATATCCCCATCATCCATTTTTATAGCTTCCATTATGCTACTCCTCCACTTATCTCAGTTCCTTTTGCTACTCCTAAATGTTTATGCTTTTTCAAACTCTTATCTCCAGCAGTAACATCTTCAGATGCTGCAACAGAACCTTTTGTAGATATATTCCCAGTTTGTGTTGTGTTTCCTTTCTGAGTAGTATTTCCATTTATCTCAACATTACCTTCTTGCTTAGAATCTCCTTTCAAATCAATGTTCCCTTCTTCTAATCTATCTCCAATAATTCTAATATCCGAAGGAAATTCCAAGCTTTCTGTAGCATTTGGAATTGTGAAAGGTAAAATAAAACCATTATTTAAGTTATTCCTTCTACTTGAATCCATAACATCATGAGAGCCTTGACTTATATATGAAGAAATATCAAAAGTTAATATAAAATATGGCATTATATCCCCTTCTTTGATATTCCAATCAATGTGGTCTTTACTATCCCCAAACAAGGCAACTGGGACATTACGAAGCACAGGCAAGGCGACTCCATTTGGACTAAATAAAGGTTCAGCATCTACAAATCTACCTTTTCTTATTTTTTGTATTTTTACTAGAATTATCCTTATGTTTTCCATCATCTTTCATCACTTTTACTCCTAGTTTCATGTTCCAGCTATCATTTAAAGAAATATTTACCTCTTCAACTTGCATAAATCCAGTAACATCATCACTTGAAACATATAAAATGTCTCCCTTTTTTATATAATGAATTGGAAAACATTCAACAGTATAATCATATTTATTACTTTCTTTTACAGTTTTCTTTTTCTTTTCTTTGGTCCATTTTTCATCTTTTTTACTGTCAGTTTTTTTATTATCAGACTTTTTATTTACTTTCACTTCTTTTTCTTGCTGTTCAACAGCTTCGGGATTATGTATCAAACCACTTTCAAAAGTTAAATTAATAGCTTGATTTTTCTGCCTATCTGTATAAATATAAAGATCATCACCTTTTAAAGTCATTTTACTTTCTGAGTCCTGAACTAATTCTTTTAACTCCTGAAAACCTTGACTATAACAAGTAAAACCATTTGTATAAACTTTGTCTTTATTTAGATCCATAGAAATAAGATTTAAACCTAATTCCTTAGTAACTTCTTTAATAGCTTCTGATATTCTTACATTCCCATCTAAACTAATAGAAACTATTTTACTGCTATTCTTAGTTCTTTCTGAACAAGTTAGCTCTTGAACAAAAGAAGCTCCATCTCTTGCTTTTTTCTTTTTAATAACTTCATACTTAGAATAATATCCAATATCAGACTCATAACCAAACCAAAGCTCTATCTCACTTCCTACCTCTATGTCTTGACTTAAATTGTATATTTTAAATGTCCCTACTCCTACTTTCCCTTCTTCTCCACTTTTTACCTCAACATCAAACTTTAATCCATTATTATTATGATCGTTTATTTTTACTCCATTTATAACAAGGTATGAATTTCTCGGGAAAATAGGTCTATTTGCTATAAATTCCATTATTCCTCCACTAAAAGTTCAATTTTATCTATATTTTCATAATCAATTTTTACTGCTTTTCTATCCAAAGTATTAGGAATAATATATTTTTGTGGATACTTTTTATTAAAGTTTCCTTTTTCATCAACTAATTTATTGAACCAAAGTGGAATACCAAATAAAATTGGCTCATTAGCATATATCAAATTATCTTCAATATCATAAAGTGTTATATATACCCTTTTATCATAAGAATTATATGTGAATTCAAATTGAAAGGTTGTCCCTGCAATAGTTACCTCAGTTATATATGGAATTGATTCTTTCATTATATTTATTTTCATCCTATGCTCCTGGTAATCTTATATGTTCACTTTGTAAATCTCCTTCCCAATCCTTTTTACCACTAGCTTTATTTTTAGCTTTTGCTGTTGTTTTTATTTTTGTTTTCTTTCTTACAGCAGGTTTAGCCTTTTTGCTAGGTGCTGGTATCATAGAAATATGAGCAATTTTTATTTCAACTAAGGAAATTGTGAACTCTGTATAGTATAAAGAAGTTATTGTGTTTTCTATACTTGTGATAGCCATATTTTTATATAACTTAACCATATACAAGTCCACAAGTTCTCTTTTATTTCTAAGTTCTATAACTTTTTCAAAAATTTCTTTGTGATTAGCTCCAACAATTTGAACTTTAAAAGATAATTCCAAAGGGTTTGGTGTTATATTATCAGCTATTTGAGTCCCATCATCTATTGGAACTGTGGGAACATCATTAGAATAGCTTTCAGATACTTCAGAAACTAATTGAAGCTGGATATTTCCTAATAGAATAGGTGGAGTTTTTTTTATACGATTATCAATTTGATTAGACAATGAGTTAGCACTGCTTAAAAAACTACTTACTTTACTCATCAAATTTGTTATTGAAAACATCTATATATCTCCTTTTGCAATCTCATTTTGTAGCAAAAAATCTTCCAATTTCTCTGCTATCATTTCTCCTACTCTATTCCAATCAGTTTCAGCTTTTGTAGTTGTTGGCATATTTATAGTAAGATTTAATATAATTTTTTTATCAGTTTTATTAGAACTTTTATTATTTGCTGAACTTTTTATATCCGAAAAACTATTATTTTCTACATTTGAATAAGCATTATTTTCTTCAGCAGTTAATACTCTTTCTCCCTTATGAAGTTCAGCTATATAGCCGTCGAAAGGAACATAATCAAGTCCTGTTTTATGTGTCCCATCTACTACAGGAGTATCTTCAAAATATACTCTTTCAGTTGTTGCATTTTTCTTTCCACTATCATCAAAAAACCATGATATCCCTGGCAATGATTTTATTTTTTGCCCTAAGTTTGAGAAAAATCCTTTAATATTTTCCCAAATTTTAGCAACATAATCTAAAATAAAATCAAAAGCTGATGCAGCAGTTGACTTCATTGTCTCCCACACTTCTTTTAATTTGTCTATTAGTTTAAAAAATACATCAACAGCTTTGTCCTTTAAACCTATAAAAAAATTACCTATGTCAATTATTTTGTTATATAAATAGCCTGCTAGTTCTGAGAACTTAGCTTTTATAAAATCCCAATTTTCTATTACTAATTTTCCAATTGTAATAATTAAGCCAAAAGGAGTAAATAGCATAAACATCTTTTTCCCAACATCCCATAATGCCTTACCAAAAGATTTTATTTTCTCCCATATTTTTATAAAAAAATCTTTTATTTTTACTCCAAAAGCTTTTATACTTCCCCACAGTGCAGCTAATTTTGCTTTTATTAAATCCCAGTTTCTATATAATAAAACACCAATAGCTATTACAGCTCCTATTCCAAGCATAATAGGATTAAAAGAAAAAGCTGATAATGCTGTTTTTAATGCTCCAATTAAAACTATTACTTTATTAATTACAAAAAGCCCAGTTATTGCACTTGCCAAAGGAATTAAAACTTCTTTCCACTTAACAATAAAATCTATTACTTTTCCACCAATATTAATTATTTCTCCAAAAATATTGGATAGATTTTCTGCCCATCTAGTAAAAGTTCCATTTTCTTGAAGTTTTATAAGAGTATTAGCAAATGGAATAATAACCTTATCTCTAAGAATTTGAAATGGAGAGTTTTCAACTATATCTCCAAATTCATTCACTCCTGCCAATGTTGAAAGTGCTGACTTTGCAGCTCCAGATATAGTTGATAGTCCTCCCTTAAATGTTTTGGCTTGTTTTTCCATTGCACCACCAAAACGAGAGTCCATCATTTCAAACAAAGTCTTATTAAATAGTTCTAGATCATTGATTTGTCCTTTACTGTTAAATATTTCTAAGCCCTTGCTTTTTCCAAACTCGGCAATCATATTCTTAGTAATTCCAAATTCTTTTAATCTTTCAAGTTCTCCAGTTCTTGCATCAGCAACAGCCTCAATTGCTTGGTCAAAACTTTTACCCATTCCTGATGCCATGTCTCCAATCATTTCTAAATAGGTTCTATTAGTAGTCTTTAAAATTCTATCTCCTTCAATTCCATAAGATTGAAGTTTTGTCATTCCACCAACTACCTCTTCTGTTTCAAATGGTGTTTTATTAGCAAATCTACTAGCCCAAGCTAGTTTCTTTCTTGCTTTATTTGAATCCTTCAAAACAGTTTCAAGGGTATTTCTATACTGTTCAATATTCCCTGCTCCTTCAATAGCAGTTTTTAATGTAAAACCTGCTGCTAATGTTGTAGCAATTCTTTTTAAAACTCCTAAGAATGAATTAGCTTTTTCTTTACTATTTTGAAACTGTTGCTGGGCATAATTTCCAAAGTTCCCTAATCCTCTACGGAGTCCAATAAATCCATTTCTTATTTTTGAAATAGCAGGAAAGTTAGCTAAAATTTTAGTTTTTAAAGTATTGAAAGTTGAATTAATTTTATTTTTAAAATTGATTATACTTTGTTTTACTGAATTAATCTTACTTTTCAAATTACTGAATGCTGAACTTATCGAATTTTTAGTATTGCTCATACTGGTTTTTAAAGTATTTATTTGTGCATCAATTTTTTTTAAAGAATCAAGTCCATCTCCTATTACTCTAAAGGCTAAAGTTAATTGCTCAAGCATAGCTACTTTCCTCCTTTCTAATTTTTATTTTTTCTTTTTGCATAATTAACCCAAGCTAATTGTAAAAGCATATATTCTTCATAACATAACTCGCTGACGGATTTATTAAAATATGAAATTTTGGATTCAAAACAAATGTCAAATCTACCTTGTTTAATTTCCCTTATTTTCTCCAAAGTTTTTAATGAATAAAAAGGGTGTTTGTTGGAACTTTGTAATAACATTTACCAATGTTAATAAAGCATCCTGATCTAAATTAAAAAATTCTATATTTCTAGCTTCAATTGGAAATGCTACAAAATTTTTCAAAGTTTCATTTCCTAATTCTATTTCATCTTTTTTTGATGATATTTTTAAAAATGTATCTGTTGAAACTCTTTCAATTCTAAAAGATCTATCTATTGTTTTAAAATCTTTTCCAGTCATTTTTAAATCAAATTCTAAAGCACCTAATCCCTCAGGCTTAAAAACTATATTAGAAACGTCCTCATTTTCTAATTGTTCTAAAAATTCTTTATTTTTTAACTCTATCTGCTCTTTTTTATTAATTTTATTTTCCATTTATTATCTCCTTAACACCTGTGCATACAAGTTTAAATTCTCTTGAATCAGATTCTCCATCATTAGGCAATTCACTTTTATTTACTCCAATTTCTTTTATAGTTACTCCTCTACTGTATTTTGGACTTGAATTATCTTTAAAATATCCTGAACCAGTTATCACATTTTCAGAAGCATTTAAAAGTATTTTTTCATCCTCTGTTCCTGTTGGAACAGTGATAGTTATCTCCATATTTGGATCTGGACTATATATTATTCTCCTTTCTCCATAAATACTTTTATCTGATTGTTTATATTGGTCTTCAGGTGCTCCAACACTTAAACTTCTCCAGTTCTTAAAAGTGTAGCCATTGAAAATAAATATTTTTTTACTATTATCAACCATTATTCATTACCTCCAATATCCTTATTAGTCTTCATTAATGTTAAATCAATGAAATAAGCCCAGTTTCTAAGTCTAAAAAGTACTTTCGGTCTTATAAGTCTAAGCCCTCTCTCTGTTGCTGTTTGATTCACAGGAAAAACTGTATATTGATATTTTCCATTCAATTTAGCAAGTAAATTATTAGCCCCCATTTCTTCCATAACATTGTTTAATGTTTCTTCTAAAAAAGCATAACCTTCCTCATCTTGTGGGAAACCCTTTTTAATCATAGCTTTTTCTAAATTTTCATTTAGATTTACAATGATACAATCAATAGCAGTTGTGTCATCTAAATAAGTTCCATCTGTTGCTTTTCCACCATTGGCTGTTATATAGCCTTCTGATGTTCTTTTTTCCACAAATGTAATATTATTTTTTGTAAGTTCAGGCTTTTTAGCTAGTTCAGTGTCAGCTGTTACTCCTTGTAACTCTATCATTGAGCTTCTATATCCTGCTCCTTTTGTTATTACTACTCCTGCATAAGCTGCTGCTTTATATTCTTTATCTGCTTCATCCTTTTTTAAATTCCAAATAGGTGCTATTCTATCAGATTTTAAATTGTCAGCTATTGGATAAGTCTTTACTTCTGTAATATAGACTTTTCTATTTTCAGTTAAAAATGAACTTACAGCCTTCATAGTTTCAACACTATCAAATGTTGTTAAAAGTGCATACCATTCTTTGTCTAAATTTTCATTTAAAACTTCTTTTAACTTATCCTCAATTTTTTCTTGCCCACTTACAGTAACTCCAACTATTCCAAAGAAATCAGGTTTTAATATATTTCCATCTCCATCTCTTTGCCCTAAAAACTTTTCCACTAATTTATATACTTTTGAATTATTTCCAAAATCATTAGCAACATCTTTAGAATTCATATAATATTTAAAATCTGCATTCTTATCATTTGTAACTATAAGAGTTTTGTTAAGTGCTGCTATTGTTAAATTTAACTCTTGTTCTAATGTTATTTTTATTGGCTCTCTATATACTCCCATTATTCTTTCCTCCTTGCTATTCTACTTCTATACTTTTCATTAACTAACAATTCTATTTCTTTTATTAGTTCAAGCTCTCTTTCTTTTGTTATTTTCATATATTCAAAAACTATATCAAAACTACAATGATATTCATATTTAGCATTAATTAATTCATTTAATGATTTTATTTCACTACTCTTGACAACCCCAGCTTCTATTCTTCCAATTTCTCTTCTTCCATTGAAAAGGATCAACTCTCTTAATTCTGTTGCATTTTCCAAAGCTTCTTCTTGTGTTTCAGAATATACATCAAATTGAAGTCTTGCTATTATTCTATATTCAGTTGTTTCAAGATATTTTTCATCTTTTTTTATATATTCTCTTTCTGTATATCCTCTAAAATCAGCACTATTTATATTTAAAACTTGATAAGTTACATAGGGCTTTTTTGGAAGCTTTTTATCAGTAAAAGCTGGGATAATTTGGATATTACTCATTTTATTAAGCAGTTCAATTATAAGGTTAATCATCTTTTGTGCTCCTTTTCAAAATATAGCTTTTTATATCAGCTAAATAATCAAAGTCAGTTATTTCGATTATTTTAAATTCTTCTTTTCTTAAAATAGCAATATCTCCTTCTTTTAGCTTCTCTTTTGTAAATAACTCCATATCTTTAAGAGTTATTTCGCCTTGTGGATAATACTTCAAGGTATCAGATGAAACAGGCATATATACACCTTTTATAATCTGTTCTTTTTCATTATCGGCTATGTATTTTCCTTTTTCCCATCTTCCTTCAACTTTTGAAATAACCTTTATATTTGTTATGTGTTTACTTAATAAAATAACTTTATCCATCTTATACATCCTTAAAGTCTGACAAATATTCTATTGTTCCATTTTCATTTACTATTTGATACCTAATACTTTTAATTAAAAATCTGTTATCAATAAGTGGCTTCGTGTTATTAGCTTGTCCATTTTTAGTTTTTATTTTTAAAGTTTTTGGATCATTTGGAACTGCCCAAGCCTGAGCTGTAGCAATACTTTGAATTATTAAACCCCTTATAGTTTCTCCTATCTCCATAAGTGCTTCTTTTCCACTCTTTTCCCCTTTTATAACCTTCTTGGGTGCTGCTTGAATCAAGTTTGAAATGATTCCTCTGTTACTATCAAAAGCATTTCTCATAAAAGGACGAGCTGGTATATTAGAAGTCCCAAATTCATTCCATATTGCATAATTCAATATTGTTGTTTTTCCATCTTCTCCCATTAAACTTTTATCAATAGCTAATATTCCAATTTCTAATTGATGCTTTGCCAAGTATTCAATTTCTTTTAATGATTTAACTATCATATTTCTACAACTCCAAACAAGTCCTTAACTCCTCGTATGAAATTATCTGATTGTTCTATCTTATTAAGAAAAGTATAGTTTATTCCTCTTATTCCATAACTCTTTAACCCCTCAGCATTTGAAAGTTCTTCTTTTATAGTTGAACAAATGAACATTAAAAGATTTTCAGTTAGTTCTTCATACCCAGCAATGTATTCAATTTCTACATAAGAATCTACTGTAATAATTTCATCAAATATTACTTTCCTATTTACAAAACTGAAAGGGAGTTTTTTACACCCTTTTTTAGCGTTCAATACCCTTTCAATTCTTTTTCTAGGTAAGAATACATAGTTTTTATTAAGACCACTAACTAAACTCGTTATTTGCCCTTTTAGGAGTTCATAGCCTAATATTCCCTCTATCTTTTTTATTACTGCATTAATATAAAAATTTAAAAGTTTTTCATCCTCAATATTAGTGAGTATTTTAGCAATTTCTAAATCATATTTAATTCCCATGCTATCCCCTTGCTAGCATTGTAAGAGGGAATAATCCCTCTTAAATTATGCTTTTTTAACTATTTTTATAATGTTTTCAGGTAATTGAACTCCAAAACCTACGCCTTTTTCCATGTAGTATTTTGTGTATCCTTTAGAAGTTACTTTATCTTCTAATCTCATTGTCATAGCATTATTTTGAATTCCCATTACTGCTGTACTTAAATCTGCAAATACTCCAATAATATCTGTTCCAGCTGTTGCTGTATCTATTCCTTTAAGCTCTGCATTTTCTGAATCAACAAGTATTACTGGTCTTGACATTAATGTTCTAGTAGTTCCAGTGTCTAAGTCTGTAAGGTAAAAATCTTTTTGGCTATTTTTAAGTTTTGCTATTCTTGCCCAAGTTTCTGGAGAAAAATACCATTTTGCTTGTTTTGCTATTGCTTCTTTCATTGAATAATATGCTGTTATTATAGAGTCAACAAATGTTGTGTCATCTGTTGTATCAAATTCAACTTTTTTCTTAACAGATGTATCTTTTAATATTCCTATTGGGGTATTTGCCCCTGTTCCACTAAATAAAGTATCTGCTAATCTTAAAGATAAAGCATATTCAACTCTTTTTAGTAGAAAATTAGCATATCCTACAAAATTTGTTGCTAATAATTTATTGGTAATCTTAGGCATTGCATATAATTGATGTATAGCAATACTCAAATTTTCAAGTTTTGAAGCAGTAGTTTCTTTTCTGTTTTCTTCTTCTCCTACCCATCCAGTTTCTGGTAGTCCTGCAACTTCTCTTGGAATTGTAAGACTTCCATCAGTTATTGGGATAAATGTGATATCTGTCAAAATTGGATTAATGTCTGTTAATCTTTCCAAAATTGTATTAACATATTGTGTTTTTACAGCTGCAGCATTATTTGATGTGCTTGCAGGATCTGCAAAACTTACTTCTGTTTCCTCTGTAAATACTATATCAGCTGATTTTCCAGTTTTTTCTACTGCTTGTATCATTGCACTAAATTGTTCAGCAGCTGTTACTTCTTTTCTAGTTGGTTTAAAATCTGCTTTTAAACCTTTTATAACTTCATTAAATTCATTCAATTTTTTCTCAATTTCAGATTTAAACTCTCCATTTAACTCAGTTTTAATTTCATTAAATTTTGCATGAATTTCATTAAATTTTGCAGGTAAATCTTTAATTTCTTCTGGTGTCCCAGCTTCTAATAACTCAGTTTTAAAATTTGCTAATAATTCAGCCATTAATAATTTTAATTGTTCCTTATCCATTTGTCCTATTCCTCCATCTTCTTTATTAAATACTCTTGTTACTTTACTTCCCTTTACTGCTCCTTTAGGTGTTAAACTTCCCTCATGAGCTTCAAACTTATTTATATCTATATAATACTTACCATTTTCACTATATTCTTTATAATCTACAATGTTCCCACCCACTGACATTTCAAAAGGTAGCTTCATTTCTTTCATAAGCGAATACAACTTCACAGCTTCAGGATTTATATAATTTCCATTATCATCTTTTGATAAGTGAAACTCTCCAACTACTTCAAAACCTTTTTCTGTTTCTTCTCCTACTAGTTTTCCAACTGGCAATAATTCACCATAATGATTGTATAAAAGGAGTAAAGTCTTCCCATTATTTCCTTGCATACTTCCCTTTTTAAATCTATAAATACCTTTTGCAAGACTGTCATTTTGCATATTTACAAGTATTCCTGTAAATCTTCCTGGTGCCCCTTCTTCTTCCTTAAACTTTTCAATTTCACAAGTAAAATTTAAAGTTTCATCAGAAAAATTAATTTTTTTCTTTATCTTTTTCTTTGACATACCTACTCCTTTTATCTAAAAATAATTAAACAACTACATCTAACAACCTCAGAAACTGGCAAACTATCCTGATGCGGATACTCAGCTTCTACACCATCTTTTAACTTCCATTTATAGTCTATATCCACCCATTTATTACTTATAGCTTTATGATGTGGTCTATATGTCTTTTTCCCTCCAACATGTATCCAACATTTTTCTTTCATCACATTTTTAGCAGTTTCATAACTTGTTGTATTAATGCTCTTACTTGTTTCAGTTCTTGCTATTGTGCTAGCTCTTTGTTCTGTCATACCATTAATATTTTTTACCAGTTCTTTAACCATTTCATTATGTGATAAACCTTCTTCTTGCCCTGTTGTAATTATCTTATTTAAAATATTTTTTGTTGTTGCTGTCATTTTTGTCGCTTGTTTTCCAGCATTTTTTATATTCCAATCCTTTAAAAAATAATCTCTAATACCTTTTATAGTTTTAGATTTTATTGTTTTCTTGTAGATGTTTTGAAAGCCTTTAAAAGTCTCCTCGAATGTATATAAGTAAACTACTTCAAGTCCCTTTTTAAATTTCTTCAAAAGCCATTCGTAGTCAATATTTATAATCATTTTTACATCATATTTTTTTGAATTATCTTCAATTATTTTGTCTCTTAATTCTATAAATATCTTTTCTATAATTTTTTTATTTCTTGCACTTAGCCGTCTTTCTAATGCTTTTATTGCTTTTATCTTTTGAACTTCCTTTTTCATACATCCTCAGCTCTTTCTCCTTCTGTTGTTGCTGGTTCAGTAATTTCTTCCAATGTCATATCTCCACCACCAACAAGCAAGACATCCCCACCTTTTAGTTGTTCCAAACTTAAATCAGTAAGTGTTGATATAATTCTTCTATATTCATTTATTGTTACCCGATTTTTCAAAGGTTCTAATTTTTGAATAATATCTCCTATATCATCTTTTAGCTCATCAGCACCAGAGAGATCATAGTCTATATACTCTCCATTCTTTAAATAATCACTTAATAAGTAATTAAGCCAATTTTTTAAATTATTAAAAAATGGAATTACCGCCTCTCTATATAGTTCTTTTTTTGCCTGTTTCCTATTTTGGTAAGTTGAATCTCCACCACCAACTAATTCAACTGGGACATCAGCAGCAATAGCAGCTCTCTCATGTGCCTTTTGTTCTGCTGTACTCCAGTCAGCATCAATAGGAGCTTTTGAAGTATCTTGATATTTTAGCCCTGAACCAAGTACTAAAGGGCTCCCAGCATTCTCAGCTCCTGCATAATGAGCTGAATATTTGCTTCTTATTTCTTCTCTATCTTCCTTATCTACTGCACCTTCTGTCTGAAGTATTCCGCCTGGCTTTCCTAAATTATTTGCCAAGCTCCAGTTCCATTTCCAAGCCTTGAATAAATAAGCTCCAAATATTGCTAATGCATTCTGTTTGCTTCTTCCTTGTCCTATTCCATTTCCACTAACTCCATCAATTATGTTGTCATAGTTTGGAGAACTAAGCCACATATAGTTCTTTAATTCGTCTCCAATTATTGTCTTAGCTGGATTATGTATTCTTATTTCTTTTATCCTTCTACCTTCAAAATACACTGTAAAATTATTAGGTGAGTGTATATATAGATCAGGAGCAAGTGAAGGCAACCCTTTTATAAGTTCTAATAAAACTCCATTATTTGAACCTTCTAACCAAACTATTAAATAATCTATAAAGTCCTGGAATGATGTATTTGGATTAATCATTCTAAAAATCTTATTTAAAATATGATTATCAACTTTTTTCTTTCCATCCTCTTTTCCTATATAAATACCCATTTCTATGTTTTGACAAGCCTTTATCTTTTTCTTAATTGGCAGCATAAAGCCTGGCTGTTCCCATATTGTTGACATATATTCAGATGCTTCAAAATTCTTCCCATCTCCAGTCATTACAGAACAATCCTTGAAAAACCAATTTTTAAAAAATTCTCTAATACTCATATACCCACTTCCCTTTTTTCATATCATTAGAAAATGCGTATCTTGTAGCATCTATTGTATGGTTATTAGAATCACATAAGCGTGGTAATGGATTCCCTTCACGATCAGTGTCATAATCAATCATTTCAAATTCTCTTGATATGTTTGGAGTTCTTTTTGGATCTATTACTATTGCTTCCAAATCAGAAAGCCATTTTTCTCCATACTCAACACTTCCAGCACCTTTTTTTGCTCCCCATGCACTTATGTCATATTCCTTTAATTCATCAATAGATTTGGGTTCGGCACTATCACACATAACCAGCTCATCATAGCCTTTTGAAAGAATATAATTTGCTAGATTTCTATTTTTTAAACCTACTCCATAATACTCATCTAGTGCATAAATAATGCCTTTCTTTTTGTCATAACCCCATCTAACAAAAGCTAGAGGATCAACTCCATAACCCCAGTCCACTCCATTTCTAAATTTTTCAAGTCCTGCAATCTCTGAAGCTTCTATTTCTCTTATCTCTAGATTAGGAAATGGAACAAGTCCATTGCCTATTGGTTCTCCCATATATACAAGTCTATATTTTGTTTCATCTTTTGCTTTAACTGCTTCAGCTTCTTTTATAAATTCTTCTGATATATGTGGATTTTCTAAATATGTTGAATGATGTACATATACATTATTTTCTATGAAAGAATAATTATATTTTTTATTAACCCAGTTATGTTTCATCTTTGGAGGGTTGTAAGAAAAGAATCCTTTGTAAATAAGTCCCTTTTCTAATTTTCCTCTAAATATAGAATTTAAAACTGTTTCAACTTCATCTTCGTTCTTAAACTCTGCAAGTTCCTCAAACCAGTATCTAGCAACTGGGAATTGTGCCTCTTTTATAGATTTACTTTTTTGAGGGTCATCTACACCCATAAAAATGAACTTATTACCTCTCTCTTTGTACATAATTTCAAGGGGACTAAGTTTATATTCAAAGTATTCTTCCACACCTAAAAATTTAATAGCCCATTTTATTTGTTCATATACTGATTTTCTAAGTGTTTCTCCTACTTTTCTAAAACAAATAGTATTAACGGGATATTGCATTAAATCAACAACTAAAATCAAAGCAATATTAGTTGATTTTGCTGAACCTCTTCCACCTTTGCAAACTAAACGAGTGTATTTATTACTTTTCCAAGCTGAATAAAGTGGGTAAAATTTAGAAGTTAATAAGTCTGATATTTTAAGTTGCTTTCTCTTCTTCTTTGATATCATCAACTATTAACACCCCTCTCTCTTCTTCCTCAGTTTGTTGTTTTTCTTTCTTTTCTTTTTCTCTTCTTTTATCCATTTTTTCCAAGACATTTGCAATTTTAATCAGTGAATCAGCAACTTTGGGGTCAACTAATGTTTGAGGATTTTCAATAATATTTAAAAGCATTTTTTTATGTGCTTCATCTAAGATTTCACCCATATCATCAACTGATAATTCTTTTAACTTTCTTGCTTCTTCAAACTCTTCTTTATTTTCTTTTATCCATCTGTAAACAGTGCCTTTACTCTTATTTAAAGCACTAGCTATTTCATCTATACTTTTATTATCTGCATACATTCTTTTAGCTTGTACAAGCTCTAATTTCATAAAGACACCTCCATACTTTTTATTTTATTAAGCAAAAATATTCAGCTTTATCTGCTAGTTTTCCAAATGTTACCCTTTTATACTCTTTTATAATAAATTCACATTCAAAATTATTTTTTAATAACCTTGATAAATTATTATTTACACTCCCAAATACAAGAAATACATTATTTTTATTTTGATTTCTTTTTATAAATTCAATCAATCTATTGTCATCTTTAATTGACCAATTAATACCTTTGTCAGTAGCATAGTTATATCCAATAAATTGTTCTTCCTCTTTGTTTATTTTCTGAATGTATGGAGGGTCTAAGAATATAAAACTATTTTCAAACTCCCAATTCTCATCAAATAAATTATTAGTGATTTTGATACTTTTTAATGCTTTAATATAACTTTCTAAATTTTGTAATTTTTGTGGAGAGTAAAAAGCATTTGATAAACTTGTGCTGCAACCACCAAACCCCATTAAAATTTTAAGAACCATTTTTTCATCTTCACTAAAAACTTCATGTTCTTTTTTATTTTTTATTCTTTTACCACAGCATGGGCAACATTCTGAGAAAATATTTTTAAACATCTTATTTTCTTCATCAAATTTAGTCTTCTCATCAGTATATAAATCTCTAGCATTTACTTCTAAATCATGTTTAATGTATTCAAGTCCCTTTTTATATACTTTCAAAGCATCTTCTTTTAATAAACATTCAATTTTTTCATCTTTTACATTTGCCAGTATTTTCAATTCCTTAAATTCATTTTTAAATGATAATGGAATCTCCATCGCTCCAGCAAATAAGTCAATAAAATTCTCTTTATAATTTTCTTTAAATATTTCTTTTATTTCTTTATAAAATCTTCCCTTACTCCCAAAATATGAAAACGGAGGCTTTACTCTTCCCATTTGTACTACTCCTTTTAATCTTTTATTTTCCATACTTGTTATAACTTGCTCAAGAAGTAAATGTTGTAATATTTGCAAAAATTATAAAATTTGCAATAAAAAAAAGGTACACCATTTCTGATGTACCTTTTTATTTTTATTATTTTTCTAAATCAATTCTAATCTTTTCTTTTACTTCTTTGCTTATAAGTTCACAGTTTAAAATTCCATTTATTGCTGTTTCTCTAAAAAAATCTATTGCATAATTTTGAACATCTTCATAAAGTTTTAAAATTGTTTCATCTTTTAAATCTTTAATTTCTTTTAAACATCTTTTCTTTTCATGATAACTTTCTTGATATTCATTTTTTTTAGATATATAGCATTCATCAATTAATGTTCTTTCTGTCATTCCTTCAATTTTTATATGATGTATTAAATAGTACATTTTTTACTCCTTTTTATTCTCATTCTTTTCTATATATTCAATTAGTGCCTTTTCTATTATGCTAGAAAGAGTTAGAGCAGGATAATTCTTTTTTATCTCCATCAAAAGAGTTTCTTTTATTCTAAAAGATTTTAGTACTGTTTTATTTTCAGCAATTAACTTTTTTCTCCCTGCTCCTTCTCTTTTTCCACCTCTAGCCATAATCTACTCCTTTTATTTATTTCTTAGTCTAAAATATCTTATTAAATTATAAATACATAATAACAAGATTATTATAGCTAATATAATATTATCTAAATAATGATTTAACACTATTAAAATAGAAATTATAATAGTTATATTTAAAAATTTTATATTTTTCATTTGCTTTAATAAGTAAGAATTGTTATAATGTTTTAAGCAGGGAGGGTTGTTATCCCTCAACTGCTTAGCTATTATTCTATGATTATCTTTATTAATTCAATTACTGCCGTCAACAGCTGAATTGCACAGATTATCAAGAGTAGTAGCTCTTTTTTTGTTATTTTATTTTTACCTCCTTTCTTTTTTAATTTTTTCTTTTTCTTACTCATCTTTTCACCTCCTTATGTACACAGTATATCATACTTATTTGATTAATGCAATACATTTTTCAAAAAATGTTTAATTTTTTTATAAAAAAAAGAGAGTTTTTAAACTCTCTAAAATAGGCTATATTGATTATCTTTCTTAACTTGAAGGGTACTTTTATATGTGCTATTTTCTTCAAGCAATTCAAGACTCTCTAAATCAACTTGCCATGTGTTCTTTTTTTGATTTTGGATACATCTATATCCTAAAGTTCCAATTCTACAATAATTATATATTGTTCCAACTGAAACTTTTAATCTTTTTGCTGCTTGAGCTACACTTATGTATTTCTTAGGCATTTTCCCCTCCTTAAATCTAATAATTATAAATTTAATAATTCTTGTTTTTTCTTATCAAACTCTTCTTGTGTAATGATTCCACCATCTAAAAGTTCTTTATATCTTTTTATTTCTGCAATTGGATCATTATTTACAATAGGAGTATTATTACTTTCTTTATTTTTTTCATTTTCAGCACTGATAGAAGCTAAAATTGCAACAATATCCTCAGCTTCCTTTTTTGCTCCTCTATATACAAACCCATCTTTTTTAAATTCTGTTTTCAATAATTCAATATATTCGGCTGGGACTATTTTATTATCTAAAACAATTTTAACTTTTAAACTTCTAACAACTTCTTTTGATTTTTTCCCACCAGTAAGTCCTCCAACTACTGCTCCTATACCACCAAAAAGAGCACCTCCAACTACTGCACTTCCAAGCCCACCTTTTGTTATTATATTCCCATCTTCAAGAATTTCATATCCTAGTAAGTCAGAATAATTGTAAATTCTAGCTTTTGTTAATAATGTTTTAGGAAATAGTATCTTTTTAGCATTATCATCAAATTTTATCAGTTTTCCAACTCCTCTTGTTCCAACAAAATTTGCTATATCTAAGTCTGCCTGTTTTTCTTTTTCAATTTCTTCAAGAATTTCAGCTGTTGTTGTATTCTCTAATTTTTTAAAGGTATTTCTATTATTACCACACAAAGCTAAGCATTTACTACATACAAAACCATCATTTAGTTTTTTATGTGTCTTTTCTTTTCCACAGATTGAACATGTACCCTTTTCTCCAAATAATCCGAACATAAAATCACTCCCTCATAATTTTAACAATTCTTATTATACTATAATAGCCCTTTTGTTTCAATATATAACTAAAATACAATTAAAATATTTTACTTTATAATACAATACCACTCAGCTCTATCTAAAGAAATTCCAAAAATTGATTTTTTATATTTCTTTACTACAAAATCTACATTGAAAGCCTTTTGAATTAGCTTTGAAAGGTTATTTTCAAGACTTCCAAATATCATGAATACATTATTATTTTTTAGATTATTCTTTATAAATTCTACAAGCCTGGCATCATCTTTTTCAGTCCAGATGTTACTATAATTATAACCTTTTTTACCAATTTTTACTACTTCTGTTCCACACAAATAAGGGGGATCTAGTAGTATAAAACTATCTTTATAGCTCCAATTCTCATTAAAATAATTATGTGTTATTTCTATATTTTTTAACTTGTCCAGATATATTTTTATCTTTTCTATTTTAGCTGCTGAATAAAAGCTATTAGATAAAGAAGCTCCATTATTTAAACTTGCAAATAGTTCAACTACTTTTATTTCATCATTTGTAAAATTAAAAATATTTTCTTTTCTAAACTTTTTATATTTTCTTTTAATTTCTGCCCATAGCTTTTTGTCTGCATATAATTCTTTTACTGCAACTTTTTCTATATCTTTATATAAGAATCTAGCAAATTCTTTATATCTGTTTATAGTCATTTTATTGCACTTCAAGAAACTTTCAATATGCTCATCTTTTACATTTGCTATTACTTTAAGATTTTTAAAGTCTTCTTTGAGATTTACTGCTACTTCCATTCCACCAGCAAATAAATCAATGTAAGTATTTTTCTTACTTTGTATAAATATTTCTTTGATTTCATTATAAAATCTTCCTTTACTTCCAAAATATCTAAAAGGCTTTTGTATCTTCATTTTATTCCTCCTTAAACAAAAAAAGAGCCCAGTAATTCCAACAATTTAATTTGTTGAAATACTGAGCTCAATGCTACAAAGTATTTTAATTTATTCTTTTTTTACAACTTTTATTGGCACTTTTTTATTGGCTTCTATGATGTATCCATTCTTTATTTTCACCTCACACCAGCCTTCATGCTTTTTTATTTCCTCTAAAATATACTTCTCATTTCTTTCAATGTTAGTTTCTGCCATTCAGTACCTTCCTCATCTTTGCTAGTGCATTATGTTTTGCTATATGCACTCTTTGTCTACTAACTTTTAGTTGCTTTGCAACTTCTTCTCCAGAATATCCATCGAAGTATAACTTTTTAATAATATATTTTTCTTGCTTTGTACAGCAATCTAGCAATTTTGCCACAAATGTTTTCTCTTCTAAATCTACATTATTTATATTTTTATCCTCAATTTCTAAACCTTCATAAGTTTGAAATTGTATTTTATCCCTCCTTCCTTTCTTAATTTCACTTATAGCATTATATGAAACTCTGTAGTTTTCTTTGTCTATAAATCTTCTTATTCTTGCCTCAATGTTGGGATATAAATGTGTAAGAAACTTAGTATTATAACTAAAATCATAAGTTTTTATCGCTTCATAGATTCCTAAAATCCCTTCTTGAAATCCATCATCTGTGTTACCCCACTTATAATTAATCTTTCTAACTGCATTCAAATACTTTTCAATCAGAGTTTCAGTAGCTTCATTGTCTCCCATCTTGGCTTTTCTTATTAGCTCCAAAATTTCAGTACTTTCCATTTTATCACCTTATAATTATAGTGCTAATTTACTCCTTACTATCTTTTCTTCAGCTACTTTTATAATGTTTCTCAGTTCTTGTTGTTCTCCAATTATTTCAAGTTGTCTACTTTCAATTCCTGCTTTTTTTTCTTGTAGTTTTTTCAATTTAGAATTTAAAAGCTCTATCTCAGCTTGGATTAACTCCTTTTCTTGTTTTAAATTATTTCTTTCTTTAAAGTAATTATCTTCAAAATTATCTTCAGCAATTTTAGCCCTTTTTAAGTTTTCTAGCAAAATGTTTAAAATTGCTTTGTTTCCTTCAGCATCTAAGTCATAATCTATAGGATAACAAGTAACTAAACTTGACTCCACAATTACATAAGTCATCATTTTATCCTTATTTATATAGAACTCAGCTTTTTTATGTTTATCATAAGAAGCAGTACAGATATATTCTAATCTTCCTAATTCAAATTTTAAATTTATTTCTAATTCTTGAATTTTCTCTTCATTTGCTTTCTTCCAAATATCCCAAGTTCTATCACTTACGATATTTGCATTATGTACTCTTGAGGCATATCTCATAAGAGCATGCCTTGTTATATTAATTTCTTTCATTATTTCCTCCTATCTAAATCCTAGCCAAACATTTTTTTCTAAATAAGTTATTTCATTATGTCTTTTTAACATTTTCTTTAATGCTGAAAAGCTGGGGAAACAAGGCAAAGTATAAGAAATTTTTTCATATATTCCTCTCTCCTTACATACCTTTTTCCCGTACATTTCTTCAAATTTTTTTATATATTTCTTTGAAAATTTTGATGTTTCTTTTATATGTACCCATTGCTCTTCTGATGTTTGTATTTTTCCATCAACTATCACAATATATGATAAAATCATTCTCTTTTTATTACTTGTTAATCCAATAAATACCTCATGTTTATCTATTTCAAATCTTAAAAATCTATCTACTATAAACTGTCCTTTTAACCATTCATAGTCTTCATTTGTTACGATTTTCTTCTCCATTTATCCCTCTTTTCTCTTGCCAGTCTACTATTTCTTCAAGAATATAAATTAATTTACTACATTCCTTAACTGTCATATTATCCACTGTTTTATCTTTTCCTAGATATTGTTCTATAAATTCCTTCTTATCTTTTTCATAGTAGACTTTACTATATAAAGTATTAAACTTATTTATTTGCTTTTCTGTTGCATAGTTATTTATTAATCTTTGAAGTATTTTTATAAGGATCTCAGCCTGATTATAGCTGAGATCCTTACTAGACTCCTTATTAAATTTGCTTTTTAAAAGTGCTCTATATTCTTCATCTTTTAAACTTGCTTTATGCTTTAATGTATGAATATATTTAATTTGATGTTTCTTTATCTCCTTCATTTTTTAAATCCTCCATAACAGTAGTCATAGATAAAGGGATGTTAATTTTATTGCCATTCTCATCTTTGTAATATGCTTCAATGAAGGTCTTAGACTTCTGAGGCTTCCAAGCTTCCTTAATTATTTGAACCCCTTCACTTAGTTCAGCATCATTTATATTTCCAGCTATTTTTTCTAGCTCCATAACTCTTGAAGCTTTCAGATTCCCATTTTTATCCTTTTTTAATAACAAATTAACTATTTCTAATAAATGAGTATTTTCATCCTGAACTGTTTTATAAATATAATTCTTAACCTTTTCTATTCCTGCATGAACTGTGTCATCAAATGAGTCAAGCATTCTATTACCCAATGTTATTGATATCTTTCCGTCACTTGTTGTAAATGTGTGTGACTGTTGATTATCCCTTACTCCATAAAGTTCAGCTTTCAGTTCCAAAATGCTTTTGAAATCATCAAAGACTTCTTTTTTTACTGTTGTTATTTGATTAGAGACACCTTTTACTTTCTCCATTGCTTTTATTACAGTTTCATCAACAAGAGTTTTATAACCTTCTACCTTTGCTTTTCTTTCAGCTTTTTCTTGTGCTTCTTCTTCTAAGATTTGTTTTTTTAACGCTGCTTTTTGTTCATCTGTCATGTTCTTAAAATCTAAATTCATTCTTTCCTCCTATTTTTTCATTAATAATAAAAATCCACAGATTAAAAAGTATATGCCTGATATTACATAAATACTTGCAATGAATAAAAGAAATTTCAATATTCTTAAAAAAATTGGTTTTTTACAATAAATTCTTTCTCCATCAAGATACACTTCTCCATCACTATATACTTTTCCATTAAAAACTGTTGAATATGTTCCTCCTTTTATTATGTATGTTTTTCCATTTACAGTTACTCTATTTATACTCATATTTCTTTAACTCCTCCATTCTTATAAATTCTTCATATCCTGTTAATACATCCATAAGCCTTGCATACACTCCATTATTATCTTCATAAGAATAAACAATTCCATTAATTTTATATAAATCTTTTATTTCCATAATCTAGTCCTTTAATCTTGTAAAATTTAAAACAGTAAAACCAACATCTTCGGTCCTATACTTCTTTTTTAAATCATCTTTTTCCTCTTCTACAAACTTTTCCAACATCTCATTTGTCATTTCTTCATTGAATTTTACTGTCCAACTTGTAACTATTATATGCCCATCTACTGAATATGCTCCACTAATATAATATTTATACTGTTTTTTTCTTCTAAAAATTCCTCTTTGAATTTTACAATCCTGTCCAACATTGAACCCTGCAATAAATAAAGTAACCCCAAGTCCTGCTAAAAGCCAATCACTCATAATGCCTCCTTGTCAAATCTTACCCATAAATATCTTACTTTTTCTCCATTATCATTAACAATCTCAACCATGCTAGTACTTGTATCTACATCTAATACTTTATATTCTTTGTCTAGTGTCAATTCTCCATTAGCCTCTATAATACACTTTACAATATCACCCTTTTCTAGTTTCCACATTTGAACCTCCTTGATTATTAGCAGCAACTAATATAGAAGCTACTAAAATTGCTAGTATTTTTCTCATGTTGTTTCTCTCCTTGTAATTTCATTCAAAGCCTGTTTTTTAGTTCTAAAATAGTTATTTATGAAAAAGTTATATTTATCTATTGTTGTTCCTTGCTCTTTTATCTTTCGTATAATATTGAACATATCTACAAAATAGTAGTATTTCCCAGTTTTTACTCTTTTTCTTTTCATTCTATCCAGCACCATTCTAAGCAACACTAAATTTTTGAAAGTTTTTTGTTTATTGTTGCTACAATTTTTTTAAATTCCTCAGTAATTTTTATATAATTTTCCCTAGCTTTTGAATTACCTTTATTCGCTGCTTGAATGCAATTTTTTCTTTTCACTGAAAGTGTTGCTAATTCATTCAATTCTTTATCAATTTTTATAGCATCTTTCCCATATTCACTTACTAAAATCTTTTTTGCTTCCTCAGTTAAAACTTTATCTTTCATATACTCCTCCTTAAAGTGCTAATGTTGATAATGCTGCATCTATATATTTTTTTTCAATCTTTAATGAATTGTTTTGTAAAGCTATTTCATAGCTTGCTGTTAAAACATTTGCTAAGTTTCTTGCTGATCCTCTTGCTTGTATATTTATATAACTTATCAATGTCTGCAATTCACTTTCTTTATATAATTCTGTTTCATTTTTTAAAAATTCTTTCACAATACTTGAAACATCATCTATTGCTAAATCTTTTAGTGTTATATTTACAACTGCACGACTTGATAAATATTCATATTCTTTTTTTCTTGATAAAATTTTACTTTTTAATGCTTCAGTTCCAGCAATAACCACACCAATCCCTGTTTGGTCTGCTATACTTCTGATAATATCAATTACATTTGCTTTTAAGTGTTCTCCTTCGTCAATAATTATGATGGTTTCTGTTAGTTTTACAGCATCTTTTATTCTATCTTTTAGAGTTTCAGAACTTCCACTTGTATCAAGTTTTAGCTCTTTTGCTAACTTTTTAATAAGTCCTACACTAGATATTCCATTTTCTGCTGTTATTAAAACTCCTCTACCTTTGTAAGTTTTTAACCATTCTTGTAGAGCATGTGTCTTTCCAAGTCCTGCTCTCCCATAGATATATCCTATTTTTGCACTTTCTATAATTCCTTCTGTTATGTTAGAACTTACATAATTTTTTATAGTATTTAATACATGAAATACTCTCTTTTTTGATTCAGTATTTATAGAAAAATTTATTCTTTTTATTTTTCTTTTATGTCTATTTAAGAAGTCTTCCACTTTTTCTGAAAAGGCTTCATTATCTCCAGTATATGTTCCTTTTCTCCACTCTGATAATGTACTTGCTCCTACTCCCATAGCCTTCGCTATTTTCGTATAACTCATATTATTTTCCTCAGAAAATATTTCTAATCTTGTTCTTAACTCTTCCATTATTCCTCCTCTAAATATACTCCATCTCCTAAAAGGATTCTTTCTTTCTTTTTTTCTATCCTTTTTTTATTTTCTATAGCCTTAGTATCTTCAACTATTGTTGCATCAATTAAGTTTAAATCATCTCTTATGTCTTCTCTTATTCCCATAATTTCTTTACTTAACTTGCTAATTTTTTGTAATCTTTTCTTATGTGTCTTAATTGCTGTAACATCTTTCCAACCAGCAAGCCCAAGTTGTTCAGCTTTACAAAGAAATTCACCAGTTTCTTTATATACATAAATGTAAGTTAAATCATGAGGATCATACTTAATTTTTGCTTTTTCTGTCTGATGATAATATAAGTATTCATTAACATAAGTATTTCCCATAAATTCAATACCATTTTGTTTTATAGTTCTTATTTCTTCATATAAGAATAATAGCCTAATTTCTTGTTCTGACAACATTCTTCTATTTGCAACAGGATTTTCTTCTTCAAACACTTCAAGTGGAGTTCTATTATTCATCCCTCTACCTCTATGACCTTTCAATCCTGCTGCTCTCCTTAAAGCATAATAATTATGGTTTTTAGTTTCTATAAACTTTTCTATCAGCTCTTCAAGCTCCCATTGTTCTAAAATTTCACCTTTATCTAATTTTTGCATTGCGAAACTTCTGAGATGTTCAGGTCTTTCTATAATGTTTCCACCTTTATAAGTTGCAAATTGCTTCGTAAAACTTTCTTTAAAATCAACGAACCATCTTTCTATATGTTTAGCTTGTGCATTATATGCTTTTGCATGGTCTACATCTATTCCCAAGCTTGCATATATTCCATCAAGTTCATCGGTCCCTTTTAATACTTTTGATTTATATGCTTTACCATTATCTGTATAAATATATTGTGGAACTCCATACTTTTCAATTCCTCTTTTTAATGCTATTGCAATTGCTTCTGTTGTTTCACCCCAAGCTAAGCTCCAACCCACTATGAATCTACTTTTTACATCAATCCAGACTATTAGTTTGGGGGATCCGAAGTATCTTTCACCATTTGCTTTTTTTCTATTTCCTTGATAGCACATCATTTCCAGATCATGACCATCTGACATCCAAACTTCTCCAGCTTTTATATCTTCGTAACTTCTCTCAATAAATGGTGTATATGTGTCTTTAAACTCTTTGTTACCCATTCTTGCTTTATCTTTTTCAATAATATTTATATCTTTATTAAGATAATTTCTTAAAGTACCATAGCTGATTGCCTCAACTCCAAACATTGCAACTATTCTCTCAAATACAAATGTAATTTTTGGCTTGTTTTTACTAAAATAAAGCATTTTAGCAGTTTCTAAAACCTCTTCTTTTACTCTTCTTATTCCCTTAGTTGTTCCATGTCCAGAAGCCAAAGCCAGTGGATTATGTTTATTTTTTATATATATTCCCCACCATCTTCTAAGAGTTGGTACTGTTAGTTTTTTCAAAATTTCTAACTGTTGTGGATAATTTTTATTTGCTTCTTTTACAAACTTCTTTATAATTTCTTCTTTACTATCTCCACCTTCCTCATACTTTTCTTCCAATTTCATACAAAGAATAAATCTAGCATTAGCAACCCGTTGATTCCAACTTGGTAGCTCATCAATAGCTGTTGCTTCTTTCTTTGCTACTGTCCTAGTTGCTACTTTCTTTTCTTTTTCTTCCTTAACTTCCACCAGTGAAGCTCTATATGCATCCACCTCAGAAGCCTTATATACATTTTTATAAACTTTCCCTATTTTTTTCTTTTCAACAGTCCAACCTTTCAGTTTTGCAAATCTTAAAGCCTGAGTTCTAGTTTTTTCAAAGAGTCTTTGTAAATCTTCTAATAAGTATTCTTTTGTCATAAAAGCTCCTTTCTAAAAGATCCTTACATTCAAAGCCCTTTCAATTCCCTTTTCAGTTTCTAGATCTCTTTCTGCATTAAGTCCTCTTAATGCTCTATATACCTTCTTTTCATCTAATCTTTCATTTTTACAAAAATCTTTCAATGTTAAATCTCTTTGTAATAGCAACTTTTGAAAAGTCTTTACTTTTTTATCTCTATTTTTAATATATCCTGGTGTCTTTTCACATAGTGCTAAAACCTCAGCTTCTCTTTCTTCTAATTCTCCATTTAAAAGTTTTTTAAACTCATATTGACTTAGATTAAGCTCTTGCATTACCTTTTGCAGACTTATCTCTGCATCAATTAAATTCTTTTTTATTTCTGTTATTCTGATTAATTTTTCTCTATATTGCTCTACCTTCTGTTCTATACACATTTTCAAGCTCCTTTTCTAACTTTAAAATCATCTTTTTATATGTATTTGGATGCTTTTTTAAATGTTCAAGCATTCCTTTTAAATAATTTTCTCTTTCCATTTGCTCTCCTTTTTGATATAATCAAAGTATCAGTTTTTATTTGGGACACCATAGCTTTGCCGAGCATGATGTCCTTTTTTTTAATAATTAAAATATTGATAACCTGCTCTCTTATAATATTGTCTTAAACTATACACATTTTTTAATCTTAAATACTCCACAGCCTCCTCTTCTTTACCTTGCTTGATATATAGCTCTAATGCTATTGAATGCTTCATATCATCAAGACTACAAACTCTACCTAAATATTTTTTTGTATTCACTTTATTCCAGTACCACAATGTACTTAAATCTAATGGAAAAATTTCATTTTCTAACTCATGTTTTTCAACATATTGCAATAATTTCTTTATTAAATCCTTACTTACTCTCCTTCCTAATATTGTTACATTTTGATAGTCAATATCTTCAACCTTTATTTTTACCATCTCTTTGAAAAATAACCCTAACTCTTTAAGAACTAAGTATGTAAGTCTTTCCCTTTCAGATACTGATGCCACTAATATATTAAACTGCTCTATTGTTATAAAGTCCTTAGTTTTAAAGACTCTTTTATACTTTCTAATATTTTCAGTTATATTTAAGCCTAGTATTTCTTCAAAGAAGAAGGACAAACCATTAAGTTCTACAAGTACAGTATTAACCGATAATGTCATTAACTTGTTGTCTAAATATCTGATTACATCTTCCTTTTTTACATCTATCACTTCCTTATTTGTTGTTTCTAAAAATTCTTTTACTATTCTTTTGTATGTTGTTTGAGTTGAGATTGAATACTCTCTGTAGCTCATTTCTGACTGTAAACTTAATAAATCCAGATAAAATTTATTGTTCTCCTCCATCTTCATCTCCATACACTGCATCACTTAGTTCATTCACTGCACCAACAATTTCATCTACTTTACTTTTTATTAGTTTTATATCCTCTTGCATTGGTCCAATCATTTCAAAATATTCTTTTGCTTTTTCAAAAAATTCAAATATATCCTTTATTTCAAGATCTCTTTGAGTTACTAATTCCATCATTTTATCTAGCTTTGGTTCTATTGTTGCTGGTAATGCTGTAACTCCTTGATTTAAAGCTATTTGATTATTTTTAAATTTTGTTATCATCTCCTTTGAAAAGTTTTTTATAAATCTTCTAAATTGCTTTGCTCTCTCTGTATTTGCTAGATAAGCAACTTCAAATATTCCATCCTGATTAAAAACTCTTTTTTCTCTTTTCTTTAGGATTCCCCCTTCATTATTAAGAACTTTCTTTAAATATGAATATTCTTTATTTCTTAATTCTGGATTATTTTCAACTAATTTTTCAATAGTTTTTTTATTTTCAAAACCTAATGCTTTGATTAGTTCATCCATATCCATTTCAATTTCATTGTTATTATTCGTCATTACCTGTAGCTCAGTATTTTCAAATATTACTAAATTATTTTTAGTGTTCATCTCCTTCACCAACTTTTCCTCTTAAAACCTTTATAATTATCTCCTTGACCTAACTTAAAAATTTCCTATACTCATCATCTCCTTTTATCCTTTATTTCTTACTTCTATCCCCCTTTCTATTTTTTATATTTTTTATTTTTATATTTTTTAGAAAAATATCTTTAAAAAATAAAATCTATTTTACAGATTTTTTTAATTTTTTTTATAAATCTCAGATACAGATTTAATTTGTAACGAGGTTATAAAAATGTTATAATGAATATAAACTTTATATAGAATTAAAAGTCCAAAAAAGTTTTATTTTTTAAAAATGTTTACATTTGTTTTCTTAAAATAAGAATACCATCTTTTTAAATTTATGTCAACATTTTTTTATTATTTTTGTTTTCTTTTTTTATAAAAGTTTACAATTATGGACTTTAAAAGGAGGTATTATGTATTCTATTGGAAAAAAAATTGCCTTTTTAAGAAAAAAAGAAAAGTTAAATCAAGATGAATTGGCTGATAAATTAGGTATAGCTAGACAAAGTATACTTAATTATGAAAATGAAAAGCGACAAATTCCTATTGATGTTCTTGCAAAAATAGCAAATTTTTTTAATGTTACAATAGAAAGTTTTTTTTCAGAAGATGCTGAAGATTTTAAAGAAGTGAAAATAGAAAAAGATTCTGTTAGAATTCCTATATATTCAAATGCTAGTGCAGGAACTGGTATTTATGGACAAGAAGATCCTTTAGATTGGTTGGAACTTCCTAAATCAATAGCAAAAAATGCGACTTTTGGGACTTTTGTTAAAGGTGATTCTATGGAACCTCGTATTTATGAAAATGATTTATTATTGATTAGAACTAATGAAATTTTAGATACTGGTTCAATAGGAGTTTTTAAATTAAATGATGATATATATTGTAAAAAATTTCAATATAATCCATTAACAAGAGAAATTACTTTGAAATCTTTAAATCCAAAATATGATCCTATCAGAATAACCAAAGAAGATGATTTTTGTATTATTGGTAGAGTTGTTGCAGTCATTGATTATACAATTTAAAAATGTTCTTTTTCAACTACCCCCATTTTTAGGGGGAGTTGTTTTATGCTGATTTTACTTATTTTCTTTATTTATTCCTTGATTTTATGGTGTTTAATTTTAGTGTTTTTTATTTTTTCTTACTTTTTTCTTTTAATTTACTCTTTGCACATCATTATCTTCTTAATCCATTTTTTTAAGTTCTTATTTTTTCAATCAATTTTATGCTGTGCATCAATTTTTTAAAAAGTATCATTAATCTTTTCTTGCACATCATCTGAAACCTATTTAAAAATAAAAAAAAAGGATATTAAACCCCTATTGAACGATTATTGAATTTTCTTGAATATTTTTATTTTTTTTCATTTACGCTGTGCAAGATCAAAATATTTTCTTATTTTTTCTCAGAAATTATCATTTTTTCTCACACACTTACACACCATTTTATTTATCTCAATATACCTATAAATCTATTATTAATTAAGTTTTTCTTTATAAAATTCCATTTATCATTTCATATTCCCCCTTACAA
>ERZ773090.321-NODE-321-length-31268-cov-5.88444_pt1 | contig 31268 bp, 29 predicted proteins | sample MGYA00580579_ERZ773090 | MGnify/ENA primary metagenome ERZ773090 (study PRJEB29015, sample SAMEA2738014) | human oral metagenome | biome: human oral; feature: human-associated habitat; material: dental | place: China | collected 2132 ... | reverse complement strand
CTTGGCTGTTCTAGTCTTGGTTTTACTGGCCTTTATCATGAGCAAGGCTTCAGGTCTTCTCAAGCCACACAGCATTTTCTTCTGGCTGACCTGGCTAATCTATGCTCTGGCCTTTAAGATGCTGGGCGTCAGCATCCATGCCCTTCAGCTGACCAATATCCTACCGACTCACTTAATTAATGGCTTTGTGACAGTAGACTGGATGGGGATTTATCCAAGCCTAGAAGTAGTAGTTAGTCAGGCGTTCTTTATCTCACTGATTGTCTATGTAAGCTGGAAAAATCAGAAAAGCGAGCAGCAGCATGGATAAAAAAGAACAGACTATTATTGAGCATTTGACAGAGTTCAGACGGCGTTTTCTAGCAATTCTAGCTTGCTTCTTCCTAGTTTTTCTGGTTGGCTTGCTCTTTTCAGCCGATATTTATCGATGGCTGACCAGTAATTTTGAGCAGAAACTGCTGGTGCTGGGGCCGGATGATATCCTTTGGATTTATATCAGTCTGGCTAGTCTGGTAGCTTTTTCCCTAACCTTGCCATTTTTGGTTTATCAGGTCTGGGAGTTTGTCCGACCGGCTTTGCGAGCCAATGAAGCACGGGCCGTTTTCGCTTATATTCCAGCTACTTTTATCTGTTTTGTTCTGGGGCTGGCTTTCGGCTTTTACTTTGTGACTCCGGCTATTTTACAGGTTTTGCTGTCGCTGGGGGAGAGCCTCTTTGAGACTCGGCTGACAGCGCAGAATTATCTTAGTTTCGTCTTTCATACCACTATTCCGATTGCATGCCTTTTTGAGCTGCCAGTTCTTGTGTCCTTTCTTACTTCTATCGGTTTGCTCAATCCGAAATTTTTGGTAAAATATAGACGATACGCTTACTTCATTTTGCTGGTTTTAGCTGTTATCCTGACACCGGCCGACTTTATCAGCGACTTGTCTATGACAGTGCCTTTGATTTTGCTCTATGAAGTCAGCATCCTGCTTAGCCGCATCATTTATCAAAGAAAATCAACGAGGAGAAATTAATGGGACTTTTAAAAGATATCGGAGTACCTGGGGTAATCATTATTGTTCTGGGCGCCCTGCTTATTTTCGGACCAAAACGCCTGCCCGAACTGGGGCAATCTATCGGTAAAATGTTTTCAGAATTCAAAAAAGCAGTCAATCACGCTGGAGAAGAAGACAAGACCGAGAATAAAAATGAAAAAGAGTAAACGAAAAGCACGGATATCTGTGCTTTTTTTACTAGAGTCAAGATAGCTTATGAAATGGAGTACAAATGAAAACATTAGAAGAACGAATTCTCAGAGATGGACAAGTGTTAGGTGAAAATATCCTGAAAGTTGACTCTTTTCTGACTCATCAGGTTGATTTTTCATTGATGAAAGAGATTGGCCAGGTCTTTGCGGAGGCGGTAAAGGATGCAGGAATTACCAAGGTAGTGACCATCGAGGCTTCTGGTATTGCTCCGGCTGTGTACGTAGCAGAGGCACTGGGTCTACCAATGATTTTCGCTAAGAAGGCCAAAAACATTACAATGACAGAAGGGATTTTGACGGCTGAAGTTTATTCTTTTACCAAGCAAATGACTTCGACCGTTTCGATTGCTGGGAAATTTCTCAACTCTGACGATAAGGTACTGATTATTGACGATTTCTTGGCTAATGGTCAGGCAGCCAAGGGCTTAATTACCATTATCGAGCAAGCAAGAGCCCAGGTTGAGGCAGTTGGCATTGTCATTGAAAAATCCTTTCAGAATGGCCGCAAGCTTTTAGAAACAGCTGGATATCGTGTCCTTTCTTTAGCGCGAATCGCAGGATTTGAGAAAGGTCAGGTTGTCTTTACTGAGGCAGATATATGATTTCCTTTTCCTTTTGACTATCTGTCTGGCTTATAGTATAGTAAAGATAGTTGATATTCTAAAAATCTAAGCTCATTGATTTCACTTGGCTAGAAAAAGTTTTTGAGGGATTTCTATGCACCAAACTCATAATTTACAGCAGCGGATGCGGCTCTTTATTTCTATTTTTTTGCCAATTTTGATCTACCAACTGGCCAATTTTTCAGCTTCATTCGTTGATACGACCATGACTGGTCAGTATGACACTTTGCATCTGGCTGGTGTTTCCATGGCAACTAGTCTTTGGATTCCATTTTTCGACCTGCTGATAGGGATTGTTTCGGCCTTGGTACCAATAATCGGGCATCATTTAGGACAAGGGAAAAAAGAAAAGATTGCTTCTGATTTTTATCAGTTTATTTATCTTTCTTTGGGGCTATCGCTAATTTTATTTGCCTTGGTATTTGTGGGCGCTCCTCTAGTTTTGTCTCACCTTGGCCTAGAGCCTTTGGTAGAAGAAGTGGCAAAAAACTATCTTTGGTATCTGGCGCTTGGTATTATCCCTCTTTTGCTCTTTAGCACCATACGTTCTCTGTTTGATGCTCTAGGGTTGACCAAGCTTTCCATGTATCTCATGCTCTTGCTTTTGCCCTTGAATGGCTCTTTTAATTATGCCCTAATCTACGGAGCATTTGGTTTTCCAGAAATGGGCGGAGCTGGAGCTGGACTTGGGACTTCTTTGGCTTATTGGGTTTTGCTCCTCATATCCTTGTTAGTAGCAGTCAAACATCCAAAAGTTAGAGTCTATGAACTATGGAAGATTCGACCGCTAGATAAAAAGGGCTTATTCGAGGGCATTCGACTTGGACTGCCTATCGGCGGAACGTTTTTTGCTGAAGTCGTGATTTTCTCGGTTGTTGGTCTGGTCATGGCTAAGTTTTCGTCACTAATCATTGCCAGCCATCAGGCGGCCATGAATTTTTCAAACTTAATGTATGCCTTTCCTATGAGTATTTCAACCTCAATGTCTATTATCGTTTCTTATGAAATTGGAGCCAATCGTCCTGACGATGTTAAGAAATTCTGTAAACTTGGGCGGCTGACGGCCTTGGGAATTGCTGGATTTACCTTCCTCTTTCTCTATATCTTACGCGACCGTGTGGCTGCTCTCTATGGGTCGGATACCGAGTTTATCCGTATGACATCTGTTTTTCTGACCTACAGCCTCTTTTTCCAATTAGCAGATACTTTTGCGGCTCCTTTGCAGGGTATTCTTCGGGGCTACAAGGATACTCAGGTGCCATTTTACTTAGGTTTGATTGCTTATTGGGGAGTTTCGCTGCCTCTGGGGCTCTTCTTAGATTACTATACTAGTTTAGGCCCTTATGGATACTGGATTGGTCTCATTGCCAGCTTGGTGACGAGTGGCATTCTCTTTCAGTGGCGGCTTAATCGTTTGGCTAAAAATATTACAAATTAAAGAGTGTTGGTTTGTCCCTTTAGGATAAATTAGTGCTCTTTTTTTCACAATCTTTTGTTAAAATTAGATTAAAACATGAAAAACGCTTACATTTTTTCTAGTATATTGATTGTGAAAATGATATAATAAACATAAGATTATCAAGTTAAGTTTTTGTTAAAATAGGTTAATTTTTAAAATATTGTTTGCAGTTGACTTTGGTTTTCAGTAGAAAAGCGAGGAAACTATATGACCGAACACTATACCCATCTTTTGCAAGAAGTACTAAATGCTGCAAAGGAATTAGCTATTCAAAAACACAATTATCAAGTGGACATTCCGCATGTTTGGACAGTGCTGACCCAGCCTCAGGCCTTTGCCTTGGAATTCTATACCGGTCTGGACCTTGATATTAATGAATTTATCAGCGTCATCAATCAGGAACTAGCCAAGATTCCTGTATTTTCACATACGGATACGAACCGCTACGGACGTCAGTATAGTCAACGTCTCAAGAATCTTTTGGATGATGCAGAGGCTGAAAGGGCGGAACTGAGGGACGAGGTGGTAACAGTAGAGCACCTGATTCTCAGTCTATTTCATCAGCAACGAAATCCGATAACTGTCTTTTTGAAGCAGGCAGGAATTGATAAGGAGCTAGTTGCGGCAAAGTTGAATAAAGTTCGCCAAGGCAAACGAGCAATCTCTCCAAGTCAGGAGAGTCGCTATCAAGCCCTGAGCAAATATGCGACTAACTTTAATCAATGGCTGGCTGACCAGACCGATAGACAGGTAATTGGTCGAAAAGACGAAATTGACGATATTATCCGTGTGCTGTGTAGGAAAGAGAAAAGCAATGCCATTCTCCTAGGCTTTCCAGGTGTTGGAAAATCCAAAGTGATAGAGGGGTTTGTTAGAAGATTACTTGCAGATGATGTTCCAGAAAAATTGCAGGGCAAAAAAGTTTTTAAGTTAAATCTAGGCGGATTGATTGCTGGAACTAAATATAGAGGAGAGTTTGAAGAGCGCTTCAAGGCTGTTTTGGATGAGGTGCTGGCTGCTAAGGGGAAGATTATTCTTTACATTGAGGATATTCACCAAATCGTGACAGCAGGGCGGACGGAGGGCTCTCTTGATGCAGGCAATCTTTTAAAGCCACTCTTGGCTCAGGGACAGATTAATATCATTGGTACAACGACTTTTGCTGCTTATCGGGAAAGCTTCGAGCTAGATCAAGCTTTGGAGGGGCGTTTCCAGCGGATTCGCATTGAGGAGCCTGACCAAGATAAGGCATTGACAATTCTGCAAGGACTGCGGGAGAATTATCAGGACTTTCACGGAGTTAGGCTGACGGACGAAGCCTTGCAGGCAGCAATCAGTCTTTCAATTCGTTATCTATCAGATCGTTATTTGCCTGATAAAGCACTGGACTTGATTGATGAGGCTTGTGCTGTCAAGAAAATCCAGCTAGCTCAAGCGGGAACTGAACGACCAGACGTCAGTCGTGAAGATATAGCCAGTATCGTAGAGCGTATAACAGGAATCAAAGTACAGGGAATCATGGACAATGAACGCGAACACCTGCTAAATCTAGACAAGCTCCTGCGCCAGAGAATTGTAGGGCAAGACCAAGCTGTTCAAAAGGTTTCGGAGGCGATTTTGCGCTCGAGAGCAGGAATTCAAAATCCAAAGCGTCCTATTGGTTCATTCCTCTTTCTGGGGCCGACTGGAGTCGGGAAGACTGCTCTGGCAAAATCCCTTGCTGAGCGGCTGTTTGGTAATGAGCTGGAAATGGTCCGGCTGGATATGTCTGAATACATGGAAAAACATGCCGTGGCTCGTTTAGTTGGTCCGCCACCAGGTTACGTAGGATTTGAAGAGGGAGGACAGCTGACAGAAGCTGTTCGTAGGAGGCTTTATTCGATTGTCTTGCTGGATGAGATTGAAAAAGCCCATCCGGATGTATTCAACACACTGCTGCAAGTCTTGGACGAGGGACGCTTGACAGATTCGAAAGGGCGTACTATTGACTTTAAAAATACTATTTTGATTATGACAAGCAATATTGGCTCCCAGCAGATTTTGGAAAGTCTCAAAAGTAAACAGGGACTGACTGAGGAAACGCGGGATGAAGTTCTATCCTTGCTGCAACATAGTTTTAGACCAGAGTTTTTAAATCGGATTGACGAGACGGTTATTTTCAACCCTCTAAGGGCAGAAGATATGGTTAACATCGTAAAAATTATGGTTCGGCAGCTTCAAGAAAGGTTGGAACATCAGAAGATTCAGCTTCATCTGAGAGAAGAAGTCTATGCTTTTTTAGCTCAGCAGGACTACCAACCAGAATTTGGTGCTCGTCCTATTCAAAGAAGCATTATGCGCTATCTAGAAACGCCTTTGGCTCGTTATTTGGTCGAAAATAAGGAAACAACTGAATTGACAGTTCAAGTCAGTTTGAAGGATAGACAACTGGATTTTAATTATTTGGTATAAGTTTCTTTCGGAAAGTAAGCGCTTACTATATATAGACAAAGAAAAATGAAGAAAGGAGGTTTATCTTTTTCAGAGCAGACTGTATCTTAAGATTTCGAGATGAGTCTTAGATATATGAATAAATAATGAGATACTTTTTGTATCTATAGTCGACAGCAATCAATTTGATTGTTGGAGCACTCTTTGCATTTTATGAAAGGAGGCCTGTTTTGTCTGTTTATGATGTTTTGATTATCGGTGCTGGACCGGGTGGTTATGTGGCTGCTGAAGAAGCCGCTCGTTTGGGCAAGAAGGTGGCTGTGGTAGAAAAGAAGTCTATCGGCGGAACCTGCCTGAATGTAGGATGTATACCGTCTAAGGCCTATCTCCAGCACGGTCATTGGCTGCTGACAATGGAAGATGCCAGACGTTATGGCATTGAGAGCAATCTTGAAAGGATTGATTTTGAGAAATTGGTAGACCGAAAGAATCAGGTTGTTGCCAGTTTACAATCTGGAATTCATGCTAGCTTTAAGTCTTTAGGTATTGAGTATATAGAAGGTCAGGCCAAGTTTGTCAAAGACCGAACTTTCTCCGTCAATGGTAAAGAAATCAGTGGTAAAGATGTTATTTTGGCTACTGGCAGTTATCCTTTTGTACCACCTATCAAGGGATTGGAACAGGTTGACTACCTAACGACGGATACGTTTTTTGACTTGAGGGAGCTTCCTGAGAAGTTGGTCATTATCGGAGGTGGCGTTATCGCAATTGAGCTAGCTTTTGCTATGGCTCCTCTGGGTGTTGCTGTCACTGTTATCGAGGTTGCTCCAGAAATTCTTTTAACCGAAGAAGCTGAAGCGCGACATGTGATTCAAAAGAAACTAAAGAAAATGGGGGTGGTGATTTATCAGGGAGCGCAGATAAAGGAAGTAACTGGTAATTCTGTCTTGCTTGAGAACGAGCAGGTTGCTTTCGACCATCTTTTGGTCGCTACTGGACGCAAACCAAATCTAGAGCTAGCGAAGGATATGGGATTAGCCTTGACAGAGCGAAATTTTGTACAGGTGGATCAATACTACGAGACATCAAAAGAGCATGTGTATGCTATTGGTGATCTCTTGGAATCTTATATGCTGGCCCACGTAGCTAGTGCAGAAGGAATAAAAGCTGTGAGAGCTATCTGCCGGAGAGCTGAAGAAGCAGTTGATCCGCTCGGTGTTCCCCGCTCGCTCTACACCAGTCCTGAAGTAGCTTCTTTTGGTCTCAGCAAGGATGAGGCTGAGAAGGCGGGATATGATGTTCAGGTCCAACAGCTACCTTTCTCTTATAATGGGCGGGCTATCGCTATAGGTGAGACAGAGGGCTATGTCAAGCTAATCTCAGAAAAGAAATACCATCTTCTACTAGGTGCAGTCATCGTTGGTCCGAACGGTACAGATCTTCTGCAGAATTTGATTTTGCTGAGACAGGCTGAAGCAACGCTGGATCAAGTTCTTGAAACAGTTTTTGCCCATCCTACCACATCAGAACTAATACAAGAGGTCGCTAAAAGACTCGTTCAGGACGATTAATGAGGAGGTAAAAATATGTCAAATTATAAAGATTTACCACAACAATTGAGCAAAACAAGAAACCAAAGTGCTGTATCAGAGCTAGTAGATTTAAAAGTCCATGATGCTACTGAAGTTGAAGTAGAGCAGGTTTCCAAAGAAAAAGCCAAGACCATGTATAAAACCATGTGGGATATCCGTAATTTTGAGGAAAATACTCGGCGTTTCTTTGCTGCAGGTCAGATTCCTGGATTTGTTCACCTTTATGCTGGAGAGGAAGCGATTGCTACCGGCGTCTGTGCCAATCTGACAGACCAGGACTATATTACCAGTACTCACCGGGGACACGGTCACTGTGTTGCTAAGGGCGGTGATTTAAAGGGAATGATGGCAGAAATTTTTGGCAAGGAGACTGGGCTTGGAAAAGGAAAAGGCGGATCTATGCACATCGCCGATTTGGACAAGGGGATTCTCGGTGCCAATGGTATGGTTGGTGGAGGCTTTGGTCTAGCTACCGGTGCTGCTATGCGAAACAAGTACTTGAAAACCGATAGTGTGGCTGTCTGCTTCTTTGGTGACGGTGCGGCCAATGAAGGGAATTTCCACGAATGTCTCAATATGGCATCAATTTGGAAACTGCCAGTTATCTTTGTCAATGAAAACAACCTCTTTGCAGAATCGACACCGCAATGGTATTCTTCAGCCTCTGGCACCATTGCTGAGAGAGCGGCTGCTTATAATATGCCCGGCGTTCGGGTTAATGGTAAGGATTTATTTGCTGTCTACCAAGTAGCCAAGGAAGCTGTAGAGCGGGCTCGTAGAGGTGAAGGACCTACCTTAATTGAAGCTGTAACATATCGGGATCATGGTCACTTTGAAGGGGATGAGCAGAAGTATAAGGCTTTGGAAGGTGAAGAAAAAGACTGGGCTGATGTGGATGCTCTAGATGTCTTCCGTGACTACGCTATCGAGCATGGCCTCTTGACTGAAGAGGAACTTGATGCCATATTAGAGGAGTCTCGAAAGGATGTGGAAGAAGCTATCAAATTTGCTCAAGACAGTCCAATTCCTCGTTCCGAGTCTCTGCTGGAAGATGTATTTGCTGATTGATAGAAGGAGGTTGATCAAATGGCTAGACAACTGTTATTTATGAAAGCAATCAATGAAGCGCTGGATCAGGCAATGGCAAAAGATGACACCGTAATCCTTCTGGGAGAAGATATTGCTGGCGGTGTAACAGTCAAGCACTTGGAAGAAGAAAACGAAGATGCTTGGGGCGGCGTAATGGGTGTAACCAAGGGACTCATGCCAAAATACGGCCGAGAGCGAGTGATTGATACTCCAATTTCTGAGCACGGATACGTGTCAGCTTCTGTTGGAATGGCTCTGACTGGCTTGCGGCCAGTACCGGAGCTGATGTTCAATGACTTTATCGGTTTCTGCTTTGATGCCATTCTGGGGCAAGGCTCAAAAATGCGCTATATGTTTGGCGGTAAGGCTAAGGTTCCGATGACAATGCGGACCATGCATGGGGCAGGAGCTTCGGCTGCAGCTCAGCACTCGGGTTCTTATTACGGTCTCTTTGGTTCCATTCCTGGTATTAAGGTAGTTGTTCCAGCAACTCCGTATGATGCTAAAGGGTTACTGCTGGCTTCCATTGAAGACGATAATATCGTGATTTATTCAGAAGATAAGACTCTCTATGGTATCAAGGGAGAGGTGCCAGAAGAATATTATACAGTTCCAATTGGAAAGGCTGCTGTCCGCCGTGAAGGAACAGACCTCACTATCGTTACTATCGGTAAAATGCTTTATGTTGCTTATGAGGTAGCGGATCGCTTGGAAAAAGATGGTATTTCGGTCGAAGTCATTGACTTGAGAACAGTAGCTCCTTGGGATGAGGAGACTGTCTTTGAATCAGTCAAGAAAACTGGACGACTGATTATCGTTGATGAATCCAACCCTCACAATAACACAGCGACGGATATTGCAGCAGCAGTGACAGACAAATGCTTTGACTATCTTGATGGTCCAGTAAAATGCGTCTGCGCGCCAAATGTGCCAGTGCCGTTTGCTGTGAATCTGGAGCAGCTCTATATCCCTAATGCAGATAAGGTTCTGACTGTTGCTGCAGAATTGATTGACGATCTGAAGAGATAGAAGGGAGGCAAGTATGGCTACAGAAATTGTAATGCCTAAGCTAGGCTTAACAATGACCGAAGGTTTGATAAATAACTGGCTGGTCAAGGAAGGAGACACCGTAGCTGCTGGTCAGCCTATCTTGGAAATCAGTTCTGAAAAATTGACCAGCGATGTAGAAGCACCAAGCGCAGGAGTGATTTTAAAAATTATCAGTCAGGCGGGCGATACTGTCCCGTGCAAGAAAGTAATTGCATGGATTGGTGAAGTAGGGGAATCTATTCCAGGTATGGAAGCAGAAGGAGCCTCTACGAACCAGTCAGAAAGTGAGCAAGAGACAGCTGATGCAGGGGTTGGACTAGCAGAAAAAACTGTGGCAGCAAGTTCCAACTCTGTCGGAAACAGTGAACATGGACGTATTTTCATCACTCCTCTTGCCCGCAAGATTGCTAAGGAAAAAGGATATGATATTTCCTTGATTTCAGGAACGGGAGGCAATGGCCGTATTACCCGACGAGATGTGGAAAATTATAAACCAGATGCGCTTCCAAACCAAACACCTGAAAGTAGCTCAGCAGTCATTCAGCATGCTGGTCAAGTTGACTATGGTGCAGGATTGACAGGTATGCGCAAGACTATTGCAGAGCGGATGATGAATAGTCTCCAGACATCTGCTCAGGTGACCTTGCACCGTAAGGTGGATATCAGTCGGCTGATAGCCTTTAGACAGGATATGAAGGATAAGGTCGCTTCTCCACTAGAAAATGGCGAAATCAGCATCACGACTCTGCTTACAAAGGCTGTTGCCAAGGCGTTGAAAGATCACCCTCAGCTCAATGCTTGGTATTTCAATGGTCAATATCAGGAAGTAGAAGATATTCATATTGGTATCGCGACGGCACTTAGTGATGGTTTGGTGGTTCCGGTCATTCGTCACGTGGATAAGCTAACGCTGGCCGACTTGGGCTTAGCTATCAAAACGGAAGCCAATCAAGCTCGTAAAGGAACTTTGGATCCAGCTCTTTACTCAGGTTCAACCTTCAGTATTACTAATCTCGGGGGAGCAGGGATTGAGTATTTCACTCCTATCCTAAATACACCAGAAGTAGCCATTTTAGGAGTTGGTGCCTTGCAAACGGCGCTGGCTCTTGACAGTCAAGGACAAGTCTACGAGCAGAAATTCCTGCCGCTCAGCTTGACTTTTGACCATCAAGTCGTAGACGGTCAGCCCGCAGCGGAGTTTCTAGCCAGTCTAGCGGACAAATTGGAGTCTCCTTACGACTTGGTTTTCTGATAGAAGAATGAATGGTGAATTTCATTCCTGAATGATAAAGAAAAAGGCCAGCTGTTTATATCATTCATTAACAGTTGGCCTTTATGTATTCTATCATCCTCTTGCTTCAAATTTATAAAGGTTTGATAAGGAAATGACAGGATGATAGGGGGTAAGTTCTAAGGCTCTAATTAGGTGAATAAAGCTACGGTATAAGATAAATTGAATGACGATAATGGGAGAAAAATATCAGTGAGGTAGAATATGAAGGTTGCCAAAACACTAGTCTTAGAATATCTAGAGCAAGAATTACTAAAGAATAATAAACAAGGGCTTGAAACGAAAGTAATTGCTGCCGCTTTAGGAATGCAACGCTCAAATGTGAGCACTATTTTGAATCAATTGGTAAAAGAGGGGATACTCGTTAAAGGAAATACACGGCCAGTTCAATACAAGTTAAAAGAGGTATTTGTAGAAAATCCTTTGGATTTTCCAAGCATTATAGGTGAAAATGGCAGCTTGCGAATAGCCATCCAGTTAGCACAGGCAGCTATTTTATACCCAAATTATGCCCTTCCTGTACTTATTTTATCCGAGGTCGGTGCTGGTAGAACTCACTTCGTTAATAAAATGGTGGAGTTTGCCATTCAAAATCAAGCGATTAGTAAGCCTCAGTTGTTTGAAAAAATTAACTGCTTAGACTATATTGATGTTCTGGATGATTTGCTGAAGTTGTTATTTGGCTCAGAAGCGACGAAGTCTGTATTTGAGAAAGTGGCAGAAGGAATTTTATTTATAGATAACATACAAGTTCTATCTTCGGCGGATCAAAATAGATTGATTTCCTGGCTGAATCACAGAGAAGGAGAACAAAAGAGACGTCAGAAGAAAGGTTTGGTAATTATCGGAAGTAGTGCTAAGCTATCTGAACATTTATCTAATAAACTTCCTGTTGTAATCCAGCTGCCTTCTTATCTGAATAGACCGATTAGTGAAAAGCTAGAGTTACTAAATTACTTTTTAGCTATCGAATCAAAGAATTCTGCGCATGATATTCAAGTGCCGCGTGATGTCATTCATTCCTTCATCCTATCGGCGAATATTAGCAATATAAAAGAATTAGAATATGCAGTTCGAACAGCTTGCGCCAATGCTTTTGTAAGAAGTCTGAGGTCAGAGCTAAAAGATTTAACACTCAGTAATGACGATTTGCCCATTCCTTATCAAGGGATTCGTCATTTAGGTGGTCATAATGTAGTTAAAATTGATGAATTGATTGGCGAACGTAAGGTGCTAATTTATGATAAGGAGTTGGGATTGCTGGATTTTCCAGAGCAAGAGTCAGATGATTTATATAACAAAATTAAATCAGAATATACTCAGTTATCAGAAAGAGGCATTGAGCAGGATGATGTTTTTGAGGCAGTGAGAAACTATATTCAAAGTTATATTGAATACAAACCTTTTGTCGAGAAAGAAGATGAGTTGGAAAATCTTAATCAGCTTGAGACGATTGTTTCTGCTGAAGTGATTCAGTTGGTACAAGCCTTTGTTCTATCTGTTCAAAAAGAACTCAATCTAGAGCTTAATTCGACGGCATATTACGGCATCAGTCTTCATGTCAATGCGATGATTAAGCAGAAAGGCTCGTTGAATCGGCAGTTGGATAATGATGCTATTGTGAAAGTGATTCGGGATTATCCAATAGAGTATGCACAATGTTCTAAATTTGCCAGGCAACTAGAAACAAGATTTCAACTAGCTGTTCCAATAGATGAAATCGTCATCCTAACCATGTTTATTATTGAATCCGAAAAGAAACAAGATAGTCTACGACCTATCTTGCTCTACGTCCTGCACGGTAAAGGGGTTGCCAAGTCCTTGGCTGAATCAACCAAGATGCTAACCAAAAATAGCCAAGTGTATGGCTTTGATATTCTATTAGAAGAATCTCTAGAGGAAAGCTATCGCAAATTAAAAGAGAGAATTGAGGGACTAGACCAAGGTTTAGGTGTCATCGTTCTCTATGATATGGGATCGATTAAAGAAATGCTGGATAAAATTCGAGAAGAAACTCTGATTAAAATCAGAGAATTTGAAATTCCCATTACTATGATTGGCATGGGGATTGCACGGCGTTGTTTGATAGAAAATGATATTGACAGTGTCTTTCACGCTTTTCATATGGAAATGAATCAGCTTTATAAAAATCGGGACCAAGAAAAAATCATCATTACACTCTGTTATACTAGCGAGGGCGGTTCTCTTCAGCTAAAGCACTATCTTGATCAGTATTCAAAGTTGGGTTACCGTGTCATTGCTCTGTCGGTTGCCAATAAGGAGATGTTGATTGAGGAAGTGATGGCCTTAAGAAAGACCTATCAAGTCCATGCTTTTGTTGGAACTTTCGACCCTCAAATTATGGGTATCCCTTTTATTTCTATTAAAGATGTTTTTGAGCAGCCCAAGGAGCACCTAGATAAATTATTGATGTTTGTACCGACCTCTGTCAATAGCTACGATTATGAGAAAGTTTACCAATTTTTAGAAGAGCAATTTGTCTATACTTCCTTAGCTAAGATTAAAAAGATTCTTCCTGCTATTTTAGATGAATTTGATTTTTATTATCAGCTGACAGAGGAGCAAACAATAGGCTTGTTTGTCCATATTGCATGTCTGGTGGAGCGAACCCTTTCAGGAGAATGCCTGAAGAAGGGCAGTAGAGAAATTGCTGGTGTTATCGAAAAATTCCCTGATGACTATAAGCATGTTAGGAAAATCATCCGGACAGTGGAGCGAAGCTTTAAGATTCTTATAGATGACGCAGAGATTAGTGTTTTAATTCAGATGCTGCGCAAATTATAAAATTGTATGTTAGAGTAGCGAACCAATAAAAAAGCACCTAACTCTCATTACCCTTTTTAGTCGGGATTTGCACTTCCGATTTCTGTGGTAATGTTGTGATTTAGATGCTTTTTTACACGCGCTCTTGCACAAGATTATGCAGCCACTTTCCTGAGAAAACACGAGGGATGCCCCAGATTGGTTTGAGAATATCTTCTCCATTTATCACAAGAAAGATTAGCCAAATGGGAGCCTGTAGGCTAACCAAGGCATAGCCAAGTGGAATGCTGAAGAGCCAGACAGGTAAAATATCTAGCAGGCAGGCATAGTTGGTATCGCCTCCGCTACGTAAAATCCCAACGATTAAAACAACACTAAAAGCTTTTGGAATAAACAACAGGGCATTTAACTGAATCATCAAGACGGTTAGCTGCTCTGTCTGATTGCTTAAGTTGTAGAGTTTCAGAGCTAAAGGCATAGCCCAGATGAGTAGGACGCTGACGATAAGTCCGATGAGAGGTAGTAGAAGTAAGAAGCGCTTGGCATCTTGTAAGGCTTTTTCTACTTGATTCTCTCCGATGGTATTGCCTAGCATAACAGCTACGGCATTTCCCGCACCGCGTACAAAGACAAATCCAATTTGGGCAATGGCGCTAGCAATCTGGGTGGAGGCCACCACTTCAGTACCTAATAATCCGATAATAGCCAAGCCAATTGATGTTCCAAGAGACCAGGCGCCTTCATTGAAGACGACTGGCAAGGTTTTTTTCAAAAATTGATAAACGAAGTCTTTGTGGAAATCAAAGAGTTCAGCTATGCTAGCGGCTCCAGCCATCCTTGTTCGATAGACACCAAAGACTAACCAGCAAAGCTCTAGCAATCGAGCCATAAAGGTAGCAATAGCGGCACCAACCAGTCCAAGTTTAGGAAACCCAATCAGCCCAAAAATAAGGACGGCATTGCCAATGATATTGGTTGCCATAGATAGGAGACTAGCAAGAGTTGGTAAGAAAACTTCATTACTGCAGCGACACATAGTAGCCAGAGAAGTTGTAATAGCTGTCATCAGGTAGGTCCAGGAGACGATAGATAAGTACTGGGCGCCCAACTGAATAGCTTCGGTATCATGAATATAAAAACCAATCAGTTGCTTGGGAAAAAGTAAAGCGACTAAAGTAAAGGAAGCGGAGATGAGCCCGCTCAGCATATAGACTAATCCCAAGGTTTTTCTCATATCGGCAATTCGCTGGGCTCCCCAGTATTGGGCCATGAAGACAGAAGCTCCGCTACCAATACCAAACTGTACAATAGTCAAGAGAAAGAAAATCTGGTTGGCAGCACCAGCAGCTGCGATTTGTTTTTCCCCTAGCTGTCCAATCATGACAACATCAGCTAGATTGACAGCGCTGGCCAGTAGAAATTGAAGAGAAAACGGTAGACTGAGACGTAAGAATTGTTTCAGGAATGTTTTCTTTTCACTCACTCTCCCACCTCCCTTCGTTTCAAATAGGATAAGCAATCAGTATGTCTAGTAACCTGATGTCTAGAAAGTTTCTGCTTTTTTTGAATTGGATGATTCTGATTCCTCATAAACTTCGCTCTTTCTACCTGATAGCTTGAAATAATCCTCAAATTTAGTGATAATAGGCAATTTGATCAACAAAAATTTGACAATCTTTGTCGGCTCCTGTTTGAACCTCTACATTCTTCAATTCCTTTTCTGGATAAGGGTTTTGGATTGGAAAGGCAAAGAAAGTCTGCTGATCTTTTTGATAAGGTTTGGTGCTAAGCGAGACTTCAAATAATTGCTCATCTACTTTATAGATAGGTTCGCCAGGTAAAGGGTTGGTATTAGTAGACCGATCCCAGTTAACACTTGTTTTGCCAATGTTTTCTCCAAAGATAATAGGAACAGTGAACTCGGTTTGATCAGCATAGGTTAGTAGGATATTTCCGATTTGATAGGTTTCCATTTCAGGGAAGACGCCATCAACAAACCATTGGTATTCCACAAAATAGTCAGTAGCATAGCCAATTTCAATCCAGCTAGGATGCGCCAGTGTTTCAAGGCTGCGCGTGTGGTTTTGAAGATCGGGATAGTGGTAATGGAAGAGATAAGATAAGGTTTTATCACGGATAGTCGCATAGTCTTCATCACGATAGTCATGATTCCAAAACATCTCGTAAGCATAGGCCAAGCCGAAGAAAATGACATTTCTCTGCAGGATTACCTCGTTTAAGGTGCTCCAGTTGGAGATGATAGCTCCCTTGCTCCCCTTCTTCAAATGCTCAGCCCAATGTGGAAAGAGATAGCCTTCAAAATTACCATAACGGATGCTAAAGCCTTCTTCCAAAACTTCATCTTCCAGTTTTTCATCCAAACTCCAGAGCCAATGAAGAATTTCGACATCTTTGGGAATCTGGTGAATGGCCTGCCAGGTTGCCGGCATGATGCCAACTTTTTTGCCTGTATCTTTTTTGAACTGGGGAGTGTACATGATGATTTCTGCTCCACCAAAAGGCCCTGCATCAGGAACGATAGCGTTTTTCAGAAGCTTGTCTCCCCAAATCATGGTTCGGACATTTTTCTGCTTGAGGTAGTCATAAATCTTGATAATGTCCTCTGCAAAGATATCAGCTCCAGCCTTCCCTTTGCAGCGCTCACACATGGCAATTGAATAGTATTCATCATGTCCGATATTGATGATTTCAGGTTCAAAGACCTCAATGATTTCATCCAGAACATCAAATAGGAGTTCATAAGAGGCAGGATTTGATGGGCAGTAAGTATCCGGATAAGGATCTTCAGGGATTTCTGCGATTTCTGGGTGACCAAGCATCAGGTAGTCACAGTGGCCAAGAGAGGGAACCTCAGGAATCACTTCAAAAAAACGTTCCTTGCAATAGAGGACCAGATCTTTCACATCATTTTGACTTAGAAACTCCCCGTCACCATTCTCCATGTGAATGGCATTCTTGTACCAAGGGAAGGTATAGTCTTGGATTTCTTTGGTCTTGCCAGAGTACTCAGCCATATCAGCACAATATTTAATCCACTCTTGATTAATTTCAGGGTGTTTTTTATATTCCATAGCACCGCCGATTTCAATCATAATCGTATTGTACTTGAAAAAAGCAAGCATATCCACAAATTGCTTGAAGAAATCCATATTCTTACGAGACGGTAAAAAGACCTTGAGGCCACGCTCAGAACAGACGGGTTCGTCGTAGGCCAAGCCATAAGGCAAGTAGCCATCCTGCAACATTTGGATAATTGAAATGGCCCCATAAAATAAGCCACGCTGGGACAAGGCATAAACGAAAATGCCGTCTTGAGCAACCTTTACGATGTGCGCTTCAGGGTTGGATGGATAGGGAAGTGAAAAGGACTGCATGACCTCTTGTCCGACTTCTCGGGAAATCCCTTCTATGAAATGAATAGCAGGGAAAGCTAGCTGGCCATCATTTCTTGCTTTTGGATGAGCCAGTAAAGTATCGGTTAAAATAGGCAGAGGGCTGAATATTTTAGTTTCTTTAGTGAAATAGCGACCGCTGTTTTCTTGTTTCCAATATTGAGGTGTGATGCCTTGTTTCATAATCTGCTCCTTGAACTATCTGAATATCTGCAAGTCATAAATCTGGGCGCAAAAAGAAGGTATGAATTGGATTTGCCTGTTACTGAGTTTTCTCTTTTCTAGTCTTCTCGATTTCGCCTTGAATCTTATAAAGATTTTCCGAAAGACGACCAAAGTAGAGTAGCTCTCCCATCCACTTGATGATCTTGCTTTTTGAATTTTTTGTCAATTTATTTTGTTCTTGTTCTAGTGTAACCTCCAGCCCTTTTGCGCAAGGCTTGGTCTTGTAGGAAGTAATTGTTTTTTCACTATGGGACGAGATTTGAATGACGTAGGTTTCATGGCGACGATAGTCCAGAATCTCATAATCAGTCTTGGTATAGACATTGTCTGACAATTTTGAGTAACGAAGTCCTTTCTTTAACCTATCTATCTTTTTTGTTTGATTGTCAGCTTGATTGATTTGATTCAGAAACTCGCTTTCCAAGAAGTCATAAAATTCGTCTGAAGTGACTTGGAGTTCTCTAATAATCTTCATAAATTAAGTATATAATAAGCCCTTGTGGAAAGTAACCCCTTTAGGGAAATGAGACGGTTTTTAGCGCTTTTTTATACTCTTTAGCTTCGTGTTATACATTATCATAAAAAACGATTATTTTTTATACACTAATTTTACGATAGGTTCTAAAATATATTAAGGGAACTATTTTAAAATAGCGAGTGCCAGCGGTAAAGCACGCAAGAAACTAATGCTTTAAATTTTTTATAAAAAATTGAGTATGAATGGCATTTGAAAATGGATACACTAAGATAGAAAACTGTATATCAAGAAAATGTAAACGTTTTTGACAGTGGAATAGAGCTATAGTAAACTGTGGGTAAGAAGTCAACTGGAAAGGAGGAGCTTGTATGGAAGAATGGAATAGTTCAGCGGAGATTATTGCCATGTCCTTAATTGCCAATTCTGGTGCAGCCCGATCCTTAGCTTTTGAAGCACTTAAAAAAGCAAAACTAGCAGAATTTGATGCAGCTAAGGAATTAATGGATGAGGCAAATAGTATTATTTTAAAGGCCCATCATTCCCAAACAGATTTATTGCAGGAAGAAGCACAAGGAAACGGTCATCAGTTGAGTATACTGCTTGTTCATGCGCAAGACCATTTTATGACCAGTCTTTTGGCCATTGACCTTATCACTGAGATGATTGAGCTGTATTCCAATCGAGAAGGAGAAAGACAATGAAAATCTTATTAATATGTGCGGCTGGTATGTCCACGAGCATCCTGATGAAAAAAATGGAGCAATATGCAAATGACCAAGGTATTGACCTCGATATCAAAGCGGTCGGATTGATGGACTATCAAGATTATGCTCAGGATTATGATGTGATTTTATTAGGCCCTCAGGTCTCTTATAAACTTGATTCGGTCAAAGAGACAGTATCAAAACCTGTTGCCACCATTCCAGCCATGGATTATGCAATGGGAGATTGTAAGAATATCTTTCAATTAATTAAAGCAATATCTTAAGGAGGTTTTTCTAATGGAAAAATTCTTTAACAGTAAATTTATGACCAAACTTCAGGAAATTGGTTATAAACTGGCCAACAATGTGTTTATACAGTCTTTACAAGCTGGATTAGGATCTCTCTTGGGATTGATTACCGTGGGTTCCTTATTTCAAGTCTTAGCTGCAATTGGAAATGAAACAGCTCTAGGCTGGTTCAAAACAGGGGATGCAGTGTATAATACATTGACCTTGCCTTTCCGCTATTCGATGGATTTTATCTCTATCTGGGTTGCTATCTTCTTTGCTTATCATTATGCTAAGAATTTGAAATTGAAATCTCCTATTATGGCCGCGGTTGATACAGCAGTTACTTTCATGCTGGTAGCAGGAGCTTTTGTTGATACTGAAAAATTCTCCGGACTACAGTTAGACTATCTTGGGTCACAAGGTATGTTCATCAGCTTCTTCATTGTCTTTGTAGTCGTACAGATTGAAAAATTCTGCTATGAAAAAGATATTAAAATTAAGATGCCAGATGTAGTGCCACAATTTCTTCAAGATAGTTTTGGTTCTATTTTGCCAGTATTTTTCTCCATTACTCTCTTTCTCTTACTGAATGTTGGTATTGGTGCTTTGACAGCAGGAGCTTACAACGTTCCGTCTGGTTTTATGGCTCTCTTACGGGCACCGCTTGGCGCTGTATCATCTGTACCAGGGATTGTGATGCTTTGTATGTTAGCGCTGGTTCTTTGGTGCTTCGGTATTCATGGTACCCTCATCATTATTCCAATCATTTCTCCACTTGGCATTCAAGCGGCAACGACCAATGCTGCTCTTCATGCGAACGGTCAGCCAATGCAATTCTTCCCAGTCTTACTCTACACTTCCATGGCTTTAGTTGGTGGTACAGGAAATACCTGGGCCCTGGTCCTGATGGGCTTGCGCTCAAAATCCAAACAAATTAGTGCCGTTTCTAAGATTTCGCTCATTCCTGGGTGGTTTGGTATCAATGAGCCGGTAACATTTGGTATGCCAATTATGTTCAACCCAATTCTTTGCATCCCTTATGTACTTAATGTGCCAATTATGATGATCTTGACTTATTTTGCTTACCAAACAGGCTTTATTATTCCTGCTTGGATAGTGGTTAGTGCACAGTTGCCAATGGGATTCAGCAACTACTTAACAACCCTTCGTTGGCAAAACTTCGTTTGGGATTATATCTTGATTTTACCAGCTATGTTAATCTACTACCCATTCTTCAAGAAATACGAAGAGCAATTGGTTAAGCAAGAAACTGAAGCGGAAGCAATAGAAGCCAAAGGAGGTGCAGCAGCTTGATTGATGTAACAAAATTTTCCAGAGACTTTCTCTGGGGATCGGCTTCAGCTGCCTATCAAGTTGAAGGAGCTTGGGATGAAGATGGTAAGAGTCTGTCTATCTGGGACGTCTTTGTTCGCCAGCCTAATAGGACTTTTAAAAACACGACTGGCGATGTGGCAGTGGACCATTACCATCACTATAAAGAAGATGTTAAACTGATGGCAGAAATGGGTCTGAAAGCTTATCGTTTTTCTATTGCTTGGACCCGTATTTTGCCTGAGGGACGAGGAGAGGTCAATCAAAAAGGGATTGAATTTTATTCAAATTTGATTGATGAACTTCTCAAATATAATATTGAACCCATTATCACAATCTATCACTGGGATTTACCTCAAGTACTGCAAGATGAGTACGGAGGTTGGGAATCCAGAAAGATAATCGATGATTTCCTGTATTATGCAGAGATTCTCTTCAAAAACTTTGGAGATCGAGTGAAATATTGGATTGGACTCAATGAGCAAAATGTCTTTGTTGGACTAGGCTATCGGGATGGTCATTTTCCACCAGGAATCAAAAATATTCAGTTAATGCATCAGGTAAATCACATTGTCAATTTGGCTAATGCAACGATTATCAAACGATTCCATGATTTGAAAATAAAAGGTCAAATCGGTCCAAGCTTTGCTTTTCCTGTCCTCTATGCTCTGGATAATCAGCCAGAAAATGTTCTAGCCATGGAGAAATCTTTGGATGTCAATGTTTGGTATTGGATGGATGCTTATTTATTGGGACGTTATCCAAAGACAGCTCTAGCTTATTTGAAAAATCAATTCGGTATAGAATTAGATATCCGAGAAGGAGATTTAGATATTTTAAAAGCAGGCCGTCCAGATTTCGTAGGCGTCAACTATTACCAATCCCATACTTTTGCTGCTAATGTACCGAATGCTGAAACTGGAGAGCCGGACCAGTTTAAGCATGTGCCAAACGAACACTTAGAGCGTACTAGCTGGGAGTGGGAAATAGATCCAATTGGTTTGCGAATTGCTTTACGGCGGATTACCAGTAGATATGACATTCCGATTATGATAACTGAAAATGGACTAGGAGAGTATGATACCTTAACGGAAGATAGAAAGATTCATGACCCATATCGGATTGAATATCTTGATAAGCATATTACAGCTGTACAAAATGCCATCGAAGATGGTTGCCAAGTCATCGGCTATTGTACGTGGTCTTTCACAGATCTACTTTCATGGCTAAACGGTTATGGCAAGCGCTATGGATTTGTTTATGTAGACCGTGATGAGGAAGAAGGTGGTAGTCTAGAGCGGATTCGAAAAGATAGTTTTTATTGGTATCAAAAATTAATTAAAGAATTTGAGAACAAAAGAGAAAACAGTAGAACCCATTTATAGAAAAAAGCCAGCAGTTTATATCCCTATACACTGCCGGCTTTTCTTTTTTATTTTTCTCGCATTTGACCTTGTGGGAAGTAGGTTCCTTCTGGCATGTCGTTAATAATGACATGGACAGCAGACTGAGGTGCGCCTGTATTTCTGACTACGGCTTCAGTTACTTCCTTGGCAAGAGCTTTTTTCTGCTCCAGAGTACGACCTTCAAATAAATCAATTCTAACAAATGGCATATTTTCTGCCTCCTTTATTTCTTTATCATTATTTTATCACAAATGAGGTTTTAAAGAGTAGTGAATTATGGTAAAATAATGTGAAGTAAAAATGGAGATAGTGAATTAGCAAAGATTTAAATTATGGCTCAGTTATACTACAAATATGGCACGATGAATTCGGGCAAGACCATTGAAATTTTGAAAGTGGCCCACAATTATGAAGAACAAGGCAAGAGTGTCGTTATCATGACCTCGGCTGTTGATACCCGTGACGGTTTTGGCGTTGTTTCTAGTCGCATCGGCATGAAACGAAATGCCGTAGCTATTGAAGAACAGACGGATATTTTTGGCTATATCCAGCAGCTGCCTGAAAAGCCTTATTGCGTTTTGATTGATGAGGCTCAGTTCTTGAAACGCCATCATGTCTATGATTTAGCCAGAGTGGTGGATGAGCTGGATGTTCCAGTTATGGCTTTTGGTCTGAAGAACGATTTTCGCAATGAACTATTTGAAGGCTCCAAACACCTCTTGCTCTTAGCTGACAAGATTGAGGAGATTAAAACCATTTGCCAATATTGCTCTCGTAAGGCAACCATGGTTTTACGGACTGATAACGGAAAGCCGGTTTATGACGGAGAGCAGATTAAAATTGGTGGCCATGAGACTTATATTTCAGTCTGCCGCAAGCATTATTTTAATCCAGACATTAAGTAATCCAACGATAGAAACAAAGGAGATGATGAAAAATATATGAACATCTATGAACAGTTACAAGCGGTTGAAGATCGCTACGAAGAACTTGGTGAACTCCTAAGCGACCCAGATGTAGTCAGCGATACCAAGCGCTTTATGGAGCTTTCTAAGGAAGAAGCCAGCACCCGCGATACAGTGGCGGCTTACCGCGAGTATAAAAAAGTTCTGCAAAACATCACAGACGCCGAAGAAATGATTAAAGACGCCTCTGGTGATGCGGACTTGGAGGAAATGGCCAAGCTGGAACTAAAAGATGCCAAGACTGAAAAAGAAGAATACGAGGAAAAACTAAAAATCCTTCTTTTACCGAAAGATCCAAACGATGATAAGAACATCATTTTGGAAATCCGCGGTGCTGCAGGAGGAGATGAGGCTCAGTTGTTCGCAGGAGACCTCTTGCAGATGTATCAAAAATATGCTGAAAGCCAAGGCTGGCGCTTCGAAGTTATGGAGGCTTCTTATAATGGTGTAGGTGGGATAAAGGAAGTGGTCGCTATGGTTTCGGGGCAGTCGGTCTACTCAAAGCTTAAGTATGAATCTGGCGCTCACCGCGTACAGCGGGTTCCTGTAACCGAAAGCCAAGGCCGCGTTCACACCTCGACGGCAACTGTCTTGGTGATGCCAGAAATCGAAGAAGTCGAATACGACATTGATCCTAAAGATCTTCGTGTTGACATCTACCACGCTTCAGGTGCCGGCGGACAGAACGTCAATAAGGTTGCAACTGCGGTTCGTATTGTCCATCTGCCTACCAATATCAAGGTTGAAATGCAGGAAGAGCGTACTCAGCAGAAGAACCGAGATAAGGCTATGAAAATCATCAGAGCTCGCGTAGCAGACCACTTTGCTCAAATCGCTCAAGATGAGCAAGATGCAGAGCGCAAGTCCACAATTGGTACAGGTGATCGCTCAGAGCGGATTCGTACCTATAATTTCCCGCAAAACCGGGTGACAGACCACCGTATCGGATTGACTCTGCAAAAACTGGACACGATTTTAGCTGGCAAACTGGATGAAGTCGTTGACGCTCTGGTTCTCTATGACCAAACGCAAAAACTAGAAGAGCTGAATAAATAATGATGTTGGCTCAATATTTGGCTATGCTAGAGCAAGAGCTGGTAGCAGCGGGAGAAGAAGCAGAAAGCCTGTCTTTCGTTTATCGGGCTCTCAACGAGCTCTCCTTTACCGACTTTGTTCTCAAGCTTCGGACAGAAGTCAGCCAGGAAGACCGTGAGCAACTAAAAGCAATTCAAGAGCAGCTTCTTGCTCACAAGCCAGCCCAGTATATCATTGGCAGCAGTGACTTTCACGGCCTGACTCTCAAGGTTGATGAGCGAGTTCTGATTCCAAGGCCTGAGACGGAGGAGCTGGTGGAGCTGATTTTGTTAGAAAATCCTGAAAGTTCTCTGTCTGTCTTGGATATAGGGACGGGTAGCGGCGCCATTGCTCTTGCATTGGCAAATAGCCGTCCAGACTGGCAGATTACTGTATCAGATCTTTCGAAAGACGCTCTTTCCTTGGCTGCTGAAAATGCTCAGAATTGCGGACTCAGTCTCACTCTTGTCAAATCTGATTGCTTGGATGCAATCCAAGGAAAATTTGACATCATCGTCTCCAACCCGCCCTATATTTCAGAAGCAGATAAAGACGAAGTTGGACTCAATGTTCTGACCTCAGAGCCTCACATAGCCCTCTTTGCTGAGGAGGATGGCTATGCCGTCTATCGGAAAATAGCAGAGCAGGCAGGGGACTATTTGACAGAAAAAGGAAAAATCTATCTGGAAATTGGTTACAAGCAAGGAGATGGCGTCAGGAAGTTGCTGGAAAAAAACTTCCCTCAAAAACGAATCCGAGTACTGAAAGATCAATTTGGAAAAGATAGAATGGTGGCGGTTGACAATGGATAAGATAGAAAAGACTCTGGCAGCAGGCGGAGCGGTTGTCCTGCCGACAGAAACAGTTTATGGCCTCTTTGCCCAGGCTTTGAATCAAGAGGCGGTTGAACGTGTCTACGAATTAAAACGAAGACCTCGTGACAAGGCTCTTAATCTCAATGTGGCTAGCTTGGAAGAGATTTATGTTTTTTCTAAGAACCAGCCCAGCCACCTAGAGCAGCTCTATCAAGCCTTTCTACCTGGCCCGCTGACTATTATCCTCCAAGCCAATGACCGAGTGCCTGTTTGGATAAACTCAGGTATGGAAACCGTGGGTTTTCGGATTCCTAAGCATCCAGTTACGTTGAACTTGATTCGTAAGTATGGTCCCTTGATTGGTCCATCCGCTAATCTTTCTGGAAAAGCTAGTGGAACTTCTTTCCAGCAGATTATGATGGATTTTCAAGAGGAGGTCTCAGGGGTAGAAGATGATGCATCCTTGACAGGTCAGGATTCAACTATTCTAGACTTGTCTGGAGAAAAGGCACTTATTCTACGCCAGGGAGCGATTACTCGCGAGGATATTCTCGCCCAAGTAAATGATATAAAATTTTAACTTTAGGACCTAAGGTCCTATTTTCGCAAAAGAAGGGAGACACCTTATGATTTTTGACCAAGAAGACTACAAAGCATTTGACCCAGAGATTTGGGAAGCAGTTGCTAAAGAAGAAGAACGTCAGCAGCATAATATTGAGCTGATTGCTTCAGAAAATGTCGTTTCGAAAGCTGTCATGGCTGCTCAAGGTTCTATTTTGACCAATAAATATGCCGAAGGCTACCCAGGTCGCCGTTACTATGGTGGGACAGATGTAGTGGATGTGATTGAGAGTCTAGCGATTGAGCGTGCCAAGGAAATCTTTGGTGCCAAGTTTGCTAATGTTCAGCCTCACTCAGGCAGCCAGGCAAATTGTGCGGCTTATATGGCTTTGATTGAGCCAGGTGATACTGTTATGGGTATGGATTTGTCTGCAGGTGGTCACTTGACTCACGGTGCGTCAGTCAGTTTCTCTGGGCAAACCTACAATTTTGTATCTTATAGCGTAGATCCCGAAACAGAATTACTGGACTTTGATGCCATCCTCCAGCAAGCCAAAGAGGTTCAGCCTAAGCTGATTGTGGCGGGAGCTTCAGCCTATTCTCACATCATCGACTTTTCAAGATTCCGCGAAATCGCTGATGCGGTAGGCGCTAAGCTCATGGTTGATATGGCTCACATCGCTGGTTTGGTTGCTGCAGGTCTCCACCCAAGCCCTGTACCTTATGCAGACATCACAACGACAACGACCCACAAGACCTTGCGCGGACCTCGCGGTGGTTTGATTTTGACAAATGATGAAGAATTGGCTAAGAAAATCAACTCAGCTATCTTCCCAGGCATTCAAGGTGGACCATTGGAGCATGTCATTGCAGCTAAGGCTGTGGCTTTTAAAGAAGTACTGGATCCAACTTTCAAGGTTTATGCTCAACAAATTTTAGATAATGCCCAAGCTATGGCCCAAGTCTTCCGTCAGCATGACAAGTTTCGTGTAATTTCTGACGGTACTGAAAATCACCTTTTCTTGGTGGATGTTACCAAGGTTGTAGAAAATGGGAAAGTAGCGCAAAATCTCTTGGATGAGGTTAATATTACCCTTAATAAAAACTCCATCCCTTACGAGACCTTGTCACCATTTAAGACTAGTGGAATTCGTATCGGTACAGCAGCTATTGCAGCTCGAGGCTTTGGTGTAACAGAAAGTATCAAGGTAGCAGAGCTTATTATCAAGGCTCTGGAAAACGCTGAAAACGAAGCGGTGCTGAATCAGGTGCGGGCAGAAGTTCGCGAATTGACGGACGCTTTTCCACTCTATGAGGGCTTGAACTAAGATGGATATTTACGTAAAAAAAGCGATTATTCATCAATTCAGCCCAGCTGATACCGAACTACTGCTGGCGGATAAGTTTCTCAACATTACTCCCAAGATTGAAGAATACCTGCGCAAGAAGATTGAGCGGGTCTATTCTGACGATGCTAAAACAGGTGTTTTCGATCCCGAAAACGTCTTTTTAGCCCAGCTTTCAGACGACCTACTGGAAACATCAGTGACAGTGGCCAAGCTCTGGCAGGAGGAGTTTTCTGTCAGTGAAAACCAGAAAACCAACGATCTGATTTTTGTTCAGTTTGACAAAGAAGGTGTGGAGCACTTTGCTTTTCTGCGAATCGCTCTGCGGGAAACTCTGACCCACTTGGGTGGTGAGGTAGACAATCCTATCAAGCTGACGCAGAACAATCTGCCTGGCTTTGGCACGGGAGCAGACGAGGCTTTGGTCATCAATCTCAAATCTCGCAAGTACCATCTGATTGAAAAGCGCATCAAGTATAACGGTGCCTTTCTCAATTATATGTCAGATAATCTCTTGCAGGTCAATCCGACAATCTCAGCCAAGAAATCAATTAAAGCGCTTGAGAAGACAGCTCAGAAGGTTGCCGAAAGTTTTAATAAAGACGATTTTCAGTTCCAGTCCAAGGTCAAATCCAGTATTTTCAAAAATTTGGAAGAAAATGACGAACTGTCGCCTGAAAAGTTAGCCGATGATCTTTTTGACAGCAATCTAACTGCCCGACTTACCTTTATTGACCAAGTCAAGGAAGCTATTCCTGAGCCAGTCAAGTTTGATGAGATTGATAGCAGCCGCCAGAAGAAAAAGTTCGAAAATCAGAAACTCTCCCTTTCAAATGGAATTGAACTCATCGTTCCTAATAATATCTATCAGGACGCAGAGTCGGTAGAATTTATCCAGAACGATAACGGAACCTATTCTATTTTGATTAAGAACATCGAGGATATCCAAAATAAATAATGTTTAAATTTCTAAGAAGACTGATTTTAGTCCTTTTCGTGCTCTTTGCCGGCTACAAGATTTATCAGGTTCATCATGATGTCAAGCAGGTCATGAAGTATCAGACGTTGGTCAGAGAAGTGCTGGACGAACAGGACACGGCGGCCAATGAAGAATTGGTACTGGCCATGATTTATACAGAAACCAAGGGGAAAGATACTGATGTCATGCAGTCCAGTGAAAGCGCGACTGGTCAGACCAATGCCATTACGGACAACAAAGAAAGTATTCGCCAGGGCGTTCAGACCTTGTCTGATAACCTAGAGTTGGCCAGCGAGAAAAAGGTAGATGTTTGGACAGCAGTACAAGCCTATAATTTTGGTCAAGCCTATATCGACTACGTCGCTAAAAATGGTGGCGAAAATACGCTGGAGCTGGCTAAAAAATATTCCAAAGATGTAGTAGCACCAAGCTTAGGAAATGTAACTGGCAAGACCTACGGCTACTATAACCTGATTTCAATTTTCCACGGTCCAGAACTCTATATCAACGGCGGTAATTATTATTATTCCCGTCAGGTCAAGATGAACATGCACATCATGCGCCTCTTAAAATGGTTTTAGACAGAAGTTTTCAAGCTTCTTTCTTTTTTTGATGGTGAAGTAATAATCCGGATATTTGTAACCACGATGGATACATGATATAATTTTGTACATCTATCATAAAAAGGAATGAAAAATGAACAAGAAACTCGGTTTTAAGCTCCTCATTCTGGTTTTAGTGACAATTGCCGGTCTAACAGCTTTTTACAACCATAAAGAAGCCACTGAGCTCAACACAAAACAATATGTGCAGTCAACAACGCCGACCTTGTTTTTCCATGGTTTTGGATCCAGCTCTAATGCTGAAAATCATATGACAGAGGCTGCCAAAAAGGCTGGAGTCACTCAGACAATTATCACAGCAAATGTCAGTAAAAACGGTCAAGTAAGCTTATTAGGAGAGATACCGAAAGGTGCTATCAATCCCATTATTAAGGTAAACTACGAAGATAATCGCAATGCCGACTATGCTCAAGATGGCAAATATGCAGCAGCTGTGATTCGTAAGTTACAAGAGACTTATGGATTTGATAAGATGAATCTGGTAGGCCATTCGATGGGGAATATGTCCATCCTCTTTTATATGCTGGAGAACGGTCAGGATGAAAATCTTCCTCAGTTGCAAAAGCAGGTCAATATTGCCAACCATGTTAACGGTCTGGAAGGAAGGGACTTGCCTGAAGATTTGACAATTCTAGACGACCAAACTGGCCAGCCTAGTGCTATGAGCCAGACTTATCAAAAACTACTGGGATTACGAGAAGTTTACCCGCAAGAGCAAGTAGATGTTCTGAACATTTACGGTGATTTTAAAAACGAATCCGACGGTTCTGTCCTCAATATTTCTTCTCGCAGCCTCAAATATCTCCTAGTTGAAAATGCCAAATCTTACCAGGAAAAGAAAATCACAGGTCAGTTGGCTCAGCACAGCCAATTGCATGAGAATCCAGAAGTAGACGAATTACTAATTGACTTCCTTTGGAAAAAGTAGAAAAGAGCAGTTACTGGCTAGCAAATTCAGTGACTGTTTTTTCTTTGAACTTCTTTGAGAAATGTTGTAAAATGTATCTATTATCTCAAGCCCTAAATGGATGAGATAATAATAACTCCATCATTGCAGCAACTTACCTGAAGCGCTCTGAACATCAAAAGGAGAAGAAATCACAAGCTCAAGAAACAGAAATTCGAGGCACTCAGAAAGAAGTTTGCTCTATAAAAAAGCTATAGAATTTGGGAAACTATAGCGGGAGGAAAAGAGGAAAAAATATGAAATTCAAAAAAACTTTAATGACAGCAGGAGCCTTGCTGGCTACTCTGTTTACTGTATCGACCGCAGCTGCCGATTCAAATGTTCAGAAAGTCATTGATGAGACATACGTGCAGCCAGAGTATGTGCTGGGTTACTCCTTAGATGAGAGCCAAAAACAGCAGACCTTGCAGATGTTGGGCTACAATTCATCTAGTGACAGCAAGCCACTTAAGACCATGACACCGGAAGTCTACTCTAAAATCATGGATGTTGCCAATGACCCTAGCCTGCAGCTTTATTCTTCTGTAAAAATCCAGAAATTAGGCAGCAATAAGCCATTAGAGGTCAAAATTGTCACTCCGCAAAACATCACCAAGGTTACAGAAGATATGTATCGCAATGCGGCTGTTACTCTAGGGGTTCAGCACGCGCAGATTACCGTTGCTGCACCGATTCCGGTAACAGGTGAGAGCGCCTTGGCAGGGATTTACTACTCTCTGGAAGATAATGGCGCGACTATTCCTCAGGAAAATAAAAACCTAGCGCAGGAAGAACTGGCTGCCCTTTCTGGTATCAATGCTGAAAACACAGGTAAGGAAGGCTATGACGCAGACAAGCTCAACGTGGCTCTGGCTGATATCAAAGCGGCTATCGCCAACGCTAAGAAGAACAACAGCAATCTGACAGCAGATGATGTCCGTAAGATTGTCGAAGAAACCTTGAAAAACTACGGTCTGACTCAGTCAGTGACCAGTGACCAAATCAACCTCATCGTGAATTTCGCTGTCAATCTTTCAAACAGTGGAGTCATTACGGATTCTGACTTTACAAAGACGCTTAGTGACTTGAAAGACAGTATTGTTTCAAAGGCAGGGGATACCTTTAACAATATTAACCTTAACTTTGATGCAAATGGCCTCCTTCAAGAAGGCGGTAATTTCTTTTCTAATATCTGGAATGCCATTGTCAACTTCTTTAAAGGATTGTTTGGCGGTTAATTCCAAGACTATGTAAAACAAGGCTAGGACTAAAATGTCCTAGCCTTGTTTTATGTCTAGAAATGAAATTTTAATTTAGCTTTTTAAAAAGAAAATACGGAAGAGCAGCAGTAGACAAAGATGAAGCGGATAGAAAGCATAAAAGCCCCACTTTACCCAGGCAGGCGAATAGCCGCGCTGGCCGTTATAGGCTTTGAGAAGCGGCAGAGTCAGGAGTAGGCCTAACATAGCAGCCGCATCGCAGAGCAGGACAGGATTGGGAACTGTATAAAAGGCCCAAAGATTTATCAGAATAGACATTACCATAAGGGTGAGGATTGGTGTGACAAAGCCGTCTGATTCCTCCCGTTTTTCGTAGAAACCAACAATCGTCAAGATTCCCAAAAAGCCCCAGTCCGATTGCCAAGTCAGAAAAGAGAATGTTAAAATCAAGAGCAAGCGCAGAAAAGAATGTTGAACCTTTTCTAAAAATACCAGCAATAAAAGCCCTAAGAGTAAAGTATAGAGAATGTTATTGTCAACTGTCAACGGTTTGTGGCTTTCAAAAAGATAATAGAATGGCAGAATGGATAGCAACCAAAAAAGAGTTAGACGAAGTGCGTATTTCCCTCTGCTTCGTGTATACTGAAATCCCTCAACCAGTAAATAGGCCATGATTGGAAAAGTCAGTCGTCCAATTGTTTCAGTCAAGAAATACAAGTAAATATTCTGATTTTCCAACTCTAGCGTATGTCCCAAATGGTTGATAAGCATAGCAGCAATAGCAATCAATTTCAAATGAAAAGCATCCAGTGATTTTTTCATCTCTAACTCCTTCATCAATATTTTACTAGTCATTATATAAAAAATGATGTGCGAAGTCAATGCAATCATAACCACCCGTCTAACGGGTGGTTTGTCCCAGGGCTATAAGCCCACATCACCAGCTAGCGCCTAAAGGCGCTGGCTTTCACTTTGTTCAAGCCTCATTACTCTTGTCTCGTCCCAAACCTCTCAAAGAGGTGTTTGCATTACTTACCACTATCCCTAAAGGGGCCCCCATATTCTTTTACACTCAATTTATCCAACGCTATATCATGCTTTTCCTGTTCTTGGATATATTTCTTAATGGTGGCTTCATTTTGTACATGATCTGGCATTAAGTGACCCTCGATAATTTCAACACCTTTATAACTACATAATCGGTGAAATATTTCACCCAAACTGTTTCGATATTGATTATAGATAAGATTCACCTATACTTAGGTGTAAACACAATGTGATATTTACACATCCACTTTGTGTGTGATAAACTATGTGCCT
>ERZ773090.320-NODE-320-length-31334-cov-5.20362_pt1 | contig 31334 bp, 27 predicted proteins | sample MGYA00580579_ERZ773090 | MGnify/ENA primary metagenome ERZ773090 (study PRJEB29015, sample SAMEA2738014) | human oral metagenome | biome: human oral; feature: human-associated habitat; material: dental | place: China | collected 2132 ... | reverse complement strand
CTGTACGAATATGCCGCTGCGCCTCAGCCGTCCCGAGCTCGAACCGCGCTTTGTTGCGGTGACACCGACCCGCGACGCGGACTTCTGGGGAATGCCGCTCGGCAACAACCTCTTTGCCGTCGTGCCGAATCCCTTTCTCGTCTACGGGGAGGAGATGCACACGGCGGGCGGTATGCGCGAAGCGTTCAACTCGAACTATCGCGCAGGGAATACCTACGGCCGCTTTACTGTTAAGGAAACAGCGACCTTCCAGTTCGGTACCATCGGCAAGGTGTTCAAGCGGGGGCAGCTTGAGGTGGAGATATAACAGATAATCCTCGTGCAAGTTCAATTTTGAATTTGTACGAGGATTGTTTTTATTTCCAAGCTGTTGTATCCCATTGATCGTGAAAAGGTGTCTGTTCAATACAGGATTTATGTATTGGGAGAAGGAATGCTTTGAGCTTCTGCATGATCTCGGCAAAAGAAACATGGATCGGGGCATTGATACGCTGTAAAAAAGCACGCCAATGTTTTTCTTTCTCTGTATGGAAGTCTGGCCGGTAGATCGTCGTTTGAAATTCGGTGTATCGGTCCTTGAATGTTTGTGTGATTGCTTCTTTTAGGGTATTTCCATTGATTTGATATGTCCTGCTTAACAGCCAGATATCATAGAAGTCTTTATAACGGCTGTTTTGCTCGCCAAGAGATATGATCGCCTGATATTTTTCTGCAATGACCGTTTCGATGGCGTATCCCCATAGTTTTGGCGGCTCCATGGACAGCAAAGAAGGATATGATATTTCTTTGGGAGGTGGGACAGGAGTATCCGAAAATCCTATATCCATTTGCAGCCGAATGACAGACTTTCCGAGAAATGCGTTAAATTTGACACGCACACCATGATAGTCAGCATCCTCCGTAATGGTTTCTATATCTTCAAGGAATGGTGGCTGGAATGAAAGTGCATCGTTTGTTTCGATCTGACAAATATCGGTAATGATTTCGCGTACTTGCGTGTGTGAGTTGCTGATATGTCTTGCCAAAACATCAATGTCCTTTGTGGCCCTTGCCGAAAATGCAAAGAGAGTGTAGAGCAGAGCACCTCCTTTCAAAACAAAATGTTCACGATGAGGAGAAACAGAGAGACGGTAAAGGAACCGTTCGATTGTGTAGCGCATCAGAAGTTCGTCGAAGTTTTTCCCTTCTTTACGCCCAAGGTTCTTGAGGCGGTCTTTTATACTTTGGTCATTCATGCAATATACACCTCCGTATAGTGATGAATGTATTTGTAGACACGGAGCTGACGTGCGTAATCAATTAGTTTGTCTATTTTGCGATCCTTTCGGTCATTCATGTAGGCTTTGAATACTTCGAGAGCCGCGTCAATACCTATGCGGGATAGATAACGGAACATATCACATACTATGCGTTCACGATCATAGATCCGAATGGTATGATTTTCCTCGAAAATACGTTCTTCACCAAGGTGTATTATCTTTTCGTCGGCAAAAAACAGTTCCATGCGAGGATAGTCGGGGAGTGATCGACGGCGTGCGCCCTTGCTGGAAAGTGTCAGTTGGATGGAGGCGGGGATTATTGTGGTCAGGTTATAATAACTGGCAGCTGTGATCATACTGATGATTCCCTCCGGAAATATTTCCTGTGCAAGAATCATGTCGTTATCCGGAAAATCTGTATGAGCGTAGTGGTAGATGCCGTTTCGTGTTCGTATTAACTGTTTCGTGTTTAGAAGCCGGCGAAACTCATGTTCTGTCATGTGTTGGAGCAGATTTTGTTTTCGCCAAAACACATTGTCAGCAGGTGGTGGTTTCATTTTCACCGTGATTTCACCTCCGATATTATTCTAGGGAATCGCTGATAAAATAGACCCTCAGATTGGCGTAGATTTTTTCGTCCGAACAAGGAGGCAAACCGGACGCATAGCTAAAGTTATGTGGAGGATTTGCCGACAAAGTTCGGGCAAAAAAGATGCGTCAAGATGGCGTGGCTGAATTTATCAGTGCTTCCCTATGACTATTATACACAAAATCCGATTTTATACATATAAATTTTTATATGTATAAAATCGGATTTTTTAGGTGTTTAGGAATCGTTGATAAAATAGACCCTCAGATTGGCGCAGATTTTTTCGTCCGATTGAGGCAGCAGACTGAACGTATAGCCAAAGCTATGTAGAGGATTTGCTAACGAAAAGCGAGCGGAAAAGATGCGTTAAGATGGCGCGGCTGAATTTATCAGTGTTTCCTTTACCTGTCGTCCTGCGCCCGCGCCGTCGATGGCGACGGCGACACCGGTCTCGGTGAAGGTTTTCATATAGTTCACGACGTGGAGGGCGGCACGTACGATGTCGATGGCGAAAAGCCCTGCAATGCCGGCAGTCAGTTCCGTGTCAATGGTGAGCATGTTGGGGAGCACATGGAGGATGTGGGGGGTGAAAGCGGGGGAATTTACTTCGGTCTTGTGTGCGATGTCGTCGGTCTGCGCATCCCCGGGGAGGATGAGACTGCCGCCTGACGCTGCGCCGTGCAGGGCAGCGGTGATGGGCGTGCGGTCCTCTTGTTCGTGCGCTCCGAGAATGAGGAGGGGATGCGTGTGTGCGAGACGGTATGCAGCTGCGTATGCGTCCTCGTTGTCGTGTGAGGTGAGGATGTGGACGGGGATGCCGCGTGCATCTGTCAGGGCATTGAGGATGCGCGTGAGGTCGATGGGAAGATCTTTTTTCTCTGTGATCAGGAGCAGTGCCGCCTGTGTGTCCAGAGGAGGACGCTCGCAGTGCATCACGCCCGCGAGCTGTACGGCAATCCGCTCAAGGTAGCCGAGGCTGTGGATGGGCTTTGCGAGGTTGTCGAGGCGGTATTGACAGGCGGACATGGAGGATTGGTTTGGCAGACGGATTCTCCCTATCGGTGCGCGTTGCTCACCACGTCCCCCGTAAGCGGAGGATGCTGATATTGCTCTATCATAGCCTTCCTCGCTTGCGGGGAAGGGGGGCCGCGCCATGCGTGGTGGAAGGGGGGGATCGGCAGAAGTATCTATTGTCTCCCATACCTTTAGCATCTGCCCGAGCAGTCGAAGCACGATTGATGAACCCGCCGCCTCACTCAGCCGAATATCAAGGCGGAGGATGGGCGTGAGCCCAAGATGGCGAAGTGCATGCGGGTGGGAGTGCTCCGTCAGCGAGGAATGCGAGGCGAGAAGGTAATGTGCACAGTTCGGCGCAAGAGCATGTGCAACGAGTGCCGCAGAGGTCGTATTTGCCCCGTCGAGGATGACGAGCATCCGCCGTGCGGCAGCACCGAGGATGAGGCCCGCAATGCAGCCGAACTCGAATCCTCCGACCTTCGCCAGCACATCCAGACCGTCGTGCGGATTGGGACGGTTGACATCGAGGGCGCGTCGGACGATTTCAACCTTATGCGCGAGACGCGCATCGGAGATATTCGCGCCGCGTCCTGTGACCTCCTCGGGGGTCAGCCCGAGGAATGCCGCGACCATCGCCGCACTCGATGTTGTATTGGAAATGCCCATCTCACCGGGCAGGATACAGCGGTCACCACGATTGGCGCAGTCATTTGCGATTGCGATGCCCGTCTCAATGGACTGGATCGCCTGTGCACGCGTCATGGCAGGTCCTTTGGTCATGTTTGCCGTGCCGCGTGCGATGCTGTGCTGTAAAAGCCCATGAGTGTCTGTGTGCTCCACATTCACACCGAGGTCGGCGACAATCAGCTGTGCATCTGCGTAATTTGCGGCGGCATTTGCTGCGCCGCCGCGTGCGATGAGGTAGTTGCACATCATATTCAGCGTGGTCTCGGGCGGATAGGCGCTGACGCTCTCGGCGGCGACACCGTGATCGGCACAGGAGATGACAACGCTCGTCTGTGGGGGTATGGGATGGCGCTCGCCCGTGATGTCGATATAGCGGAGAAGCACATCGTTCAGCCGTCCGAAGTCCACGCCATTCTGCATCGTCATTGCAGTGCGGACTTTGGCAGAGATGTCTGTGACGGGAATTGCGATCTCAGAAATTGTACGTTCGAGGAGATTCATGCGCGTGCCTTTTCCTTTTCCATGCGTTTCAAAGAGAGCCCGATGCGGCCGCGTGCTTCGTCGATGCTGATGATCATAACGTCGAGAGAGTCGCCGACGGAGAGTACGTCGAGCGGATGGCGCACGCGGCGGTGGCTCATCTCGGAGATGTGGAGCAGCCCCGCCTGTTTCAGCCCGATATCAATGAATGCGCCGAAGTCCGTGATGTTGCGCACCGTTCCTTTGAGGATGGTGCCAACGGCGAGATCGGAGAGCTTTACAATATTCTGCCGTGTGAGCGGTGCAGGAAGATCCTCACGCGGGTCGCGTCCGGGGCGTGCGATTGCCTTGAGGATGTCTGTGACGGTCGGAATCCCTGCACTGAGTTTTTTTGCAAGCGGTTCTGCCGCCGTCTGTGCGGTCTTTAAGGCGAGGGCAGGGAGATTCGCGCGGTCGCGCAGATCGTCCTCGCTGACACCGATCTCCGCGAGAATGGAGCGTGCAAGCTCGTAGGACTCGGGATGAATAGCAGTGCCGTCCAGTGGTGTTTCGCCCTCGTGGATGCGCAGGAAACCTGCACACTGGGTAAAGGCTGCATCGCCGAGCCGTGCGACCTTTCGGAGGGTCTTGCGGCTCGTGAAACGTCCGTGTTCGTTGCGGTAGGCGACAATGTTCTTTGCAATCGTCGCGTTGATTCCCGCGATCCGATTGAGCAGGGCGGGGGAGGCGGTGTTGAGGTCAACGCCGACATGGTTCACCGCGTCCTCGACGGTTGCGTCCAGTGTCTCCTTGAGCTCCTTTTGGCTGACATCGTGCTGATACTGTCCGACGCCGATCGCCTGTGGGTCGATCTTCACAAGCTCTGCGAGCGGATCCTGCACGCGCCGCGCAATGGAGACTGCACCGCGAATCGTGACATCGTAGTTGGGCAGTTCCTCCTTTGCAAGCTGGGAGGCGGAGTAGACGGAGGCACCCGCCTCGTTCGTGATGAGGTAGTGCACATCCTTCAGATCGTTATCGCGGATGAGTGCGGCAACGAATTGCTCTGTTTCGTAGGAAGCGGTGCCGTTGCCGATGGAAATGAGTGTGACCCCGTGTGCCTTGATGAGCTTCAGCAGGCTCTGTGCCGCTGCCTTGCGCTCCCCGTCACTCCTCGTGACATGGATCACGCCGCTTGCGAGGACGTTGCCTGTTGCGTCGACAAGAGCAACCTTGCAGCCCGTCCGGTAGCCGGGGTCAAGGCCCAACACGATATGTCCCGCGAGCGGCGGCTGCAGGAGGAGCTGGCGGAGGTTGTGCCCGAATACGGTAATCGCCTTTTCCTCGGCGGCTGCTGTCAGCTGTGCGCGCAGTTCGCGTTCGAGCGCAGGGACGAGCAGACGCTTGTAGCCGTCCTCAATCGCGGCGTGCAGTTCTTCCTCGAAAATCGAGGGACGCTGATGGATCCGCTTGTAAATCCATGCGATATTCTCCTCGTGGTCGACGGTGAGGCGGACAGAGAGGCAGCCCTTCTTCTCTCCGCGATTGACGGCGAGAATCCGATGCGAGGGGAGTGTGCGGACGGGCTCGCTGTAACCGTCATACATCTGAAAGACCTGTGCATTCTCGGCATCGGCGTCGAGCGTCGTCTCAAGGACGGCGCTCCGCCATAACTTCTCGCGCATGAGGCGACGCAGCTCTGCCTCGTCCATGATCGTCTCGGCGAGGATGTCGCGTGCGCCCGCAAGCGCGTCGGTGACCGTTGGGACTTCCTTTTCTGCATTTACATACGGTGCAGCAGCTTCCTCGGGCGAGCCTTTGGTCTCTCGTTGGAGCAGCATCGCATTTGCCAGTCCCTCAAGTCCGCGCTCGCGTGCAACGGAGGCGCGTGTGCGTTTCTTCTGCTTGTAGGGGCGGTAGAGATCCTCGAGTGTCTGCAGTTTGGATGCGTTTTCAATCGCCGCACGGAGCTCGTCCGTCAGCTTGCCCTGCTCCTCGATGCGTGCGATGATTTCCTCCTGCCGTTTGACAAGGCTGCGCAGATAGGTGAGACGTGTCTCCACCTGGCGCAGCAACTCATCCTCAAGGGAGCCGGTTGCCTCCTTGCGGTACCGTGCGATGAACGGGATCGTGTTGCCGTCGTCGAGGAGTGTGATGACGGATGCGACCTGCTGCGGACGGATGGAAAGTTCGCTCGCAATGGCGGCTGGAATGTCGGAAATACGCATGAAACCAAACCTTTCTTTCTGCTGTTCAACGCCATCCATTATAGCATGATTTTGGAGCGGAGGAAAAGGAAAGGACGTTTTCTGCCGCAGGAAGATGGTCGGGACTATTGACAGGAGTTTTCGGATAGAGTATTATAATACATAAATAATAATGATTTTAGTTTTGGAAAGAGTGAAAAGTAGGAACGATTATGCGAGAACATACGATGTTGACGCTCAGCGAGGTTACGGATATTCTCCGACAGAATAAGAAAAAGGTGACGCCGCAGCGCCTTGCAGTATATGCCGCACTTGCCGCAACGGAGGAGCACCCGACAGCGGAGACGCTCTATAAGGAACTGCGTCCAAACTATCCGACCATGAGCCTTGCCACGGTCTATAAGTCGCTCGATGCCTTCTGTGAGATCGGGATTGTGCGCGAGCTGAATGTGGGCGAGGAGGCATTCCGCTACGATGCGGATATCTCTGCGCATCCCCACGTGCGCTGCATTGCCTGTGACAAGGTTGCGGATGTTCCCATTGCATCGCTTCCGTCCTTGGATAAAAATGTTGCGTCCGTGACGGGGTATCGCATTGTTTCACAGCAGATGTACTTTTTCGGCTATTGTCCGATCTGTCAGCAGGATCGTGCCGAAACCAACTGATTTTTAGCGGTCTGCATCGCATTGAAAGAGAGGCTGTTGTACGAAATTTCGCTTCGTACGACAGCCTCTCTTTGATGTTTTCTCTGTTATCCGCGATTTCGTCGTGCAAGAATGCGAATGACCTTTGCACCCGTACTTTTGATCTTGCGGATGGGGGCGACACGCGTTGTCGTTTTGGGACGGATTTCCGAGGGGGAGCGAAAGTCTCCGCGCCGCAGATGGGTGGTCTTCGTCTTTTCCGGCTGGAATGCCCTGCGCATTGCATGTGCGATCGGATCGAGTGCAGCATCCTCCGTGCAGAGGTAGATATCAAGCGATATGTGGCACAGCTCGGGGTGGACGTGCACCGCGAGATGCCCGTCCGGCAGCAGTGCCATGAGGGAAATGTGGCCGCTCTCCTGCCGATCGGTGATGATCTGCAGGGGGATGAGATTGAACTCTCTGAGGGTATTGGAGACTTTGGTGCGCAGCGCCTCTTCATCGGCACATTTTTCAGCTTTGCAATTGTAGAAATCCACTGTCAGCAACCTTGATTGTATGTCCATGTGCATCCGTCTCCTTAAACGATGATATAATTATATTCATTATAGTGGAAAGCCATGCATCCGTCAAGGAATATGGTCGTATCGTCCCAAACGGAAAGAATCCATAGAGAAAGATTGTCTGCGGCAAAAATCTCATGGAAAAATAAACTTGCTTATGCTATACTGATTCTGCACGCCTAACGGGCAGTGTATGCAATTATTGAAGAAATCAGCACATCTGTTGGAAGGAGACTCCATTTACAATGTTTGGTCTTTTTGGTGGACACGATATGGGGATTGACCTCGGTACGGCGAACACACTGGTGCATGTGAAGGGGCGCGGGATCGTTCTGCGCGAACCCTCGGTTGTTGCGATCAAGAATGATTCGGGAGATGTACTCGCAGTGGGCGAGGAAGCCAAGCAGATGATCGGGCGTACGCCCGGCAATATCGTTGCGATTCGCCCAATGAAGGACGGTGTCATCGCAGATTTTGACGTGACGCAGGCAATGCTCAAATACTTCATCCGCAAGGCGATGCGTTCGAAATCGTTCGTGCGCCCGCGCGTTGTCGTCGGCGTTCCGTCCGGCGTGACGGAGGTCGAAAAGCGTGCAGTCATTGATGCGGCACAGCAGGCAGGCGCACGGGAGGCATATCTGATCGAGGAGCCCATGGCGGCGGCGATTGGCGCGGGGCTCCCCGTGGAGGAAGCGACGGGCAGCATGGTCGTCGATATTGGCGGCGGGACGACAGAGATCGCGGTGATCTCGCTCGGCGGCATCGTGACGAGCCGCTCTATCCGCATCGGCGGCGATGAGATGGACGCTTCGATCGTACAGTACATCAAGCGCATGTATAACCTCATGATTGGTGAGCGTACGGCAGAGGAGATTAAGATCACGGTCGGCACGGCGATTGTAACGCCAGATACGGACCGTACGATGGATATTCGCGGACGTGACCTTGTAAGCGGTCTGCCGAAGACGCTGACCATTCACGCGAAGGAGATTCGCGAGGCGCTGAACGAGCCGATCTACAAGATCATCGATGCGGTGAAGGGGACCCTTGAGAAGACACCGCCGGAACTCGCGGCGGACGTGATGGATCACGGGATCATGATGACGGGCGGCGGCGCCCTCCTCATGAATCTGGACAAGCTGCTTTCGCATGAGACAGGCATGCCCGTGCTTGTGTCCGAGGATGCCCTCTCTTGTGTCGGTGAGGGAACGGGACGCACCCTTGAGAATATCGGCCTGCTCAAAAATGTCGTCATGTCCTCGAAGAAATTGAAGCAATGATTGATCGAATTGGACGTGCAAGGCAGGCAGGACGCAAGATCTGGGCACTGCTTTTCGTCCTGCTTGCTCTGTTCTGTATTATTTTCTTTGCCGCGCGTGGCCGTTTTCAGGCGACTGCATCAACGACTACGGTGGGGACTGTACTGGCTCCCTTTGAGATGGCGTTTTCCTTTGCGGGGCAGCAGTTTCGATCTGTGACCTCGAACCTCTGGGAGATTGCTACGGTACATGAGCAGAATAAGATGCTCAAGAACGAGATCGAGCAGCTGCGTCAGCAGAATACGATGGCAGAGGAATACGCTGCGGAAAATGCGCGTCTGCGTGAACTCCTTGCATATAAGCAGGCAGCACAGCAGTTTGATCTCCTTGCCGCACGCGTGATCGGGCGTGATGCGGCACTCTGGACGAGTACGATCGTTGTGGATCGCGGCGCGCAGGATGGAGTACGTGAAAATATGCCCGTGGTGACGGGCAAGGGGCTTGTGGGACGCGTGACGGAGGTCATGCCGCTCTCGTCCAAGGTGCAGCTGATTCTCGACGTGCGCTCCTCCGTCGGGACGCTTGTCCAACGGACGGAGTCCCGTGTGACGGGCATTGTCACGGGGACAATGGACAATCCCTATATGCCGCAGATGGTGAACATCCCGCGCAATGCGGATGTGCAGGACGGTGATATCGTCGTCACCTCCGGCTTTGGCGGGATTTATCCAAAGGGAATCCCGGTAGGGCAGATTGTTTCTCAGCGCAGTGATGACACGGGTCTTCTCAAAGTGGCCCTCATCGATACGGCGGTGGACTTTCAGCGACTGGAGGATGTCGCCATCATCACGGCTTCGCGTGAGGCACCACCCGCACCGATTCAGCCGATGCCGCTCAGTCCGGGCGCAGCAGCGGCGGCGCAGATCTCTGCAACACAGACAAAGGCGGCGGCGCAGTGAAGAGATATAAATTCTTTATCCTGTTTTTTGTTGCGCTTTTTGTTTTGCAGTTCTCGTTTCTGCCGCTGATCGCCATCTATGGGATCGTTCCCGATCTGCTCCTTCTGGCGACGGTTTCCTATGCGTTTCTGCGTGGCAGCGTATGGGGCGGATTTATTGGATTCGCATTGGGTTTGATGGAGGATCTCAGCGTAGGTTCGTTTTTTGGACTGAACGCCTTTACGCTGACGCTGATCGGACTTTTCTTTGGACGCTTTTCGGATCGCGTGTTCAAGGAGCAGTTCTTCCTGCCGATTACGGCATCAATCGCAGCGACATTTGCCAAATATGTGATTTCGGCGTTGATTGTGTATTTGCTTGGCTATCACTTCAATCCGTTTTTGCATATGGGGCGCGTGCTTCTTATCCTGCTGCTGTTCCAACTGATCTTTGCGTATCCGATTCATTGGGCAACGTTCCATCTGGATAAGCGTATACGCGATTCGAAGCGTTAATATATTCTCGGAGTGTAATTGTGAACGAAAACGAAGACTTCAGCGGTCGTCTGCAATTCCTGAGTGTTGTGATTGTGCTCATCATCGCGGTGCTGATCGGGCGGGCAGGGTATCTGCAAGTCTATGACGGTGAGCTCTATGCGCGGCTCGCCGAGGGTAACCGCATCCGCATCATACCGGCGGAGGCGGCACGCGGGACATTCTATGACCGTAACGGGGAGCTCCTCGTGACGAATCGCCCCGGCTTTGCGGTGTCGCTGTTGCCGCTGACGGAGCCGGTCTCACCCGAGGTGATTGCGCGCGTGTCAAAGCTCATCCATGTACCTATAGCGGAGATTCAGCAGAAGATCGACACGCATGTTGGTTTTGATCCCATTCGTATTAAAACCGATGTATTGCCGGATATTGTCACGCTCATTGAGGAGCAGAAGGACGACTATCCCGGCGTTGTGATCGAGGTTCTGCCGATCCGTGACTATATCTACGGGGAATATGCGGCGCACGTCTTCGGCTATGTGAGCGAGATCAACGAGGAGGAGCTCGAGCGCCGCAAGAACGAGGGCTATAAGTCGGGGTACATTATCGGCAAGTTTGGCCTTGAACGTATCTACGACAAGGAGGTGCGCGGCGTCAACGGCGGCGATCAGGTGGAGGTGGATGTATCGGGGCGTCCCGTACAGCTTCTCGGCCGCCAGTCGCCCGTGCCGGGGAACGATCTTGTTCTGACAATTGACAAGCATCTTCAGGAGGCTGCAGAGCAGGCGGTTGACGCACAGCTTGCGATCGTCCATGCGAATGCGGCGGCTGCGGTGGTCATGAATCCGCAGACGGGTGAGGTCCTAGCGATGGTCAGCCGTCCCGCGTTCAATCCGAATCTCTTTGCGGGCGGTATCTCGACGCAGAATTGGAACGTGCTGAACAACAACCCCTATCATCCGATGGACAACAAGGCGATCACGGGTGAGTACCCGCCCGGCTCGACGTTCAAGATTGTGACGGGTACAGCGGCACTCGCCGAGCATAAGGTGACCCCGCAGGAAAAGATCTTCGATGCCGGTCACCATTGGATCATTCCAAAGACGAATGCAGGCGGCGAGGCGCTCGGCTGGATCAATTTCCAAGAAGCGATGGCGCACTCGGACAATGTCTATTTCTACGAGATGGGCAACCGTCTCGGGGTCGATGCGCTCGAGCGGTATGCACGCATGTTCGGGCTGGGCACGCGGACGGGGATTGATCTGCCGTACGAGGCGGAGGGCCTCGTGCCGAACCGCAAGTACAAGGCAGAAAACTATGAGGATGGTGAGTGGTACCTCTCGGAGACCTTCGATGCGGCGATTGGGCAGGGGTTCAACCTCGTGACCCCATTGCAGGCGGCGATGGTCATGGGGGAGATCGCGGCGAACGGCAAGCGCTATCAGCCGCATCTTGTCCAGCGTATTGTGGACGTAAATGGGAATACGGTGCGCGAGTTCCAGCCAAAGCTGCTCTCGGAGCTGGATGTCAGTCCATCCGTGATCCGAAATGTACAGGAGGGCCTGCACAGTGTGACGAAGATCGGAACGGCGGCGGGCGTATTCGCCGGATTTCCGATTGATATAGCGGGCAAGACAGGTACGGCAGAGAATTCGCAGGGGCGCGATCACGGCTGGTTCGTGGCGTATGGGCCTTATGTAAACCCGAATATTGTCGTGGCGGTCATCGTGGAGCAGGGCGGTTTTGGCTCGCTGTCGGCGGTGCCGATTGGGCGCAGGATCATGGAGGCGGCCTTTCGGTTGGACCGTGTGCCGCAGAATGTAGGGAGCAAGTGAGGGACGGAAATGAGCGAAGGTAAGATCAAGATCAAAGGGGAAAACGACGGGCTCATGCTTGGATTCCCCGTTGATATGCCGTTTTCGGAGATCATGGAGGAGTTGGGGCAGAAACTGGAGTCGGGGGCGGGCTTCTTTCTGCGCGGAACGCTTGTGCGTGTTCCGCGTGATCGCTTTGCCAAGGAAGAGCTCGCGCAGATGCAGGAGCTCTTTCGGACGCACGGCCTGATCTGTCGTCTGGCAAAACTCGAGCCGGCCGTGCCGCCGGCCCCTGCGCGTGAAAAGGTAAAGAAGCATGTGGCCGAAGTTTCGCAGGAAACAGCGGCGGAGACACAGGAACTGCAGCGCATGCTTGTCATTGACAAGACCTTGCGCGGCGGTCAGGCCGTGGAGACGGAGGGCTCTGTGATCGTTTTCGGCAATGTCAATCCCGGTGCACAGATTACGGCAGGCGGCAGTGTGGATGTACGCGGAACCTGCCGCGGCGTGGTACACGCGGGTGCAGCCGGCGACTCCACAGCGTTTATTATTGCAGATCATCTGATGCCGACGCAGATTCGCATCGCAAATTATGTGGCGCGTTCGCCGGATGAGCCGGAGTACTCCGGCAAGGCAGAGCGTGCCTACGTGAAGGATGGTCAGATTGTCATTGAGCCAATAGAGAGGTAGGTTCGAAATATGAGTGAGATCTATGTGGTGACATCGGGCAAAGGAGGCGTTGGAAAGACAACGACGACAGCGAACCTGGGAGTTGGCTTCGCTATGCGCGGCAAGAGTGTCGTTCTCATTGACACGGATACGGGCCTCAGGAATCTCGATCTCCTGCTCGGGCTTGAGAATCGCATTATGTATGATCTGGTCGATGTCACTTCGGGGCGCGTGCCGTATAAAAAGGCACTCGTTCGCCACAAGAAGTATGACTCGCTCTTTCTCCTGCCGACCTCTCAGGTCAAGGATAAGAGCGCTGTGAATCCGGAGGAGCTTGCGATGCTCTGCGAGGAGCTGCGGCGCTCCTATGATGTTATCATCATCGACTGCCCTGCAGGGATTGAGCAGGGCTTTAAGACGGCCATCGCCGCCGCTGATACGGCGATTGTCGTGACGATGCCGGAGATCTCTGCCGTGCGCGATGCAGACAAGATCATCGGCGAGCTCGGACGCGCAGACAAGAACGACATCCGCCTTGTCGTGAACCGCATCCGTCCGAAGATGATCGAGAAGGGCGATATGCTTGACATGGAGGACATCGACGAGATCCTTTCGGTCACATGCATCGGCCAGATCCCGGACGATGAGATGGTGGTGACGAGCACGAACCGCGGCGAGCCGTGTGTCACGATGGCAGACTCCCCGGCAGGGCAGGCGTATCTCGATGTGGTGGGGCGTCTCTGTGGTGAGGAGATCCCATTCCGCGAGTTTACAAAAGAGAGCCTATGGGAGACCATTAAAGGTAAGCTCTTTGGGAAAAAGTAAGGAGGCGTTGGCGTGATTGAGGCATTGAGAAAGCTTCTCGGGAAAAAGGAAAGTTCCGGCGATGTTGCGCGCCGCCGCCTCCAGCTGGTTATCATCAATGATCGGGCGAATGTCTCGCCGGAGATCATGGACAATATGCGCGCGGAGATCATCCAAGTGATCTCGAAATATATGTATATCGACACACGTGAGATGGAATTCGCACTTGAGAACGAGAATGATACAATGGCGCTCGTCGTCAACATTCCCGTTGTCAGCGTTCAGCATGGCGGAAGCGATCTGTCAAGGCGCAGGCGATGATACTATCAAAACGCCTCCTGCGCCGTACGGACCTCACGCTGATCGCAGCGGCTGCGGCAATCGTCATCATGAGCCTCGTCATCATCGGCAGTGCAACGCATGTCAATACACCGAGTGAGGAGCGCTATTGGTTCGTCCAGCGACAGGGTATATCGATTCTCGTGGACATTGCCCTTGCGGCATTTCTGATGAATTTTGACTATAAGATACTCCAGCGCTACGGCAACCACTTCTACGTATGTAATCTGATTCTCCTCATTCTGGTCATGCTGATCGGGCAGACAGCGCTTGGCGCACAGCGGTGGATCGCACTCGGCCCCATCAGTATACAGCCATCGGAGTTCTCGAAGCTCATCATGATCATCGCGCTTGCTGCGATGATGGAAAAGCGCGGCAGGGTCCGATCTCTGAGTGACCTTGCTCCCGTTGCCGCCTATGTGTTGGTGCCGTTCCTGTTGGTGCTGAAGCAGCCGGATCTCGGAACATCGCTCGTCTTTCTTGCAATCTTCTTGGGGATGGTCTTTGCCGCAGGGATCCGCCTGCGGATCCTCTTCGGGATCTTTGGTCTCGGCCTTGCGGCAATGCCCGTACTCTGGCATTTTCTGAAGGACTATCAGAAGATGCGCATCATGGTCTTTATGGACCCAAATGTGGATCCGCTCGGCGCCGGCTATCACATCATCCAGTCGAAGATTGCGATCGGCTCGGGGCTGCTCTTCGGGAAAGGATTGTTTGGCGGGACGCAGAGCCAGCTGAACTTCCTGCCGGAGAATCATACGGACTTCATCTTCTCCGTCGTGGGGGAGGAACTGGGCTTCGTCGGCTGTGCCGTACTGCTTTTGCTCTATCTGATCGTCCTCTGGCGCGGCATCAAGATCGCGCAGAATGCAAGTGATGCCTTTGGCAGACTGCTCGCGGTCGGCATTACCTCGATGATTGCGTTCCACGTACTCGTCAACGTCGGGATGACGATGGGCATCATGCCCGTCACCGGTATCCCGCTTCCGCTCATGAGCTATGGCGTGAGCTCGCTTACGACGAATATCATGGCGATCGCGATCCTGCTGAACATTCAGCTGCGGCGGCAAAAATTGCTGTTTTAAGAGTAACCTTGGTGAGGCTGTTCGCCTTCGCGCGGCACAGCCTCTTTTCTTTTCTATGTGTATATGTGGGGGAATACGAAACAATGGTGCAGCTCGATCACAGTATCCTGCAGGCAGTGCTAAAGCCTGCGCGCTACACGGGCGGCGAATGGAATGCCGTGCGCAAGGACTGGGACACCGTACGGTGCAAATTTGCACTGGCACTGCCCGATGTCTACGAGGTCGGCATGAGCAATCTCGGGCTTGCCATCCTCTATGAGATTCTGAACCGCCGTGCAGATATTGCAGCGGAGCGTGTCTATGCACCGTGGGTCGATATGGAGGAACAGATGCGTGAGAAGGGGCTGCCGCTCTTTTCTCTGGAAAGCCGCCGCCCGATTGCAACATTTGATTTTTTCGGGTTCTCCCTGCAGTACGAGATGATCTACTCGAATGTCCTGAATATGCTCGACCTCGCCGGGATCCCGCTCTATGCGAAGGAGCGCGGAGACGATATGCCGTTTGTGATCGGCGGTGGGCCGTGTGTCTACAATGTCGAACCGATTGCGGACTTCTTTGACTTCTTTGTGATTGGGGAGGGAGAGGAGGTCGTCCTTGAGCTTGCAGATGCCTTTATTGCGTGGGACGCAGCGGGCCGCATGGGCGGACGTGCGGGGTTCCTCACACGGCTGCTTGCCGTCGACGGCATCTATGTGCCCGCATTCTATGAGCCTGTTTATGACGCGGCGGGGAACTTCCGCGCACTGCGCCCCCTGCATCCCGATGCACGCCCTGTGATCTATAAGCGTGTCGTGCGCGATATGAATGCAGTCGTGACCGCAGAGCATCCGATCGTGCCCTATATGGACATCGTGCACAACCGTATGATGATGGAACTCTTTCGCGGCTGCTCACGCGGCTGCCGCTTCTGTCAGGCGGGGATTGCCTACCGTCCTGCACGTGAGCGCACAGAGGAGAACCTGCGGCGGATGGCACACGGGATGGTCGAGGCGACGGGATACGACGAGATGAGCCTTACCTCACTCTCCTCGGCGGACTACTCCTGTCTCGGGCGGCTTGTAGATGATCTGATGGAGGATTATGCAGGGGACAAACTCAGCTTCTCTCTGCCGTCGCTGCGCATTGACAGCTTCTCAATTGATCTTGCGCATCGCATGCAGCAGGTGCGGAAATCGGGGCTGACCTTTGCGCCCGAGGCAGGGACACAGCGTCTGCGTGATGTCATCAACAAGGGCGTGACGGAGGAAAATCTGCTCACGGCATGCGGTGCGGCATTCCGCCACGGATGGAAGCAGGTGAAGCTCTACTTCATGATGGGGCTGCCGACAGAGACGGACGAGGACATTATCGGGATTGCACAGCTTGCCAAGAAGGTGGTCGATCTCTATACGGAGATACGCGGACGGCGCGGATGCAAGGTGACCGTGTCCGTCTCCTGCTTCGTGCCGAAGCCGTATACGCCGTTTCAGTGGTTCGGACAGCTGCCGATCGAGGAGTTTCAGCGGCGGCAGCGCCTCCTCAAGGAGCATATCACGGACCGTTCGATCACATTCCACTACCATGATGCGCGTCTCTCCGTGATTGAGGGGGTCTTTGCACGCGGCGACCGTCGTCTTGCGCCCGCACTATATGAGGCCTGGAAGAACGGGGCGAAATTTGACGGGTGGTCGGATCTCTTCGACGACAGCCGTTATTTTGCCGCGTTTGAAACATGCGGTATTGACTGGGAATACTACAGCTGCCGTACGCGCATGATCGGAGAGCCGCTGCCGTGGGCGCATACCTCGCCCGGTGTGCTCGAACGCTTCCTGAAGTCCGAGTGGCAGAAGGCGCTTGCAGCATCCCTTACGGAGGACTGCCGCCGCACACACTGTACGGGCTGCGGCATCTGTCCGACGCTCGGCGTAGATGTGATCGACTATGCGGGCGTGGAGGCGGCGCGTGTGCAGGAAGCGGTGCCATCGAAACCGCGTACGGTCATGACATCGGATGCAGAGCGTGTGTCCCAAGAGTGCAGCGTATTCGTCTATCGCGGTCTGATTACCAAGGGAGAGGAGCTGCGCTACGTCTCTCATCTCGACTATGCGAATCTCTTTGTGCGCGCGTGTAAACGCGCGGGGCTGCCGATGGCGTACTCGGAGGGATTCAACCCGCATATGAAGGTGGCGTTCGCATCGGCACTCTCCCTCGGCGCGGCAAGCGATGCGGAGTATGTGGACTTCGAGATGACGGAGGCGCTTTCGCCGCATGTGGTTATGGAGCGGCTTGGAGAACATTTGCCGCGCGGAGCGCAGATCGTGCGCCTCAAGATGCTGACAGGAAAGCATAAGGCGCTGATGGCGGATGTGGACGAAGCGCGCTATCGGATTGTCGTGCCCTATGCGGGTGATATCGAGGCCGTGCGTGAGAGCGTACGCCGCTATAACGAGGCTGAGACTGCCATATGGCAGCGCATAACGCCGAAGAAGAAGCGTACGATCGAGACCAAGGCGTATGTAAAAACGCCCGTCTCCTATGCATGGGAGAACGGGCGGCTGACATTTTGGATGAATCTCGTGGTGACACCGCAGGGCAGTGTGAAGCCCATCGAGGTTTTGAGCGTGATGGTACAGGATTTTGGACTGCCGATTGACCCTAACGAGGCGTATGTGACGCGCATCGGCCTGTTTGCAGACGGTGTGGCGCTGATCGACCGCTAACGCTTCTCCGGACGGAAGATCAGCGGCTGCATCTTTGCATCCTCGGCGGTGCGCGCGTCAATGAGCCCCTGCGCCTCCATCGTGTCGAGCACGATCGCCTGCCGCTTCTTCGCCGCAATAAAGTTATAAAAAGGGGAGAGCTCAGAAGGCGCGTTCGGGATGCCCGCAAGCATGGATGCCTCCGGGAGGCTCAGCGCTGCGGGGGATTTCCCGTAGTAGCCTTCGGATGCAGCGCTCACCCCGTAGAAGCCCGCGCCGTAGTAGACGACGTTCAGATACATCTCGAGGATTTCGTCCTTGGAATAGGTCCGTTCAATATCGAGGGCGAGCAGGAGCTCCTGTGCCTTGCGCGTGAAGGTCTGCTCATTCGCGAGGAAGAGATTCTTTACGAGCTGCTGCGTGATCGTGCTCGCACCCTCCTCAATCCGCCCGTGCTGAATGTTGATGAGGGTCGCACGCGCCATGCCCGTCAGATCGAAGCCCCAATGATCGTAGAAGCGTCGATCCTCAATGGCAACGATGGCGTTTTTGAGATCGGGAGAGATATGGCGGATGGACACATAGTCCGCACGGTTCATGCGTGCCTCAACAGCACGGTGGATGAAGAGAATGCGTGCGATCTGCTCATCGGCATCCGGCGTGTGTATTTCGTGCAGTTGATTCGCAGGGAGCTGTCGTTCCGGAGCGGGGAGGAGTTCACCAAGTTCCTGCCACACTTGGGGGACAAAGAGAAAGATACCCATGCATACGAGAAAAAACACAGCTGCAGCACTCAAGAAAAAACGCCCAAATCTGCGGGGCGTTTTTTTCTTGCCGGTGCGTTTCCGTGCCGCTGCTTTGCGCCGTCGCTTTCGCTTCGGTGGAGTTTCGTTTATCGTATCGTTCATTCTGTACTCCGTATGTCACGATGTTCAAAATACTTTGCCCGCATCAGGTTCCGCATCTCTGCAAGATTGGAGGGAAGCAGACGGATGTTGTAGCCGATGAAGACAGGGGAGGTGGCGAAGCGCGGCATGATCTTGATGAAGATGTCCGCACCGTCATTGTAGAAGAAGATGTTGTAGCTCGTGAGCGGGCGACGGAATGCGTTCTTAATAAAATCCACGCCGATCTGGATATAGTCCGCGATCGTCGCGGTCGCGCGTGCATCGTCGGGCACGATGTTGAGCTCCCAGAAGCCGACGCGCGGCTGTGTTGAGAGGTTCAGTACAACGCCATCCCGTTCGTCTACGGTCAGACCCTCAAATTCGCTGCGGCGGAAGGCGAGCTCCTGCCGGAATGCGGGAAAGCCGACGAGCTGCATGTGCGGATGGCGGATTGTACCGCCCGAGTACGGCCCGTAGTTCTTGAAGAAGAGCACCGTGTCATATTTCCCGCTCGCACGCATCTGCGACCAATGTTCCATGCCGAATGCGATGAGACGGCGCATATGGTCGCTGGTGTAGCTTGGGATATCGGCATCGCAGTCCTTGCCCTCGATGAGGACGAATTGATCTGCCTCCTCGATGACGTTGTATTTATTTTTGAGCAGGATGATATCGCCGTCCGTTGCGATGATGTCTGTCAGCTCATCCGTTGCACAGAACGGGCAGGCGTTATCGCTGTGGATGATGTTCTCGGGCTTTTGCCGTCCGATGTCCGTGTTGAAATGGGCAAGGTTGATGTCCATGGAATGCTCCCCATTGTATAATCTTTCTCGCTCTATTATAGCTCTTCTGTGTCCATTCGTAAAATATTTTATCAAAAGCACCGTATTCCTCTGCGCGTTCATGGTATAATGAGGAGCATTCCAACAAAAAAGGAGTTCTCCTATGAGAATCGATCTGGTGACGCTTTTTCCCGAGATGTTTACGGGGGTATTCGGCACGAGCATCCTCAAACGAGCGGCTGAGCGCGGTGTCCTCGACATTCACTATACGAATTTCCGTGCCTACGCGACGGACAAGCATCGGCACGTGGACGATACGCCGTGCGGCGGCGGCGCAGGGATGGTCTTAAAGCCCGAGCCGATCTATGCGGCCGTACGCGATGTTTGGGCGACGACCGAGGATCTCGCAGAGCGGCGCTGCACGATCATCTTCGACCCTGCGGGCGAGGTGTTCACGCAGAAGATGGCGAAGGAGCTCGCTTCCTATGAGCAGCTCATCCTTATCTGCGGGCATTACGAGGGATTCGACGCACGCATCTACGAGCTTGCCGACCGTCTGATCTCCGTCGGGGACTTTGTGCTGACGGGCGGGGAGATTCCCGCGATGCTCGTTGTTGATGCGACCGCACGCATGCTGCCGGGGGTGCTCGGTGACGATACCTCTGCACCGACGGATTCGTTCTTCGACGTTCTGCTTAGCTATCCGCAGTACACGCGTCCGCGTACGTTTGAGGGGAAGGCGGTTCCCGATGTGCTGCTCTCCGGCAATCATGCGGCGATCGCACGCTGGCGGCGGGAGCAGTCCCTCCTCGCGACCCTGCGGCATCGCCCCGAGCTTCTGCCGAGGGCGAAGCTCGGGGCGGAGGACTTGATGTTTCTTGCGAAACAGGACAAAGTATTTTTGCGTGAATCTTGAGGAAATGGTATAATGCAGAGGAATTGTTTTCATGCCTTTTTTTCTGCCCGACAGGAGGGACTCTACTGTGACGCAGTTTGACAAGCGAAATTTGTCCATGATGATGGATTTCTACGAGATGACGATGTCCTACGGATATTTTCATCAAGGCCGTGGTGATGTGCGCGTTGCCTTCGACCTCTTCTTCCGCGCGGTTCCCGATAAGGGCGGATATGCCGTGTTTGCAGGCCTTGAGCACGTCATTGAGTTCGTGGAGAATCTTTCCTTTTCGGATGACGACATCGCTTATTTCCGTGCGCAGAATCTCTTCTCCGAGGAGTTTCTGACGTTCCTGCGCAAGTTCCATTTTCGCGGGGATATCTACGCTGTTCCGGAGGGCACGATCATCTATCCCGATGAGCCGCTGATGACGATTGTCGCGCCGATCATCGATGCACAGTTGATCGAGACGGCAGTGCTCGCACAGATCAACCATCAGTCGCTGATCGCGACAAAGGCATCGCGCATCGTGCGTGCGGCAGAGGGGCGCATGGTCTCGGACTTCGGTGCGCGGCGTGCGCACAACATGGATGCTGCAACGTATGGTGCGCGTGCGGCATACATCGGCGGTGTTGATATGACGGCGACGGTCTCGGCGGGACAGCAGTTCGGCATCCCCATCTCGGGCACAATGGCACACAGTTGGGTCATGTTCTTCGAGGATGAGCTTACTGCATTCAAACACTATGCAGAGATCTACCCGCAGGCGACGGTGCTTCTCGTTGATACCTACGATGTCATTCGCTCCGGGATTCCGAACGCCATTCGTACGGCTCGTGAGGTGTTGGAGCCGCAGGGGCGCAGACTCTTGGGCGTGCGCATCGACTCGGGCGACCTCGCTTACCTCTCCAAGCGTGTCCGCAAGATGCTCGACGATGCCGATCTGACGGACTGCAAGATCATACTGTCGAACAGCCTCGATGAGTTCACGATCTCCTCGCTTCTTCTGCAGGGGGCGCAGGTGGACAGCTTTGGAGTGGGCGAGCGTCTGATTACGGCGAAGTCCGACCCTGTCTTCGGTGCAGTCTACAAACTCGTCGCCGTGGAGAAGGACGGCGTGTTCGAGCCGCGGATCAAGATGTCCGAGAATGTTGAGAAACTGACGAATCCTGGGCTGAAGGATCTCTATCGCATCTATGATAAGCGCGGCAAGGCAGTCGCGGACATGTTCGCCGTGCGGGGAGAGGAGATCGACCTTGCGCATCCCTTCCGTTACGTCGACCCGCGAAAGCCGTGGAAGAACCGTTTCTTTGACGGCTTTTCCGCAGTGAACCTGCGCCGCCTTTACGTGCGTGCGGGAAAACGTGTGGAGGAGCTTCCGACGCTGGAGGAGATCCGCCGCTATGTCCGAAAGCAGCTGACGGAGGAGATCTGGCCGGAGGAGCAGCGCTTTGAGAATCCGCACCGCCACTATCTCGACATGACCCCCGACTACTACGAGCTCAAGATGGGACTGCTCGACGAAGTGCGCGGCAAGCACCGTTAGGATATGTGCATGATTACAGGAAAAACAAAGCTCTTGGGGGTGATTGGCGCACCCGTTGGACACAGTCTCTCGCCAATCATACAGAATGCGGCCCTGCGTGCAGCAGGGCTTGACTATGTGTACGCGGCGCTGCCCGTACGCGCAGGTGCGCTCAGCTCTGCGGTATGCGGACTGCGCGATGCGGGGGCTGCGGGGTTCAACGTAACGATCCCGTTCAAGACAGAGATTATCCCGCTGATGGATGAACTGAGTGAGGATGCACGGCGCATCCATGCGGTCAATACGGTCGTCATCGGGGCGGACGGAAAACTGGTCGGACACAATACGGATGTCACGGGTTTCCTCGCCGGCTTTGAAGAACGCGGCGTTTCTCTCGCGGGGAAACGTGCTGTTTTGATCGGTGCGGGCGGAGCGGCACGCGCGGCGCTCTGGGGACTTTTGCGCAGCGGCGTCTCCTCTGTCGTGATCGGCGTGCGCAATGCGGCAAAGGGCATGGCGCTCGCGGCGGATTTTGCGGTGGACGGGGTTGTAACGGCTGCTGCCTTTACGGATCCCGCGTTTACGGCTGCCCTGAATACTGCGGATATGATCGTGCAGACGACCCCCCTCGGTATGACACCGCGTACGGAGGAAATGCCGCCTGTGGATCTGGCGGCGCTTCATCCGTCGGCGATTGTCTACGACTTGATCTATACCCCGGCGGAGACACGCTTTCTGCGTGCGGCTGCGGCACATGGGCACGTGACGATCAACGGGGAGACGATGCTCGCGGCGCAGGGGGCGGAGGCATTTGCGATCTGGACTGGGGTGTGTCCCGATGTGGCGCTGATGAAGCGCGTTCTGCGTGAAGAACTTGCACACAGGGAATTCGTATTTTGAAAATCTCTTGCTTTTGTGGTATGATATGGGATGTTTTGAGAATGGTGGTGTATGATTGGCAGCGATTACCTATGAACTGATTCGCCGGGATGAGACGACGGGAGCGCGTGCAGGTGTGATTCACACGCCGCACGGGAGCTTTCCAACGCCCATCTTCATGCCCGTGGGCACGCAGGCGACGGTCAAGGGCGTATCGCCCGATGAGCTGCATGATCTCGGTGCAGGCATCATCCTCAGCAATACCTATCATCTCTTTCTGCGCCCCGGCATGGAACTCGTGCGCGAGGCAGGCGGGCTGCATCGGTTCATGCACTGGGACGGCGCGATCCTCACGGACAGCGGCGGCTTTCAGGTGTTCAGCCTCGGCGATCTCCGCAAGATCACGGAGGAGGGCGCGACGTTCCGCTCGCACATCGACGGGTCGAAGAAGTTTCTCTCCCCCGAGGTGTCGATGGAGGTGCAGAGAGCACTCGGCTCGGACATCGTCATGGCATTCGACGAGTGCATCCCATATCCTGCCGATCACGCCTACGCTAAGGCATCGACAGAGCGTACGCAGCGCTGGCTCGTGCGGTGCCGAGATGCGATGGCAGGTGCGGAGAGGCAGGGGCTCTTCGGCATTGTGCAGGGCGGCATGTACCGCGATCTGCGTGCATGGCACGCCGCCGAGGTGACGGCGCTTGATTTGCCGGGCTACGCCATCGGCGGCCTGAGTGTCGGCGAGCCGCATGAGCTGATGGAGGAGATGCTCTCCTACACCGTGGAACTCCTGCCCGCGCACAAGCCGCGCTACCTTATGGGGGTCGGTACGCCGGACTATCTCCTCACGGGTGTGCGGCACGGGATCGATATGTTCGACTGCGTTTTCCCGACGCGCGTTGCGCGCAACGGCATGGCGATGACGTGGACGGGGCGGCTCGTGATGAAGAACGCCGTCCATACGCATGACCATACGGTGCTCGAGGAGGGGTGCGGCTGCTACGCCTGCCGCAGCGGATATACACGTGCGTACATCCGTCATCTCGTGCGCGCCGAGGAGATTTTCGGCCTGCGTCTCCTGACCCTGCACAACCTCTATTTTCTGCAGGAGTTTATGCGCCGTATGCGTGCGGCGATCATCGCGGGAACATTCCCCGCATTTTATCAGGATTTTATGAATCACTATCATAAAAGATCATCTTAAAAGGAGTTGTATTTATGGATGCAGAAATGATGGCACAGCTGAGCTCGTGGGGGCCCATCGTCATATTGGTGCTCTTCTTCTATTTCCTCCTCTATCGTCCGCAGAAGCAGGCGCAGAAGAAGCGTGATGCGATGCTCTCCGCACTCAAGGTCGGCGATGAGATCATCACGCTTGGCGGGATGCATGGAAAGATCACGGTGCTCGATGAGAATACGGTTACCCTGCGTGCGGCGGACGGTGTCAATATCGTATTCGAGCGCTCGGCGATCAGCTCCGTCAATACGTCGGAGTGATTGCGCGGCATGACAGATGAGGTCTTAGTTGCGCAGAAGAAGCTGCTGCGGCGGGAGATGCTTGCCCGTCGCCGTGCCCTTGCGGCGGAGGAGCGCCGCCGTGCGAGTGAAATGATCTGCGTGCGTGTGCGGGAGCTCCCGATGCTGCAGGAGGCACGGACGATAATGCTCTATGCCTCCACGGAGGAGGAGATTGATCTCTACCCGTTGATGGAAACGCTGCTTGCAGAGGGACGGCGCATCGTGCTCCCCGAGATTACGGGCAGGGGCACGATGGAAGCGCGGGAACTGCCCGCGATGGACGCGCTGACGGACGGCGCATTCGGCATAGCAGTACCGGATCCGACACGCAGCAGCATTGTTCCTCCCGAGGAGATTGATGTTGTCGTTGTCCCGGGGGCGGCTTTTGCAGCGGACGGCGGGCGTCTGGGGCTGGGCGGCGGCTATTATGACCGCTTTCTGCCGCGTGCGCTGAATGCCGTGCGGCTTGTGCTCGCCTTTGACTTTCAGATTGTCCCCGATGTCCCGATGGGCACGCAGGATGCCCGCGTTGACGCAATTTTGAGCGAGCAGCGCATGATTTCCTGCAAACGTATGGAAAACCTTGAGGAAGAGGTGTGAGGACGGTTGAGACAACATAGTCTGTTAAAGCTGGTGATTTCGGTCGCCGTCATCATCGGCGCGTTTTTTTTCCTTGTTCAGCCGCTCGCGAGTTCGATTCGCCAGGGGCTTGACCTGCAGGGCGGAACGCATGTCGTTCTGGAGGCGGTCGACACGGAGCAGGCACAGGTCAACGACGATGCGATGAATCGCGTGGTCGCCATCATGGAGAAACGTGTCAACTCTCTGGGGCTGACCGAGCCCATCATTCAGCGTGAGGGCGAGCGGCGCGTGATCATCGAGCTGCCGGGCATCAAGGACCCCGATGCGGCGATTCAGACCATCGGCAAGACGGCGATGCTTGAGTTCCGCGATGAGGAGGGGCATACGGTACTCACGGGTACGGATCTGAAGGATGCACAGGCATCCACAAATCCGCAGTCGGGGCAGAACGTTGTCAACCTTGAATTCTCGGATGAGGGGGCACAGAAATTTGCAGACCTCACGATGAAGAATGTCGGACGTACGATTGCGATCCTGCTCGACGGCGAGGTACTGACCGCACCGAATGTGCGTGAGCCGATCCTCGGCGGCCGCGCGGAGATCACGGGACAGAAGACCCTTGAGGAGGCGCAGAACCTAGCGGTCGTGCTGCGCAGCGGCGCACTGCCCGTGAAGGTTGAGATCATCGAGACTCGTACGGTCGGCCCGACGCTCGGACAGGACTCGAAAGACAAGTCCCAGTTCGCCTTCGTGGTCGGGCTCGGTGCGGTCGTGCTCTTCATGATCTTCTTCTACCACCTCTCGGGCTTCATTGCAGACGTGGCACTCATGGCGTACACGGTCATGCTGCTCGGCATTCTCTACCTGATGGATGCGACGCTGACACTGCCGGGCGTTGCGGGTATCATTCTCTCGATCGGTATGGCGGTCGACGCGAACGTCCTCATCTTTGAGCATTTCAAGGAGGAGTACCAGGTCAACCAAAAGACCCTGCGCCTTGCGATGGATGCGGGCTTCAAGCGGGCATTCACAACGATCTTTGACTCGAACGTCACGACACTGATTGCGGCGGGCGTGCTCTTCTTCCTCGGGACGGGGACCATCCGCGGCTTTGCCATCACGCTCGGTGTCGGCACAATTCTTTCGATGTTCACGGCGATCACGCTGACGCAGTACCTGCTGAAACTCATGATTAACTCGAAGCTGTCCGACAGCCCGTGGCTCTATGGTGCGAATGGCTTCATGCTCGGTGCGAAGAAGAAGGGGGAGGAGAAGAATGCCTAAATTCGACATTGCGGGACACCGCAGGATCTGGTTTCTGCTCTCTCTCGTGCTCATCATCCCTGGGTTTATCTGTATGGGCGTGCGCGGCTTCAACTTCGGCATCGACTTTACGGGCGGCACGATCATCGATCTGCGCTTCGAGCAGCCGGTGACGCTCTCCGATGTGCGTTCCAGCCTCGCGAAATACGATCTCGACGGAAGTACGATCCAACTTGCGGGTGCGGAGTCCGGCATCGAGTCCTCCGAGAACGTCATGATCCGCACGGTCGACCTTGAGGAGAATCAGCGCAAGGAGGTCATGGCATCGCTCACGCAGGATGTGGGTCCCTACACCGTGCTGCGCGAGGAAAAGGTCGGCGCGACGATCGGCGGCGAGCTGATTACGAATGCGGTGCTCGCACTCGTCATCTCGTGGGCGCTTATCATCCTCTACGTTGCCTATCGCTTTGAGTGGCGATTCGGCGTGTCGGCGGTGCTTGCGCTCATCCACGATATTATCATTGTACTGGCTGTGTTCTCGTTTACCCAGCGGCAGATCGATTCGTCGTTTATCGCGGCGCTGCTCACGATTGTTGGGTATTCGATCAACGATACCATCGTCATCTTTGACCGTATCCGTGAGAATCTGAAACTGCATTTCCGCCGCGGCGGGGATGTGAACGAACTTGTCAACACCTCCATCTATCAGACGCTGACACGCTCGCTCTATACGGTGTTCACGGTTCTGTTCACGACATTCGCGCTCTATTGGTTCGGCGGAGAGACGACGAAGGACTTTGCGTTTGCACTTCTCGTCGGCTTTGCGAGCGGCTGCTACTCTTCCATCTTCATTGCGAGCCAGCTCTGGATCGAGCTGCGTAACCGCACGGAGCGGCGGCCTGCCGCAAAACCCGCAGCGGTGGAGGGGTAAAGAAGAGAGCCTGTCCCATGACAGGCTCTTTTCCTATTGGAAGGGGGGAGACTATGCTGAAAGAATGGATTGTGCACGAGGAGACTGCGGAGGGAAATGCACTCGCACACGCACTTGGGACTGCGCCAATCATCGGACAGATTCTGTGGCATCGCGGGATCAAAACGGCGGAGGCGGCACAGGCATTTCTCCATCCGGAGAATGAGCCGTTCCACGATCCCTTTCTGATGAGGGATATGGAGCGGGCGGCCGAGCGGATCATGCGTGCGATTCGCGGCGGAGAGCAGATTGTTGTCTACGGAGACTACGATGTAGACGGTATGACCTCGACCACGCTTCTGATGAAGAATATCCGTGCGCTCGGCGGTACGGTCTCCTACTACATCCCGAACCGTTTTACGGAGGGATATGGGATCAACGGTGCGGCACTGCAGCAGATTGCCGCGGAGGGGTGTAATCTCCTCGTCACGGTGGACTGCGGCATCGCGTCCGTACAGACGGTTGCGGAGATGGATGAGGGGATGGACATCATCATCACCGATCATCATCTCCCGGGGAGCACGCTCCCGCCCGCCTATGCCGTGATCAATCCGCATCGCGCGGACTGCACCTATCCGTTTAAGGACCTTGCAGGGGTCGGTGTTGCGTTCAAGCTTGTACAGGCGCTTTGGCAGATGGCAGAACAGCGGCCTTATGCCGATGATCTCGATATCGCTGCCCTTGGGACAATTGCTGACCTCGTACCGCTTACCGGAGAGAACCGCAAGATCGTTCAAATGGGTCTGGAACACATGTCGACGCATCCTTGTGCGGGGATTGCGGCGCTGATCGAGGTCGCAGGGCTCGCGGGCAAGGCGATCCATACGGGGGCGGTAGGGTTTCAGCTGGCACCACGTCTCAATGCGGCAGGGCGTATCGAGACGGCACGCAGCGGCGTGGAACTGCTCGTTGCTGAGGACGTGCGTGAGGCAGCACGCATTGCGGGCGAGCTGAATGCGCTCAACACGGAACGCCGCGATCTGGAACAGGCGATTCTCGCGGAGGCAGAGATGCTGCTCACGGATTTTACGCCTGACGTACCTGCGATCGTCGTCGCGGGGGAGGACTGGAACTCCGGCGTGATCGGCATTGTCGCCTCGCGTCTTGTCGAAAAATACTACCGCCCGAGTATCGTGCTCACGCGACAGGGCGATGTATACAAGGGATCGTGCCGCAGCATCGCGGGGCTTCCTATGTACGAGGCCCTCGCGGCGTGTGGGGATACGCTCATCCAGTTCGGCGGGCACGAGATGGCGGCGGGGCTGACGCTTGCGCGTGACCGTGTGGAGGATTTTCGCCGTGCGTTCGCGAACTATGTTAAAGAATCTTTGGCGATGGAGGACTTTACGCCGAAGATCGCCGTTGAAGCAATCGTTGCTCCTGCGGACTGGACACTTGCGATGGTGGAGGAGCTTGCCCTCCTCGAGCCGTATGGGATGGGGAATCCGCGCCCCGTATTTGGCGTTCGTGATCTCCGCCCGCAGTCGGCTGCGGCGATTGGCGCAGATGGAAAGCACCTACGCATGGAGGTCGGTACGCGGGATAAACGCGTGGCGGCGCTCTACTGGAACTATGGGGAGCTCGCGGGCATCATAACAGAGGAAGCGAGTGATCTCGCCTATACGCCGAGCATCAACGAGTGGCAGGGGATGCGTTCTGTACAGTGCATGGTGGATTCCATCATGCCGGCCGCACATGAGCGCATCTTTCCGACACGCGATATCCTAAAAGCAATCTATACGTTTCTTAGCGGGCTGCGTGACAGAGATGATCGGATCCCGTATGGGGAGCTCGCGCTCACACGACATTTTTCGCGTGAGATGGGGCATGTGTCACGCTATACAATGGAATGTGCACTTCGCATCTTCTGTGAGCTTGCACTCCTCGCACCGCTGTCAGAGGGAGGATTCCAATTCATTCCGCCGGCGGGCAAGTTGGAACTCATGGATGCGCCGACGTTTCGTCAGTATGAGGAAAGAAAGGGGGATATGTAGATGTCAGATGATGTGCAGAGGGCGATCACTATCGACATGATTTTAGAGAAGGTGCGCTCCTATCAGGCGGATGCAGATCTCGAAAAGATCAGAAAGGCGTACGCCTGCGCGGAGAAGGCCCACAACGGACAGGTGCGCATCTCGGGCGAAGCCTACATCATTCATCCGCTCAACGTCGCCTACATCCTCACGGGGCTTCATCTCGATGATGAGACCATCTGTGCTGCGCTCCTGCACGATGTCGTGGAGGACACCGGTGCGACGCTCGAAGAGATGGAGTCCATGTTCGGCAAGAACGTCATGGAGCTCATTGACGGCGTGACGAAGCTCGGACGCATCGAGTATATGTCCAAGGAGGATGTCAAACTCGAAAACTATCGCAAGATGTTCCTTGCGATGGCAAAGGACATCCGCGTCATTATGATCAAGCTGGCAGACCGTCTCCACAATATGCGTACACTCAAATACATGCGCGAGGACAAACGCCGGCGCATTGCGAAGGAGACCCTTGAAGTCTATGCGCCGCTCGCAAACCGTCTCGGCATCTCCAGCATCAAAGTGGAGCTCGAGGATCTCTGTCTGCGCTACCTCGAACCCGAGGCGTACTACGCACTCGTCGAGGAGGTCAAGCACAAGCGTAAGGAGCGGCAGGAGTTCATACGGGACGCGATCCTGCAGATCCGCGAGAAGCTTGAGGCAGCCGGGATTGAGGCGGAGATCAAGGGCCGCGCAAAGCACTTTTACAGCATCTATCGCAAGATGAAGCGAGACAACAAGAGCGTCAATGAGATCTATGACCTCTCTGCCGTGCGCGTGCTCGTCTCCTCGGTCAAGGATTGCTATGGCGTACTTGGGGTCATCCACGCAATGTGGAAGCCGATCCCCGGCAGGTTCAAGGACTATATCGCCATGCCGAAGTCGAACGGCTATCAGTCCCTGCACACCACAGTTATGACGCACGGCGACCCGCTTGAAATCCAGATCCGCACAAAGGCGATGCATCAGGTCTCTGAGTTCGGTGTTGCCGCGCATTGGAAATACAAAGAGGCAGGACGCAGCATCGGCGCGACGGACGAGAATGACCAGAAGATGTCGTGGCTGCGTCAGATGGTGAGCCTACAGAAAGAGTTTGACGACCCGAAGGAGTTCTTCGAGGCGCTGAAACTCGACGTATTCTCGGACGAGGTCTTTGTCTTTACCCCGCGCGGTGATGTCATCGACCTGCCGAAGGGGTCGAACCCGATCGACTTTGCCTATCACATTCACACAGAGATCGGTCACCACTGTGTCGGCGCAAAGGTCAACGGGAAGATTGTGCCGCTTGAGTACAAGCTCAAGAACGGTGACATCGTATCCATTGTCACGAACAAAGCGAGCAATGGCCCGAGCCCTGACTGGCTGAACACGGTCGCCTCCTCGGCGACGCGCGGAAAGATCCGTGCATGGTTCAAGAAGGAGAACCGTGAGGCGAACGTCGAACGCGGCATGAACCTCATCCGTGACGAGGCGAAGCGGCTCGGCTATGCGCCGAAGGAACTGACGGCAGGCGGGCGGCTTGGCAAGGTTGCGGAGAAGCTCAACGTGCAGAGCGAGGATGATCTGCTTGCTGCGCTTGGCTACGGCGGCGTAACTCTGCGCGGTGTCATGACGAAGCTCATCGAGCTGCACCAGCAGTCCATCAAGGACAGCACTCCCCCCGAGGTCTCGCAGATGCTCTCAGAGCTCAAAGCACCGCGTCGCGGCAAGCGCAAGAAGGCGAGCCACGGTGTCCTCGTCGAGGGCGAGGGCGGCTACCTCGTGCGTCTCGCACGCTGCTGCAACCCAATCCCCGGCGATCCCATCACAGGCTACATCACGCGCGGACGCGGTGTCTCTGTGCACCGTTCTGATTGCCCGAACGTGCTGAATGATACGGAGCTTACACGCGTGATCGAGGTGAGCTGGGACATCGGGCTGGACAAGGACTATGTTGTCGGCATCGAGGTGATATGCAACGACCGCAACGGCATGCTCGCGGAGCTCCTCGCCGTACCCGCCGAGATGAAGGTCAACATCCACACCGTCAACGCAACGCCGAATCGCCGCAACAAGACATCGACCGTCCTCCTCGGGCTCAACGTCAGCAACATCGACCAGATCACACAGGTCATGACGAAAATGCGCCTGCTCAAGGATGTCTATCGCGTTACACGCACGCTCGGCAGCTCGGCGCTCCCCAGCGGAGAACTGTAGGTTACGGCATATCAGCTTCCTCTGTTTACAGGGGGCAATCTCTTCTAATCACACTTCGCCGTTCGACTTGTGTTCTTGGGTGGGTTTCCCATATGACCCGTTCCCCTCTCAGCTGCACCCTTCGGCCTTGCTTCTCGGACAGGTCAGTGAGTGGTGTGCGCAGCGAGCCGATAGGGAGGTATGCGGCAGTCCCTTCTTTTATTGACGTAACTTCTTGAAAACTTTATAATAAACATAAAGAAGCAGCAGAGAAATGGAGGCGATCGCGATGAGTGAGGCGGAAATATTCAACCCGATGAACGATG
>ERZ773090.319-NODE-319-length-31484-cov-6.56772_pt1 | contig 31484 bp, 31 predicted proteins | sample MGYA00580579_ERZ773090 | MGnify/ENA primary metagenome ERZ773090 (study PRJEB29015, sample SAMEA2738014) | human oral metagenome | biome: human oral; feature: human-associated habitat; material: dental | place: China | collected 2132 ... | reverse complement strand
CGAGGTGGTGGCCTGACTTAAACCAAACAGCCTCCGCGAATCCCGGGGCGATTCAACATGCATCTGGAGAGCTACCTGATCGCGGCGGCCTACACGACGTCGGTCTTCCTCGTGCGGCTGCTGGTGCTGTGCCTGACCCTACCGCTGTTCCTGATGGCCACCTTCGTCGGGCTCGTGGACGGCCTAGTGCGCCGGGACATCCGCCGCTTCGGCGCGGGACGCGAGTCGGAGTTCATCTATCACCGCGCCAGGGCCAGCCTGATCCCGCTGGCCGTGCTGCCGTGGGTGACTTACCTGGCACTGCTGGTCAGCGTGAACCCGCTGCTGATCCTGCTGCCCAGCGCCGCACTGCTCGGCGTGGCGGTGTGCATTGCGGCGGCGACGTTCAAGAAGTATCTGTAAGAACGCGCAAATGGCGCGTAAAGAGTCACCTCCTTGCGGTCGTGGCCCTGATCGCTTTTCAGCGGCGCCTGCTTCGCCCCGGCCATGGCAGTTCTCCCGTCAATTCTGCCAAGCCTCCATCGTCTTCGACACGTGCGCCGAAGCGGTTCACCTCAACCCCCGGCAAATCGTCGCTGTCGAACCATAGCAAGGAGATGGTGGTATCGGTGCGCTGGTAATGTCTTGAAAGTTCCCAGAGGTCAAGGCCCTTTTCCCAGTTGTCGAACCAGACGTCCTGTGAAACTTCCCCCGTCTCAGTAGCGCTATTCCCTGAAGAGCGGATTCGGTGAGCCACGGAGCCTGCTGGAATGACCGACCTGGGAGGTATCCAGGCCCCTGCTTGCCGCAAGGCCGTTGAGCGTGCGGCATACCGCACCGCACCGCGCTCCATGGTGACGAATGCGCACGGCATATCGCTAAGACTGGCAAACCTTGACGCCGCTGCAGGGAATGATGTGCCGAACAAGTCGGCCATGTGTTGGATGAGATCCAGGGAGGGCTCTTCCTTGGGAACAGCGGAGAGCCATTGCTGATAGGGCATCAGCAGTTCAGCGGCAAACGTGTCGCAGGCGATCTCGTTCGGATGTCGCTTTGCATAGGACCATGACGGCACCTCGTCGTGACTTGATTTCAAGCCGAGCACGATATGAGCTATTTCGTGGCAGACAGTGAACCGCTGGCGCTCTTCGGTTTCCAGCGAATTCACAGTGATGATGTGCTTTCCGTTCGGCTTGGTAACGGTATAGCCAGACTCCCCCTCGTCAAGCTCATCCTTCTTGACCTTGGCGTTAGCCGCGGTCACATACGGGGACAGGTCTTCTCGGATGTTCGAAACATCGACTCTCGCGGCAAACGCGCGCGCTCTCTGCCTGACATCCGCCTCGTCCATATGTTCAGTCGTCCTCGTCGTCGTCGAAGGCCTTCTTGATTCGGGCGATGAGCGTCGCTGGGTCAGGCCTTGCATTTCCCCGATGCCTGACTCCAGCCGCGGCCGAAAAAACATCGATGCTGATCGAGGGATCTTGTAGCACGAATTCAACAAGGCTTGGATCAGCGTCTGCGTGGTCAACCAGCCACATCACGAGTGCGGCATCTCTTTCTCCCGGCTTGAGAACCTTCAACAGCTTCTCAACCAAGTCTTGGGATGGGTTTGTCTTCTCGCCTGTTTCGAGGCGGTGGACATAAGCATGATCAACTGACGATAGCTGGCCGATCTCACGCAGGGAAAGGGTTCTGCGTTCGCGTAGCGTCTTGAGGGCGACGCCTAGGCCTGTTTGCGGCATGAGTTCTGATCCTTGCGGTTGCGGGAAGAAGGGCCAAGCCCTCTGTTGCCCCTCCACGTCCGGTTGATGTTCAGAGGTGCACGCCGCACGCAAGTTGCACCGGCACACGCGCTCTGATACACTGTTGTCCAGCCAGACAACGGATGCAGGTTTTACGCCTGCTCCAGGTTGGATTGGCTTGGCTTGGCCTTCCTGTTGTCTGCGTGAGCAACGAATTGTGCTACAGCAGGCGGCCGTTGACACCCCAGTCGAGCGGCTGGGTCTTCGATAGTTCCACTGTGGGAGAGCCATCATGGCAGGCAAGAATCAGCATGTTGTTCCTCATCAGGACGGTTGGGCCGTCAAGGGAGCCGGCAATCAGCGGGCGACCTCCGTGCACGACACGCAGCAACAGGCCATTGACGCAGCGAGGGGTATCGCACGCAACCAGCAGTCCGAACTCGTCATCCATCGTCCGGATGGACGTATCCGTGACAAGGACAGCCACGGCAACGACCCCTTCCCGCCGAAGGGTTGAAGCGCCATGACGGGCATCCCTACCTACCATGTGCTCGCCCTGTCAGGGGGCGGTTATCGCGGCCTGTACACCGCCACGGTTCTCGCCGAACTCGAAACCGCGCTGGGCCGTCCGATCGCTTCGCACTTTGATCTGATTTGCGGCACATCGGCAGGAGGGATGCTGGCTTTGGGGCTGGCTGCGGAAATTCCGGCCCACGAACTCAAGGCACTGTTTGAAGAACAGGGCAGCCGCATCTTTGGTTGCCGCAGCCTTCCACGGCAGCTTCTTGGATTCTGGTTGACCGCAAAGCATGACTCAGCGGGATTGAAAGAAGTGCTGACCGAGCGCTTCCAAGGGACCACGATAGGCGACCTGAAACATCGTGTTCTCGTGCCGGCAGTCAACTACTCGACGGGGCGTGGGCAGTTCTTCAAGACACCGCACCATCCGTCCTTTGAGCTGGATCACCGCATGAAGGTCGTTGATGTGGCGTTGGCGACAGCCGCCGCGCCCGTCTACTTTCCTCTGGCGCGCAACGACCGCGGTGTCTTCGCGGACGGGGGGCTGGTGGGCAACGCCCCGGGCCTGTTCGGATTGCACGAAGTCAAGACGTTCCTGGCGCCGAAACAGGATGCGCTGGTTCGGGTCCTCGCCATCGGCACGATGACCATCGGTGCGACCGTTCGCGGCGGCGCCAGCCTCGACCGCGGATTCGGCAAGTGGCGCGGGGGACTCTTCGACCTCGTGATCTCCGCCCAGGAGTCGTCGGTGGACTACATGCTGCGGCAGGCGTTGGGCAACAACTACTTCCAGATCGACGACAAGGCGACGCCGGATCAAAGCAAGGACGTGAAGGCGCTGGATAGGGTTTCCATTGGCGCCACGAATACGCTCAAGGATCGCGGCAACCACGCGGCGCAGCGTGCGCTCGGCGATCCTCTTTTCCAACCGTTTCGAGCGCACCAGGCCGGCGCTCCCATCTTCTATCACGGCCCCAACAAGAATGTTCCGGAGGCCGCATGCTGAACTTGAGCCCGCTCTTCTTCACAACCCTTGATGACGAATCCTGCATGCACGACGAGCTGGATTTGACGCCTGAGCAGCGCGCCTGGATCGCCAGCGCACGCACTGACGTCAGGGACTGCCTGCGCACAGGCATCCCCCGCGTGCTTAGGGCAAGCGGATACACGGAAGACGTGCCACAGCCGCGCTTCTTCACGCAAGGGTCGTGGGCATACAAGACGCTGAACTCCCCGGCACAACGCCCTCAGCAGGCGGATGTCGATGATGGCTGCTATCTGCCAATGAGTTTCGTCTCGCAGACGAAGCGTCCCAGCACTGCGGCGACGGTGTTCTTTGCCGCTGCGGAAAAAGCATTGAAGCCGCTGGTTGAGGAAAAGCGGTGGAAGCTTGTCACCGACAAGCCGACGTGCATCCGCATCGTCATTGCTGCGTATGCCCACATTGATATTCCTCTGTACGCCATTCCCGACGAGGAATTTGTCACGCTCGCAAAGGCTTCGATGGAGCGATATGGCTACGACTCGCTGACGGAAGCGGTGAACATGGCAGAGCGCGATGCTTGGACCGCGCTGCCGGCTGACAAGGTTCTCCTGGCCCATCGTGAATGCAACTGGATGTCCTCTGACCCGAGGCCCGTGAAGGAATGGTTCCTGGGAGAAGTGGAGGCCAAAGGGGAGCAGTTCCGCCGCGTGGTTCGTTACTTGAAGGCGTTCCGCGATTGGAAGTGGTCCAGCGGAGGACCTGCCTCGATCCTGTTGATGGCCGCCGCGGCCCCGCTCTTTGAGAAACGCGATAGGCGCGACGACCTTGCTCTGCTGGATGTCGTCGCGGCACTGCCAGCCCGGTTGCGGGGGGGAGTGAACAACCCCGTGGAAGAGTCCGAATCGCTCACGGAGCGACTTGGCCAAGCGGGTGTCGAAGATGCGGCCAAAGCATTCGAAGAGTTTGAGAAGGTGCTTCGCGGAGCAACTGGCGCCGGCAGTCCTTCACAGGCCTGCATCTGGATGCGAGGCGAATTCGGCCCGCGTTTTCCGAACGAGCCGGATCGGGTCAAGGTGGTGTCCGTTGCCGCCACCATTGCCGCGACTCCCGCTACTGCTGGTCCTAGCGAACTCATCGGACGAACGAAAGCTGGATGAGCAGCGCCGCAGCGGTCGCAGACGTGATCGAGGCCTTCAAGCAGCGAGGCTTCGCGTTTGTTGGCAAGACGGATGACGGCTGGTTCAAGCTGCACGGGCGGTTGACCCCGCCCCATGCGGACAAGGGTTGTCCGTGCGAAGTCCAGCTCGACCCCACGTTCTTCGACTTGCCTCGCATCCGGCTGCTGGAAATCCCTCCTGAGCTGCCCGCAGCGGTTCCTCATCTTGGCGCAGATGGCAGGCTTTGCTATCTCGCCAAGGGCACCGTCGTTCTGGACATCTACGATCCTGTCGGACAGTCGCTGGCGTGCCTGCAACGCGCGGCCGTCGTGTTCGGGCAGATCATACAGGGGGAGATGATCGAAGACCTCGCGGAAGAGTTCTTCGCCTATTGGCACGGCTGGCATTGTTTCGTGGACATGCAAGGCGAGGATCTAGGGCGACAGAACTGCATAGTCGCGCAGGCCAATGGGTACCCCTTGTGGTTCATCACCGACAACGAAGATCGAACAACTGAGAAGCTGAAGTCGCTCGGCTACCAAGTCACCGATAGAACGGTGCTGACTTACCGGGTAAAGACTGGTGCTCAACCGCGCTCTCTGACTAGCAATTGGCCTCCTGAAACAGTCGGGGATATCCTGGCGTGGCAGAGCACTCTTGACCCCCGGTGCCGGCGCAAGATTCACGAGCGTATCAAGGAGGGGGAGAGGAAGAAGGCCAACAGAGTTCTGATCGTCATCGAGTCTCCGCTGATGACCTATGGCTTTGCGGTTCTCTACGACCGCCAAAGTCCTGTCCAAAAGAGCAAGCTCGTAGATCGCAGGGATTCGAGCTATGGGTTGAAGGTGATGCCCATTTCGGTGGTCAGAATTGACGATCGGTATCTTGCCCAGCGGAACATGCCGAACTCAAAGACGCTTGCAGGGAAGAACATCGCCGTCGTTGGATGCGGCACGATTGGCGGCTATCTGTCGGATATGCTCGTCAAGGCTGGGGCGGGGACATGCGGCGGAAAACTCACGTTGGTGGATTTCGACTGCCTTCTCCCGCAAAACATCGGGCGTCATCGCCTGGGATTTCCGGACCTGTTGTCTAACAAAGCCGAGGCTATGGCGAAGGAACTCAGGCGCTTGACGCCAGGCGCCGAGATTCGTGCGCTGCCCGTGGATGTCAGGCAGGCCCAATTGGGAGAGCTGGACCTGCTCATAGATGCCACCGGGGAAGAATCCCTCGGGCATTGGCTGTGCGGCCACTATCCGCCTCCGACTCCCATGCTTTCGGTCTGGATCGAGGGGCCGGGAACGGCTGTCCGTGCGCTCCTGAGGACGAAAGCATCTAATGCGTGCTATCGATGTCTTTGGCATAGCAACAGAAGAGGCGAGCTCCGTTCTACTATTGATCCTCTTCCAGCCATTTTGGCGGGGCATGGATGTGAGGGCTTGTACGTGCCATTCCCCGCTTCGGTGTCGGTGCACGCTGCCAGCCTGGGCGCTGAGATGACCCTTGATTGGGTCAACGGCGTCTATTCCCCCGCGTTGCGAACCAGGTTGATCGACCGCGCCCAGCAGCTTGCCACACCCGATTGCGATCCGCTGCGGGATCGGGAATGTCCCTTATGCAGTTCATGAGTTCTTGGGCGGCCGACGACAACAGAACGCTGCTGCATTTCTCGAAGTCCACGCTGGAGACCTTCTATCAGCATGTCCAGGCCAGTGATTCTGACTGCGAAGCTGGCGGGCTGCTACTCGGTTCGGTCCATGGAACTCACATGCTCATTGAGCATGCAACGGTTCCCACGGCATGGGACAAACGGTTTCGCTACCTGTTCGAGAGAATGCCATTCGGCCACGAAGCCATCGCACTGGCTCGATGGACGGCGAGCCAGGGAACCATCCGCTATTTGGGCGAATGGCACACCCATCCGGAAGACAACCCCAACCCGTCTGGCCTCGATAGATCGGAATGGAACCATCTGTCGGCCAAGCGTCGGGATAAGCGACCAACGCTCGCTGTCATTGTTGGCCGAAATGCCCTGTATATTGAGTTGGTGCCAAGCTCAGGCCAAGGATCAATATTCTCCCCTGTGGAATAGTGGCACAACAAACCAATGCCGTCCCAGTGTGCCGCCTTCGTCGGGCCGGTGAACGGAATAGCGCGCCGGGACAACCTTCGGCGCTCAGGACTCGCTCACAACAACGCCTTCGAGACGCCCCTTGTCGAGAATATCCAACAACACCACACTCTGCTTTTCTGTCGGGAGCTTGGAGGGAATTTGCATGGCAACCCTGAGCACGCCGTCTTCCTTTGGCGTGAGCAGATCCTTCTCAAGCAGCAACTGATGGATGCGAGCCCATTCCGCAGCGGGAACAGCCAGCACTTTTCGCTGCGCCTCGATGCCGATGTCGATCCTCTGCGTCTGCTTCGCTGTCTTCACGATCGCTGCCTGATCATCCTGCGGAACAAGTCGATCGTAGAACTCGGACGGGAGGAGATTTGCAATGGCGTCGGCACGAGCCTGTATCCTCGTCCAGCACGCCTTCTTCTTGCACCACTCGGAAATGTTGGAAATGCCTTGCGGCGGTCTGATGATGTCGTCGTTCACGACTCCCGACACGACAGCGATGGCACTTTCGAGCACTGGGTCGACCTTCTGTGCGTTCCAGATGCCCAGAAAGTCGATGCTCTCCTTCCTGCGTTTCGTGATGTCACCGAGTACCGCCAGCGTGTAGGCCACGATGTTTGCTCGGTACCCGCCGTTGTACCAAGGCTGTGCAGAAACGATGCGCTCCGTGGCGCGGAAGATCAGACCACGTGCGACAGCCCTCTTGAAATAGAACTCGTTGAACGCGTCGGATGATTTCTCCCACTCGCTGCCGATTCGGGCGGCGTAGCGCGCAAAGTTCTTCTGGGAGCCAAGATTCACCCACCTGGGGTGGCCATCCCAGACATTCTCGAACTTCGCAAGGTCCGTCTTCGTGAACATCTGTGGCTTGGGATGCTCCGCCTTGAAGCGACGCTGCTCCGCAGGTGTGAGCTTCGACTGTGCATCGGCATACTGGCCGCGTGCGCGCTCATAGAACCACCGCGTCTCGCGCGGGGCGCCCTTCTGCGCCGGCGCCCAGATCCGCCGGGAAAACCCTTCCATCCGCACATGGAACGGGTGGTTCGAGAAGAAGTCGGCGGCATTCACCCGATTCTGGGTGTTCGCGTACTCCGATATCCTTGGAACGACCGTTTCGCTCTGTTGGCTGTCGATGACGGACAGCTTCAACTGGACGAATATCCGGGAAAGATCTGCCTTGTCCCGCTTCCGTGTATGGAACAGCGATGCTGTGGTCTGGCCCCCATTGACGATCTGAAGGTCGACAACCCTTGTGATCGCCAGACCGAAATCCGTCGTCGCGGTCTCGACACTCTGCGCAGTGGCCGTGATCCCGTTGTTGTAGGCAAAGAACATTCCCGGCTCGTTCAGGATCGTTGCCCTTATTCCCTGGTTCACATTGCCGCGGGCCTGCAGGAATGTTCGGACGTTCTGCTCAAGCAAACGAGCTCCGAATCTCTCGTACAGGGTCGCCAGTACGTCGGCAGGCATGACCATGAGATAGGACTGATAGGCATCGGTCCCCAGGTGTGCAGGAAGGCAGGCGATACCCTTGCCGAACATCTGCTCGAAGTCGAGGTCGAGTGGCTCCTTGTGGCTGCGGGAGCTTCGCTGACGATGAAGTCGTGAGATGTCCCAGATGTGGTGAGCAGCCGGAACACCTGCCACTTCCGTATCGGGAAGGGCCTGAATCTTCTCGCTGAGCGTGCGCTCGGAGAAGAGAACCAGGTTGACCTGCCGAATGGCGTCCTTGCGATCCGCAATCTGCCTGGCAAGGCCGTACTCCGGCGATGTGACCTCTAGTTCGCCGGCCAGGCCCTTGTTGGCACTGGCCTCGAAGAAGTTGGCAACACGCTTGAATGCCGCAGCCACTTCCGTTCTGGTGAGCGATGCCAGCTCGTTTCGAGAGTCGAAGTCCGCGATGAAGAGGTCCAGAACTCCTTCGTCATTGAACCAGTAGCCGTCCACGCGCATACCACGCTGCGCCCGGAAATGGCAGAGTTCGAAACCTTCCGTGAAGCCTGTCTCGACTAGGTCGTTCGCGATAGCCTCCATGAATTCGGAGAGCTGGAAGCTGCCATTGGCTTCGGCGCCCGCCAACAGTTCCTGCCGGAAGTCGTGGAAGAAGTCTTCGTCGGTCTGCTCCATCAATCCTCCCCGAAGATGGCTGCTTCGTCACACTCGTAGGGAGCAATCGTTTCCAGCCTGATGTCGTAGGCCACGTTGGCAATCCCTGGCAGCAGTTGCGACCGCATCAGACGCGGAAATCCGTCACCAACACGATAGCTGCACACGTCGCTGACGACAAAGCGAGGCTCATCGTAGTCAGGGAGCGGCGCATAGCCGTGCGCAACCAGCTTCCGGTCAAAGGCCTCGACGGCGTCCGCCTCGCCGAGCCGCGCCTGGACTGCTGTGACGATCTCGTTGAGCGATCGAGCTCCTGCCGCGTCGGCCAGACTGCTCAGCCGGTACACGCGCAGGAACAGCGCATCGTTCAGGGATTCGAGCTGGTCTTCCGATGAAATGCGGACGCTGCTCCGCTCTGCGCCAGAGAGCGATTTGACCTCGACGGCTGTGTTGCCAAAGATGAAATCCTGATGTGATCGTTCCGGACCGAGCCAGGCTTCGACGGCGTCACTGCTCGACATCTGCCGATCGATCAGTTCCGTCAGAAAGACGATCTCGGCAAAGAGACCGCGCACTTCCTCGATGGACAGACGTTGACTTCGGCCTGAAAGGAAGGTCTTCCAACGGCGGATATGCGCCAAAGAGACTGCAAGAGAACTCGCCGAGTCGGTGGCGTGCTCCAGCGAGGATGCAAGGGTGCGGCACAGTCCTTCGAAAAGATCGCGGTCGACCTGCCTTTCAAGCGCGAGAATCAGGCGTTGCTGCCCCTGATCTCCGGCACGAAGATCGACATCAATGCCGTTCACCGTGACCGCGTTCTTCCGGTACTGGGCTGCGTGGTCGCCCTGAAGCTCCACGATGAACAGACAGGCGCCACCGGCATCGCGTCCCCAGAAACAGGGCACGGCCGTTCCCACCGCAACCTGGCGGACATTGAAGTCCGCTCCCGGAACGGCGATGTCATCCCACGGCGAGGACTCAGGCATCGTAGTCCTCCTCCTCGTCAGGATCGTCGGCGTAACCCTGCATCTGCTGGAGCCAGACCTTGTTCACGACGACATTGATGGTCGTCGAATAGTCCCCGTAGGGAAAACTGACGCCGAAGGCGGCGATCGGTCCCGTCACGGCCTCGCCCTTGGGCTCCAGGCTGTGAATCATGAGGAGCGGCTTGTTCCGGACCATACGGTAATGCGTGTCGGATACCGCTCCTGAGCCATCTTCACCGCCAGCCAGCGTCCTGGCCTCATTGCGTTGTGCGTCGCTGAGCCCGAGCTTCTCGTCGCCACGCGAGGCAACCCTGTCCTTGTTCAGGCGCCACGAAGTGCCGTTCGGCTGATCCTTCCCGACGACGCGCACCTGATTCCTCAGGGTGAACGGGTTTTCACCGCCTGAGCCACCCGAAGGGGAAATCAGCAGAACATCGGCCAGCGGGCGCTTCGTCGCAATCCGTTCGAGATAGCTCACCACGTCCGACTTCTGTCCGGCAAAGGTCGAATGGCATTCGAACCGGGTGAGGAAGTCGTCGATCACCTCGACGGGCACGTCCCTGAAGATGACGCCCTTTTCGGTGGACTCCTCCGGTCGCCCGCCGAATCCTTTTCGCCAGTGATCGGCGATCAGCACAAGGTTCCTAGCATTCACGCCAGGGTCGGTGGAGACAATGTAGCTCTCCCGCAATCGCCCACTGAAACTCTGCTCGACCGTGACCTCCTGGCCGGATCGCATCTTGTTCGCCGCCGTGATCAGCAGGCTGTCCGGATGCGAGCGGACGTACAGGCCAAAATCCTTCGGGCTAAGGCGATCGCGCCGCATGCGCTTGACCTGCTGTACAAGCTCTTCGGCGGCATCGGCGATGTGGGAGTACCAGTTGATCGAATCGCGCGAGAGATGGACGCGGCAGAGGTCCTCGAAGCCCGGCCGGTAACCGAACCAGCGGCCCATCTGCATGAGGGTGTCGTACATCTTCGTGTTGCGGTACATGTAGCTGACGGTCAACCCCTCGATGGTCAGGCCTCGGGAGAGGCTCAGACCACCGACCGCGACCGCGGTCAACCCGACTCCTTCCTTCGCGTAGCGGGCGTAGTCGAGCACCTCGTCACTCTTGCTGTTGATGACATAGAGGTGGAGGTGCTCGAAGACGCCGCTGAGGGCAGCCTTCACCTCCGCCCAGGTAAACCCAGCATCGGCGTACTCAGCATCGAAGGCGTGCTTCAGGCCCTGCATGTACGCGTTTCTTGCGGAAACCTCTTCCGGCATCGCGTAGTTGGCGAGAACCGCTTCCCTGATCTTCTTCTCCCTGAGACTCAGGAAGTCACGCACGGCCTTCTGAACGGGCACGAAGCGCGACACATTGACCATCATGGAGCAATGCTTGCCGGTCTGCCCACGCAGGTTCCGGATGGCGCGGGCGACGATGAATTCGTCGAGTGCGCGATAGAGGCTAGGGGGCAACTCGGGGACAGGATCGTCACGCTTGTGGGCGTACGGGATGAGATTCTCGCAATCGTCGATCGACCTCACGATCGATTGACTGGTCGCCTCGTCGAGGAACACCTTCTCGGCACCGAAGTACGTCGTTGGCGCGTCCAGGCAATAGATGAAGTCGCGCGGGAACAGCTCCTCACGCACATCATCGCCATAGGCGTCGGGGTTGATGAAGATGTTGGCGAACGGTGTCGCCGTATAGCCGATATAGCACGATTTCGCGAACAGCCCGAGGATTCGCCGGATCATCGCATTCGTTCGGGTGGGATCCAGATCCTCCTTGTTCGTGTTGATCGACGCGTTGTCGGCCTCGTCGTCAATCAGCAGCATCGGCACGTCGGAAATCCGGCCATCGCCCTCGGCGTTCAGCTCCTTCAGCCACTTGTGAAGAGCCGTGAGCGTCGTGACGTTCTTCTTGATGACCAGAATGATCGGCTTGCTGAAGTCGTTGATCTTCCAGCCGCTCTTTTCCGCCGTGTTCTTGTTGAAGTCCTCGTTGATGTTGGTGAGGGTGGCCGGATGCGGATAGCCCGGCGCGAGGCCGACACCAATGTTGCGACGATCCTCGGGATCGCTGGACCGGCCGATGAAGGCCTCATCGATGCGCTGCTGCGTCTGCTTGCGCAGATTGTTGTGAATGCCGGCGACGACGACGATGAACTTGTAGCCGGCGTCGGCGGCGCGTGCTATCAGGCCGGTGTAGTTGGCCGTCTTGCCCGACTGCACATGACCGATGACAAGGCCGCGACGGTTCCAGGTTGTGCCCTCGCTCAACGGATCCTGCAGGTGGCCGAGAATGCGGGTCGTCACATCGCTCAGCGACTGGACCATCTGCGGTGGCCAACCTTCCTTGAGAAGAAAGTTTCCATAGGATTCCGCATACGTCCAGGCGACGTCCTCACGCTTGTGGACCCACTGATCGTCATGCTTCGCAGTGACGTCCACCAGCGAAACACCGGCCCCCATGCGCGTGTCGACCGAGATCATCGCCTCGGTGACGATATTGCGGAGATCACCCGTATAGCCGAAGATCGCGGCGATCTGTCTCGCCTTCTCCTCCACCTGCTCGCGCGTCGGCGTCTCGGCCATGTTGGCAAGGCCTGAGATGAGCGCGTTGGCAATGTTTCGTTCTTCCGTGATGACTGTGAGGCTCATGCAAAGGTCTCGCTGATGAATTTTTTGGCCAGTTCGATCTGGCCATCGAAAAGGTGCGTCGAGCGCACGATCTGGAGAAAGGCATTCGGATCGCCCGGCCCGTCGCCGTAGAGCACCTTCCTGAGACTCTTCAGGCGCTCCAGAGTCTGGCTTTCATCCACCGCCCTCTGGTTGATCTCGCGTGGATGGGTCGAGTAATCCGAATAGATCATCTCCACCGGTAGGGAGGCGGCAATCGAATCCAGCAGGACACGAAGCAGATCCACATCCTCGGACGAAAGTCTTGTGCCCAGGGATGCGATGAGCGGGTGCTGCTCGTTGATTGCGAAACGGATGCCGCCGTGATCGGCGTAGCGCTCCCAGAACGGGGCTTGGCTCTCCTGAAAGAGCTTCTGCCCGCGCCCCCTATGCACCGTCACGCTGCGGGCAGTGATCCTGTTGAGGATCTGACGCAGCCGCTCCCGCACCCCATGCGGCGGGCGGGCACGCGATTTCTTGATGTCGATGGTCCAGGCTTCGTCCAGACTGTTGGGAAAGTCGATCTGTACCCGCGCCAACTTGGTGGCCTCACCCTTCGGCACGAGTCTGAACCAGTCGCCCCAGGCCATCAGGCGGCCATTTCGATAGACGTAGCCCCCCTGATTGGAGATGAAGTCACTGCGATCCTGGTAGTAGTCGTACTCGGACGCGGACAGACGACTGTGGTGTGGAAGCACGTAAGGCTGCAGGCGCACCTCGGCCTCGCCGATGCGGACGATCTCCTCCGGAAGCACCTGGGTGGCAGGATTCTTCCTGCAGAAGGGATCGAATGCCGTAATCGGACGACCATTGACGGTGAGAGAAATCCTGGCATATCCCTTGATCTCACCCGAGAGAAACCGGTGGAAGACAAGTGACAGATGTCTGCCTACTGCCTCAAGCTTCTCATTGACGATCTCGTCTCGACGATCCCCGGCCTCGTCCTCCATCAATCGGTCGAGCTCTCGCCAGATAACGGCCGTGCCCCGGGCGCCGAGCCGTTCGACATAAGGCAACCCATGGATGTCCGCATCGTCCAGGATGGAAAGAATCCAGTTGTCGGCAGCATCGATGCGATCCAGATTCCATTCGGCTCCGCAGACAGTTCCATCGCGTGTGCTCACAACGGTCAGCGAGCGACATTGGGAAAACGAGGCTGTCTTCAGGCCAAGGCCGAAGCGCCCAAGATCCTTCGGCGACCGATGCTGCCTGGGGTTGCCGGTCCCATGACGCATCGCATCGAGCAGCTCGTCTTCCGTCATCCCCCTGCCGTTGTCGAGGATGACCATCACAGGATGCTCACCGGACACATCGCAGATGATGTCGATGGTGTCCGCGCCAGCGGAAATGCTGTTGTCGATCAGATCGGCAATCGCAGTTTCGAGCGAGTACCCAAGGTCCCGCATCGATTCGGAAAGGCAGGCCGCGCTCGGCGGATGGCTGCGATCACGAGCCATCGGCTTCCCCTCGCGTCTTCCTGTGAGTCAAGCGCATGGTAGGCTCCAGATTTCTGCTTCGATCGTCGCCTTCATCCGTTCGCATTGCCAGACAGACGCGCAGAGCTGCCATTTCTGCAGACATTCAGGTGGAAGATATTCACGACCATGCGCGTTCCGACCACTCCGCAGCGCAGCCGCATGATGTCGAGTATTCGCGGAAAGAACACCCGGCCGGAACGGATACTTCGCTCCCTTCTTTTCGCCAGGGGTTTTCGATATCGACTTCATGTGCGGGGGCTGCCCGGCTCCCCCGACCTTGTGTTCCCAAAGCGCAGAGCAGTGGTGTTCGTCCATGGCTGCTTCTGGCACCGACATGAAGGCTGCCGCTACACAACCACTCCCAGGACCAATGAAGATTTCTGGCGGCAGAAATTCCAGGAAAATGTCGCTCGCGACAGGCGCCATGCAGAGATGCTCCATGCCCTCTGCTGGCGCGTGGCGGTCGTCTGGGAGTGCGCCTTGAAGCACTCGGTCGAGGAGACTGCGCAAGCGGTTGAGGAGTGGCTGCATGGCGATAAGGATGTCCTGGCGATTGGTCAGAGCATTGACTAGCCCGCTTCGGCAAGCACAGGAAGCTGTTCCGGCAGGTTTCGCGGCACACTTCCCGCCGGCCTCTTCTGTACGGCATCACCAGCCTGCCTCCGCCTCCTCCTGCTCATCTCGTTCAGAAGGCTACGAACGATCTTGGCCAGTTTGTAGGCAAGCAACGGAGGCACCGCATTGCCAACCTGGGTGTACTGCTCCGTTCGGTTGCCAGCGAAGACGTAGTTGTCGGGAAACGTCTGGAGCCGCGCCGCTTCCCTGACCGTGAGACTTCTGCACTGGGAGGGGTCGTAGTGGATGTAGTAGTGCCCGTCCTTGGCAATGTGAGCCACCACCGTGGTGGACGGTTCGTTCCTGCACTGCACGCGGAACCGATCCTTGAACGGGATCGCTTCGGATTCCCGATCGACATGCACATTGATGTGATCGGGAAGCAGCTTGGGAGGAAACACATCCAGCCGTGGGCAATATCCCCATAAATGAGCGAAGCTGGCTGAGAAAAGATAGCGAGCAAGATCGGATGCCATGTGCGCGCGCGCTTCATGCTGACAGACACCACCCAGGCTTCGGTCGTGAAGCCATTGCTGAAGCTCGGTCGGCTTCTTCGGCCTTCTGTAGCCTCGTGAAATGAAGGCGCCACCGGTCGTGGTGCTGGTTGCCGCAGCGGCAAAGGCACGCATTGTCCCGATCATGACGGACTCGTTTTCTGTTCTCCATCCCTTGACGTAAGAGGGGGCAGCCTGAACAGCCTTGCGCCATGCCTCCACTGAATCGCCACGCGACAGCTTGCTGCGGATTCGGGGAAGATCGTCAATGGCCTGTTTGACCGTGACAGGCCTTGCTACTGGTGCCAGCAACTGGTGTTGAGGCATGTCCAGCCCCTTCCTCACTCCGAGGAGAATCACGCGATGCCTGCTTTGCGGGATCCCATGGCGCTCAGAATGGATAAGGTAGTCGGTGGGTTCCAGCGAACTGCCGTCGTCCTTCTTGGTAAAGGATCGGATCTCATATTCGAGCCCATCGGTCGGCATCGAAAGATCCGCAATGATCTTCTCGAACATCGGGTCGCCGGAGTGCTTCGAGGAAAGCAGACCCTTGACATTCTCCATCACGAAGATGGTGGGCTTGTGCACCTGGATGATTCTCAGGTACTCCCTGTAGAGGAAGTGTTTTTCATCCTTGTGAAAGTCCTTGTCGTTGGCGCGTCTGGAGCGCCCCGCCAGCGAATACGCTTGGCAGGGCGGGCCGCCGATCAGCACCCAGGTTTCCTGCCCCTTCAGTGCAGCACGAATTTCCCTGTCGATACTGGCTTCGTCGGACTTGCCAAGCTCTAGGCACCTCGCCTCGGTGGCAGCATGCTCGAAGGCGCTGGCCACGGCAGGGATCCTGCGGAATGCGGCCTCATCGATCTCGCCCCGTATGTAGCTGTAGTAGTGCTTGACGTCCTTGGTGCCACGCAAACGCCTGAACACTGCCCTGAGCGTCAGCGTGCGATGTGCGATATCATCCTTTTCAATGGAAAGGGCAATCTCGAAGAATGGCTGCCGCTTGTGGCCCTGCAGGGAAGCAAATCCTTCCCCGAGCCCTCCTGGGCCAGCAAAAAGATCAATTATGGGAACTGGCACGCCAGCAATCCTCCCCTTGGTTCCTTCCCGAATGTAATTCGGTTGCCGATTTGGTGCACGCTCACTCTGCCTCCGGCTTCTTCTTGCTGATGCTTTCGGCGATCCACCGATCCAGCTCCGAGCGGCGAAAGCGCCAAGTTCCCCCAAGCTTGAACGCCGGAATCTCGCCTTTCTGGGCAAGGCGATAGACCGTCCGTTTCCCGGCTTTGAGGTAGGCCGCGACCTCCTCAAGCGTGAGGATCTCGCTCTCGACTTCAATCATCCGGAAACCATCCGATCTGGCCTTTCGTAGATTACGATTGCCAAGTTTAGCCAACTCTACCAACCTGCGGTAGGCGCTGGCCAACTCCGCAATCCCGGGAGCATTGCACGGTTGATCGCCAGCTCGCCCTAGAAATCCGGTCATGCTGTAGTTCCCATTCCCTGCGGCGCAAAGCGAGAGCGCGCCACAGCATCTGGCCATCCGCTTCAACGAGGAATGGCACGATGGGACAGACCAAACGCCGCGCATCCGCATGGCCTTCGCTGGCCGTGGTGTTGGCTGTCTCGTTCTCGACACTACAGCCTGCCGTCGCCGCCGACAGCCTCGCCTCGGAGCGTGAGCAGCTCGCCGCGCTCGCCCGCCAACTCGACCTGATCGACCGCCTCGCGGAGCACGCCGCCAATTCCGCTCCGCAGGAACGCGCCCGCTATCACTTCGACTACACCCGACTGCGCGCAGACCTGAAGCGCGTTCGCGCCGGCCTGCAGGACTACCTCGTGCCCCAGCGCGCCCAGTCACGCGACCTCGTCCCGCTGGTCGGCGATTACGTCCGCCGCGACCGCGCCAACGACGAGGAGCCGTCGCCATGACGCCCTCTGCCGATCAGGTCGCCGCCTTCCAGGCCAACGGTGGCTTTGCGCCTTCGGCCGTCTCTGCCGTGGTGCTTGCTTTCGTGTTCGCGGTGTTGCTGCTGTGGGGCGTGTGGGCCATGCGCACCGCCTACGTCGGCTGGGCCGAGCACCGCATCACTGAACGTCAGTTCCTCGCCGTCGTCGTGCGCTTCGTGGCGATGTACCTGGTGCTGACCTTCTTCCTCCTCTCCTGACCGTCACGAAGGGCCATACGCCATGAACACGCCAACGACATCCCATTGCATCCCGTCCCGCATCGCCGCACCGCTGCTGCCGCTGGCGCTCGCGGGCCTGCCGCTGTCGGCCTTCGCGCAGGGCCTGCCGACCATGGAAGACCCATCGCGCGGCCAGGGCAGCGGCATCCTGCAGACCTTGCAGAACTACGGCTACGACATCGTGCTGCTGATCGCGCTGCTCGTGGTCGCCTCGATGTTCGTCGGTGTCTGCTATCACGCCTACACGCGCTAATCGGAGATCCACACCGGCCGCGCCACCTGGGGCCAGTTCGGCCTGACGGTCGCCGTGGGCGCGATCCTGCTGGTGATCGGCATCTCTAGCTCACGCACAGCATCGCCATGGTGCCGACGCTGATCGTCGCCGGCATCGCGCTGGGCGTCTTCGTCGGCGGCGGGTTCCTGCGCGCGCAGAAGCGCGGCCGGCCCGACACCTGGCTGTACCGGCAGCTCCAGTGGCGGCTGGCATTGCGGCACCCGGCGCTGGCAGCGCTCCTGGGCGGGCAGCGCCTCATCACCCGCTCGGGCTACTGGACTACCCGGCGCAACGCCGATTGAGGTGCGCCATGAGCCGTTTCAGGAACGAGGTTGCGCACCTGCAGGCGCACGTGAAGACGCTGCGCCTGGGGGCCGGCGCGCTGTTCGTGGTGGCGCTGCTGCTCGGCTTCGGTTGGTGGAGTGCGCCAAGGAGTCTCGCCATCCATGTGCCGCCGGACCTGCGCTCGGGTAGCACGCGCAAGTGGTGGGACGTGCTGCCCGAGAGCGTGTACGCCTTCTCGTTCTACATCTGGCAGCAGGTGCAGCGCTGGCCCACGAACGGCGAAGAAGACTACCCGCGCAACCTGCGCGCGCTGTCGGCCTACCTGACGCCGAGCTGCCGGGCCTTCCTGCAACAGGACTACGAGTACCGGCGCGCCAGTGGCGAGCTCCGTCAGCGCGTGCGCGGCATCTACGAGATTCCCGGCCGCGGCTACGGCGATGATCCGGCCGCACGCGTCAAGGTGGTTTCCGACCGCGATTGGATCGTCACGCTCGACGTGAGCGCAGACGAATACTACGGCTCCGAGCAGGTCAAGCGCGCCCTAGTGCGCTACCCCATCAAGGTCGTCCGGCTGGACATCGACCCCGAGCGCAACTCCTTTGGCCTGACGCTGGACTGCTACGCCAGCGTACCCCAGCGCATCGAAATGCCGCCGACGCCGACCCAGGCCGGCGCGCCCGCCAACGCCTCCGGCCATCTGCAGGGAGACTCCCCATGAAGCCCGTTGCCTTGTCGACCCTGGCCGGCGTCCTGCTGATCCTCGGTGTCGTGCCGGCCAGCCAGGCCGTGGAAATCCTGCGCTGGGAGCGCCTGCCCCTGCCGTCTACACCGACTACGGCGGCCAGATCGACAAGACGCTGCCGAACGTCGTCACGCGCGGCGCGAGCGACCTGGGGCTGACCGTCGGCTCACTGGGCTTTTTTCCGGCGATGGACGTGGTGCGCCAGGCGCTGCCGATGGTGCTGACGATGCTCAAGATGGCGCTCGTCATCTGCATCCCGCTGGTGCTGCTGATCGGCACCTACGACCTGAAGACGGTGGTGATGGTGAGCTGCGTCCAGTTCGCGCTGTTCTTCGTGGACTTCTGGTTCCAGCTCGCGCGCTGGATCGACAGCACGATCCTGGACGCGCTCTACGGCTGGGGGTTTGGCGCGGACAGGCCGCACGCCAACTTCGATCCGTTGATCGGCCTGAACAATGCGTTCGGTGACATGCTGCTGAACTTCGTCATGGCAACGATGTTCATCGTGTCGCCGACGTTCTGGGTCATGGCGCTCGGATGGGCAGGAGTTCGCGCTGGAAACTTCCTGGGCGGTCTCATCACTGGCACGTCCGATGCGAAGTCGGCTGGAGGTAGTGGATCTCGCCTTGCGATGACGGCCGTATCGAAAGGTGCGGCGAAGTAAGGAGCACTCTCTCGCGTTGATGCGACAGCTACGGCTCGTCGGGATCGCCCATGTCGATCCGTCAGTCATCTTTGTCGTACAGGCCGACGCCCGAGTGTCCGTCTCTAAGTTCCGGCTGCTTCTCGTCATCCTCATCGGCATTCCGCACGAGCCATGCGGCGACCGCCGCAAAGGCCAGCAGCAGGACGAGCCAGGATACGGTGTAGAGCAGCATGCCAAGCACGGCCAGCTTGACGATCCAGAGCACCGCCGTCGCCGCACCCGCGGGAACCCCGCGCGTCACCGGCCAGCCGGCGACACGCTGCTCGCGGCGCAGGTATCCACGCCATGCACGGCCAGCCCCCCGGCCCAGCCGGTGGCTCCAGCGCCCGTTGTGCGTGTTGGTGGTCATGCTCATATGCCTCGGCTTCAGTGGTGCCTCACCTCATGGAGCGGCCGGTTGGGGCTTGCCCTCCAGCATAGACCGCGATCAGGAGGGCGGGTTGCGGCTGGCAGAGCCGGGTCGGCCTCGGTCGCGGGGCGATTAGATTTTGTGCCATAAATCAAACCTTATGCTACTTTCCCTGCATGTTCTTGCGATAGCTCTAGGGGCTGATTGGATTCCGTGCTATTTTTATAGCATGGATGGAAATTCTAGGCACCAGGTAATCAAGCGGCTGCAGGCGGGACTCCCCCGCGGGGCGCCGTTCGATCTTGCCACCCTGAGCCAGTTCGGGGTGTCGCCCCAGCTCGCCGCCCACTATGCCGACGGCGGGTGGCTCGTGCGCCTGGCCCATGGCATCTATGCCTTCCCGAACGATGAATTCGGGGTCTACGGTGCGCTGAAGTTCCTGCAACAGCGCGTGCCCGGCCTGCACGTCGGCGGCAAGAGCGCCCTGGCCCTGCAGGGCGTGCGGCACAACCTGGGCAGCCGGGAGACGCTGGTGCTGTGGGGCGACGGTCGCTTCGCGTTGCCGGCCTGGTTCACCTCGCGCTTTCCGGCCCGCTACGTCCACGCCCGCCTGTTCGACTGGCCGGACACGGCGCTGGCCAGCAAGACCCTAACCACGCCGCCTGGCCTGCCCGAGGATCTGCGGGTGGCTGCCTCCGAGCGTGCCGTTCTGGAACTGCTGTACGAAGCCGGCGTCAAGCAGAGCCTCGAAGAGGCCCGCAACATCTTCGATGGACTGCGTTCCCCCCGCAAGGACTTGCTCGGACAACTGCTGTCCTGCTGCACCAGCGTGAAGGCCGTGCGCCTGTTCCTGACTTGGGCGCGCGAGACCAGCCTCGTGGATGTCGATGCCCTGCTGGAGCAGTACCCGGTTCGCACCGGCAGCAACACGCGCTGGATGAGCCGACTCGATGACGGCACCTTGCTGAGCCTGAGACCTCATGGATAAGACCTACGCGGACACCGTTCGCCTGCTGCTGGCCGTCGCGCCCGACGTGTTCGCCAACGACATCTTCGCCATGAAGGGCGGCACGGCCATCAACCTCTTCGTGCGGGACATGCCGCGCCTTTCGGTGGACATCGACGCGGTGTACCTCCCGTGGCAGACGCCGCGCGACGAAGCGCTGCAAGCCATCAACCAGGAGCTGGCCGCCATCGCCACGCGCGTTGCGCCTCTGGGCGTGCAGACACGCCTGGTTCGCGCCAAGGACCTGGGAGACACCAAGCTAATCGTCGAGAACGACGCCAGCCAGGTGAAGATCGAGGTCAATGTCGTGTTCCGCGGCAGCGTGCTGCCCGTCGAGCGGCGGCCGCTGAGCGCCAAGACCAGCGATCTGTTCGGCGTCGAGTTCGAGCTGCCGGTTCTGGCACCGGACGAGCTGTACGCCAGCAAGCTGGTGGCCGCGCTGGATCGACAGCACCCCCGTGACCTGTTCGACGTGTGGCAGCTCTACGAATCGGGCGACATCAGCGACGGCATGGTCGAGTGCTTCGTGATCTATCTGGCGGGCCACAACCGGCCGCCCCACGAGGTGCTGTTCGGCAACGACAAGGACATCGCCAGCGAGTACGAGCGGGCCTTTGTCGGCATGACGGAAGTGGACTGCTCCCTGGAGATGCTGCTCGATGCTCGCGCCAGGCTGCGGCGCGAACTGCCACAGCGACTGAGCACCGCGCACAAGCAGTTTCTGAGCGGGCTGGTGCGCGCAGAACCGGACTGGTCGCTGGTGCAATGCCAACACGCCGCTCAACTGCCGGCACTGCGCTGGAAGCTGAGCAATCTCGAAACCTTCCGCAAGCGCCGTCCCGACGACTTCGCAGCGCAATCCGCCGCCCTCGACACCGGCTTGGGCCAGAGCTGACGAACATCCCGCAGCGCCCCAATGCCGGGATTGCCCCATGCCGCATTCATCGTGGCACCCGCGCAGCAGCGGCCCTATACCGAAAGGCTTCCGACAAAGGCCAAAGGGCTGGGAAGGGGCAAAGGAAGGGCACCAAGGGGAAAGGCCCTATCCTGAAAAGGCCAAAAGGCGCCCCGAGCAGCCCGTCATCCGGGGTTCGCCATGCTCTCGCTGTTCCAGCGCAAAAGGGTGCCACCCGCCGCCGGCACACCGCCCACCTCCGCCATCGAGCCTCAGAAAGGGTCGATGCGGCCGGAGTCGGCCGCATCGCTGCTGGCTACGCCGCGCCGGCAGTTCGCCACGCTCTACCTCGCCCCACTGGAGCGCTACGCCGAGCTGGTCCAGCAGTTCCCGGCCTCCGAGAACCACCACCACGCCTATCCGGGCGGTATGCTGGACCACGGCCTGGAGATCGTCGCCTATGCGCTGAAGCTGCGGCAGTCATACCTGCTGCCTGCGAGCGTCACGCCGGAGGCACAGGCAACCCAGGCCGAAGCCTGGACCGCAGGCACGGCCTACGCGGCCCTGCTGCATGACATCGGCAAGATTGCGGTCGATCTGCACGTCGAGCATGCCGACGGCAGCGTTTGGCATCCCTGGCACGGCCCGCTGCGAAAGCCCTACCGTTTCCGTTACCGAAAGAGCGCGAGTACCGCCTGCACAGCGCCGCCTCCGGGCTGCTCTACACGCGCCTTCTCGATCGCGACATCTTCGACTGGCTCTGCGGCTATCCCGACCTCTGGGCCGCGCTGCTGTACGTGCTGGCCGACCAGTACGAGCATGCCGGCACGCTCGGCGAACTGGTCGTGCAGGCCGACCAAGCATCGGTCGCCCAGGAACTCGGCGGCGATCCCAGCAAGGCGCTGGCGGCGCCCAAGCATGCGCTGCAACGCAAATTGCTCGACGGCTTGCGCTACCTGCTCAAGGAAGAATTCAAGTTGAACCAGGGCGGCCCGGCGGACGGTTGGCTGACCCAGGACGCCTTGTGGCTGGTGAGCAAGACCGTCTCCGACAAGCTGCGCGCCCATCTGCTGTCGCAGGGCATCGACGGCATCCCGGCGAGCAATACGGCGGTGTTCAACGTGTTGCAGGATCACGGCATCGTGCAACCGACGCCGGATGGCAAGGCGATCTGGAAGGCTACCGTCACCAGCGACGCCGGCTGGTCGCACGCCTTCACCTTCCTGAAACTCTCGCCGGCGATGATCTGGGATGCCGCCGACCGGCCGGCGCCGTTCGCAGGCCGTGTGCAGGTCGAAGAGGAACAGGCGGAGCCGCCGCCGCTGGCGCCGGCGGTTGCCGATGGGCCGCACGTGGTAGGCACCGAAGCTGCACCCGCGAGCACGGCACCGATCGCTTCCGCAGCCACAGACACCGGCGTGGCCGCGCTGCTCGACCTGCTGGGCGACACCGCTCCACCCACGGCACCGGAGATCCCGAGTTGCCCTGTTGCCGAGCCCGAGCCGGCCCCTTCGACCGTGCCCCCGCCGCAGGTGAGCCTCGCGCCTTCCCAGGATCGCGCGGAGCCCTCCGGGGCGCACTTCATGGCCTAGCTGCGTCAGAGCATCCAGACGCGCAAGCTCATCATCAACGACGCCAAGGCCCTGGTGCATACCGTCGCCGGTACGACTTACCTCGTCAGCCACGGCGTGTTCCAGCGCTACGCGCAGGAGTACCTTCAAGTCGCCGCGCTAGCCAAGCAGGAGAAGCTGGAGGGGTGGCAGTGGGTGCAGAAGCGCTTCGAGAAGCTGGGACAGCACCGCAAGCAGCCGAGCGGGCTGAACATCTGGACCTGCGAAGTCACGGGGCCGCGCAAGTCGCGCCGGCTGCACGGCTACCTGCTCGCCAGCCCGAATGCGCTGTTCCAGGAGACGCCGCCAGACAACCCATATGTGGGCCAGCGTTTCCTGAGCGATGCCCTGGTTGGTTCTTTCTTCCCGCACGGCAGCCCCAAACGCGATGGCTGGTTCCGCTTCGTAGGTAGTGGTGCCGGTGGGGCGGCCCCTTTGGATCGAACGCTTTGGCATTGCCAAGAGCGTCGAACACGGTCACGATTTAAACCACGTTAAACTTAACTCATTCAACGCCTTCGAGATGAGTTGCCACGAGTTCACCGCCTGGGGGGAGATGGACGTGGAGTCGAGTGACATCACCGCCGAAATTCGCATGGCCGTTCTCGGCGAATGGGTGCCTCCCCAGCTCGCCGACGTGCTCGCCCTGCAGCATGCCGAAGAGCCGGAGACCCATGCCGTCCTGGCCGGGTGGACAGATCCCGGTCGAGGCGCGGAGCTGCCGGGCGACGGCTTCGACTTCGCCTTGTCTGCGGTTGCCCGGCAGTGGCTTGGCTGGGTATGCGAGCCGCTGTGGCATGACACGCTGGCGGTCGCCGTGACCAAGCGCTCCCACCTTCTGGCCTACCGTGAAGTGCTGTGCGGGGAAGTGATCAAGCAGCCCTTGATCTGCTCGCAGTCCACAGCCGATGAACCATGGCGCATGGCCGTGCAGCGTGTGTTCGAGAACGCGCTGCAAGAGCGAGAGCAAACGGTGGAGACATTCGATGTGGCGATGACGCTGGTTGCCACCGGGTACGGGTCGCCATTGCGCCTGCCGCGAGACTGGCGAGCTACCTACGCCGAGGCATCGCCGTGCGGCCGCTGGCCGGCGCACCAACGATCGTGATGGCTTACCTGCTCCGTCGCGAGGCTTCCTTGTCGGACACCCAGGCAAGATTCGCCCGCCGCGCGCGCTTGGTGTCCTGACGGACGCGCGGGGATCGCGGTTTCGCCACGATCCCGCATTCCTGCTGCTAGGCGACCCCGACTCGCGGCGGGGTCCATTCGCTCTCCTTCACGGCTGTGCTCACTGCCATGACGAGCTTGTCGAGATTGTCGGCCGTCACGCCCTCCAGTGCCGAACGCACCCGCAGCATCGAGCGCGGTTGCAGCAGTGCATGGTAGATCTGCCAGGGGTCCGCACCCCTGGTCAGCTTCAGGACGGACTGGATCAGCTCGTGCTTGAGTGGGTCGAGGTGCCAGTCCGGCACGCGCTGGCCGCGGTTGCCTACGTTCAACGCCAGCAAGTTGCCCGCCTTGATCTCGTAGCTGATCCACCTGCGGGACTTGCCCGCCATCTTGGCAAACGCCGCGACGGGAAGGTTGTGCGGCGCTTCGAAGACATCGAACAGTTCCATCCTCTCGCGCTGAATGTCCGAAGGCACCAGCGGCGCGGCTGATCGAGGGGTCGGAACCGCCGGCAGCCGATGTGCGGCGGCAGAAACCAACGGCATGGCGTCACCCGGCTTCGTCACCAGCAGGATTGGCGAAGCGCTAACCGGCGTGGAGGGTGCATTTGCGGTTTGCTCACTCGGGAATGCGGGCACGCCTTCCAGATGCACGGTGAGTGGCATGCTGGCCGCCTCGACCTGGTTCTGCTCGAAGAGGTCGAGCCGATCGGCCCAGTCCTGCATCATGCGGCGACGCTGCTCCACGTACTCGGCATGGTTGTAGGTCGCGCTGACCTTGTTGGGATCGACATGCGAGAGCTGTGCATCCACCCAGACCTTCGGGTAGCCGATCTCGTTGAGCGCAGTGGACATCGTGCCGCGGATGCCGTGCCCAGTCAGGCGTTCCTGATAGCCCATGCGCTTGAGGGCACCATTGAGGGTGTTCTCGCTGATGCGCTTCTTCAAGTCGCTGTCGTGCCGGAACAGGTGGCGCTGGGCCGGCTTGAACTCATCCAGCAGGTGCCGGACGATCTCCATGGCCTGAATCGACAGCGGCACGATGTAGGGCGGGATGTCCTTCGCCTGCTGCCGCTTCTTGCGCATATCCAACTGGAGTTGCTTCACGACGTCGGGCGGGATGATCCACAGCCCACGGTCCAGATCGAATTGATCCGGCGTCGCCTGTCGCAGCTCTCCGGTTCGCACGCCGGTCAGCAGCAATAGCCGCAGCCCGAGCTGGGTCTGCCGCCTGCCGCGATAGCTGCGTAGCCGCTGCAACAGCTTCGGCAGCTCGGCCATGCGCAGGAACGGGTTGTGATTGACGGGTGGCAGTGGCAGCGCCACCACATCGAGATCGGAGGCGGGGTTCTGTTCCAGGCCCGGCACGATCACCAGCGCGTAGCGGAACAGTTGGTTGAACCACGTCCTGACTTTCTCGGCGACGGAGAGCGCCTTGCGCTTCTCGATCTTGGCGATCACCTCCAAGAGGTCGGGACGCTTGATCTCATAGACCGACCGCTTGCCCAAGGCAGGCAGCACATCCTTGTCGAAGATGCGCGGAAGTATCGAGAGGGTCGTCTGCCGGCCTTCCTTGAGGCTGAGCCCGCGATGCTTGAGCCACTTGCGATACACCGCCTCGAAGGTGTTTTCGTCGGCGAGCCGGACAGCAGTGCGCTTCTGCTTGCGGTGAACGCGAGGATTGGTGCCTTTGGCTAGCAGGGCGCGCGCTTCGTCGCGTAGGCTGCGGGCCTCGCGAAGCGTCACCTCCGGGTAGGTGCCGAGCGACATCCGCTTCTGCTTGCCCGCCCAGTAGTAGCGGAAGTGCCAAGTCCTGCCCCCTGCAGCCGTGACGGCCAGGGAGAGGCCATCCAAGTCAGGGAGGGTGTATGCCTTGCCTGTTGCCTTGGCCTGTCGAACGGCCAAGTCTGAGAGTGCCATGCTCTTGCTCCTGAACATGAGTCAGGAACCAGATGCTGGTCACGTCGACCTCGCCCCTCCATCAACAATCCGGAATCAGCTGCGCCCGCAAAAATGGACTTGTTTGTGGACTTAAAAGTCCCGGCTGTAGGCGGATCGCAGTGGAGCACGGCAGAACGTCAAAGAGAGGAAAAGTCCTTGTACGGCAACGACTTGCAGACTCTCTTAGACTTCTGCGGAAGTCCGCAGAATGATGCAGTGGAGCGGGCGATGGGAATCGAACCCACGTCTTGAGCTTGGGAAGCTCAGGTCCTGCCATTGAACGACGCCCGCAGGGCAAAGACTTGCAAAGCGCGCGATTCTATATCGCAGGCTTGTGCCGCAGGCGCAGACCTAGAATGCACGGCTTTTCCTCTTGCCATTTCATTCACCCCACGAGGTTTTCCCCATGAACGACTGCAATTGCGACTGCGACAGCGGCGGCAGCCAGCGCCTGGCCATCAACCGCCGCAGCGCCAACATCACCCAGGGCAAGGCGCGCGCGCCCAACCGCAGCATGTACTACGCCATGGGCTACGAGGAAAGCGATTTCCAGAAACCCATGATCGGCGTGGCCAATGGCTACAGCACCATCACGCCGTGCAACAGCGGCCTGCAAAAGCTCGCGGACGCGGCCATTGCCGGCATTCGCGAAGCGGGCGGCAACGCCCAGGTGTTTGGCACGCCCACCATTTCAGACGGCATGGCCATGGGCACCGAAGGCATGAAATACAGCCTGGTCAGCCGCGAAGTCATTTCCGACTGCGTGGAAACCTGCGTGCAGGGCCAGTGGATGGACGGCGTGGTCGTCATTGGCGGCTGCGACAAGAACATGCCCGGCGGCATGATGGGCCTGCTGCGCGCCAACGTGCCGGGCATTTACGTGTATGGCGGCACCATCCTGCCGGGCAAGCTGCACGGGCAAGACCTGAACATCGTCAGCGTGTTTGAAGCCGTGGGCGAAAACGCCGCCGGCAAGATCAGCGACCAAGAGCTGAAAGACGTGGAGCAGCACGCCATTCCCGGCACCGGCTCCTGCGGCGGCATGTACACGGCCAACACCATGTCGGCCGCCTTCGAGGCCATGGGCATGAGCCTGCCGTACTCCAGCACCATGGCCAATCCGCACGACGAAAAACAAAACTCCGCGCGCGAATCGGCCAAAGCCGTCATCGAAGCCGTCAAAAAAGACCTCAAGCCGCGCGACATCGTCACCCGCCAATCCATCGAAAACGCCGTGGCCGTCATCATGGCCACGGGCGGCTCCACCAACGCCGTGCTGCACTTTCTGGCCATCGCCCACGCGGCGGGCGTGGATTGGAGCATCGACGACTTCGAGCGCATGCGCAAGAAAGTGCCCGTCTTTTGCGACCTCAAGCCCAGCGGCAAATACCTCGCCGTCGATCTGCACCGCGCCGGCGGCGTGCCGCAAGTGATGAAGATGCTGCTGAACGCGGGCCTGCTGCACGGCGATTGCATCACTATCACCGGCAAAACCGTGGCCGAAAACCTCAAGGACGTGCCCGATGAGCCGCCCGCCGGGCAAGACGTGATCCGCCCCTTTGACGCCCCGCTCTACAAGCAAGGCCACCTGGCCATCCTCAAAGGCAACCTCTCGCCCGAAGGCGCCGTGGCCAAAATCACCGGCCTGAAAAACCCCGTCATTACCGGCCCCGCCCGCGTGTTCAACGACGAGCAAAGCGCCCTCAAGGCCATTCTGGATGGCCGCATCAAGGCGGGCGACGTCATGGTGCTGCGCTACCTCGGCCCCAAAGGCGGCCCCGGCATGCCCGAAATGCTCGCCCCCACCGGCGCGCTCATCGGCGCGGGCCTGGGCGAAAGCGTGGGCCTGATCACCGACGGGCGCTTTTCCGGCGGCACCTGGGGCATGGTCGTCGGCCACGTGGCCCCTGAAGCCGCAGCAGGCGGCGCCATCGCCCTGGTGGAAGAAGGCGACAGCATCACCATCGACGCCACCCGGCTGCTGCTGCAACTGAACGTGCCCGAAGCCGAAATCGCCCGCCGCCGCGCCCAGTGGCAAGCCCCCCCGCCGCGCTACACGCGCGGCGTGCTCGCCAAATTCGCCTTCAACGCCTCCAGCGCCAGCAAGGGGGCGGTGCTCGACAATTTCTGACGGCCCCCGCCAGCCTTGCAAAAACGCGCCTTCAAGGCGCGTTTTTTATGAGCGCCCCCAATCCCCAAGTGCAACACTGCCAAGGAATTGAGAGGCCCTGAGAGGCCCTGAACCACCGAGCCTGCATACCAATCAGCGAGAAAGGCGCTGGGCGGCCGCACGCCGCTCTGTATGCCCAGTGCTTGCAGCAGCTGAGCGTGCAGGGGGCAGTGCATTGAGGCGGTGTGCGGTTGGGGTTGCCCCCGTCTTCCGGCCGAAAGCCGCTATGCTTTTAAAAGCGCCAGCGGACTCGCCAGCCATGAAAAACCATGCTGTGCGAAGCTTCAGCGCGGCGCGCCTGGCTCGCAGCGGCTGTCAAAGCGGCGCTGGTTGTATTTCATGCCCACAATGTTTTCGCCGCTCATGAAATTGCGCCATGGCAGGCCGCGCCGGGCCAGCTCAGCCGTGAAAGCGGCGCGGTCGCTTTCATAGCGCTTGAATTCATTGCTGCGGCAATCGAAGAGGAAATAGGCCAGTTGATAAGTCTGGACTGCGGAAGCGGCCGACCGGGGCGTTGCTGCGGCCTGCTCTGATGCCAGGGTGCCATAGGCATAGCCGCGCTCGATGTACCAGCTGTCCAGCTGGCTGACCCAGCCCACGGTTTTCCTGCCGACTTGCAGGCGGTAAGGTGCCCGCGCGCCAGAAAACAACGGCTGACTGACGCGCAGATCGCCTAGCACCGCGCCCGAGTAGCCCACCGTTTGCTTGAGCAGGTACGCACCGGCCAGAAATACCAGCGCAAGCGCCGCCAGCACGCCCCAGCCCAGCGCCCCGCCCGCTGACGGGCGGGGCGGGCGGCAGCCGCAGCGCAGCCCCCGGCTGGCGCTGCCAAGAGGTTGGACGCCAGGTGGCCGAGCGGGCAGCTGCGCTCGCGTCATGCACGCACCTTATTGGGAATACACGCCATCAATGGGCACGGTCCAGCGCTCTTCAACGTCATAAGGCGTGCCAAAGGGGTCCCACGAGCCGGAAACCCAGTTGAAGGTGTCATAGGGGTCTTCAAACCTGTCGGTGTAGTGGTATTCGATGTGGCCTGTGATCTTGTAGGCGCCGTCGTCTTGTTTGACTACCGTGCCCTTGAACTCGCCCTCGAGCATGCCGCTGCCCATGGCCCAGACCATCTCATCGCCCCATTTGTACGCGTTCTTGAAGCGGGTATCGTCTTGATCTTGAATCACTTGCTGGATGAAGCGACCCTGGATGCTGCCTTCTTTGCCGAAGGCGCCGTCCTGGTTCACCAACTGCTTCAGGTCGACGCTCAGGCCCATTTCTGTCAGTGTCATGGATTTTCCGCTGTTGTCAGCGTAGTGCTTGTACATACGCATGTTGCCCCACGGGTTGAGCTGGTTCAGCCATTCTTGCGTACTGGCGTTGATGCCTTTGGCGGCGTTGAGCTGCCCGGTGATGCCGCTCGCATCGGTTTGCATCAGCCGTGTCAGCTTGCCCTGCAATGACTGGGCCATCTTGTCGGCGCCAACGCTGACCACAGGAAAGCCCGTGTCTGCGCGCACCTGGTCCAAGCCCTCAGATGCTGCGGCAAACACCCTGGCCTTGACAGCTGGGTCGGCACTGCCTTTGGCCACTTCCAGCAGTTTTTCCAGCTGCTGCGGGTCGTAGCTGACGCTGGTAGTGGCGGCGCCCGGGTCGCTAACGGTGGTGGTGGTCTTGTTCAGCCCGGCGTCCACTACGGCCTGCAGGGTCTTGTCGTCCATCTTCTGGATGGCCTGGTTGAACGATGCGGCATCGCCGCCCAGGCTGTTGAGCACATCCAAAATGGCCTCGGCCTCTTTGTCGCCCGTCTCAGTGCTGACGGCGCCCAGGGAGGCCTGCGTGTGAGAGTCGCCATTTGCCGTGCGCGGCGCCATTTCTTCGATAAAGGCCAGCTTGGTTTCGGCATCGGCGTGCTGGGCCACGGCCTGTCCTATGGCTATGACGTCTTGTCGGCTGTCAAAGGCCTGTGCCATGCGGCCCAGCTGCTGGCCGTCTAGCCCTTGCGCCAGGGTGTTGAACAGATCGCGCCGTTCATCAGCAGACAGGCCCGATGCACCGCACAGGCCGCTGGCGTTGACATCGTCGGCCAGCGCCCTGAGGTCTGCATCCGAAATTTGTCCGATGGCCGCATTGCGTTCATCTTTTGACAAATCTTTCAGCTCGTGCACGGTTTGTTTGAGATTGTCATTGCGGTCCAAACCTAAAAACCCGTCGTTATGAACGCGCTGGCTGACGTTTCGCGCCACTTCGGCAGTAGTTGCCATGTCTTTTCCCTCCAAATAAATGGAAAACATGCTCGCTATACTAGGAGACTGTGCAAGCACGGCGGCATGATGTGCAAAGCCTTTCAGGCGCGTGTATCCACTTGCCACAGGCCGCGCCTGCCCTGACGTGCCACAGCCATTGGGCAGCGCAAGGTCGCAGAAGTCCCAGAACAGCCCAGGCAAAAACCGCCCGCATCGCCTCACTGGCGGGTGGCAGGCACTTTCTTTTTTTGCAGCAATCCCAACATGAGTCGCAGCGGCAAACAGACAGCTTTGGCACGGGCGTGGCCCCCTTCTGGCTCCAGCCAGCCCAGCCCTTGCCCAGAGTTGTGCGCTCGCGGCAGCGTATCCATCGGGCCAAGGCATCGGTTACTCATCTTTTCATAGCTGAATGCGCTTGTCCAGCGGGCGGAAATGGCCTTTTTGAAATAGCCTTTTTGATTTGACAATCCTGCTGCACTTTCCGCGCGCATGCGCAGCGCCAAGCGGCGCGGCGCGCCCAAGGCAATAACCTGCTGCACGTCAGATACGCATCCGCGAATGCTGCAACGAGGAAGAAAAATGGCCGTTTTCCACAAGATCTGGCCAAGGTTGACCGGCGCTGCGACACCGGCGAGCGCCGGGTGCTGGTGCTGCACCAGCTCAAGCGCCTGCTGTCTGACGACTGCCTGGTCTGGCACGACATACCCGTAGGAACCCAGGCCAGGCAGCCTGACTTCTTCATCTTCAGCCCGCGCCAGGGCCTGCTGGCGCTGGAGGTCAAGGAGACGCGACGCCCTGGCGCATGAGCAGGAACATTTCAGGGGGCAAGCTGCTGTTTTCCCTATGGCTGGGGCGTGGTTTTTTCCGGGTTGAACGAAAAGGAGCTGGACGGCACCGATTTCTTCGATCTGTTTCCACGCCACAAACGATGAACCTGACACAAGAGTAAATGGCCCGCCCCTGGGTCACGGTGTTGCTGGGCACGCCGCCCATCGCCTAGCTGGTGCTGGCCATGCTCTGGTTCGGCACGGGCGACGGCACGCCCGTTTTCACC